>WNGF01019390.1_pt1 | contig 10613 bp, 9 predicted proteins | sample 5400641 | NCBI WGS metagenome assembly WNGF01 (sample SAMN13153371, study PRJNA577476) | soil metagenome | isolation source: 80 cm soil or saprolite under grassland replicate 2 | place: USA:California | collected 2016-06-15
TCATTTATGGTCGAGCAGGCGCGCCGCAGCATCCCCGATGCCGACGTGGTCTGCTTCGTCGTCGATCTCTCCGCGCCGCCGAACCGAACCGAGCAGCGCATCGCCGACCTGGCCCGTCGCGCGCGCGCGCCGCGCATCCTGGTGCTAAATAAGCTCGATCAGCGACCGCGCGGCGGAGTCAATTTCTTGGATGCGTATCGCGCGCTTGGGCCGTGGGATATGGAGGTTGCCGTCTCGGCGCTGCGCCGGAAAGGGCTGGAGACGCTGGTCGACGAGCTTGTGCGTCGGCTGCCGGTCGGCCCACCGCTTTATCCCGTCGATCAGATCACCGACCAGAGCGAGCGCGAGCACGCTGCCGAGCTGGTGCGCGAGCAGGTGCTGCGCTTTATCGAGCAGGAAGTGCCGCACGGCGTCGCTGTCGAGGTCGAGGAGTGGGAGGAGAAAGGCCAGGCGGTCTATATCCGCATGACGATCTATGTCGAGAAAGATTCGCAGAAGGGCATATTGATCGGTGCCGCCGGCGCGATGCTTAAGCGTATTGGCAGCGGCGCGCGGCGCGGTATCGAGGAAACGATCGGGCGGCAGGTCTACCTGGAGCTATGGGTCAAGGTTCGCCCGAACTGGCGCGATGATTCGTCGTCGCTGCACTGGCTTGGCTATCGTGGCGGGCGGTGATGGTGGGATCGGCGCGTGCGCGTAACCAATCGCGGGCTTGATTCGTTATCTGTAGTAATTCGAACAGAATCTGTCTCACGATTTCCCATCCGCTGGTATTATTCTTGCGTAGATCCTATGTAAGAATGATGCGCTGGGACGTTCTTTGATCAAAGTACCTGAATACATTAGTACAGATCGCCTATGGAGATGCCCGCGCTAGCCTGATATACTATGCGCATCCGCTGCAATTCTCATCTGGCGGCAGCGCTTAGCAAACTCGAAGGAGCCCCACCATGGAAATCATGCTGCTCGTCGCATTCCTCGCGATGGTTGTGCTGTTCGCGGCGCACGCTGCTCAGAACCAGCGGGTCGTAGTGCGGGTGCCGGCGCGAATTAGCCAGCGGCGCGCTCGCCGCCGCTAACTCTCAACTGTTACCGCTCTCCGATGAGCTATATAGCGCTCGTGTGGGCGTAGGTTCGGTTTGGAAATAAGCTTCTGTTGTGTGGAAACAAGCGAGGATGCAATGCATCCTCGTTTTGTTATGCGCCCGGTTGGCTTCATGAATCAGCCCAGGGTCGTTGCTGTGCGGGTTCCTATGCTATAATACTGGGCATTATGACTACTGATATGCTCAAGATGACCGATCTGCCGCTGGAGCTGCGTGAGCGCCTGGCCGCCGAGACGCGGATTGGCACGCTTCAGCAGATGCGTATCCAGACCGCTGATGAGGGGCTGACCCGCAAGGCGCTGTTTCAGCTGCCGAGCGGCGAGGTGGTCGAGAGTGTGCTGATGGTCTATCCCGATCGCGCCACCGCCTGCGTCTCGACCCAAGCCGGCTGCGCGATGGGCTGTGTCTTCTGCGCGACCGGCCGGCTGGGATTGCTACAAAACCTCACGCCCGGCCAGATCGTCGAGCAGGCGCTGTGGGCCGCCCGCGAACTCAAAGGACTGAGGACTGAGGGCCAAGGACTGAGAAGATCGCCTCATGAGAAGAATCACTCAGTCCTTGGCCCTCAGTCCTCATCGCTGACGAACGTGGTGTTCATGGGCATGGGCGAGCCATTCGCGAACTACGATCGCTGGTGGCAATCGGTCGAGCGGCTGCATGATCCACGCGGCTTCAATCTGGGCGCGCGCGGCCTGACGGTCTCGACGGTTGGTCTCGTGCCTGGTATTCGGCGGCTGGCCGGCGAGGCGCTGCCGATCAATCTGGCGATCTCGCTGCACTCCCCCGATGATGCCCTGCGCTCTGAGATGATGCCGATCAACCGGCGCTACCCGATCGCCGCGCTGCTGGACGCCACCCGCGACTACATTGCGCAGACACGTCGCCGCGTGTCGTTCGAGTATGTGCTACTGCAAGGCAAGAACGACCGGCCAGAGCAGGCGATCGCACTCGCTGATCTGCTACAAGGTATGCTCTGCCACGTCAACCTCATCCCATGGAACCCTGTGCCTGGCACACCGCTGGGCCGCTCCGATCGCGCGCGCGTGCTGCGCTTTCAGCAGGAGCTTGTCGATCGCGGGATCGCCTGCACGGTGCGAGTCGAGCGCGGCATGTCGATCGCGGCGGCATGCGGCCAGCTTGCTGGTGCGACGGCAGGCGAAGCAATCTCGCTTGCGACTGCCTGACAACTTTTGCCATAGGGCACACAGAGTTCAGGAATGCGAGCTGCCGATCTGTCGCTTTGCCCGCTGTGATCTCTACAGCACATGCCATCGCATCCTTCGCATCCTTCCCAAAGGAGCCTCAGTTGCCCTACCGCATTCTGATCGTGCTCTTGCTTTTGATTCCGAGCAGCGGCATGCTCGGACAATCGGCGTCGGCGCTGCCGGCCGGTCTGCTGGCCCCGAATGTCGCGTCGTACCATATGGATGTGCGTCTCGATCCAGCATCCAAGACGATTGTTGGAACTGAGCGTATCACCTACACCAATCCTTCGCCCGACACACTCAGCGAGATCTGGCTGCGGCTGTATCTACGTGCCTTCCGTGATGCGAACACCACCTGGATGCGCGAGTACGGTCGCTGGAGCGCCGCCACGCTGCCGCCGGATTACATTGGCGATATCACAGTGCAGCGCCTGGCGCTCGCCGATGGCACCGATCTGCTGACGAGCGCGACACTGACCGATACACTCATGCGCGTGCCGCTGCCGCAGCCACTGCTGCCCAACCAGAGCCTGGAGCTGGATGTGATCTGGGCCAGCAGGTTGCCGCGCGTGTTCGCCCGCACCGGTTATGGTGGGCGCGACGATAGCTTCTTCATGGTTGGCCAGTGGTACCCGAAGATGGCGGTCTATGATCGCGGGCGCTGGGATATCGAGCCATGGCACGCCAACGCCGAGTTCTTCAACGACTTTGGCACCTATGATCTGAACATTACGGTTCCACAGGGCTACACTGTGGCGGGCGCGGGCGTGCCGGATGGCGTGGCGACCAACGCTGATGGCACGCGGACACTGCGCTTTACCGCCGACGATGTAACCGATTTCGCCTTCGCCACCTCACCGGATTTTCAAACCCGCATGGTCAAGGCCGGCGGCGTCGATATTGCGCTGTACTATCTGCCTGAGCACTCTGCGGCAGCCGACGAATACCTGGGTGTCGCGGCCGAGGCGCTTCAGATGTATGCCGCCTGGTACGGCGCGTATCCGCACCCGCGACTGACGATTGTGGATGTGCCGGATAACGCCACGGCCGCAGGCGGGATGGAGTACCCAACGCTGGTCACCAGCGAAGTCGGGCGCTCGGCGAGCAGCTATAGCTGGCTGGCCTATGTGACCGCGCATGAGATTGGGCATCAATGGTGGCCGATGCAGGCATCCACAAACGAAGCCGCCGAGCCGTGGCTGGATGAAGGCCTGACCGAGTACACCGGCATTCGCTATGTGGCCGAGTCGCCGCGCGGATGGACTACCAGCGCCGCAGTTGCCTACGAGCAGAGCCTGTATGCGTCCCATGCTGGTCTACCGGCGACGCTACCATCCTGGCAATATGTGAATGGCGCGTACATTGTGGTCTACTCCAAGACCGCCCTGGGCCTGTGGACGCTGGAGGGTGTCGCTGGCGCTGATCGCTTCCGTCACGCGATGGCGGGCTACCTAACCCAGTATCGCTTCAAACATCCGAACGGCGCCGACTTCCGCGCGGCGCTAGAGCGCGACTTAGGCGACCTTGGCTGGCTGTTCGACGATTATTTGAGCGGGAGCGGCGTGATCGACTACGCGGTCGCGCAGATTGAACAAACGGATGTGGCAAGCACCGTGCGGGTGGTACGTAAAGGTGCGGTGCGCGTGCCGATCGATATTCTGGTCACGTTCAAGAGTGGAGCGCAACAGCAGCAAACCTGGGATGCGCAGGCGACCAGCGTAGAGCTGAAATTCGCGATCAGTAATCCGGTTGTGCGCGCGGAGGTCGATCCATTTCGCAAGCTCAAGGCCGAGCTGAATCGGCTGGATAACAGCCTGGGAACGTGGCACTTCATGCTGCCGATTCTCGTGGTACGCTTGTAGGGCATTCAGTGCGCGGCGCTCGACAGTTGAGCGGTGAGCTGCGCGACATACGCCGTGTGTTCGTCCGACGAAAGGCCGCGCTGCAAGGTCGCCAGCAGATTTGCCGGATCATCCGCTATGAGTGCAGGGACATCCAGCCATAGACCGGGGAAAACTTCGCTACGTAGTACACCAGCGTGATCAGGGAGCAGCGGCTGATACACGCCCTCGCGCAATGCCCACCAGTCAATTCGTCGATCGTAAACCTGCCAGACAATATATTCGCGCACGCCGTTGCGCCGATAAACCGTATGTTTATCACGTAGATCGATCGCCGCGCTGCTAGCCGCAACTCCAATGGCAAGCTCCGGCGCACCTTCAACATAATCATCGGCGCTCGTCCAGGAGCCACCGCCAGCGCGCGGATCGATACGAACCATCACATCGGGCTGAAGTTCATTATCCGCGTCGAGCCGAAGCGTGCCATTATCGGCAACTCGCACACCACGCGTGGCGGCACAGTAGACACCTGCCCAGGTTACCATGGCCGCATGTGGCTCTGCATGAACTTCAGATCGTACCGGCGATGCCATATAAACCACCCCTTCAATCAGTTCGGCCTTCTTCAACCAGGGCAGGGCGTTGTAGCGGCGCTCAAACTCTTTGCGTGTAAGATAATCGCCATTCTCAAGAGGTGGTACGGCGGGCCAAGTGCGCGGCGCGGCGCTTGGTAGCGCAGATGCTCTATCATCAGTCTTTAACGTCGTTTCAGTGGTCATAATGCTATCCTCCAACCTATTATCTGGTCAGCCTCATTATATCTCACATCAAAATCCCGTGCGGTATGGTATCATAAAGCGACATTCCGCGGCACACATTAAGAGGCGCTATGAGCAACCGACCTCAGAACATCAAAGGCATGCGCGATCACCTGCCGGAGGCCATGCTCCTGCGGCAGCATATTCTCAACACCTTGATAGACGTCTTCGAGCGCTACGGCTTCGAGCCCCTCCAGACGCCGCTGATCGAGTATGCGGCTACACTGGAAGGAAAGATCGGTGATGACGAGAAGCTGATCTACCGTTTTGAGACTCACGGCGGCGATAAAATCGCGCTGCGCTACGACCAGACTGTGCCGCTGGCACGGGTTGTCGCGCAGTACCAGGGCCAGCTGATCCTGCCCTGGCGCCGCTACGCGATCGGCCAATCCTACCGCGGCGAGCGGCCGGCGCGTGGGCGCTACCGCGAGTTCTGGCAGGCCGATGTCGATATTGTCGGCTCGAACTCGCCGGTGGCCGACGCTGAGATCGTGGCGGTGCTTACTGATTCGCTCACCGAGCTAGGTTTCAGCGGTTTCACGACCCAGCTGAACCATCGCCAGATACTTGGCGGTATTGCGCGCGTGTCGGGGCTGGATGAGCAGGCGGCCGGCGTGGTGTACCGCGCGATCGACAAGCTCGACAAGATCGGGCCGGATGGCGTGCGCGAGGAGCTGCTAAAGAGCGAAGTCGCGCCCGATGCGGCCGAGCGTATTCTGGAAATGGTGCTGCTGCGCGGCCCGGCCGGCGATGTGCTGGAGGATCTGTCGGGGCGGCTGGATGGCGATGAGCGCGCCCTGGCCGCGCTGGAGAACTTGCGCGCGATCACTCGCATCCTGCCGGACATGGGTGTGCCAGCTGCTGCCTACACTGTCTCGCCGAGCCTTGCGCGTGGGCTTTCGTACTATACCGGCGTGGTGTTCGAGAGCGTGCTGGAGCAGCCGCCCATGGGCTCGCTGCTCGGTGGTGGCCGCTACGATGAGCTGGTGGGCGCGTTCGCCGGCCGGCCAATACCTACAGTCGGCCTGGCGTTTGGGATTGAGCGGCTGCACGATGTGATGACCGAGCTAGGGATGGGGCCAGGCGCACGCACCGTTGCCGAGGTGTTCATCACATTGTTCGATCCCGAGCGGGCCGGCGCCAGCCTCCAGCTGGCGCGCGCGCTGCGCGCGGGCGGCCTGAAGGTCGAGACGGCGCTGGATCCGAGCGAGAAGCTGGGCAAGCAGTTCAAGCATGCCGATCGCAAGGGCATCCCCTTTGCACTGGTCCTTGGCCCGGACGACTTGGCGCGCGGCGAGGTGGTGGTCAAGAACCTGCGTAACGGCGAGCAGCGCAGCATCCCGCGTGAGACCGTGGTGGCGGTGTTACAAGGTCTATAAGTTCAAAGTTAAGAGTTAAGCCCTATACTAGCGGCTAACTTTGAACTCTCAACTCGTAACTCTCAACTTACCGGAGGTTATAGATGAGTGATCAATTACTTGACCAGCCGGTGCGCCGTTTTCTCGATGAACTGGCCAGCGCGGCACCGGCGCCAGGCGGCGGCAGCATCGCCGCGCTGAGCGGCGCGATGGCCGCCGGCCTACTGACAATGGTGTGCGATCTGACGATTGGTAAGAAGCAGTATGCTGAGTTCGATGATGAGGTGCGCTCGCTGCGTGAGCGTTCTGAGGCGCTGCGCGCTGAGCTGCAAGGTCTAGCGCAGGCCGATGTCGACGTGTTCAACCATCTGGCGGCCGCCTACAAGCTACCGCGCATTACCGATGCCGATGCGGCCAGCCGCCGCGCTGCGATCCAGCAAGTCACGCGTGGGGCCACGGAAGTGCCGCTGCGGATCGCGCGGGCGGTGACCGCATTGCTACCACTCTGCGCGCCGCTGGCTCGGCACGGCAATCGCAATGCGGTCAGCGATGTGGGGGTGGCAGTGCTGCTGGTGCAGGCGGCTGTGCCGGCGGCGCTGCTGAATGTTGAGATCAATCTGGCCGTGCTGGAAGATCAGCTTTTCGTGCGTCAGACCCGCGCTCAGTCCGAGGATCTGACAATCGGGCTGGATGAGGAGGTCGCGGGTGTGTTGGCGCTGGTGCGCGAGCGGATCGCCGGGTAGATCTACTGTTCAACTTTTAATTAGCTCAGTGGTGGGGGTTCGGGGGCGGCTTCGCCGCCCCCGAATGACTCTTTTATGCTACTGTGCGAGCGCAAGGCGCTCGCACAGTAGCATAAAAGAACATGTTTTTGGAGGGACTGGGTCCCTCCAAACCTCCCCATAGTATAAATGGGATTACTCGAGATACGCTTGGAGCCGTGCGCCCACGCCGGGCGAGCGCAAGTGCCGCAGCGCCTCGGCCTCGATTTGGCGCGTGCGCTCGCGCGTGATACCGAAGGTTACGCCGACTTCCTCAAGTGTACGACGGCGGCCATCCGTCAGCCCATAGCGTAGTTGGAGAATAGAGCGCTCGCGCTCGGGCAGCTCCATCAGCGCGCGCGTCAGATCTTGCTGAAGCATGCGCTGTGCGGCGATCTCCATGGGCGTCGTTGATTCGTCATCGGCTAGATGATCGCCGATATGACCTTCGCCCTCGTCGCCGAGTGGCTGTTCAAGCGAGATCGGCTGGGTGGCCGCTTGCATCAACCGCTCGACTTTGCGCTCGCTCACACCCAGCGCCTCGGCGATCTCTTCGTTGGTGGGAGTGCGCTCCAGCACTTGCTCAAGCTGGTGCGTCACGCGGCGTAGCTGCCCGATTGCGTCGCTCAGATGCACAGGCAAGCGGATCAGCCGGCCCTGCTCGGCGATGGCGCGCGTGACCGCCTGGCGTATCCACCAGGTCGCGTAGGTCGAAAAGCGGTTGCCGCGCGTGTAATCAAATTTCTCGACCGCACGCATCAGGCCGATGTTGCCCTCCTGCACGAGATCCATAAACGAGAGCGGGCTACCAAGATACTTTTTCGCGATGCTTACAACCAGCCGGAGATTGGATTGGATCAAGCGACGGCGCGACTCGTCGCCGCGCGCGACTGCGCGCTCAAGCGGGATGCGCTCGCTCCAGCGCAGTATCTCCTGGTGCTGCAAGATTGCCTGCGCCGCCAGCCCATTGATAATATCCTGCGCCAGCGCAACCTCATCTGCGGCGCTCAAGAGCGACACCTGGCCGATCTCGCGTAGATCTCGGCGGCGCCCTCCTCCCAGGCCAGGCTGCCTTCCTGATCAGCCTGATCAGTGCGGACGACGTACTCGGAAAGGGCCTCACGTTTACTCATCTTGATCCGCTCCGTGACAGGCTCAAGGGTTGAGACCGTCAGCTGCAATGCGCTTGAGGCTGCTGGCTCAGCATTCTGGTTTCTACAGAATGTACGCAGAATAGCGATACGCTGGATGCGTGCTCGCTATTCTGCTGAGTATCTATAGTACCGCCGAAAATCGCCGAAAGTTGCGCCGGCTGCTAATATTAGACTTGCCGGTTCAGCACAAAGTCACAGATATCGCTGAGCGCGCGCAGGGCGCTCGACGGAGGGAACGCGGAGAGGTGGGCCAACGCGCGCTCGGCTGTCTGCTGTGCTTCATCTATAGCCATAGCGGTGCCACCAGCCGTAAGCACAGCCGCGACAAGTTGCGGCACTTCAGCCGGTTCGGGCCGGGCCGTGCGGGCGACCTCGCGCAGCAGAGGGTTGCCGCCTCGCGCGACGGCGTAGATCAGCGGGAGTGTCAGCGTGCCTTCGCGCAGGTCGTTGCCGGCCGGCTTGCCGAGCAGCGCTTCATCGCCGGTGAAATCCAGCACGTCGTCGATGATCTGAAATGCCAGCCCCAGGTCGTAGCCGAACTTGCCAAGTGCATCGATCTGCTCGGGTGTGCCGCTTGCTACCGCAATGCCGGCCTTGCAGGCCGCCTCAAATAGTGCGGCGGTCTTCGAGCCGATCTTGTAGCGATATTGGGCCAGCGCGATGTCGAGCGGTTCCAGCTGGGTCACCGGTCGTAGCTCGCCCTCAACGATGGTACGCGCGGCATGGGCGTAGAAGCGGATAATCCGCGGGTCCGGCTCCTCGGCTAGCTCATTGGCCGATACCGCAAAAAAGTAGTCACCTAGCATCAGTGCGACATGACTGTCCCAGCGGGAATGGACGGTGACGCGCCCGCGCCGGCGTAGCGTGTGATCCACCAGGTCATCGTGAACCAATGATGCGGCGTGCAACAGCTCAATCGCCACCGCCGGCCGTGCGGCGCGCACAAGCTGGTAATCGCCCAGACGCGCGGCCAACAGCACCAGCGCTGCGCGCAGGCGTTTGCCGCCCGCTGCAACGGTGTGGGCGCCGGCCGCAGCCAGTAGCCGTGAGCGGGAAGTGGTGCGCTGCAGCAGCATTCGCTCGATCGCCGCAAGGTCATCGCCTAGGTCGGCCCGCCGAAACACATCACCCAGATTGGAAGGCACCAAGTGCATGGGTGATTCGGCGTCGCCAACGCGCTGCGAGCTGATTTCGCGCTTGAGCGTTGGGAGGGCCATAGACCGAAACCTTTCTAGGCGCCAAGACCTGGCGACTTGTGATAGATAACTCTGTTAAATATATCACAAATTTGCAAGTAGTCAAGAATCGTTCATATTTGATGAAATGCTTTTGCAAAGAATACGCAGCGAACTTGAAACAGATCAAGCGCTACACCAGTTATTCACGGCACGCTTCTTGCCTTGTGCCCTGTGCTGAGCCATGTCTTAAAGAAGATATACGGATAACTTTCAATGAGCGATCTGAATTCTCCACCCACTTCTACAAATGACGCAAGCACACCCTTGTTTTGGCAGCGCATCACGAACAAACAAGTCGCGATCGGAACCGTGCTTGTGGCGCTGGTGCTGCTGGGTTTGGGGCTGATTGTCGCGCTACGCTATGTCTTTCTGATGTTGTTCCTAGGCATTGTCCTGGCAACCGCCCTTACACCAGTGATTGATCGGCTGCGCAAGTTTGGCCTGACGCAAAGTACGGCCACGCTGATAGCTTTCGGAGCGCTGCTGCTGATCATTGGCGGAATTGTCGCGGCGCTGGCACCATTTTTTGTCGTTCAGTTTGTTCAGGCGCTGACAGATCTGCCGAAATTTTACGCCGGCTTCCGCACCAGTGTCTCCAGCTCGAACTCGCAGTACTTACGTGGTTTGGGTGCGCAGCTGCCGATTGATCCGTTTAGTGGTCTCGCCGCCGACAATGGTATTGCACTGGGTTCCCAGGTAGCGCTGCTGCTGCCATCGCTAGTCAGCATGCTGTTGTTCAGCGCGCTGGTGATGATTCTGAGCTATTACTGGCTGTATTACCGAGCCCTGGCGATCCAGTCGATCGCGCTGCTGGTGCCAATCAATCAGCGCGCTGGGGCGATCGAGCTATGGAATGAGATCGAGACCAAGATAGGCGCGTTCGTGCGCGGTCTAGCGATCCTTGGCTTTGTGATCGGTCTGCTCTCCGCGATTGGCTACGTGGCGATCGGCTTGCCGTATGGGCTGACGATCGGGATTATCGCCGGCATTCTGGAGGCAATCCCGTATGTCGGGCCGCTGATCACGTTGGTGCTGGCCGGCATGGTCGGACTGAGCGTCTCGCGGTCGATGGCGCTGCTGACAATCGGCATCGCCATGGTGATCCAATTCCTCGAAAATTCGATTGTGGTGC
>WNGF01022818.1_pt1 | contig 10613 bp, 10 predicted proteins | sample 5400641 | NCBI WGS metagenome assembly WNGF01 (sample SAMN13153371, study PRJNA577476) | soil metagenome | isolation source: 80 cm soil or saprolite under grassland replicate 2 | place: USA:California | collected 2016-06-15
GGCCGCGGCACCGCCGGTTCCGGTCGCGACCGGCTGCTGGACGGGCGTCGTCCGCGGCGCCGTGTCCAGGGCGGCCGCGGTCGATGACATGGCGGCCAGGAGCACAAGCGCCGCCACGGCGATGCAGAGCCTGCGCACGGCGTCCTCCTCGACGAAGGGGGATTGCCCGTCTGCTCCGCCGCGACCGTAGTGCCCCAAAGGACCGGCGTCAACCGCGACTACGTGCGCAGCGCGATGCCATCAACACCTCATCCATGCTCAGCGCTCGCCCTCTCCGTAGGCGCGTTCGAATGCCTCGTCGCCGAGGGCGCGGCGAGCCGCCGCCACTGGCCACCCGGGCCTTCATCGCCCACGGCGAGCGACCCGCAGCACCCCGGATCATCTCGCAGCCTTGCCGACGCGCATGGGACCTGGCCAAGGCCGCTTGACATCTCCAGGAGCGTCACCGCAGAGACCAACAAGGTTCAGGGTCTACTTGGGGCTCCAGACGCTGCATGAAGCTCGACCTGCGAAAGAACCCAGGACCGCAGGGCGGGATCCCGAGCTCCAGGTCAATAGGTCCCCACACGCGGGGGGACAGGACCCGGGTGGCGGTCGGCTTCGTGTCGAGAACCCCGATGCCACCTCTGGCTAGTGCGGCTCGAACGGCAGGGTGGGCTGGCCGAGCTCGTCGATGCGGGCGGCGAGCTCGAAGTCGCTCTCGGTGAGCCCGCCCTGGGCGTGGGTGCAGAGGGCGAGGGTGACCTTGTTCCAGCGGATGTCGATGTCGGGGTGGTGGCCGGCCGCCTCGGCTGCGTCGGCGACCTCGTGCACGAAGGAGATCGCGCCCATGAAATCCCTGCGCGCGAAGGTCTTGACGATCTCGTTGCCGCGCCGCTCCCAGCCGGGTAGGCGCTTCAGGCCCTTCTCGACGGCGGCGTCGTCCAGCAGTGGCATGGTCCCTCCTTCCCGGCGGGCATGATTGTCCACCATCACCGGCACCGGTGGGAACAGCGGGGCGGCCAGCGCGGGGCGCTTCGCGCCGGCCGCCGGAGCATCGGGGACGACTGCCTGGCTGGGCGAGGTGGCGGCACCCTCGCTCGCCGGGGTCGACGCGCCAGTGGACGTGGCGGACGTGTTTCGCCCGTCGAGGAGGCGCCGCCCGATGTCACCACGCGCCACTTCGCCGCCGGATTGCCGATATGCGTGGAGTCCCTTGGGAGACCGATAGGCAATTCCTTCGCATTGCTGCTGGTCCCGGTCCTTTCCCGTGATGGTGCCACCGGCACGCCACGCGCATGGGGAAACACCCTCACCAGCACCCTCACCCCGCAGGCTCACCCTCACAGGCGGCTTCGCCGTCATCGACGGGCAGCAGCGACGCCTCCACGACCGCGTGCGCGCCCTGGGATTCGCCGACTTTGACGGCTACCTCCAAGCACGCTGCCAGCAGCAGGCACGGGCCGTCCGGCAGCGCCGCCAGGCACGCCTGGCCGAGCTTGGGTTCGCAGCGCTGGAGGAGTACCTACAGGATCGGCATGTCGGGCGGGGCTGGTCGGTGCGGCGGCTGTGCGCCGAACCCGGGGTTGGTCACGGCTGGATGGACGAGCAGCTGACCCGGCTCGGGCTGCGAACCTGACCTGGTGTCGACGGACGAGCCGATGAGACTGCCCGCAAGGTTCGAGACGCTGGTGCGTCATCAACCTCCAACCAGCCCCTTGTCGGAGTTCTTGAAGCCGAGGAACTCGGTGAAGACATCGACCAGCATGCCGTCCGGCCGTACTACGATCTGGTGGCCAAGCGTGGAGTTGTTCGCACCCGGGTTGTAGCTGATCCGGGGCGACTCCCAGGTCGCCCCGCCGTCAGTGGACTTGCTCACCAGCACCGCCGTGGCGAAGTTCGTGAACAGGTTGACGGACAGGCTGATCGGGTAGGCGTCACCGTTTGGGGCGAACGACACCCGCGGGTCGGAGGAGCGCTCGCAGTCGCCGCCGTTGGCCGCGGTGCCCCCGGCGCACCGGCTGAACTTGGGCGGCGTCACGTCCGTCCAGGTCGCCCCGGCGTCGGTGGACACCGCCGTGCCCAGCCCGTGGGCGCCGCCATTGGACCAGCGGTCCTGCTGCCACACGCCGCGGTTCCCCCGACCATGGCCTCGCCAGAAACTGGTCAGCCGAAGGCGACCGCGGCGGCTATCGCGATGGCGGCCGTCGTTAAAAGCGCCCTCAGCGAGGACCCCTGGCGACCGGTTCGACGACGACGTTACCGGTGAAGGCGAGCCAGGGGAAGCGCTGTGCGGGCGCGAGGGTTTACCCCTCGAGGGTGCCGGCTCTCTCCAACGCTTCAGGGGTCCGCGCATGAAGCGAACGATGTTGGTGGCCGCCACGATGGGCGCGGCTCTCACTCTGCTTGTCGCCGGGTGCGGCGGCGACAACAAGCCTGTTTGGTTGTCGTCACAACACCAGGATGATCAATGGTGGCCGCCCTGGTCTGCTCAGCGGTCGGAGGGTGGTGGGGAGATGACGGCTTGGCGCGGAAGGGGTGATGGACCGGCAGCGTGATCCAGCGCGTAGGTTCTTCGGCGGCGGACGACGTGGTCACTCGAGCGAGACCACCGGGCCAGAGGAGCAACGATGACAGAGCCTGCCCTATATGAACGCCTCGGTGGCGTCTACGCCATCAGCGCGGTAGTGGACTACTTCAGCGACCAACTGGTTCAGAGAGATACGATCGAGGGGACGAACCCATACGTAAAGGACTGGAACGAGAAGAAGGCTTCATATCGGTTGGCAGGCCTCAAGTTCCTCCGGACACTATGGCTCTGCGCGATCGCCGGCGGACCATTTCAATACACGGGGAGACCCCTGGGCGATGCCCATTTCGATTTCCAGTTCACGCCCACAGAATTCGATGAGGTCTCTGCGGTGCTTGCCGAGGCTCTCGATCACTTCAAGGTGCCTCGAGGCGAAAAGGAGGAAGTCTTAGCCGCCTTCGAGGCATATAAGCCCGCGGTGACGGCTGGGTCCATATTGCGGTAGGTAACAGAAGCCCAGCGCAGTGGAGGCTGTTGCCTGCGCCGAGGCGCTGAAATCGGCCTGATCCATACGATCATGAGCACGACTGATGCCATTCGGGTGGCCAAGTGGACAGCGGGACGGGGCGATCGCTGAATATAGCAGTGCTCGGCCGGCGCCCTCACCGGGTGGCGGCCACACGCCGGGCCACGTCCTGGCGGGCCTGCTCGTGCAGGCGCTCGGCCTGCTGGCTGAACGCCACCGGTACGGGCCACGGCTCCTGGATCGCGCGGGCCTGATCGGGCAGCCGGCAAGATCGGCCTGGAAGCGAGCCCGGCAGCCTCCACACCTTCCGCCGGGCCGCTCCGCCGCCCAGCGGCCATCACCGGCACCAGCAGCAGCTCGTGGCCCTCGGGCGCGGCTCCTCACGCAGGCCGACCAGCTCGCGGTGGGCGTCCGGGGCCCGGAACACCTGCTTGCGGCCGGGGACGGTCGCCTTCTCGGGCGACAGCTTCAGCACCGGACGGTCGCCGTAGGCGACCAGCTCGTAGGCGCTGTCCAGATACGGCGCGTCCGCCGAGACCCCCATCTTGGTCCCGACCCCGTAGGCGTCGATCGGCGCCGCGCGGGCGGTCAGCTCGGCGATCAGGAACTCGTCCAGGCTGCCGCTGGCAACGATCCGCACCTCACCGAGTCCGGCCTGGTCTAGGAGCCGTCGGGTCTGGACGGCCAGCGCACCAAGGTCGCCGGAGTCCAGCCGGACGCCGAGTTGGTCGCGCAGGCCGAGCTGGCGGATCACATCGATCGCGGCGCGGACCCCGCCCAGGGTGTCGTAGGTGTCGACCAGGAAGGTGCAGCGGCCGGGGTAGTCCTCGGCGAACGCCCGGAAGGCCGCCCGCTGGTCGGGGAACGCCTCGATGAACGAGTGCGCCATGGTCCCGGCCGCCTGCAGGCCGAACCGGCGGGCCGCCTCGACGTTGCTGGTGGCCACGAACCCGACGATCGCCGAGGCGCGAGCAACCGCCATGGCCGCGTCGACGCCGTGGGTGCGCCGGAAGGCGAAGTCGACCAGGTCGGCGCCGGCGGCCGCGATGCGGCAGCGCGCCGCCTTGGACGCCACCGCGGTGTGGAAGGTGACCTGGTTCAGCAGGACGATCTCGACCAGCTGCGCCTCGGCGATCGGCGCGGTCACCCCCAACAGCGGCTCGCCCGCGAACACCATCCGCCCCTCCGGGACTGCCCACACCTCCCCGGTGAAGCGCAGCCGGCGAAACGCGTCGAGGGCGGGTTCGTTGAAGCCGAGGGTGTCCCCGAGCCTGGCACGCTCGTCCTCGTCGAAGTGAAAGCGCTCAAGGAAGGTCAGGCAGTCCTCCAAGCCGTGGCCATCAGGACGCCCGGCTGGTCGGAAGGCTGCGGACAACAGGCTGAACGTCGCCGGCCCTACCATCCCACGCCACAGGTAGCTGGCCGCCATGTTCAGCTCGCACAGATCGGCGGCGAGCGCGCCGGTCATCGGTCACTCCTCAATAGCAGGCGGTGTCGGGACCCGCGGGAGCCCGATTCGACTACTGGCCGCAGCCTACGGATCGGGAGCTCTGGAGCCGCATGGGCAGCTTCGGGTACGGTTGACCAGAAGCCGGAGCTGGTCGCGGCCTGAACGCGGCGAGGGGCGCCCGCGGGTGGGGCGCCCGTCGCCGTCTCCGACAAGCTCAGGACCTGTCGGCCTGCCCTGCGGGCGGCTCGCGGCCGGTGACCCGTAGGGACCCGGCGCTGGGGACGAAGACCGACTCCGAGCCGGAGTCCCAGCGCACGGTGATCAGCGGGTCATCCACGGCCGTGACCACACCGCTGCGGGTGACGCTGCCGACCTTCTCCGACTCCACGAGCACCCGGTCGCCGACCTCGACCATCATCGACCTCCTCTGGATGGTGACGGAAACCAGGCCACCCCAAGTGGCCCCAGGCCGTCGGCTCCATTCAACACGCGTGGTAGTGACAATCGCTCGGGCAATCCGGTCGTGATCACCTGGCCGGACGCGATCTCCACTGGTCAGACGACGCGACGACCTGCAGGGCCGTCCGGTAGGTCAGCTTGAGGCTGTTGCCCGACCCGGCGACCCGGCGACGCCGCGGCCGAAGCGGCGGCCGCTGGTGACTGTGAGGGTGTTGGCGTCAAGCCCGCTGAACTGGTCGTTGACGTCGGCGGCGGAGAGGCTCCCCTGAGGGCAATCCTCGCGGCCCACCTTGAGCCCGCTGAGCGCCGCTGAACGCCGGCTACGAGTTCTTGCAGGAGCGGTGGTCAGGGCCTGCCCGGGCCCGGGTGGCACCGCCGCAAGGCGCCGACGGGCCGGTGCCTTCAGGCGGGCGGCGAGCTCCCGGATGGTCATCTCGACCATCACGACGTCGGCGCCCGCGTCGAGCAGGATGGCGACGTGCTCGCCGGGGTGGTCGCCGCCGTCCGCTGCCGCCCCCGGCCCGACCCGCCAGACCCCTCGCCGGCTCCTCCGGCCGCGCGCGCCTGCCGCGGGCGGGACGGCTGCCGCCTCGGGGAGCGCCTGCGACCGCGACGGTTGCGCCCCACCGCCAGCCCACGCCGATCATGCTCATGTCGCCGGCTCCTCTCCGTGCGTGTCCCGGCCGCGAACACCGCTCAAGTGTCCGCGCGCAACCTTGCTATGCGCTGAGCACCGCCTGTGTGCCTGAGGCTGTACGGCGCGCCTGCGCGGTTGCGGCCAAGGGCCGCTGCCCGAGTGCCCCGGCACGGCGCCCGATTGGGGTGCTGGGCAGGAACCGGCGCGGGCTCCCCCAGCGTGTAACCAGGCCGGCGCTGCCCACCGCCCGCGAGCCACCCGCAGCGCGGACGGGTCGGGTGGGCTGGGTGGTGCTACGGTGGAGGCCGCAGCCGTCCCATCGGAGCCGGCCGGTGGTCGCATCCAAGGGGCTTGGGGTGGCGGTGCTCCGCCGCCCACCGCGCGCGCGGACCGTGGTGGTCGCGGCGGGCTGTGTCCTGCTTCTCTGGCTGCTGTTCAGCCTTGCCGGCCTGTACACGGACCTGCTGTGGTTCCGCGAGGTCGGCAAGACCCGGGTGTTTTGGGGGGTCCTCGGGGCGCGGGGCCTGCTTGCCGTGGGCGCCGGGGTCGGCACCGGCGCGTTCCTGGTGGCGAACCTGCGGGTGGGCCTGCGGGAGCTTGAGGCGGTGCTGGTGGCCGTGCTGGTGCTCGGCGTGGCGCTGCACGCCGGGGGCAAGTGGCAGACCCTGCTGCTGTGGCGCAACCGGGTGCCGTTCGGCGACACCGACGCGCAGTTCCACCGGGACATCGGCTACTACACGTTCACCCTGCCGATGCAGCGGCTGGTGTTCGGCTGGCTGCTGTTCACCCTGCTGGCGACGCTGCTGGCCGCGGGCGCGGCCTGGTACCTGCGCGGCGGGATCCGGCCGCAGCTTGCGGGGCGCCGGGTCAGCGCGGCGGCGCATGCCCACCTGTCGCTGCTGCTTGGCCTTGCGCTGCTGCTCAAGGCCTGGGGCTACCGGCTGGACCAGTTCTCGCTGGTGTTCTCGCCCCGCGGGGTGGTGACCGGCGCCTCCTACACCGACGTGCACGCGCAGCTCCCGGCGCTTCGGCTGATGGTGCTGCTCGCGCCGCTGTGCGCCGTGCTGGTCTTTGCCACCAGCCGCTCGCGGGGGTTCGTGCTGCCGGTCAGCGGCCTGGTGCTGTTTTGGCTGTCGTCGATCCTGGTCGGCGGGGTGTTCCCGACGATCGTGCAGCGCTTCCAGGTCGCGCCCCAGGAGCTGCAGCGGGAGCTGCCGTACATCCAGCGCAACCTCGACGCCACCCGCAAGGCGTTCGCGCTCGACCACGTGGCGACGACCGAGTACGCCGCCGCGGAGCGCCTGCCCGCCGCCGCGCTGCACGCCGACCAGGTCACAATCGACAACATCCGCCTGTGGGAGCCAAGCGTGCTGAAGATCGCCATCCAGAACCTGCAGGCGATCGGGCAGTACTACGAGTTCAGCGACGTCGACGTCGACCGCTACCCGATCGCGGGCGCGCGGCGCCAGGTGATGATCTCGGCCCGCGACGTCGACCCGCGCAACCTGGACCGCTCCGCGCAGACCTGGCAGAACCTCCACCTCACCTACACCCACGGCTACGGGGTGGTCGCTGCCCAGGTCAACACCGCGGAGGCATCAGGGCGGCCGCTGTTGGTGGTGAGCGGCTTCGACCAGCCGGCATCCGGCGCGGCCATCCCGGTCCGGCAGCCGCGCATCTACTACGGCGAGCCGCCTCCCGGCGGTCCCGCCTACGTCGTCGCCAACACCCGCCAGCCGGAGGCGGACGCGCCCGCGCCAGGCGGCGCGCCGCAGGTGTCGTTCCGCTACGACGGGCGCGGCGGGGTCCCGGTCGGCGGGCCGCTGCGCCGGGCCGCGTTCGCGCTCCGCTTCCGCGACATCAACCTGCTGATCTCGAGCAACCTCCAGCCAGGGTCGCGGGTCATCCTCTACCGCGACATCCGCCGCCGCCTCGAGAAGGCCGCGCCGTTCCTGCAGTGGGACGGCGACCCCTACGTCGCGGTGGTCGGCGGCCGCATCGTGTTCATCCGCGACGGCTACACCACCACCGACGCCTACCCCTACGCCGAGCGCATCCAGACGGAGGTGGCGGCGCGCCGCGACAACCCCGGCGACCGGGGCGTCCACGGCCGCGCGAACTACCTGCGCAACTCCGTCAAGGCGGTGGTGGACGCCTACGACGGCACCGTAACGCTGTACGCCTTCGACGAGGCCGACCCGTTGCTGCGGGCCTGGCGCCGGGCATTCCCCGGCCTGTTCGCGCCGCGCTCGGCGATCTCTCAGGACCTGCAGACGCACCTGCGCTACCCCGAGGACCTGTTCGCGATCCAGGCCAACCGCTACGCCTCCTACCACATCCCGTTCGCCAAGGACTTCTACTCAAAGCAGGACTTCTGGGCGATCCCCGAGGACCGCTCCGGCCCGATCCGCCAGAGCCTCGCTGCCGCCCCGCTACCGTTGGCGGTCGGCCCGCCCCGCCAGGAGCCGATGCGCCCCTACTACCTGCTCGCCAGGCTGCCGGGCGAGACCCGCGAGCACTTCGTGCTGGTGCTGCCGTTCACCCCGAACAACAAGCAGAACATGGTCGCCTACATGGCCGCCCGCGCGGACCCGGACGGCTACGGCACGATCACCCTGTTCAACCTGCCCCGCTCCCGCACGGTGTTCGGGCCCACCCAGGTGAACGCGCAGATCCTGGCCGACCCGAACGTGGCCAAGGAGCTGACCCTGTTCAACCAGCAGGGCTCGACCGTGACGCTCGGCAACCTGCTGACCGTGCCGGTCGGGGACGCGCTGCTGTACGCGCAGCCGATCTTCATCCAAGCAAGCCAGGGCGCCATCCCCCAGCTGCGCCGGGTCGCGGCCTTCCTCAACGGCGACCTCGGCTACACCGCCACCCTGGAGGGCTCGCTCGCGCAGATCCTCGGCGAGGCCCCACCCAGCTCGCCCTCACCCGGTCCCAGTAGCCCGGGCCAACCGGCTGGGACCGGGACCGCCCTCGCCCGCATCCTGGCCCAGGAAGCCGAGGCGTTCCGCCAGGCGCAGGCCGCCCTGGACCGCAGGGATCTCGGCGCCTACCAGCGCGCCATCGACCGGCTCGGCGAGCTGATCCGCCAGGCCCAGCAGCTCACCAGGGCCGGGGCGTCATCGGGCACCTCGGCCCCTCCGGCGTCGACCACCCCAACGACGAACCGCTGACCGGGCACAGCCGTCGCCGGCACCACGCAGCGCCGTGCGCCGTAGCGGGACGGCACCAGAGGGCCGGTCAAGTACCAGCCTCGGTTCCCGCAGGTCGGTACGAGAATGTGGCGGGAGTATGGCTTGCATTGCGCCGGGCCGGACTCATGGTCAGGTCAGCGAGTCGTCTTCGGCGGCTGGCGCCCTCACCCCAACCGAACGGCGTGCTTGGCAGCAATCCGGCGGCAGATCGTCAGGCGCAGGTCTCGCCTACCCGGCAGCGAATCACCCCCGTGCAGGCCGCGGCGTTCCAAGCCGCCCGGCACCTGTCGCGGGACGGGCCTGCCGATGGCGGCAGGCGATTGCCCGATATCTGGCCCGCAGGCCTGGTATGCGGCAGCTGGACCTCGGTGCCGGCACCGGGATGTGAGCCGTGGCCTTCACCGACTGGTGCGGCATCGAGGTTGTCGCTGTGGAACCCTCCGAGGCGATGCGCGCCCAGTCGTACCCGGGCAGGCAGAATCGAAAATCGACGGTGAGTGGGCAGGCGGTAGCGCCCGGCGGAGCGCCAGCGGAGCCGGGCTTTGTGTCGGTGCTTGCCTGAGTCAGGCCGCCGTGTGGAGGGTGACCTCGTGGGGTATGGAAATCCGGGCGTTGCCTGTGAGCTGGGGTTCGGAGCAGCCTAGGATTTGATGCGCTGACGCTCCCTCTTCCATGCAGAGGCCACCTCATGCTGTCGAAACTCGCCTACCTGACGCTGTGCCGCTCCATCCGGCTGCTCGCCCAGCTCGGCCGCGGCGACGCCAGCAAGGACCTGGAGATCCTCGTCCTGCGCCACCAGCTCAGCGTGTTGCGCCGCCAGATTCCACGCCCTCGGCTGGAGCCCGCTGACCGCGCCCTGCTCGCCGCGGTCAGCCGCGTCCTCCCCGAGTCAGCTGGTCGTGCTTCTTCGTCAAGCCTGACACGCTGCTGCGCTGGCATCGGCGGCTGGTCGCAGGCGCGTGGACCTACCCTCGTGGACCGGGACGACCGCCATTGGATCAGGAGGTCCAGCAGCTGATCGTCCGCCTGGCCAGGGAGAACCCACGCTGGGGCTACCAGCGCATCCAAGGGGAGCTCCACCGGCTTGGTGTGCAGGTCTCGGCCACCACGATCCGCACGACGCTGCGCCGTCATGGCTTGGACCCGACGCCGCGGCGGACGGCCACCACCTGGCGGGCGTTCCTCCGCCAACAGGCTGCCGGGATCGTGGCGTGTGACTTCTTCACCGTCGACACGGTGTGGCTGCAGCGGCTGTATGTGTTGTTTTCATCGAACTGGACACCCGCCGAGTCCACCTCGCTGGCGTGACCGCCCACCCCGACGGTGCCTGGATCACCCAGCAGGCCCGCAACCTCCTACTGGCGCTGAGCGAGCGGGGCCGACGGGTGCGCTTCGTTATCCGCGACCGTGACGCGAAGTTCTGTCGCGGGTTCGACGACGTGTTCGGCTCCGAGGGCGTCGAGGTGCTCCGATCGCCGCTGCAGGCGCCCAACGCAAACGCCTACGCGGAGCGGTGGGTTGGCACCGTTCGCACCGAGTGTCTGGACTGGTTGCTGGTGGTGGGACGCGGGCACCTAGAGCGGGCCCTCAAGGTGTGCATCGCGCACTACAACGCCCATCGCCCCCACCGTGCGCTGCAACTTGAGCCGCCGGATCCAGCCGCTGATGTGACCCTCATCCGCGGCTACCCGCGAGCCCGGATACACCGACGAACTGCATGAACGTATTTCCGTACCCCACGAGGTCGACATCACCCAGCAGGCGGTCTCCCAGCACCTGCAGGTCCTCAAGGACGCCGGCCTGGTCGCCGTCCGCCAGGACGGCACCCGGCG
>WNGF01011927.1_pt1 | contig 10612 bp, 9 predicted proteins | sample 5400641 | NCBI WGS metagenome assembly WNGF01 (sample SAMN13153371, study PRJNA577476) | soil metagenome | isolation source: 80 cm soil or saprolite under grassland replicate 2 | place: USA:California | collected 2016-06-15
AAGAAGTGCTGTAACACTCTTTAACCTCTCTGTTCTTAAAATCAATCTTGGTGAAGATGCCGAGGCTGCCGACGATGCGGGTGATCGGATCCCAGTTCATCTCCACCAGCCCCTCGGTCTTGGGCAGAACCGATTTCATTGGTTTAGTCGCAATAGCCATAATCCTTCTCAGTAAACGTACCGTAGGTTGTCCAACCTGCGGATGACTCGATTAATAAGCCGCTCAGTAGGCGCCAAGCGGCTTGATGATGAAGCCTCCGCAGGTTTGACAACCTACGGTACGGCGCGCGCCGCCATTTCATTCTTTCAGAGCGTCGCCGTGGCGGTACTGACTAATACGTTCGTGGCCGATAGCCGGTGGTGAGACGCGGCCCCGGATGCCGCCAACTCGGTTCCTTGTTGACGGTATTGTTGGTGATGCTGCGCAGCCTGCGGATTAGCCCTCCGTAGACGCCGACCGCGCCGGCCGAAAACGTCGCGCCTGAACTTATCCGGGAACCCGGGCATGGTGCAGGCGATGCAAATACCGCCGACGTTCGGGCAACCGCCGACGCCACGCATCCAGCCGCGTTTGGTCACGTTGCAGTTGACCACCGGCCCCCAGCAGCCGATCTTGACCAGGCACTTGGGCGAGCCGTACTCATGGGCGAAATCGCTCTGTTCGTAATAGCCCGCTCGGTCGCAGCCTTCATGCACCGTCTTGCCGAAGAGCCACGTCGGACGCAGTCTTTCGTCGAGCGGAATCATCGGCGACAGTCCCGCCGCTTGATAAAGCAGGTAGAGCGCGGTCTCCATAAAGTTGTCCGGCTGCACCGGACATCCCGGCACGTTGACAATCGGGATATCGGCGACTGAACGAAAGTCCCAACCAAGATAGTCGGCCAGTCCCATGCAGCCCGTCGGATTGCCTTCCATCGCGTGAATGCCGCCGTAAGTGGCGCAAGTGCCGGCGGCGACCACCGCCCACGCCTTTGGGGCCAAGCGGTCAATCCACTCACAGGTCGTGATCGGCTGTCCCGTCTCCGGGTCAGTGCCTTGCGCCGCCCAATAGCCCTCGCGTTTGATCGTCTCGTTCGGAATCGAGCCCTCGACGACGAAGATGAAAGGATCAAGCTCTCCGCGCTCGGCGCGGTAGAAGTACTCCATGAACTCATTGCCGACTTCTTTGGCCAGCACCGGGTTGTGTAGATGCACTTTCGGTAATCCGGGAATCGCGCCCAGGATCACGTCTTCGATGCTGGGCTGCTCGGCGTTGGTCACAGAAATCGTATCGCCGTCACAACCAAGACCGGCTGTGATCCACACAATATGGACCTCTTTGACATCCGGCGGACGCCCGCTCAATGTTGATGCCATTGTCGCCATTTTCGACTCTCCTCACTGTCAATCGTTGACCAATGCGCTTTTGACGCCCTACGCCGCGACCTTCACATAGCAAACTGTCGATCACGGCCCAGACTTATTGCGGATTCATGCTAGAGCAAGTTTTAGTCAGGCCACAGTTCTTCTATCCAAGCAATCCTATCCCCGAATTTCTCACTTGGTCGGTACATTACCGCACCCTATTCGCGAAAAAACTCAACAGACAGACATCTTCTCCGTCGCCCCAAGAGCAAGCGGGGCGTCCCGGGCGCAGTCTATGGCCGTTGACAAAATCCCCGCATGGCCCCGGATTCATTGCCACCCTCGCGTCAGGTAATCGCTCATCGTCAGCGCAATCAATATGCCCAGCCAGAACAGCCCTGCCGCCGCCACGACCCGCATCAAGCGGCGGCTGTAGCGCAAATGCATGAAGATTAAAGCGACCAGCGACGCCTTGGCGAAAGCGATCACCACCGCAACCACGGCGTTCATCTTCCCCATGTCAATGAACGACACCCCGCAGGTCGTGGCGGTTAAAACCAGCAGCGTGATCAGGACAATCGCGTAGGTTTTGATAGGAACGATATGCTCCGGCATAGCTTCAATCCCTCATTCCAGGTGCCGCCCGATCAGGTAGAGCAGCGGGTAAAGGAAAATCCAGATGATGTCCACGAAGTGCCAGTAGAGGCCCGAGATCTCCACAGGGCTGTGATATTCCGGCGTGAAGCGCCCGCGCCAGGCCATCACGATCAGAACGGTCAGCAGCCCGCATCCGACTATCATGTGCGCCGCATGCAATCCGGTCATCGCGAAATAGAGCGTGAAATACATCTTCGCCGGTTGCGTGTAAGGCGCAGGGAACGCGAACGACGGGCCGGGGATGTGATGCTCGACGTACTTCTGGTAATACTCGTAAACCTTGATGGCGAGGAAGACGATCCCCAGCGCGATGGTCAGCGCCAACCCGCCGACGAGCATGCGCCGGCGCCCCGTCTGCGATCCGAAGACCGCGACCACCATCGTGAAGCTGCTCACCAACAGTACTGCCGTGTTGAGCGTGCCGAGCGTGATGTCCAGCGCCTGGCTGGCCACCGCGAACGCCATCGGGTACAGCGCGCGATAGACGACGTAGGACGCGAACAGCCCGCCGAAGAACATGATCTCGGTGACCAGAAAGACCCACATCCCCATCGTCGACGCGTCGCTCTGCTGCCCGGCGTCGTCGAACTGATGCGCGCGCGCCGCGCCGTGTGTGTGTCGATCCGCGATTGAAGTTTCAGCCACTATTATTCTCCCTATAGCAATTTCGGAATGGGTCAAGGCGAAAACGCTATAGATTACTTTTCATCAGGCGCTCCATACACATAATCGAAATCTGTTCTAGGCGCCTGTCGCGGGCGGATCGAGGCCCAGTTCCTCGCGCTTTCTGGCGCCCGCTCGCAGCGCGGCTTCGTACATGCGGTCTTCCTCATTCAATCTGGCGACAAGCTCCGGCTGGGCGGACATGTCGTATGCGTCCCACGTCACGACTGGCGGCTCTAAAAAATTCTCCGGCGGCGGCGGCGAAGGCGTATGCCATTCCAGACCCGTCGCTGGCCACGGGTTCGCGCCGGCTTTCTCGCCGTAGCGCAGCGACCACGCCAGGTAGATCATCGGCAGGACGTAACCGACACCCAATATCGACGCGCCCGCCGACGACATCACGTTCAACACCTGGAACTCGGCGGGGTAGGCGTGGTAACGGCGCGGCATCCCTAGATAACCCAGCACGAATTGCGGGAAGAAAGTCAGGTTGAATCCGACGAAGACGATCAGCGCCGCCAGCTTGCCCCAGATCTCCGGGTACATCCGGCCCGAAATCTTCGGCCACCAGTAATGAATGCCGCCCAGATAGCCCATCACCGCGCCGCCCACCATAATGTAGTGGAAGTGCGCGATGACGAAGTAGGTGTCAGTCACATGAATGTCCAAGCCCAGCGCCGCGACGAACAATCCAGTCAACCCGCCGATCGTGAACAGCCCGATGAATCCGAAGGCATAGAGCATCGGCGTCTGGAGCGAGACCGATGATTTGTATAACGTCGCCGTCCAGTTGAAGACCTTGACCGCCGAAGGGATCGCCACCGCGTAGCTCAGGAGCGAGAAGATCAGCCCGGCGAAAATTGACTGGCCACTCACGAACATGTGATGTCCCCAGACCAGGAAGCCGAAGACCGCGATGGCTACGCTCGCCGCCGCCACGAACCTGTATCCGTAAATCTCTTTGCGCGTAAAGGTGGCCACCAGCTCGCTGACCACGCCCATCGCCGGCAGGATCATGATGTAGACCGCCGGGTGCGAGTAGAACCAGAAGAGGTGCTGGAAGAGAATCGGGTCGCCGCCGTACGCCGGGTCGAAGACGCCCAGATGCAGTAGCCGCTCGCCCGCCACCAGCGCCAGCGTGATCGCCACTATGGGCGTGCCAAGGATCTGGATCAGGCTCGTCGCGTAAAGCGACCAGATGAAGAGCGGCAATCGGAACCAGGTCATTCCGGCGGCGCGCATCGTATGGATCGTGATGACGAAGTTCAGCCCCGTCAGGATAGACGAAAACCCGACGATGAAGATCGCGGTCACGGTCATCGCGACGTTCGTGTTCGAGAAGTTGGCGCTGTAGGGCGGATAGAACGTCCACCCCGTGTCCACGCCGCCGTTGACCACGGCGTAGAGCATGCACAACCCGCCGAGGTTGAACAGGTACCAGCTCAGCAGGTTCAATCGCGGGAAGGCCACGTCGCGCGCGCCGACCATCATCGGCACGAAAAAATTTCCGAGCACGGTGGGGATCGAAGGGATCAGAAAGAAGAAGACCATGATGATCCCGTGCATCGAAAACATCTTGTTGTAAGTCTCGGACGAGACCAGGTCGCCCGGCGGCGTCATCAGGTCCAACCGGATGAGCAGCGCGAAGAAGCCGCCCAGGAAAAAGAAGAGCGTGATCGAGACCAGATAGAGCAGCCCGATGCGCTTGTGGTCGGTGGTAAACAGCCACGACTTCCAGCCGTAATCGATGTTCAAATAGTCTTCGTAAGTTTCAACCTCTGTCGTCACCGCGTTCATATAACTTCTCGCTGAAAGAGCATGGAGTTCAGGCTTTAGCCCAATGAGGTTAAGTTAGCGATTAGTGGCGCGGACTTTAGTCCGCGCTGATGGCTGGCGCCCGGACTAAAGTCCGCGCCACTAATCGCTAACTTAATACCATTGGCCTAAAGGCTGAACTCCGCGCTGTTTTCATTATTTCCCTCCTCCTGATTGGGCCGCCGCGCCCTGTTGTGGCCCGCCAATCGATTTAATGTAGGCGATGAGTTGCGCTATTTGCTCCTCGCTCACTAGCCCCGTGAAGTTGGGCATGATCGGCTCATAGCCCGCCGCGACCTTCGCCTTCGGATCGAGGATCGATTCGCGGATGTAGTCCTCGTCGACGGTCACGGTTCGCCCGTCCTGCAATTGAACCTGTTTGCCGAAAAGCCCTTCGAGCACGGGGCAGCGTCCCGTTCCGTCGGTCTTGTGGCACGAAGCGCAAGGCAGTTGCTGAAACAGTTTCTGCCCTGACGAAGCCATCGAGCCTTCGGCGCCGCCGGCGTCGAGCCATGTCTGAAACTCCTGGGGCCGCATCACCTCGACCCAGCCGATCATCCCCGAATGGTTCATCCCGCAATATTCGGCGCAGAAGAGGTGATAGCGTCCAAGTTTGGTCGGCTCGAACCAGACGACCCGGTAACGCCCCTGGCCCGGCAGCACATCGGCTTTCACCCGGAACGCGGGCACGAAGAAGCTGTGGATGACGTCCTCGCTCGTCATCGTCAGCTTGACGCGCCTCCCGAGCGGCACGTGCAGTTCGTTGATCTCGCGCTGGCCGCCCAGGTGCTGGAACCGCCACATCCATTGCTTGGCCGTGACGTAAATCTCCATCGTCCCTTTCGGCGCGCTGTACATGGTGAAATAGAGGCTCGCGCCCCAAACGAAGATCACCAGGCAGATCAGGAACGGGATGGCGATCCAGGCCGTTTCGAGCGCGTAAGACGTGGCGGTCTTCGGCGGAATCTCTCCCGGCGAGCGGCGGCGGTATTTGACCGCGAAATAGACTTCCAGCCCGGCGATCAGCGCGGCGAAGAACACCGAGACGCCGACCAGCGTGAAGTAGAGGGCGTCGACACCGCCCGCGAAATTCGACGCGTTTTCGGGCAGGAACGGAATGAGCAGCGCGCCGAACGGCCCTCCGAACGAGAGGAGGCAGTAATTCGCTGGCTTCATGCTCCGCCTCCCGTTTTTCGCCTTGCGGTTCAACGCGAACAACAAGGCGACGACGCCGATCACTGTCACGACGCCGCCCAGCCGCAGCGACTTCATCACCGCCGCGCTGTATTTGCCCGTCTTCGGATCGTACTGGTAACAGAGCAGCAGGACCTGGTCGACCGGCGTCCCGATTCTCTCCTCGGCCGCCTCGATCAATCCGAAGCGCAGGTCGCGCGGCGCGTACTCGATGCCGTAAAAGTACCGCGCGACTCTCCCCTTAGGCGTCAGGATGACGACGCCCGAAGCGTGCGCGTATTGATTGAGCATCGGGTCGTAGGCGTAACGGAAACCGACCGACCGCGTCAGCGCGTCAATCGGCTTCGGATCGCCGGTCAGGAAATGCCAGCCCGCGGCGCCAGCGCGCCCATAGCTCTCTTTCTTGGCCGCGGCCAGTTCCGATGTCTCGCGCGGATTGAAGCTGACTACGACGACCTCGAACTCTTTGCCCGCGACAAAAGAGAGCGCCTTCAAACTGCCGGCCAGCCCGTTCAACACCTGGTTGCAAAGCATCGGGCACTGGTAATAGACGAGCGCGAGGATGACCGGTTTGCGATTGAAGTAATCGCCGAGCCTGACCGTCTCTCCCGTCTCATCGCGGAAGGCAAGATCGAGCGGGACCTGTTCATCCAGCCGCTGATCGAACCCGATGTCGCTCGGCTTGATGGGGCGCGCGGGCTGCGCCGCGGCCGCGGCCGCGAGCAGCGCCAGACAGACGATTGTATTGATAACTGAAGGTCTCATCTCTTCTTCTCCGCGCCCGGAGCCGCGGCGCCCCGCGAAGCGCTCGGCGGCGTGGTAAGCGCCCCTTTTTGCTCGATCAACTTCTTCGCCTGTTCGATCGGGATGCGAATGATTCCGTTCTGTTGATCAATCCATCCGTAACTGTTGAGCGTCTGATCCTCCTGCTCGCGGAACCGCCTGATGTCTTCCGCCGGGGATTTGACGCTGCCGGGCGCGCCCTGCAATCGCGGTTCTGGCGGTACCCTGACTCCCGGCGCGAGTGGCGACGGAGGCGGCGCCTCTTGCGCCTTGCGTTTATCGAAGTAGTGAAGCAATCCCCACATCAACAGCGCCACGACCATCACCGCCACGGACAACCAGACGAGAAATTTCACGACGCCGGGAATGTTGACGGTGTTCGGCTCGTGAAGAGCTTCAGCGCCGTCAGCGTCGTGACTGTCGGTCATTTCGTTTCGATCATTGTGAATAACGGCGTCGCTCATAACTTGTATCGGAAGATTGCATCAGCCACTCTGCCGCATGCCTGTCAGTTCCTTTTAACGCACGGTAGGCGGCGCGATACGGCTCCCCGTCGCGTCAGCGACGGTTGAATCCCGTCTCAATTGGCGGGCGTCCTGGTGGATTCAATCGTCGCTGACGCGACGGGAAGCCGTTTTCACTCTTCCCCGTGCGTTGAAACGCACGGCTAAATTCACCGGGCCGCTACGCGGCGGATGGTCTCGCGATTGAATCACTCCATGTGATCAATCGAATACTGCTCGCCCGCGCTCAGCGCGTCGGCCAGATGCGGGTCGCGCAGCGGCAGCATCGGTCTCGCTTTCAATTCCCGGATGAACAGCGCCAGCCACACCCCACAAAGCCCGACGACCGTGACCGGATCGAACCAGTCAATCGTCAGGCCCTGGCGGTGGAACTCCGGCGCGACCAGCCAGAAGAGGTCTATCACCCTCATCACGATCACCAATCCCGCGACCGCCGCCAGCATCTCCGCGCGCCGCTTCAAATCGCTTGAGAGCAGCAGCGCGAACGGCAGAGCGAAATGCAATACGATCAACAGCGCGCCGATCCACCGCCAACTGCTCTGCATCCGCGGCGTGAAGAACGCAATCTCTTGCGGCAGATTCCCCGCCCAGACGATCAGCAGTTGCGAGAACGAGAGGTAGGCCCAGATCATCACGAACGCGAGCAACAACTTTCCGAGGTCGTGGAAATGCCTCGCCTGGAAGACGCGCGCCATCGGCTCGCGTTTTGCGAGTAGCGCAGCGACGAGGATCACGAAGGCCATTGCCGAGAGCGCCTGGCCGCCGATGATCAGCAGCCCGAAGATTGTCGAGAACCATTCCGGGTTAAGCGACATCACCCAATCGTACGCCGCGAATGTGATCGTCACGGCATAGATCACCAGCCCCGGCCCGCTCAATCGCCGCAGCCGCTTCAACCATTCCAGGGCGTCGCCGCGGTCCTGCTCCCGCGACCATCGGTCGAGCTTGTGAGCCATCGCAAGCCAGACCGCGAAATAGAGAATCGCGCGGGCGATGAAGAACGGCACGTTCAAATATTCCGTTCGATAATCCAGCCCCTCGGCGGCCGCCTGCGCGGGGCGCGCCCACACGTAGAGAGAGCGCATGCCCAGCGCGATGGGCAGAAACCCTATCGCCAGCCAGGGCAGCGTCCGCATCGCCGCTTCGAGGATGCGCCGGGTCACCACACCCCAATCGCCGTCCGTCAGATACTGCAACATCAAAATCGCCATGCTCCCGAGCGCCAGACCGAGAGTGAACAAATAGGCGAACAGGTACGATTGCAAAAATTGCGCCGGGCGAAAGATCGCTCCCACAACGCACAGTATCAGTCCCACGGCGCCGATCATCAGCGCGCGTTGTTGAATACGCCCCACTGCAGTCGGCGCGATGTAGAGCTGTCGCGCGTCAATCACTGCTTTTGCCCTCCCGATTGAAGTTTGGCGCGCTCTTCCGGCGGCGCGTCGTTGATCGTCGCGTGCTGGCTCAATTGCAGCGCGCGGATGTAAGCGGCGACGGCCCACCGGTCGTCCGGCGCGACTTTGTCGGCGTAACTCGGCATGGCTCCGAAGCCGTTGGTCATCACGTCGTAAAAATGACCGACCGGCGCCTGGCGCAAACGATCGCTGTGGTATGACGGCGGAGCGCGAAACCCGCGCTGCACGACCATTCCGTTGCCGTAACCCAATCGCCCGTGGCACGGCGAGCAGTAGATGTTGAACCGTTCCTGGCCGCGATCCATCACCTGCGGCGTGAGCGCGAACGGCAGTGTCGTCATCTTCGACAGATCAGCCATCGGCGGAGTCGCTTTGCCCTCGGGACTGTACGGCGCGGTCCCTTCAACGAGCTGTCGCGCCGATTTCCTGTCGCTGAAGAAACGGCTCGGCGCCAGCGGCTTATATTTCGGCTGATCCTGCATGTCCTGGCGGCAGGAGGCGCAGAGAAGCGTAAAGATCGTCAGGCAGAAGAGAACGCGGAACACGCGGACCCGACTTTGTCCATTCTGAGGATTGTTCCTCAATCCCCCCAACGGCAGTTGGGGGATGGTTAAAGTCCGACCTACAACGAAGGCCGCTCTTTTGAATCCCCCCAACGGCAGTTGGGGGATGGTTAAAGTCCGACCTACATCGGCTGCTTTTTCTCTTTCTCGAATCCCCCCAACGGCAGTTCGGGGATGGTTAAGGTTCAGTCTTCCAGACTTCGTGAGCAGGCGTCTCCCGCAGCCGGAAGGTCGGACTTTAACCATCCCCCAACTGCCGTTGGGGGGATTCGAGAAGAACTTGCGCTTGTGTAGGCTAGGCTTTAACCATCCCCCAACTGCCGTTGGGGGGATTCCAAGCCCAACAATAAATGTGTTCCGTGCTCTTTCTGCCGTTCTATTAAAACTCGACATCGCTCACCTCCTGCGGCGCCAGACTCTCCAGAAAATACCGCGTCGCCGCGCGGTCGAATCGCGGGTCGCTCGCCTCGATGCAGAGGAAGAAACGGTCTTGCGACGCCAGCGCGAAACGCGGGACGTTGAAGACCGGGTGGTAAGGGTGAGGTAGTCCGTTCAGCGCCAGCATTCCCAACACCGCGGACAACGCCGCCACCAGCACCGTCAATTCAAATGTCACAGGGATGAACATTGGCCAACTGTTGAGCGGACGCCCGCCGACGTTGACCGGCCAGTAGATGGCCATGATCCAGTACTGCAAGAAATATCCGCCCAGGCATCCGGTCAGGCCTCCCAGCAGCACGATCAACGGAACCCGCGTGCGATGAAAATGCAGCTCTTCGGCCAAGCCTTCGACCGGGAACGGCGTGTAGGTATCCATTCGCCGGTAGCCTTCCGCGTAAGCGCGCCTCGCCGCCGCGACAATCTCCGTCGGGGTGTCGAACTCGGCCATCAGGCCGTAATAACGCGGTCTGCGCCTCTTCACGACAGTACCTCCTCCTTGACCTCGGCCTGAAACAGCAGCGCGACGAAGAAGCCGATCGTTCCCGTGAAGACCGCGTAATCCCACTTCGTCGCCGCATACCGCCCCCACGCCGAGGGCATAAAATCGCGGCTCAGGCTGGTGATCACTATCATGTAGCGTTCGAGCCACATCCCCGTGTTGATCGCCAGCGAGACCACAAACAAAGCCCCCGGGCTACGCCTGACGCGCCGCGACCAGAGAAGTTGCGGGATGACGACGTTGCACAGCATCACGCCCCAGAAGACCATCCAGTAAGGCCCGAACATCCGGTTAATCGTCATAAACCAGTCGAACTTGTCCTTGCTGTACCAGGAGAGAAAAATCTCGGCCATATAGCCGTAGGCGACGATCAGTCCCGTCGCGAGCATCACCTTGCCGGAGTTGTCCAGGTGGCGCAGTGTGATGAAATCTTCGAGGCCGTAAAACTTGCGCAGCGGAATGGCGATTGTCAGCACCATCGCGAAGCCCGAAAAGATCGCGCCCGCGACGAAGTAGGGCGGAAATATGGTCGAGCGCCAGCCGGGCAGAATCGAGATCGTGAAATCGAAGCTGACCACCGTGTGCACCGAAACCACGAGCGGCGTCGACAATCCGGCCAGCAGCAGGTAAGCCATCTCGTAACTCTTCCAATGTCGCGCCGAACCGCGCCAGCCCATCGCCAGCATTCCGTAAATGAAGCGCCCCGCGCGCGAA
>WNGF01025609.1_pt1 | contig 10609 bp, 10 predicted proteins | sample 5400641 | NCBI WGS metagenome assembly WNGF01 (sample SAMN13153371, study PRJNA577476) | soil metagenome | isolation source: 80 cm soil or saprolite under grassland replicate 2 | place: USA:California | collected 2016-06-15
CCGCCCATCCCGCGGTTCCGGCGATCGAAGTGCCCGCCTTGCCCGAGGACGTCCACGACCTCGATGGCCTCCGGGTCATCGGGGGGTATTTCGGCTAACTGCGCTGTTAGCTGGCCATGCGAGCGGACGCTGCTAGCTGGCAACCAGCTCGTCGTTGGTCAGCACGTCTTCGTTGTTGCGCTCGTACTGCGCGCGTGCGTCCTCAAGCAGCTCACGCCACGAGGTCACGTCCGGGCGACGCCGCAACAACGCGCGCCGCTCCCGTTCGGTCATCCCCCCCCACACGCCGAACTCGATGCGGTTGTCGAGCGCATCCGCAAGGCATTCGGTCCGTACCGAGCAGCCACGGCAGATCAGCTTCGCCCGGTTCTGCGCCGCTCCCTGCACGAACAGCTCGTCAGGATCACTCCCCTTGCACGCGGCGCGTGCTGTCCAGTCCGTGATCCACATGTGGCCCCACTCCTTCGGTGTCACACCCGTCACGGGCGTCACGCTGGATGGCGTTCACTTGCGGTCTTGGCCGACGGGCGCGGTCGTCGGGCCGCATTTCTAGCTGCGGATGCACAACTTACGGAAGTCAGCTCGCCATGGCCAGACCCCGATGGGCCCATTTCCCGGATAGCCCGCCTGGGTCATGCAACCGGTATGTACTAGTCACGCACAGCGATGGCAGATGGTGATATGCGCCGTTTGCCGCCCCGTGCTAGCCAGGCTGTCTCCGGGCCGGCGGTGCCGGGCTACCCTGGTTGCGTGCTGACCACAGGCTTTGTCGGCAAGACCAACTCGCTCGCCAGGCTGATCACGATGTCGGCGGTCGGAGGATTGCTCGTCGCCGGGGTCCTGCTGCCGGTGGTCGGCGGCGTTGGCGTCACCGCACGGGATGCGGCGAACAAGTTCCAGAACCTGTCCGCCGCCCTTCCCGCGCAGCTGCCGCAGCGCTCCGTGCTGCTCGACCACAAGGGCCGCCCGTTCGCCTACTTCTTCGGCCACCTGTACGGGCAGTCCGACCAGGTCGTCGACCGGGTGCCGGTGAGCTTCAGCCACATCGCGCCCGTGATGCGCATGGCCATCCTGTCCGTCGAGGATTCGCGCTTCTACCAGCACGGCGGCATCGACTTCAAGGGCACCGTGCGCGCCGCCGTCCAAGACATCCGCGGCGGGAGCGTCCAGGGCGGGTCCACGATCGCGCAGCAGTATGTGAAGAACGTGCTCATCCTGACCGCGAAGAACAAGAAGCAGGCCCAGGCGGCGGCGTCAGACACGGTGGGCAGAAAGATACGTGAGCTGCGCTACGCGGTCGCGGTCGAGCACCAGATGACCAAGGACCAGCTCCTCGCCGCCTACCTGAACGCGGCCTACTTCGGCCAGCAGGCCTATGGCGTCCAGGTGGCAGCCGAGCGCTATTTCAGCACCACGGCGGCGGACCTGACCTTGCCGCAGGCCGCGCTGCTCGCCGGCATCGTGGAGAACCCATCGGCCTTCGATCCGATCGGCTACCCAGGCGCCGCGCTGGCGCGCCGCAACACCGTGATCGCGCGGATGGAACAGCTCGGCTGGATCTCACCGGCACAGGCCGCAGCCGCCGAGAAGACGCCGATAAAGCTGCGGCCTTCCGCCGAGCCGAACGGCTGCGCGGCGAGCTACGCCCCGTTCTTCTGCGACTACGTCAAGGCGGTCATCACCACCGACCACGCCTTCCACAAGGCCGCCGAGCTGCTCAACGGCATCGGCGGGCTAAAGGTCCGCACGACCCTGAGCAGCCGGGATCAGGTCGCCGCGCAGCACGCCGTGGACTACGAGATGCCGCCCAACAACCACCTCTACAACCCCGGCCACAACGCCGACACCGAAGTGCTCATCCAGCCGGGCACCGGCAAGGTCCGCGGCATCGCGATCAACCGCGCCTATGGCTCGCCAACCCGCTCGCACCCCGACGCGACGACGGTCAACTATGCGGTCGGCCCGCAGTACAACGGCAGCTACGGGATGCAGATCGGCTCCACGGGCAAGGTCTACACGATGGTTGCCGCGCTACAGCAGGGCATCCCGTTTGGCTTCCAGATGACCGTGCCGTTCGAGACGACGGTGACCGGCTACACCAACTGCAAAGGCCATCCAGCCGGTGTCGGGCCCGCGCCCAATTACGAGCCTGGCGTCTGGAAGGTGCACAACGACGAGAGCGAGCGCGGTGGCAGCTACACGCTGTACACGGGGACAACGGCCTCGATCAACACCTTCTTCGCCCGTCTCGAGCAGAAGGTCGGCCTGTGCAATGTGGTCAAGGCCGCCGACCAGATGGGTCTGACGTGGCCGGACGGCAGATCACTGCTGAAGCCCGATCGGCAGGAGAACCACACCTACAGCGCGGACAACGACCCGTCGTTCACGCTTGGCGCGGACAACGTCGCGCCGATTGACGTGGCGGCGGCCGACGCCACGCTGCCGGCCCGCGGCATCTACTGCCGCCCCATCGCGGTCAACTCGATCACCGAGAGGCACGGGCGTCACCTGCCCGTCGAGTCCGCCCGGTGTCACCGGGCGCTGGACACCGACATCGCCGATGCGGCCAACTACATCCTGCAGGGCGACCTGACCGGCCTCGGCACCGCGGCCAACGATGGAATCGGCAGGCCCGCGGCGTCCAAGACCGGCACCGCGGACAACTACTACAACGCCGCGTTCGTCGGCTACACGCCCGACCTTCTCGGCGCCGTCGTTGTCGGCAACCCGAAGAACCCAACCAAGCACCCGATGCAAGGCGAGGGATCCTGCTATCGGGGCGGCTGTCCCGGGTTCATGTACGGCAGCATGGCGCCCGGCCAGACCTGGCAGATGACCTTCGAGCACGCCGCGCTGGCGGAACCGCCGCTGAACTTCGCGCCGCTAGCGCCGGACAGCGAGTTCTTCAGCAAGGGCAACGGGCAGTACGTGCCGAAACCCAAGCCCAAGCCCAAGCCCTCGCCCCGGCCGAGCGGCGGTGGTGGTGGCGGCGGCCACGGCGGCGGAGGCGGTCATGGCGGCCCGCCGGGTATCGTGCTGCCGCTTGGCTTCGCTGCGCTCGCCGTTCCTGTGGCATCACGCTCGATCCGGCGCCGATCCCGTGCTCAATCATGATCCGCGTACATTTGACTCGCCGGCGCAAGCAAAATGTACGCGGCTATCCGGCTACTGGCTGCCCGCGGCGCTGAGCTGGCGGCGGACCTCGGCCGCGACCCGGGCGCCGGCTGCCCGGCCCGCCACCCGTGGCGTGACCACCTTCATGACCTGGCCCATGGCGCGCGGCCCCGCGGCGCCGGTTTCGCCGATCGCGGCGGCCACGAGATCGGCGAGTTCCGCATCGGCGAGCTGAGCGGGCAGATAAGTGGCGATCACCTCGGCCTCGGCCCGCTCGGCTGCGGCCTGCTCGGGCCGGTCGCCGGCCTCGAAGGCTTCCGCCGCCTCGCGGCGCTTCCTTGCTTCCCTGACCAGCACCTTGACGATGTCGGCGTCGGAGAGCTCACGAGCAGTCGCGCCCGCCACCTCCTCGTTGGTGATCGCGGTGAGCGCCATCCGCAGCGTTCTTGTGCGCACCCCGTCACGGGCCTTCATCGCGGTGACCAGGTCTGCGCGCAGCTTCTCCTTGAGTTCAGGCATGGTCACCATCCTGCACGTCCCGCCACGCCGACGGCGCGGGGCGGCAGCAGCCCAGGCTTCTGCGGCTGCCGTGGCTGCCACGTGGCGCGGGCCTGAGCGGCAAAACGGTTCGATAGCTGACCGGATCCTCACTGTAACGACGAGTGACCGGCCGCGGCATGGCACCATTGGATAGTGCGAGCACCCGCCCTCATCCCGCTCGGCGTGGCCGCGGCAGGCCTGGCCGGCCTCGGTTACGTGTCCGTCATCGAGCGCAACATGTTCCGGCTGCGCCACCAGCGCGTGCCCGTCCTGGCCAAGGACGCCCGGCCCATCCGCGTGCTGCACATCTCCGACGCTCACCTCACGCCGCGGCGGCGCAAGCTCATCGAATGGATCCGCTCTCTCGACGCCCTCGACCCGGATCTGGTGGTGAACACGGGGGACTCGATCGCACACGCGCATGCCGTTCAGTATTTTCTTGGGGCTCTCGGTCCGCTGCTCGACCGGCCGGGCGTATTCGTCTACGGCTCCAACGACCTGTATTCCCCGCTGCCCAAAAATCCCGCGCGGTACCTGTGGCGGACCAGCGCCACCGATCATTCACGCGACGTGCCCGACCTGCCGTGGGCGGAGCTTGGCGCCGGGATGACCGCGGCGGGCTGGCTCGACCTGAACAACAGCCGCGGCCGCGTCAAGGCCGGTGGGCTCGACATCGACGTGGCGGGTGTGCACGATTCGCACATCCACAGGGACCGTTACGATCGCATCGCCGGGCCGACCGATCCCGCGGCGGACCTGCGGATCGGGCTCATGCACTCTCCCGAGCCGCGGGTACTCGACCGGTTCGCTGCCGACGGTTACGACCTGCTGTTCGCCGGCCACACCCACGGCGGACAGATCTGCCTGCCGCTGTACGGCGCGCTCGTCACCAACTGCGGGATCGAGCCTGCCCGGGTGAGCGGGCTGCACCGGCATCCCGCGGCCGGGCAGCCCTCGCTCGACGGCCGCCGCGCCTGGCTGCACGTCTCGGCCGGCCTCGGCACGTCGCCGTGGGCGCCCGCCCGTTTTTGCTGCCCGCCCGAGGCCACGCTTCTGACTTTGGTGCCTGCCTGACTCCCCGGCCAAGGTTGACTGCAGCGCGCTCCTGGCTGGCAGTGGCACCGACGTGGCCGGCCCGTGGCCCCGCGTGGCTGACCTCTGGCACCGGCCCGGCTGACCCGTCGCCGCCGGGCGGGCGAGGGCGGCGCGGGAGTCCGCCGCCGTCCGCTAGACTCTCGGTGGTCGTGGTCCGGGCGAACCCGGGCCGCGACCGCTCACAGGTCACCGGGGTGTGGCGCAGCTTGGCAGCGCGCTTCGTTCGGGACGAAGAGGCCGCCGGTTCAAATCCGGCCACCCCGACCAAAACAGCAGGTCAGAGAGTTGCTTGTTGGCTCCGCGACTCAGGTTGGCCCGTTTTGGGAGCCGTTTGGGAGCCGATCTCGGTAGTGCACCATCCTCGGTGGCCCCTGATTCTGGCTCCCAGTGGGGAATGAGCGCTGAATTCGGGCCTGGCCGCGAACTTCTCCATCAGTGGCTGCATGGGCTCCAGCCGCGGCCTGTTTGCCCCAGGTCACCGGCCGCATTGGCGGTGACAGGCGGCGGTGGGGTGATCCTGGCTGATACCCACCGTGGGGTGTGAAGGAACGCCAGCGCGTTGCGCCCGCCGCAGTTGGCGCGAACGCAAGCAGACGTGGTGATTTCGGCACGTATCCGGCATGATCAAGCGCTCAGACGACCTGTGGCGCTTTCGCGAGGTGCCCCGTGGCTGAGACCCTGAACTCACTAACACAGGCAGGAGTTAGCCATGCGCAGACTGCTCAGATGCAAAGCTGTAACAATCATCGCGGCAATCATCTGTTTCACCGCAATCCCTGCAGCCGGAATCGTTGCCACCGTCACGCCCGCCCTGGCATCCGTCAACATCTGTAACGTCTTCGGCCACACCTACTGTGCTGGTGATCCGGGCACCGTCAACAACGGTGACCCGATCGTGCTGACGGTCAGCGGGCGGCAGTTCAATGAAGCAGACCAGGGCTTCACCTGCTGCGGCGGCTTCGAAGTGTTTCGGCTCCAGTTCGCCGCCGACACCACACAGTGCATGGGCGTGACCAACAATACACTCAAAGTCACGGTCCGTGACTGCTCAGGCGGTAACAACAGCAACGTGAACTGGGCCCAGGTACCCCAGTCCAACGGCGTCGAATGGCTCAGCAACACCGTAGGCGGCTACCTGGCCTCCGACAACACCCTGGGTGATCAGCTGTTCGTACAGTCCTTTTGTACCGGCTGCTACTTCAAGTGGACCAACTAGCCTTCATGGCCCCGTCACGCGTCCGCGCTGTCGGGTAGGGGAATCAGTCGAGGTCGATAACGTAATCGAGGACGACTCGATCACCGGGGATCACGATGTCGACGGCTGCTTCCACCGGCTGGTCCCGCTCTGGCTGCGATAGCCGCCCCCCTACGGCGCGCCTGGGCTCGTCCCAGGTCCACGCCAACGAGTTGGGCCAGACGCTAGCGGAGGTCAGATCTGACGCACATGCACGGCTGTAGCGTCGTCGTGCGGCTTGCCATACGAGGGCGGGGACGTCCATTCAGCCGAGCGGACGCGGGCGATAAGACCCGATGGGCCTTCACTGGTTAGGACCGAGAAAATGGCTGGCCAATCGTAGCCGTACCAGTCGATGAGCCGCGTTACGCCATCAGTCAGTAGGGCACTGTTGCGTTGGTCGATCGCGGCGGGCAGGAGACTGGTGTGGTGATGTCGTCGGGTTCGTCCTCGGTGTTTGCTGGTTTCAGGTTCCCGCGCGAGGTGATCTCGGTCGCGGTCCGTTGTACCTGCGCTATGGCCTGTCCTACCGCGATGGCGAGGAGCTGATGGCCGAGCGCGGTGTCACCGTCGATCACGTGACCATCTACCGGTGGGTCCAGCGCTTCACCCCCGAGTTCATCGAGGCGGCGAGGCCGTGCCGCCACGCTCCCGGCATCCGGTGGTTTGTGGATGAGACATACGTAAAAGTGGCTGGCGAGTGGACTTACCTGTACCGGGCAGTCGATCAGCATGGCCAGGTCATCGATGTCCTGCTGTCGGCCAGGCGTGACCTGGCAGCCGCGCGCGCCCGTCTACCCGCGGGTCCTCGACGAACTGATCCCCTCAGCACTGCACACCATTGAGCGGTACGCGAACAACCCCGTCGAGGCAGACCACGGGCGGCTCAAAGCCCGGCTGCGGCCTATGCGGCCTGAAGCGTCACCGGTCAGCGCGGATTCTCGCCGCCGGTCACGCCTTCGTCCAGAACCTGCGCCGCGGCCATTACGACATTGCCACCGACGTTCCCGCTCAGCACAGGCTACGAAAGGCCTTTGGCGACCTTGCAACCACCATGTGACCAGCGGATCACCCGGACGATCATGCTCTGACCTCATGTAGGGGAAGGCGCAACGCAACAGTGCCCGCCCAAGTGCATCCAGCAGGAACGCGCTGTGGAGAGGTTCATGGCCGCCGGGCAACGACGCGGGATCACCACGCCCACCCCGCGCCCAACGGCGAAGTGATCACCAGCCGGGCACCCTCACCTCCCCGACTCGCTGACGGCTGCGCCGAAGCCGGATCAAACCCCGCCCCCGCCCGCCAGGCCACGCGGAGCGCGGCACCCTCCCCTCCGGTTATGCGTGGACGCCTGCCTGCTATCTGCCCGGACCTGGCGATACGCGGCAGCGTCGTGTAGAAAAGGCGGTCCGGCCGTTCGTGGAACGAGTGAGAGGGTGTCACCGGGGCACCCTGGCCTGATAGGCGGAGGCGAGAGATGAAGTACCTGATGCTTGGCATGATCACCGAGGCGGGCCAGCAGTTGCGCGGGCCTGATCTTGAGTCGTGGATGGCAGAGATCGGGGCCTGGTATGAGAAGCATGGCAGCTCCGGGAAGCTCGCCGACGCTGGGCACCAGCTCGACTCGCCCGACAAGGCCAAGACGGTGCGGGCAAGCGGGGTGACCGATGGCCCGTTCATGGAGGCCAAGGAGGTCCTTGGCGGTTACTCGCTGCTCGAAACGGCCACCATCGATGAGGCGGTGGAGATCTCGAAGACCTGGCCCGGTGTGGATAGGGGATGGATCGCGATCGAGCTCAGGCCCGTCATGGCCCAGTGAGGCCGGTGGCATCACAGCGATAGGCGGCGGGCGAGCAGCTCGCGTTCGGCCGGATTGGCGGCGAGCGCGAGCGCCCGCTCGTTCGCGGAACGGGCCTGCTCATGATGCCCGAGGTCGTTGAGCAGTTCGGCCCGCACCGCGTGGAACAGCCGGTAGCCGTCGAGTTCACCCGTCAGCGGCTCGACCTCGGCCAGCGCGGCCTGCGGGCCAATCGCGAACCGGGTGGCGACCGCGCGATTGAGCCGAACGACCGCGGATGGCGCGAACAGGTGCAGCCGGTCATACAGAGCCCGGATCTGGTGCCAATCCGTGTCCTTGCTGGAACGCGCCGCCGCGTGGATCGCAGCGATGGCGGCCTGGATCTGGTAGGGGCCTGGGCGGTGCATCGCCATCGCACGGGCGAGCAGCCGTGTTGCCTCGGCGATGAGCTCCTTGTCCCACCGCGCTCGGTCTTGATCTTGCAGGCGCACCAGGCGTCCCCAGCCGTCGAACCTGGTTGCGGCCCGCGACTCGTGCAGCAGGAGCAGCGCCAGCAGGCCCAGAACTTCGGGCTCACGCGGCATGAGCAGGTGCAGGAGCCGGTTCAGCGCCACCGCTTGCGCGGCAAGGTCACGCCGGGCAGGCGTGCGGCCGGCGCTGGCCAGATAACCCTCGTTGAACAGCAGGTAGATGACCGCAAGCACCTCATCCAGCCGGCCACCGAGCTGATCCGGGTCCGGGATGCGCACAGCGGAGCCTGTCTCCCGGAGAGCTTTCCGCGCCCGCGACAATCGCTGGGCCATCGCTGGCTCGCCGACCAAAAACGCCGCTGAGATCTCGGCGGTGGTCAGGCCGCACACCACGCACAGCGTGAGCGCTATCTGCGACTCTCTCGGCAGCGACGGATGGCAGCATGCGAAGACCAGGCCGAGCAGCTCGTCGGCCTCGTCCTGGCAGCTCCCCGGATCAAGCTCGGCCGGCCCGCCCGGGCGGCCGTCAGCCCCCGCTCGCGGTGATTGGGTCACCGCCAGCAGCGCCAGTTTTTCCTGCCCGGCGCGTTCCCGGCGGAGCCGGTCGATCGCCTTGCGCCGGGCAGTGGTGGCGAGCCAGCCGCCGGGGTTGGCTGGCAGGCCCTCGGCGCGCCAATGCTCCAGTGCCTCGATGAATGCGTCCTGCACCAGCTCTTCCGCCAGGCCAATATCGCCGAGCCGCACAGCCAGCGCCGCCCGGATCCGGGTGGCCTCCACCCGGTAGATCTTTTCCAGCTCGCCGACACCGTCCACACCAGCCAGTCTTCCAGCCCAGCCCTGGCACGCATCTCGACGGACGTTGGGGTCGCCCGGCTGGGCGAGCGCGCCGCGCCAGGGGACTTCTCGGCCCATAAAGCGGCCGGTTCCGGCGTGCAGAGAGAGTGGCACGAGAGGTCAGCCGGCTCCGCCGACGTCGCACACGCAGAACTCGTTTCCTTCGGGGTCGGCCATCACGTGCCAGTACGAGCCGTGCTCGGCATGGGCGTCCCTGGTAACGCGGCGCGCCCCGAGGTGCTCGAGCCGGGCGGCCTCGGCGTCGATATCGGACGTCTCGATGTCGAGGTGCATCCGGTTCTTCGCCACCTTCTGTTCCGGCACCCGCTGCAGCAGCAGCTTCGGGGCGCCGGGCTCGCGCGGCAGGAGGAGGGACGTACTGGCCCGCTGCGCCGATCCGGTCGTAGCCGGGGGCCGACGCCCAGAAGCCGGGCAACGTCTCCGGATCCTTGCAGTCGAGCACCGAGCCGATCGCCGTCATGGGGAGAAAGCATGCCAGTGGCGTCGGCTGACGGTCCCGCTCGGCCGGTCATCGCGCGCTCCGGCCCGCTCGGCACCCGGCGAGGGCGTGATTATTCTCGGGCTGGTCACCGGGTGGCGAGGACCCGCCAGACGGCCGCTTCAAGGCGCACGCCATGGTCGCCGCGATATGGAGCGAGCGCGTCACGGACGGCGAGAACCGCCCGGGCCGACGTCTGGGTGTCGATCCCGCCGAGCAGGGTGCGGCCCATCGAGCCGGTTCGGAGGAATTCGACCGTCTCGTCCAGGCCTCCACCGCCGCCGACGAGTATGGGCGTTCGCATTGGCTCGATGTCGATGTGATGCCAGCCGGCCCCGGCGAGGACCGTCCTGATTCGGCCCGGGTCGGCGAATGCGAACATGCCGGGTGCTCCGGGCCCGCCGAGGTCGGGCAGCGGCACGTGCTGGGCGATGGCCGCGCCCGGCACCAGCAGCCACTGGTTGGCGGTCAGGTCCTGCCAGCAGGCGAAGGCCATCCGACCGCCGGGCCGGGTGGCGTGCCGCAGATTGGCGAACGCCGCCACGGAATCGGCGAAGAACATGATCCCGAACCGGGAGATGACCGCGTCGAAGGAAGACTCCCCGAACAGCTGGACCTGGGCGTCCGCACGCTCGAAGACCGCGTTCGCGAGCCCGGCGGCGGCCGCGCTGGCCCGGCCGCGGGCGAGCATCGGCTCGGACAGGTCGACCCCGAGGACGCGGCCGGGCGCGGCGGCCCGGGCGGCGGCGCAGGTCGTTGCCCCGCACCCGCAGCCGACATCAAGGACCCGGTCGCGGGGCCGGAGCGCGGCGGCGGCGAGCACCATGTCCGAGAACGGTGCCAGCATCCGGTCGTAAGCCGCCTGGTGGGTCACCCAGTGGCTGGCTTCCTCGCTGTTCCAGTGATCGGCCTGTTCCTGGTTGGCGATCGTCACGCGCGGCTCCGGTGTTCGATGTGCCCTGCGGCGTCGGCGACGGCACCGACACGGATCTCCTCGATGGCGGCGCGCAGCGCACCGCCCCGAA
>WNGF01044394.1_pt1 | contig 10609 bp, 10 predicted proteins | sample 5400641 | NCBI WGS metagenome assembly WNGF01 (sample SAMN13153371, study PRJNA577476) | soil metagenome | isolation source: 80 cm soil or saprolite under grassland replicate 2 | place: USA:California | collected 2016-06-15
ATGACCCCGTTTGTCTGGCAGTACGCGCTCTGGTCAATTCAGGCGTGGTCGTGGTTGCGGCTGCCGGCAACAATGGTAAGGACGCCAACGGCACGAAGGTCTATGGCCATATCCATTCACCGGGCATCGAGCCGTCAGCTCTGACCGTGGGCGCAGCCAACAGCTTCGGGACTGACGCGCGCAACGATGATGGGGTTGCGTCATACAGTTCGCGCGGCCCAACACGCTCCTATTGGAACGATGACTTGGGCGTTAAGCACTACGACAACCTGATCAAGCCTGATCTGGTGGCGCCGGGCAACAAGCTGATTGATGCCCAGGCACTCGGTAATCTGCTGGTTACTCTGCACCCGGAACTCGATGCGGGGGTCAGTCCGGCTGATGGCCGGAGAATGATGTACTTGAACGGTTCATCGATGGCTACACCGGTGGTCGCCGGCGCGGCCGCTTTGATGTTGCAGGCCAATCCAACGCTGACGCCGAACCTGGTAAAAGCCTTGCTCGAGTATTCAGCCCAGCCGCTCGCCGGTTTTAACCCACTCGAACAGGGCGCCGGCGAGGTAAATATCGATGGCGCGGTAAGGCTTGCTCGACTGGTGCGAACCGACCTTAATAGTGGCACGCCCCTGGGAGCGCCACTGCTGATCGCGGACTCGCCGCTGCCACAAAGCACGATTGCCGGCTACACGTTTAGCTGGTCCCGTGCGCTGATTCTTAATCACACCTACCTGAGCGGCGCTGAGCTGCTCGGCAGTTACCAGTTGATTTATCGCGCGGGCAGTCTGCTTAGCGACGGCGTGGTCACGGGCGACGGTGTCATTACGGGCGACTTGGCAATGCTTACCCCCGGAGTAGTCACGGGTGATGCGCTTACGACCACCGACGGCGTGATCACGGGTGACGGCCTCGCGGTCCTGGCCTCTACTGCCCTCCTGGACGGCTCAATGCTCGCCGATGGCGTCTTGCTCGGCGATGGCGTGGTTACGGGTGATGGAGTAGTCACAGGTGATGGTGTCGTCACGGGCGACATGACCCTGCAGGCTCAATCCGCCACCGTGGGCGGCGACGAAACGTCGTGCATGGACGTGCAGATAGACGACGGTACTGACTGTCTGGATTATTAAAATTGCAACTCTCCTAATTCGCCAAAGGAGGCCATCATAAGATGTACCCGGCGTCCCCCGCAGAGTTCGGCCTGACCACCAGCCCAACGGTCGTCCTGCCTCAGAATAATTCGCTCTCCGGTAAGCTGTATCTATGGCTGATAATCGCTGTGGGCTGGACCATAATCACCCTGTCAGCGTTCCAACTCCGTTCCAGCAAACTCGATTACCGACTTTTGTTGCTAGCTGTGATGGTCGCCATCAGTTCCCGCGCCGCCGTTAAGATTCCGCGGATTAGCGGTCTGATTACGCTCGGCGACACCTTTCTGTTTGTTACGATCTTACTCTTTGGCGGCCCGGCGGCGGCGGTGCTGGGCGGCCTCGAAGGCCTGGCCACGAGCGTAAAGATCAGCCGCAAACCGCGGACGTACCTGGTGAACGCCGCCATTCTGGCGACTTCCACGTTCGTCACCGCGAGCGTCCTGCGTCTGCTGTTTGGGCCGACGACGGAAATCGCGCGCGTCTATTCGGCCAGCTTCTTGGTAGCGATGTGTGTGATGGCGCTGGCTCAGTATCTAACCAACACGGCGCTGGTTGCTACCGAGAAGTCAAGCAGGATAAAGAAGTCCATCTGGTTCACCTGGAAGACTTATTATTTGTGGATCTCGATCAGCGTTTTTGCCGGCGCCTCGGCCGCCGGAATTATCGCGCATCTGATTCGTGGTTTTGGCTTCTATGCGGTACTGGCTACGTTTCCGATCGCCGTAATTGTTCACTTCACCTACGACATTTATCTGAAAAATCTGGAAGCTTCGGCGAAGGAGGCTAAGTTAGCACAGCAGCACGTGGAAGAACTCTCACAATACGTTGCGGACCTGAAGCGTTCGGAGGAGGAACGCAACCAGCTCCTGCTGCGTGAGCAGCAGGCCAGAGGCCAGGCCGAAGTAGCTAATCGCATGAAGGACGAGTTCCTTGCTACGCTGTCGCACGAGCTGCGCACGCCGCTGACGGTGGTCCTTGGTTGGGCTTGCTTGCTGGGCGAAGGTGTATCCGCAGATGAAAGCGCAAAGGCAGTCAAAACTATTGAACGCAATGCCAGACTCCAAGCGCAGTTAATTGACGACCTTCTGGATGTTTCGCGCATCATCTCCGGCAAGCTCCATCTTGATGTTCGCCCTATCGACCTGGCGACTGTTGCCGAGGCGGCCGTCGCCGTGCTTCGCCCCGCAGCCGAGGCTAAGTCGCTTCAGCTTGCGTTCTTGCGGCCGGCGACTATGAGAACAATCTCAGGAGACTCGGCGCGTTTGCAACAAGTTGTGTGGAACTTGCTTTCGAACGCGGTTAAGTTTACTCCTGAAGGCGGCCGCATCGAGGTGCACGTCGAATACATTAACGCTCGCGCCTATCTCAGAATCACTGACACAGGCCGCGGCATCCGCAGCGAGTTCCTGCCTTTTGTCTTTGACCGTTTTCGTCAAGCAGATAGCTCTACCACAAGAGCGTTCGGCGGCTTGGGGCTAGGTCTGGCAATCGTCCGGCATCTCGTGGAGTTACACGGCGGGACCGTTACCGCTGAGAGCGCGGGTCCGGGCCTAGGAGCAACCTTCGAAGTGTCCTTCCCGCTAATCGCGAACAGACTTGAGGGGCTGCCTGACGCGCAAACCGAAGCATACCACTGCGAGCCCGCGAACAGACTTGAGGGGCTGCCTGACGCGCAAACCGAAGCATACCACTGCGAGCCGGCCAAACTTGGCGGCTTACGCGTCCTGGTCGTTGATGACGAGAGCGACGCGCGGCAGTTGATGAGCCGCCTGGTCGTGCGCACTGGCGCCGAGGTAAAGACTTGCAGCTCAGCTCGCGAAGCCGTCGACCTGGTGCGGACGTGGCGACCGGACGCGTTGATTAGCGACATCGCTATGCCGGACGAGGATGGGTACAGTTTGATCCGAAAGATTCGCGCGCTACCCGCAGAGCAAGGCGGCCACACGCCCGCCGCAGCCTTTACCGCCTACGCGCGGGACCAGGACCGCAATACGGCTCTGGCGGCCGGTTATCAGCTACACGTTGCTAAGCCTGTTAGTTCGGAGCGATTGACTTCTACATTGACGGAATTGCTGAAGCAATCGGGTAACGGCCGAGTCCAGAAGGTGAGCGAGTCCTCTGCCGAACCCGCCGGTGTATGAATAGGCAACGGCGCGACTGCTCATATCCACCAGACATGTCAGTTCGCGACTGCGTTCGAATCCTGCTGGAGTGAGACTCTGATTATCACGCGCCCTAATTTCTGTATAGAAGTCCTCAAGCTCTGCTCGCGATTGCTCGCAGCTAACTTCATGGTCCAGGAATCCGCGTAAGTCATTGATAATACAGGGGTTATCGCCCGCCTGGCTCAGCAATAGAGGCGACGCTCGTAAGCGTCGCCTTTTCTTATATTTACGAAGGCCGCCAAAACCCGTTGGGCACTTATTGACCTTTTCTATACGGTGACTAGAGGGGGTATGAGTCGAGACAAGTATTCCCATCGTTGTTAAGGTGTTAACTGGAGCCTCATACAGACAAATCGATCGCCGTCACTTGTTCATCACGCTCCAAACGTGAGCACGACGCGGAACCGCACCTTGCCACTATGCATTTGCTCGTAGTCTTCCGCCATCCGTTCGAGCGGATACTTTTCAATCATCGGATGAACGCCAGCCAGTCTGCTGAATTCCAATGTATCCTGCGAATCCATCGCGGTGCCAGAGTAACAACCGGCGACCGAACTTCTTCGTGTAATTAGAGAGAACACGCCGATCGTCAGCGGCTCTGTCGGCCAATTAGAGGGGATTAGAACAGGGGTTGAATCGAATCTCTCTAGTCTTTGAGTTTTAGTGTGCTCCGGACGATAACTTCTCCAGAACAAGTGATAGATGGGTGAAAATGGAATGAGAGGTTCTTTTCATTCGCCAAAATTAAGCTGGACGGTGATCCGCTTCATTCGGCTCTAAACCTGGCGGCCAAATATAATGTTCAACAGAGCCTAATCATCCGCCGCAAGTTTCTTGAACCGCTCCCACTGCGGCCGCAGTTTCGAGACGAACTTGACAAAGCGCGGATTGCGGCGGACTTTGTTCAGGTTTGGATCAATCTCGAAGTACGGGAGATTAGGGAAGCCGTCATCGGACGCGTGTCCGAGCCATTTGACGGCTTCTTCGGGACGGTTCATCGCGGCGTGAGCCGACGCGATGTTGTGAGCCGTGTGGTGAAAATGTCCGAAGCCGCGGCCAATTCGTAACGCGCGTTCGATCGCCACTTCAGCTTCCGTCGCCTTACCTTTTTTCGCCAACAGCACAGCCTTCACGCTCGTGAAACTTCCGCCCTCGTCTTGTGGGAATTTATCCAGGTAGTGCTCGACCATCGCGTCCGCTTCCGAAAGCGATCCGATCTGAACCAGCAGGTCCGCAATGCTGCGATCGACCAGCATCGGACTCACCTCGCGTGGGATGGTCTTGAACACCGTTAGCGAATCATCGAACTTTCCCTGGTAGGCGTAATAAACGCCCACGCGAAACCGGGCCATCGTATTGTTCGGATTGATTTCGAGCGCTCGCCTGACGCTTTGGTGCGCCTCGTCCAGCAGACCGATGTGCGAATAAACCATCGACAGCTGGTGATGCGCCTCGTCGGAATTCGGATCGATGGCGAGCGAGCGTTTGTATGACTGGATCGCCTGCTCGTGTGGGAAACCCTTTGTGTTTGTCCAGAGGATCAGACCGCGGGCAAAGTGTCCCTCGGCAAGATCTGGGTCGAGCGCCAGTGCTTTCAAGATCGCGACCTCGGCATTTTCGTGATAGAGCTTGCCCTTGGAATCTGACGAGAACTTGAACGCCAGAGTGTTGTATGCCCGCGCGAGTTGTGCGTGCGCTCCGGCGAGTTCCGGATCAATCGCAACCGCCGCTTCAAGAACCTTGATCGCGGCCTCGGTGTCTTCCCGGTTTTCGCTGCCCGCCTTTACCTTGCCTCGAAGATACAGATCGTATGCCGGCGATTGAATCGGCAGCGTACCGACGCTTGCTGGAATTCCATACGATCCGTTGCCGACTAATAACCGCGTGACCTCGGCCACGAATCGATATCCGTGTTTCGGAACAGTCTCAATGTACTTCGGATCGCCTGGGTGTTCGCCGAGAAAACTTCGGATGGCGTGGATCGCTTTACCGAGATTGTTTTCCTCGACAACGGTATCCGGCCAGATCGCGGAAAGAAGTTCTTCCTTCGGAACGAGTTTGCCGCCATTGCGGACGAGATAAACGAGGGTCTGAAACGCCTTTTCGGGAAGCGCGCTGCACGCGCGACCGTCGTGACGTTCGACCCTCCGCTCGGCGACGTCGAGTCGAAACTCGCCGAACTCATATCGCTCACTGCTTCCTCTTCCCATACGCGGAAAAAAAACGGAAAAAAAACTTCACCCGAACCGAAAGACGCACCGTTAGGGCGTCGGCGAAAATTCGCCCGTTTTAAAAGCCAGATGGCCGCTTGTGTCGATGCCCACAGTCTAGCGCCGAGGGGCATACGAAACAAGGAATTTGTTGGCCGATATTCGTGTGCTCGGCACGCGATGTGAAAACGGAGCGGACCTTTGGACCAGAAGGAGAAAACTCATGAAGTATCTATTCTCAAGAAAAAAACTAACATTGTCGATCGGGCTCACCTTTCTGATGATCTCGGCGGTCGCTACTTATGCGGCTATCATTCCGGTCATCCTCGGAACCGGGACAAACCCGGACGCGCCGCTCGTGAGCGGTCCGGCAACAGTCACCTTCCGCCAACTAACAACGACGCCTGGCGACGTCGGCGCGTGGCATTATCATCCGGGCTATGTTCACAACGTCGTCACGTCCGGAGCGATAAAGATCGAGGATGGCTGCGGCGGGGCGTCGACATACAGCATGGGGCAAGCATTCGAAGCCTCCGAAGGCCGCGTCCACCGCGCGATCAATGAGGGAACAGTCGATGCAGTTGAATACAACGTCTTCATCCGAGAACAAGGCAAGCCGCTAACGCGATTCATTCCCGAAAATCAACGCCGCTGTGGTCCGCCGAGCAAAGTCGAGGAGTGCATGAACGATGGATGGGTGATGTTCGACTTTCCGACGACCTTCGGCAACCAGGGCGAGTGTGTAAAGTACGTGCTGCAACGTCCGCGGGTTAATCTGCTCGTGCCGCAGGATCCACTGCAGTAGGACCTCGACCGTTTTGCGTAGCCTGCCTGAAATGCCGCGAAAAAGCGTAACGGGGCTGAGCACGTAAGCGCCAGCGGTTTCATGCTCTTCAGCGAGATAAGGAGTCACTAATGCGGAAGAGTCATCTGCATCTTCAGCCGCGAAATGGGCACGTCGAATTGCTTCAACTATTCGGCAACCTATCTGGGTTGGACGGCTGGTCGTGCTCCGGATCAGTACCGGACCGCTGGTACTGATGCAGTTTCGGTAATCAGATCGTATTACTGGGAACGCGGGCGCCCTCGCCCGCACCGCCTCATAGGCGCAAAGAATCTTTTCCGAACGGCTAAGAACCTCAGCTAAGTAGTCATTTCGCGCTTCGCGCTCTAGCTGGCATAAGCGGGCACAGATCAGTTAAGATGCAGGCGTTTACAGCATTAGCCTCGCTCATTTTTAATGGTCCAATAGTGCCTGTAACTTATTGATTCTAAAGGATTTACGCCCGCTTGGCCAGAAACTGGGACTCCTATGTAAACCTGCCAATCTAAAAGACTTATAGCCGCACCAAAAGTGCGTTGGACTAATATTGGCCACGCATTTTTTCGGGGTTTCCAGAAATGAAGATTTGCTAACAAGGATTGGTAGGCGTGGGGACTGTACGAATGACCTGAATGCCTTGGTTTCTGTCTGCGGGTGGTCCGTAGCTAGCGCTGATGCTTATGCACCCGGCCCCTATTTCCAAGACTTCCAGTTTTCCGAGTTTTCGTCTTTTCATTTCGTTCCTGGGCCCCATGGCACGAAGCTAATTCCCAACTCCTCACAAGTTTTTAGTACACCGTTCTTTTCCACATCTCTTTCCATGAACGAGTATTCCGTCTGGACTTAGTCCCGTTGTCATCGGTCGATGATGGCCATGTTCCCTTCGTCGTGGCGCTCGCCAGCGGCGGGCGTGAGGTTGTTCAGCCGTTCGATCTGCTGGGCGCTCAGCTCGATGCGATCGGCGGCTGTGTTCTCCTCAACACGGGCGACCCGTTTGGTGCCGGGAATCGGGGCGATGTCGTCGCCCTGCGCGAGCAGCCAGGCCACAGCGATCTGCGCCGGTGTTGCTCCCGCCTCGGCCGCAACCGCCTTGACCTCGTCGACGATGCGCAGGTTGCGCTGGAAGTTGTCGCCGGTGAAGCGCGGGTTGCTCTTGCGCCAGTCGTCGTCGGAGAGCTGCTCGGGCGAGCGGATGTCGCCGGTAAGGAAGCCGTGGCCGAGCCGCGAGTAGGGAACGAAGCCGATGCCCAGCTCGCGCAGCAAGGGCAGCAGTTCGACCTCCGGGTCACGGGTCCACAGGGAATACTCGGTCTGCAGCGCAGCGATCGGATGCACAGCGTGGGCGCGGCGGATGGTGGCGGGACCGGCCTCCGACAACCCGATGTAGCGGACCTTGCCCTCCGCGACGAGCTCGGCCAGAGCACCGTGGCAAGGGAATTTTGAAGAAGAGCTTCACAGTATTGCCGTTGATAACAACCTCCTGAAGTACGGTGCGGACTAGCTGCTGCCTCTCGTGGAAGGTCATATCATTGAGCTTAGCAGTCATTGTCTTGGTGACATTGTTAAGTCGGGTGAGCAGCTGTCTTCCAGCCGAGACATTCTTACTTTCCTCTTCGACTGTTTTTAGATCAGCTTGCAGGTTCTCGATTCTGAGGGCTACCTTTTGAGTGCGCTCTTCGAATTCCTCTTTCGTGATGAATCCGCCTTGAAAAGCATCGAGCAGTCGACGTCTTTCGCCTTGAGTCTGAGCCAGTCTTCTCTGGGTATTGTTCAGTTGGGCAATCAGAAACGACTCATCCAGAGAATCTGTACTCGTCAATGTAGTTTGCGCTTTCAGGAGTAGCTCCGGATCCAGCAGATGACGGCACACCTCTTGCCAAACCAGTTCATCGAGTGGCCCAGAACGAACGTGATTGGGGTGGCAGCGCGGTCCGTCGTCAAAACGACCTTGCTTGTCACAGCGGTAGTAGTAGGCCGGGGGCATGTGCGGGCGTCTCTTGTCGGCCACGCAAGCACTTTTGTATCCGCAGCGTTCGCAGCGAAGTAGTCGGCGCAGCAACCAGTGTTCTTCTTTTAAGTTGCGCGGGCTAAACTGTTGATTAGGTCGGTGGTTTGCCTGAGAGAGTTCAAAGGTCGCTCGATCGATAAGCGGAGGGATCGAGATAGAGATCCAGTCCGCGCTTGGTCGGAAGACCTTCTTGTTTCGCAGGACGCCTTCGGCTGAGGTCACCGTGACTTGGTAAGACTTGTTGTAGTGCAAACTGCCCACGTAGGCTTCTTGGCGTAGAATTTTATGCACGGTCGATTCTGCCCACTGCTTTCCCCCTTTTGGCGGACAGTATCCCTCTCGCGTAAGTCGTTTAACGATTTGTCTGATACTCATCTGCTCGCCGGCGTGCCAGGAAAAAATCTTGCGCACGACCTCGGCTGCCACTTCGTTAATAATCAGATAAGCACTCACACTCCCTTGCCGTGGCACGCGCCGGTATCCATAGGGGATGGTGGCCCAGAAAACCTCGCCCTGGCGAGCGCGATAAAGTTTGCCCCGCCGATAACGTTCCGCCAGCTTGGCCCGTTCATATTCCGCAACTGCCCCTTGAATCTGAACTAGCAACGCACTATGAGGGTCGTCAGGAGGACCCTGCTCCAGAAAGATGACCGGGGTGCCAAAGCGCGCAAACTCTTCCAGGATGAGAATCAGGTAGGCATACTTCCGGGCTAGCCGATCGGGAGCTAAAACCAGGATGGCATCGAAGCCCCCTGCCTGGGCTCCATCGCGGAGGCGGTCCAACTCTGGGCGCGCCAGCATTGCACCACTGTAGCCATCATCCTGACACACATAGCGCTCCACGATCTCATACTGATGTTCCAAGGCGTAATGTCGCAGGGCCTCGATTTGAGAAGCAATCGTTCCCCGCTTCTCTTGCGCTTCGCTGGAGACTCGGGCATAGAGTGCCACTTGCATTTTTTTCTCCTCCAAAGAGCTCCGGCGCCGGGACTAGGACTTTGTTAGTCAAAAGCCGGAGCGCGTTTTTGAGGGCTTCTTCGCGGAAATCCCTCCGCCCAGACCACCGAGGTGCAGGAGCCAGGTAGATTTCGACAACATAGCGGTCTTGGTTTCCCGAGTTGGGAAAAGCTATTAGACCCCACACCCCGAATAACGAAAAACAATCCCAGCACTGCCCCTTTCCGATGCTGCACGATTGCAGAAATGCCGCACGAAGCGACTCGTAGCGGACAGCCAATGAATCCCGCACGATAGCTGATCGCGGCGCTCCTGTTGCGGCTAATTCAGGAGTTTTTTTTTGAGCCCAGTTCTTTCAATAACTTTTCCAGCGTTCGTCGGTGCAGACGAACTGCTAAGCTTCGTTCGAGTTGAGACTGCAACTGAACCGCTTGCAGGTTCGGCTCCTGGTCCAATTGCTGCTCGACAAACTCCAACACCTCCACGGTGAGCTTCGATGGCCCTTTGGGCCCCGGCCTTTGGAAAAGAAGCCCGGCCGTTCCTTCACTCACAAATCTCTGCTGCAAGGTGTAAAACGTCTGCCGGCTGAGGCCGTAATGGCGGCAAATCTCAACCACACTGCGTCGGTCGATCTCATGAGCTCGAATCATCTCGTATCGCACCTGCAGGGAATCGTGAGCATCGAAAAACTCCGGATGCTCCCGAAACAAGGCGTCGTTGACGCGCTCCGGTGCCGGATGGAGCAGGCCAGCCCTTTTAAGATTGTCGTACTTGCGTGTTTTCTCCTCCATAGCCAGGAAGATACAGCAAGCCCTCCACTATGTAAAGATAATTATCCCCTACTGTTTCATGTACCGCTCAATGTATTCGATATATTGCAAGTATATAGGGTATTAAACGATGGAAGCGGCCTAATCCACTTTACAGCCGGTTTAATCCACTTGACAGGTCCCAAGAGACCACACCTTCCGTAAGCCCTTGCGAACTTTGGGGTAAAGCTCCTGCATCTTCTCTGCTGGTATCAAAATCTGCACCGTCACCCTCAAATGCGTAATTGCGTTCATACCATGACGATGTAATGGACGTGGGGGTGATAGAGGAGTTGGCGGGTCCAGGTGTGCAGCACGCCGACGATGCCGACCCGACCGCCGACGAAGCGCGGGTTCTGGGCCAGTTTCAGTAAGGCCGCGGAGGAAGCGCGAAAGAGCAAGTTGTAGATCGTCTTTTGATTACTGCGGGCCAATGGTCTGAGTTCAGCGGGCAGAGTGAAGGTGACCATGAAATAAGGCAGCGGCAGCAGC
>WNGF01013510.1_pt1 | contig 10607 bp, 9 predicted proteins | sample 5400641 | NCBI WGS metagenome assembly WNGF01 (sample SAMN13153371, study PRJNA577476) | soil metagenome | isolation source: 80 cm soil or saprolite under grassland replicate 2 | place: USA:California | collected 2016-06-15
TGATTTTCATGGGCAGCGCGAAGATGGTCGCGCCTTTGGACGGAACCCGCTCCAAAGCCGCGACGTTTTCAAAGATCGGTACGTTCGCCTCTCCGAGAACTTGGTGGACCGGGAAATCCTTCGATGGACCGTGATCGATGCTCGGCGTATCGATCCCGACGGCCGTTACCTTCCACTCTTTGACCAGAAATTCAGCGGCGGCCTTCGATAATCCAGGAAAATGAAGATCGGTAACGTTGCCGGGCTCGTCGGTGCCAAAATAACGCTTGCGATCGCCCCAAAACTTTCCCCAACCTGTGTGCGTCAATACAATCGCGCCCGCTGGGACCCTGCCGTGACTCTTTTCCCAGGCGCGGACATCCTCCACTTGCAAAAGATAATCGGGATTCTTCTCCGTCTTGCGTCGAATATCGACCACGACGCCGGGACCAATTGTCCGAGCAAGCGGAATCCGCTCGGTCGTCCATTTGCCTTTGGCGAAATGAAACGGTGCATCCATATGGGTCCCGACATGCTCCGAGCCACCGTAGTTATACGAGGAATACCAATATCCAGCGGGAGTTCGGCCCTCGGCGACCTTTTCGAGGTGGAAAGGTTTGGCGGTCGGCCAATGATGCGTGTCTTCGCTGAACGAATACGTTAAGTCGACGAGCTTTGTTTCATCCAGGGCATGCGCGGCCAAGGCACACACGAACAGCGAGAACGATGCGGCGACTAGCGTTCTCATGATTTAACCTCCGGTCTAACGATTGGATATTGCAATGCGACGGTTTTAACGGTTTTTTCGGATGGCTTCGAGTTGTCTTCTCGCGTCAGTGAAGTCAGGATTGATCTTGAGCGCCGCTTCGAATGCGTTCTCAGCTTCGGCCTGCCGGCCAGAGCCGGCGAGAGCTCTGCCCAATTCATAATGCGCAACGTCATCGTCGGGACAGATTGCCAATCCATCACGATAGAGCGAGATTGCTTCGTCCCGATTTGTCGACAGTTGAGCCTTGTCAAAATATTCGCGAAAGGCACGAACGCAAACCCTTTGCCTCTGGTCTTGAACTTGTTGGCCCGCGGCGAGCGCTTCCAGTTCTTTGCGCTGTCGGGCAATTTCCATTTCCTGCTGCCGGATTTGTTCGGCCTGGCGTTCGAGCGCCTCGTTATAGCAAGCGAGGGAACTCGTGGCCATGAGAATCACAGAAGCAAGCAAACATATTTGCCGAAAACCAAGCTTCATCGCCGCTAGCCTTTTGACGATTTATGACTTCCTTTGTTGCAACCCAAGATAAATCTTTTCCGCCTTAATCGGAAGATCTTTGATGCGCACACCCACCGCGTCATAGATCGCGTTGGCGATTGCCGGCGCGACGGGAATCAGCGCGCTTTCGCCGATGCCCTTCGCGCCGAATGGACCGTTACGATCGGGCACCTCAACGCAAATCGGATCGATCACGGGCGGCATGTCGCCCAGCGAAGGCAATACATAATCGACCAGATTCGGATTGATGAGCTGACCGTTGTCGTAAGCGATCTCCTCGAACATCGCCTGACCGATGCCCGTGATCGCCGCGCCGGCAAGCTGCTGGCGGCAACCGAGAGGATTGAGGGCCTTGCCCACGTCGACGGCGGTGGCGTACCTTATCAGCTTGAACTTCCCGGTATCAACGTCGACTTCGACCTCGGCGGCGCCGGCGGCGACGAACCAGAACGCCGATGTGGTTTTTTCACCGAATTCGTCTTTGGTGGAAGTTTTGACCTGCCCCTCGCCGACTAGCGTGCCGCCTTGCATACCGAAGCGCTTGAACATCACCTCGGCATAATCGAGTGCGGTTTCCGGCAGGAGAATTTTGCCCTCGGCAAAACGGATTTTGTCCTGCGGGACACCGTATTCCTTGACGACGATCTGCTTGAGCTGGTGCATGATGTCCTGCGCCCCCAGCTGCACGGCTTTGCCCATGTGAAAAGTCGAACGACTCGATGATGTCGTTAGGTCGTAGGGGACAACGTCGGTATCGACGCCGAGAACTTGAATCGTTTGCAGCGGAATCCCGAGCTCTTTCCCGGCGATCTGCGCCAACACAGTCTCCGAGCCCTGCCCCATCTCCACCGTGCCCGTATATATGGATAGACTCGCGTCCTCGTTCAGCTTTACTACCGCGCAAGAGATAGACGGTGTGATCGTCGCTTTGATCATGCACGCGAGTCCCTTGCCGCGCCGAAGGTTCGATCCGATTGAACCGTGAACCGTTGAACCATTGAACGATTTATCGTTCCACGCAATCGACCTGGCAACTTCGTCGAGGCATTGCTTAAACCCGATGCTTCGCAATGTCTCTTCAGTGACAAACTTATCGCCCTCGTCGTAACCGTTCTTTTTTCTGAGTTCGAGCGGATCCATCTTGAGCGCCGCCGCGATGATGTCCATCTGCGACTCGACGGCCCAAGCTGATTGCGACACACCAAAGCCGCGGAAAGCGCCGGCGGGCGGTTTATTGGTGTAAACGGAATAGGAATCGATTTTGAGATTGGCAATCCGATACGGCCCCGCCGCGGTGTAACCGGATTTTTTTGCTACCCGCGGCCCGATCTCGGCATAGGCGCCGGTGTCGAGGTGTATTTCGCATTCTCGTGCTACCAGCGTGCCGTCGTTCTTGACGCCCGTCTTCATGCGAATCACCGCGGCATGCTTGGTGATCGTATAAAATACTTCTTCGCGCGATAGCACGATGCGCACTGGCCGCCTTGCTTTCTTTGCCAGCGCGACCGTGATCGGTTCGACCTTCGGATACACCTTGCCGCCGTATCCGCCGCCCAGATACGGCACGATGACGCGAACTTTAGAAACCGGTACTTTGAAAATATTGGCGAGCTGGGTGCGCACGACGAACGGATTCTGTGTCGTCGCCCAAACCGTGATGCGCCCGCCCGGATCGACGGAGGCGATGCACGCGTGGGTCTCAAGAAAACAATGCTGTGTCGCCGGCAGTGTGAAGGTATCTTCGAAAATATGGTCGGCTTCGGCGAAGCCTTTGTCGATGTCACCGCGGTTGAGTTTAAAGTGAGTGCAGATATTGGTGCCGTCGATTGGTTTAAGCTCTGCAAGATCGGCGAAGCCCGACATTGGAACCTTGATAGCGTCGTGGACCAATTTTGCACCCGGTTTTAGCGATTCGTGAACATCCAAAACTGCGGGCAGCTCTTCGTACTCAATTTCGATCAAACGCAGCGCTTCTTCGGCGGCGTCGATCGTCAGTGCTGCCACTGCCGCGACCGGGTCGCCAACATGGCGTACTTTTTCCACCGCGACGATGGTTTGGTCTTTGAATACCGGCCCGTAGTACGGCTCGATGCCTTCGTCGTGGACGATGTCATCGCGTGTCAACACGGCCACGACACCGGTGACTTTCACGGCTTTGAACGTATCGATGCTCTTGATGCGCGCGTGCGGATATGGGCTGCGTAGAATCTTGCCGTGGCACATTCCCGGAACGTTCATGTCAGCAAGATACTGCGCCGTGCCGGTTACTTTTGTTTCATAGTCCAATCGGCGAAACGTTTTTCCGATATCTGCTAGTTCCATGGAATTCTTCCCTGTCCAAATCCTACTTTGCGTTCTTTGCGCCTTTGCGCGAGATCGTCCCTCTCTAGTCGCTCTCCGTTCAAGGTTCCAGGTTCAAAGTTCAAGGTGTGGAGCTGGGACGTTGAACATTGAACGTTGAACTTTTGAACGGTCAGCGTCTATCCTCGCGTCAAGGTGTAAAGGCCTCTACGATTCGGTCATGTTTATCGACTCAGCTTCCAGCCACATTCTTGACCGCCTGCATAATCTCCTGATAGCAGCCGCAGCGGCAAAAATTTCCCGCCAGGTAATCTCGGATCTGTTGCTCGGAGGGCCGCGGATACTCCTCGAGCAGCGCTTTCGCCGTGAGAATAAATCCGGATGTGCAGTAGCCGCACTGCAGCGCGCCGAACTCCATAAACGCTTCCTGCAACGGATGGAATTTACCCTTAGCGCTCAATCCTTCCACCGTGAGAATCTCGCAGCCGTCGGCGTCAACGGCCAAAACCGAACACGCGCTAACCGGTTTACCGTCAACCAACAACGTGCACGCGCCGCAAACTTGAATGTCGCAACCAAGCTTCGCGCCGGTCAGGCCAAACTGCTCGCGCACCATGTCGAGCAACGTCGTCCGCGCCTCGACTTCGACGCTGCGTTGGAAACCGTTGACAATTAGTGAAATCGTTTTCTTCATTGCCGGCGCTTTGACGGGTTGTGACGCCGGATCGAGTTTAATTCCATCCATCATGCATTTCCCAGAGCTTGCTCGTAAGCCTTGCTCGCCGTGCGCTTCACCAGCGTACCGACGATCGCGCGCTTATATTGCTCGGAACCGCGCAAATCGCTGGTGGGGCTGCACTCTTCAGAGGCGATCCCGCCAGCCTCTTCCGCCAACGCCAGTGTTAACTTTTTGCCCATGATGAGCCCTTCGGCTCTACGCGCCCGCACCGGCGTCGCGCCGACGCAGCCGAGCACGATGCGCGCGGCTTGAACCGCTTCACTACTGGTTTCCAACGTGAGGCGCACCGCCACACCTGCCGACGGCTTATCGACCACGGAGCTGCTGGAGAAACGGATATATTCGATCGCGGAGCGCGCTGGCAGCGGCGGCAACACTACTTGGGTCAAAATTTCATCCTCGCCCAGGCTCGTCGTATAAAAATCGACGAAGAGTTCTTCCACTGGAATTATGCGCTGGCCGTTCGACCCGGTGATCTTTGCTTTGCCGTCCAGCGAGATGAAGATCTGTGACAAATCCGTCAGCGGCTCGCCCGACGCCAAATTGCCGCCGACGGTACCCATATTGCGCACGCGGATGTTGGCGACTTCTTTCTCAGCTTCGCAGAGCACTGGAAATTTCTCTTTCACCAGCGCCGAGGTTTCCAGCTCGCGGTGTGTCACCAGAGCACCGATGGTCAAACCTTCTTTCGCGTCATACTTGATACCCTTGAGCTCCGGAATCTTTTTGATGTTGACCAACGCCTTGGGCTGATAGAGCCCCTGCTTCATTAAGATTGTCAGATGAGATCCGCCGGCAAAGACTTTCGCCTCGCCGCCATGCTGTTTGAGTAGTGCGCAGGCCTGGGCAATGGTGGTCGGTTCGAGATAATCGAAGTTTTTCATCTGCTGTGCGGCACTTCAAGAATTTCTCGCACCAAGACGCAAAGGCGCAAAGTAATGAGTTATATTTCTCCGAACTTGGCGTGCTTTGCGTCTTTGCGCGAGTGATGTTTTTTTTCGATTCCTAAATGTATTTCACTTTATCGACACCGGGGATTTCGACCTTCTCGAAGCGCCAGTGATCTTTCATCGGTGCGGTGGCGTCGATTCCCAAGCCGGCGGTAACTCGCGCCTCCGAACAAGAAGGGTCCAACGTCGAGCAGGCGAGACGGGGAATGATGATGGCGTCCTTGTCGGCCTGGAAGCGCGTGGCCATCGCCCAGTCCACCTGCATTGGATCGAAAGGATCGATGTCGTCGTCGACCACGATGACTTGCTTTAGGCCGATGCCCATGGAAAGCAGCGCCAGAATCACGTTGCGCCCTTCGTTCTCCGCGCGCTTTTTAATCGACACGACGACATGATGACGGAAAGTGCCACCCGGCGTCATGTTAATCGCTTTCACCTCGGGAACGACTTTTTTTACCTCGCGATAGACGACGGCCGCATTCCCGTATTCGATCAACGTGTGGTTCTCGGTGACCGGCATGCCGGTAAGTGCGGTCTGCCAGATCGGATGCTGCCGCATGGTGATTGCGGTCACTTTGAGCACCGGGGCTTGCTTCGCTTCGCTGTAACAGCCGGGATATTCGCCATACGGCCCGTCGGCCACCCGTTCGCCGGGAATTGTCACGCCTTCGATGACTACTTCGGCGAACGCCGGAACTTCGACATCGATGGTTTCGCACTTGACCAACTTCACCGCGGCGCCACGCAAACCGCCGGCGACGTAAAACTCGTCTATGCCGAAGGGAACTTTCGCTTGCGAGCCGACGACGATTGCCGGGTCAACGCCAATCGCCGTTGCGACTTCCAATCCTTTTTTCTTTTCCTCAGCGATCAAGATCATTCGCCCCAAGTGGTGATCGGCCGGCGCCCACAATGAAAGGCGGTCTTTGCCGAGGACGAGCATCCGATGAATGGATAGATTGCGGATGCCGGTATCCGGATCTTTACCGACTTGCACACCGATCGTAACGTAAGGACCGATATCCTTCTCGGCATGCGTAACGATTGGCAATTTAGACAAATCGACCTGATCGCCGATCCATTTGATTTCCTTACATGGCGCAGTTGCAACAATTTCCGGAGTAATGCGCGTATCTTCCAGGGTGAGATAGCGCTCGAGCATCTGCTCTTGCGGTACGCCGAGGCCAAGCGCCACTAGTTTTCGAGTAGCGAACAGGCCGCCTAAAACATGCCAGCCAGGATAGCCTTTAACATTTTCAAACAGCAGCGCGGGGCCTTCGATGTCCGAAGTCTTGCGCATACCCGCGGCGATCTCGTACTTGACGTCGACTTGCTCCTTGACCCGGAGCAGCTGCTTTTGACTTTCCAGGTGCGCTAAAAATCCTCTTAGATCTTCAAACATGAGGCAACCTCAAAAATTCAAGTGGAGTGACGGAATATTGGAGTCATGGGTTCCGGAATTCCGACCCAACACTCCATCGCTCCACTACTCCATCACCCCGATATCTTTATCAACCATCGCGCCGTCACTTCAACCGCAGTAACGGAAGCACTTCCTCGATAAATCTCTTGACCTGCTCCAGCTGATCCTTAGCAGTGAAACGCAGGACCGGCGTCGTGATGCCCATGTCGATCCACTCTTGAATCAGGCGCGCGCAGTCGCTCGGCGGACCATGGGCGAGCCAGACTTTGATCAAATTCTCGGGCGGATAATTCGGGCCGTAGTAATGATTAAAGTAGTCCTTGGATTGGGCGTAGGCCGCCAGCATATCGTCGTTGATATTGACCATGCCGTGAATGGCGACTTCGAAATTTGACAAGTCCTTGCCGACCTCAGCGGCCGCTCGTTCGATGACCTGCCAGCGCTTGTGAAATTCTTCCGCGGTTACGCCCATCGTGATGTAACCGTCCGCCAGCGCGCCGACGCGCCGCATCCCCTGATCGACGACTTTGTCACCTACTTGCTCCCGCTCCGGACTTACGGCGATCCAGATCGGTGGCGGCTTTTGTACCGGTTTCGGAACGATGTTGTAGCTTTCGAGCGTGTAATATTTGCCGCGGTGTATGACTTCTTCGTCACCCCAGATCCGGCGCAAGAGCTCGATGCCTTCTTTCATGCGTCCGACGCGCTCTTCGCGCTTGACACCGAATGCACGTAATTCACCCTCGTGGCCGCCGCCGATGCAAACACCGAGCAGCGCTCTCCCTTTGGATATCTGATCGAGTGAGGCCCATTGAATGGCGAGCAAAACCGGATGGCGCACGGGGAATGACGCCATACAAATCGTGCCCAAGCGTACTTTTTTGGTATGCGTCGCCACCGCCGCGAGCATAGTGATCGCTTCTAGACGAGGTTTGTGAATCAAGCTGTCGCCGAACCAAACCGATTCGAACACACCCGAGCTTTCCGCTACGACAGCTGTTTCGATCAACTCATCGATATTGGTGAGCCCAAACAGCGCCCCGCGATTGGGTAAACTGATGCCCCATCGAATCGGCAATTTGCGCATGGTCTCGAACCTAGACCCACTGTTAAGAAAACGCTCAGAACTGTCAAGCAACCGGGCCTCAAAGCGGCGGCGTTGCGCTTGTTGCCAGATGATTTCAACTGTGAGTAATTAGGAATACAGTTACCGAGGACTCACCTAGCAAGCCCGAGCAGTAACCCAAGGGAGGTAAGTAAAATGGCCAAGGACCTGCGCAGCTATTTGGACGAATTGCTGGAGAAGCGCCCGAAAGACGTGGTCGTCGTCGATAAAGAAGTCGACCCGCGCTATGAGGCCAGCGCCATCGTCGAGAAGTTTGAACGGGAGAACAAATTCCCCCTGGTGTTTTTCAAGAATATCCAAGGTTCGAAAATTCCCCTGGTCATGAATCTCGGCGCAACCTACGAGCGGCTGGCATTATCATTGGGCTCGCCGTCTGTGCCACAGATGGTCAGGGACTTGGCTCACCGCGAGCACCATCCGGTTCCGGTAAAGGAAATCGCCGCCAAAGACGCGCCGTGCAAAGAAGTGATCTTGAAGGGCAATGATGCTGATCTCGACCTCCTACCCGTCCTGACAATTAACGAAGGCGATGCTGGTGCCTACGTCAATGCCGCCGCGCTGATTTGCAAGGAGCGCGGCACCAACGCCGTAAACGTCGGCATCTACCGCCATCAAAAACAAGGAAAGAGGCAGCTCGGACTGATGATCAATCCCGCCAATCATGGCAACTATGTCCGTGCCGAATACGAAGATCACAACGAGCCGATGGAGGTGGCTCTCGCCATTGGACATCACCCGGCGTTGAATATGGCCGCAGTCAGTAAGCAGGCGGGCGTCGGTTCGGAGATGGAAATCGCCGGCGCCTTCTTGGGCGAGCCCTTGGAGGTCGTCAAGGCGGAAACGGTAAGTCTGATGGTGCCAGCCCGCTGCGAGATCGTCATCGAGGGCATCGTGCCGCCGCACAAGCGTCACTATGAAGGCCCGTTCGGCGAATGGCCGCATTACTATTATAAAGAAGGCGAACAGCCCTATATTGAAGTCACCGCGATCACCATGCGGAGTCAAGAAAAGGGCCGAAGGCGAGCCGAAACAGGCGGCGCTCGGCGCGCTTGTCACCGATCCGAACATTAAGCATGTGATCGTCGTCGATGACGATGTTGATGTATTCAATGAAACCCAAGTGCTCTGGGCGCTGGCCATGCGATTTCAAGCGGATCGCGATCTGGTCATCATTCCCAACATCATCGGCTCGCACTTGAATCCTACTGCATACGGTTACAACCGCTTGGAGAAAGGACCGATGGAGACCAAGCTGATCTTCGACGCCACCAAGCCGCTGCCGCCGTATAATTTTCCCAAGGAAGCGCAGGCACCCGATGAGGTGCTGAATAAGATCGATCTCGCGCGAGATACGCGCGCCTACGAGCCGGGCAAGGACGATAAGGCGATCACGGGCAAATCCTGATGTCTCGATTGAGCCAAACCACCGCGCACGCAACTACAATAAGGAACTAGAGGGGGTGTCATTCTGAACGAAGTGAAGAATCTCGACCGGTCCATGGGTTACAAAAGGAGAGATCCTTCGGCTTCGCCTCAGGATGACACTGCGACACCGTCTCGGAGGCAGAACAAGCGAGGATGCATGGTTGAGATCCAAGGGGTCTCGAAAAGTTTTCAGAAAACCATCAAGAACAACTCCACCGAGCTGAAGGCGCTTGCGAATGTGAATCTTTCCATCCGCGAGAATGAGTTTGTCAGCATCATCGGACCGAGCGGCTGTGGTAAAACCACGCTGCTAAAAATAATCGACGGATTGATCCCGTGCGACAGTGGAGGGATTTCAATCAATGGCAAGCACGTCACGGCGCCGGGACCCGACCGCGCCGTAGTGTTTCAAACTTTTGCTCTGCTACCTTGGCGCACGGTTCTGGCCAATGTGGAATTCAGCCTCGAACTCCGCCGGCTCCCAAAAACGGATCGGACAGACACCGCGCGCGATTATCTCAAACGGGTTGGTCTGGCTGACTTCGAAAATCACTATCCCCATGAACTTTCCGGCGGCATGCAGCAGCGCGCGGGTCTCGCGCGCGCCCTGGCGGTCAATCCGATGATCCTGCTCATGGATGAGCCGTTCGGCTCGGTCGATGCTCAGACCCGGCAGCTGTTACAGGAAGAACTCCTGGAGCTCTGGCAGCGTGAGCGCAAAACCGTAATCTTCATCACCCACAGCATGGATGAGGCAGTCTATCTTTCCGACCGCGTCGTCGTGATGACTCCTCGGCCCGGAAAAGTAGCTGAGGTGTTGGACGTCCCGTTGCCGCGACCGCGACTCGCCGAGGAAGTGCGCCGCGACCCGAAATTTGTCGACTTGACGAATTACATTTGGGACAGTCTCAAGAAGGCGATGGATAACCCTCATTGAATAGCCGGTTGAACGCCAACGTCCTCTCTATCTTGTCCCTGGCGATCCTTTGGGAAGTCGCCGGACGAACGCTGGATTCCGAGCTGATTCCGCCGCTGTCGCAAATCAGCGCGGCATGGTGGAGGCTGCTCGTCAGCGGCAAGCTATTGTCCAACCTGACGATGAGCCTCGCCACGCTGATCGCCGGTTTTTTACTGGCGGTGTTATTTGGCGTCGTGATCGGTTTGCTCATGGGCCGATTTCGCGCCGTTGAGCACTTTCTGGATCTCTACGTCAACGCATTAATGTCCGCGCCGACCACCGCCTTCGTGCCGGTGCTGATCCTGTGGTTCGGTCTCGGCGTGGAGTCGCGCATCGCTGTCGTGTTCCTGTTTGCAGTCTTTGTCATCATCATCAACACCATGACCGGGGTGAAACAGGTCGACAGCGTCTTTGTCGAGATGGCGCGCTCCTTCGGCGCCAA
>WNGF01011128.1_pt1 | contig 10604 bp, 9 predicted proteins | sample 5400641 | NCBI WGS metagenome assembly WNGF01 (sample SAMN13153371, study PRJNA577476) | soil metagenome | isolation source: 80 cm soil or saprolite under grassland replicate 2 | place: USA:California | collected 2016-06-15
GTGCTGACCGGGAAGCTCTCGCCCACGATGTTCGGTCTGTTCATGCAGCAAATGCGGCTCAAGCCGGTCCGGCGGTTGCCGATCGCCTTCGGCTGGTTGACCAAGCGCGGCGATGCCGCCACCGCTCGCTGGATGAAGCTGCTTCTGCGGCAGGCTGAGATCCGCCGCGACACGGTGCACGTCCTGCGCTCGATCTCGGCAGAGCGCAAGCTCATGCTCGAGGCCGCCGAGTGCCTCCCCACCTTCGACCGGCCCGCCCTCGTCGTCTGGGCTCAGAAGGACCGCGTCATGCCTCCCGAGCACGGGCGTCGTCTCGCCGAGCTCCTCCCGCAAGGACGGCTCGTTGAGGTATCGGACAGTTACACGCTCGTCCCCCTTGACCAGCCCGCCAGCCTCGCGCAGGCCATCCGGAAATGCACCCTGCGGTGACGCGGGCGGCTCGTGGTTGCCGCCACTGCAGACCGGGCAGCCGATCGCCAGGGCATCCTTCTGACCTCTTGGATAATGGGGGTCAGCTGACGGTGTGGCGGTACAGGCGGACCGCCAGCGGGGCGAAGACCGCGGTGATCGCGGCCGACCAGACAAGTGCCAGCAGGACCTGGCCGGTGACGGTCTGGCCTGGCGGCAGGGCGCCCTGGCCCAGGAAACCTATGGGGCTGGTCTGCCAGCGGAACCCGATGGCCAGCCCGACGGCCAGCAGCAGCACCATGGTGCGGGTCGTGCCGGCATCGGCCAGGTCGCGGATCAGCGCCCACAGGTCGTGGCGGCTGGCGGAGTCCAGGCCGGCGGTGGGCTCGTCCAGGAACAGCACCTGGGGGTGGCCGACCAGGGAGGCGGCCAGGTCAAGGCGGCGGCGCATGCCCCCGGAGTAGGTCTTGACCTGCCGGTCCGCCACCGTCGCCAGGCCAATGCGCTCCAGCATCTCGCGGGCGCCCCGCTGCGCCTGTCCGCGCGATAGCCTGTACAGCCGGCCGACCATCTCGACGTTCTCCCGGCCGGTGAGGTAGTCGTCGACGGCGGCGGACTGGCCCGCCAGGCCGATCCGGGCGCGCACGCCGGCCGGGTCCGCGCGCACGTCGACGCCGCCGACGCGGGCGGTGCCCGTGTCGGGTGGCAGCAGGGTGGTGAGGATGCGGATGAGGGTGGTCTTGCCGGCGCCGTTGGGACCGAGCAGGCCGAAGATGCTGCCTTGTTGGACGGTGAGGGTGAGGCCGTCCAGCGCGCGGACCCTGCCGCCGAAGGCCTTGACCAGGCCCTCAGTTTCGATGATGGCGTCGTGCATGGGTCTCCTCTGGTGGTCGGTGGACGGTCCAGTCGCGGCCCGCTTGTGGACCCACGGTTGTATACTTCAAAGTTACTATGACGGGTTGTAGACTCAAGTGTCAACAATCCCAGTCGGACTGGGGAGTCATGCCGACCAGCAGCCAATCCATGAACCAGCCGGCACCGGCAGCCGAAGCGTCGGCGCCGGTGCGGCGGCTGCGCCGCGCCGAGCGCCGCGAGCAGATCCTCGCCGCCGCCACCCAGGCTTTCGCCCGCTCAGGGTTCGCCGCCACCGGCCTGGACGACATCGCCACCGCGGCCGGCGTCAGCCGGGCGATCCTGTACCGCCACTTCGACTCCAAGACCGACCTGTACCGGGCGGTGCTGGACCGCGCCTGCACCCGGCTGGCCGACGCCGTCGGCACCGCCAACTTCACCGCGGCCAGCATCGACGCGCTGGTCGGCACCGCAGCCGCCGATCCGGATGGGTTCCGGCTACTGTTCCACCACGCCGCCCGGGAACCGGAGTTCCGCGCCGAGATGGACCGGTTCCACACCGCCATGGTGACCGTCGCGCGCCGGGAGCTTGCCGCGATGATTCCCAACCGCCCCTGGGCGGCGTGGGCCGCGCGGCTGGCCCCCACGGTGGCGGTCGAAGCGGTCATGGCGTGGCTGGACGCCGGCCAGCCCGACCGCGACCAGGCCGCTCAACGGATCGGCCAGGCCCTGGACGGCATCATCCGCGCTGCCCAACCGTCCACTGAATGACCAGGCGCAGCCGCCGCCGGGCGCGCCCCAAATTGGGGCGGTCGAGGCGTTCATAAGCATCCGCGAACCCGGCAACTTCACTCGCTCGACCGCCTCCTTCGGCTTTGGGGAGGATGGGTCAGATCTCGACGATGGTGCCGTCGTCGGCCAGGTCGAGCTTGAGCTTGTCGCGCTGCTGCAGGAGGTCGGGGCTGGGATGGGTCAGCAGCAGCAGTGAACAGCGCAAGCGGTGGAGGTTGGCGCGCAGCGTCGGCAGGTCCAGGTGGTAGCGCACGCGCCGGGAGGCGGTGTAGGCCTCACAGATGAACAGATCAGCCCCGTCGGCCAGCTCGATCAGGGTGTCGGTCCAGGCGGTGTCGCCGCTGTAGGCGAGCACCCGGTCGGCCACGTGCAGGCGCAGTCCCAGCGCGGGCGCGCCTGCCGCGTGCTCGACCCCGACGGCCCGCACGGTGACCTGCTCGACCTCGATCGTGGCGCCGGGTGGCAGCTCGTGCATATGGGTGGCAAAACGGAGAGGCATCTGGGTGGAGCCGGGGAAGAGCACCTCCATCGCCTGCTCCAGCCGCTGTTGCATCCCCGGGTGGGCCGACCAGGTGCAGCGGCCGATGCCGGTGGCGGAACTGGCCGTCCAGCAGCAGGTACGGCAGTCCGCCGAAGTGGTCGCCGTGCAGGTGGGACACGGCCACGACCGTCACGTGGTCGGGGTCGAGGCCGCACCGCTTGAGCCCAACCAGGGCGCTCGCGCCGCAGTCCAGTAGCACCGCCTCCTCCCGGTCCATCGGCTGGACATGCACACATGCTTGCAGCCGTCCCCCGCTGCCGAACGCGTCCCCCGACCCGGCCACCGTCACGCGCACCCGCGCGCGCCCAGAGTCGGCACACCTTGTCATGGAGTTACACCGCCTCCACCTTGCGCAGGATGAGCAGGTCAAGGGCGTCGACCACCGGACTGGTCTTGCTGTCGGTGTCGGCGGCCGCTTGGAGTCGGGCCAGACCGGTCTCGTACTCCTCGTCGGTCAGCAGCTTCAGGGGGGTGTGCGCGTCGCGACGTAGCTGATCGGCCGCTGTCTTGAGGGAACCGGCGCTCACCTGGAGTCCTGGTTCCAGGGCAACATACGCGAAGCCCGCCGTGGCGAAGGCAGCGCACGCGTCCGCGACGCTGGGAGTAGGTGTCCAGCACCCGGATCGCCTCGGGGAAGAACCGGAACAGGGTGATCTGCTCATGCCGCCCGGGAAACGCCGAGCGAATGAGCACCGGGGCGCCAAGGCGCAGCACGCGGCGCAGCTCCGTGGCGGCCGCTCGAAGATCTGGGATGTGGTGGATCACCGTGGACAGCCAGGCGCCGTCGACGCTGGCAGCCTCCAGCGGGATCGCGCTGGCGTGGCCCACTAGCATGCCCGGGTACGAGGACCGGGCACGCATCGCCTCGGAAGGTTCCACGGCGACAACCTCGATGCCGTACCAGTCAGTGAAGGCCACGGCCCACATTCCGGTGCCAGCGCCGAGATCGAGCAGCCGCATGCCGGGCCTGGGGGCCAAATACCGGGCGACCGCGTCCCGCCATTGGGCAAGCCCGTCCCGCGTCAGGTGTCGGGTGGCTTGGAACGCCGCAGCCTCGGCGTCGTTGTAGGAGATGGGTCCCATGCCGAGCCGACCGGCCCCGCGTGCAAGCAGGAACGCTTCAACGCGCCGTTGATCGAACGTCGTCACAGCATCCTCGGTCACGTCACAGGTTTACTCGTGATCTGCGGAGCGAGGCAACGCCCCCGACGACGTGCCACTCAGGAGCTGCGCGACGCGCAGCCTCCAGGTCGACCGGTGCGTCGCCCACGTCGGCGGTGGCGGTCGCGGGAACGCCGGGCTGCCGGCGGGCCTTGAGGATGCCGTCAGGGCAGGGCTTGGGGCGGTCGACCTGACTCGGCGGACGCAACGGGAGGGAGCGTAGGGTCCACGCATGGAGATCGCGACGCCTTCTGGACCCGCTCGAGTCGCCTTGGACGACCTCGACGACCCGGCGTTCCTGCTGGTCATTACGCATGGGTCCAACGATGGTGTTGACGTCCCGGACCTGCTCGCAGTACGGGCTGTCGCGCTCGAACTGGGCGGCGCGGTGGCACGGGTACTCCAGCCGTTCCGAGTGGCCGGCCTGCGCACGCCGGGCTCGGCGGCCAAGCAGGACCATGCATGGCTGATGGTCGTGGCGGCCTTGCGCGAGCGATTCGGCGACGTACCGCTGATTCAGTGCGGACGCAGCAACGGCGCCCGGGTCGTATGCCGCACAGCCATAAAAGCATCGGCATGCGGAGTGCTCGCGCTTGCGTTCCCGCTGCACCCGCCATGGAACCCGGAGACCTCCCGAGCGAACGAGCTGAAACAGGCGGGGGTGGAAGTTGTCGTCGTCAATGGCGACCGCGATCCGTTCGGCGTCCCAGACCCGGCGGCCGCGACACGCGTTCACGTCCTACCTGGTGAACGTCACGATCTCGGGAAGGATCCCTCGCGGGTCGCTGAGGCCGTGGTCGGGTGGCTTCGTCGATGGAGCATCGAGCCGGGCTGAGCCAGCTCAGGCCCATGCCCCGCCTTCTGGTACCCACGGGCCCAGGCGGCGCCGCCCGATGGCGCTCCTTGTGGGTATGCTCAGAGGGTGGCAAGCCGACGGCGGCGGGCGGCCGTGAGGAGGTTCGGGTTGATCGAGGAACGGGCCAGCCGGCTCGTCGAGCGGCTGCGGGAGCGCCACGTCCTGGCGCACGTGGCGCCCTGCGGGGTCTTCCAGTTCGGCATCCGGGTGGTCATCCCGGACGGCCGGGAGGCGATCTGGGACAACGACGGCGCCGCGGCGCTGGAGGCCCAGATCCTCCAGGATGGCGTCCTGGTCGGGTACGTCCCGACGGTCCCCGGCTCAGAAGACTTCGACGACGACGCGGTCGTCGACTACATCACGCGCATGCGCTACGACGACCTCGCCTAGCGCTCGCCCGCCGGAGCTCCAGGTAGACCCTGGCCTGCAGCTGCCTGTGCCGTCGCTCTACGGCCTGAAGCTTTCGAGCCGGCCGATGTACCAGTCGGGAAAGCCGTGCTGCCTGGCCGGCCCGACGATCCGATCGATGTAGTCGTTGGCGGCTGGTCCGGGTGCCGGCGATGGCGCGATGTAGCACAGCGCCGCCCGCCACCTGCCGTCCAGGGTCTCCACCAGAACGGCCTCGGGAAGGTAGATGCCCACCCAATCCTGGGAGTACAGGCGGTCGAGTTCCTGGTGGGTGGCACGCACAACGATCCCGTAGACGCAGCGCTGGTTGGAGCGTACGAGGTTGGCAAGGGGCTGGATGCGGATGTCAAATCCGCTCAGCCGGGCCACCTCGATCTGGTCGGGAACCAGGTCTGCCTGGTGTTTGAGCACGTCGAGGTTGATGAAGGACCCGTAGAAGAAGGTCCATACCCGTGGCTCTGCCATTGCGCCCTCCGTTGAAAGCTCCAGCCTCGGTGGTTCGCTGCTGCACCACACAGGATTCGTCAGGGCTGGCGCTGCCGAGGCGAGACGAAACGGAGCGTGGCTCTGGGGTCCTCGGCCCGGATCACGTGCATGACCGCGTTGATGAGGGCGAGGTGGGTGAACGCCTGCGGGAAGTTGCCCAGGTGCCGGCCGGTGCGCGGGTCGAGCTCCTCGGCATACAGCCCCAGCGGGCTGGCATAGGACAGCAGCTTCTCGCACAGCTCCCCCGCCCGCGCGGTCTCACCGATCTCGACCAAGGCCGACACCAGCCAGAACGAGCAAATCGTAAACGTCGCCTCCTCGCCGGGGAGCCCATCGTCGGTCTCGTCGGTCCGGTAGCGCAGCACCAGCCCGTCGATGCTGAGCTCGTCGGCCACGGCCAGCACCGTCCGGCGGATGCGGTCGTCGTCGGCCGGCAGGAAGCGCACCAGCGGCATGAGCAGCACCGAGGCGTCCAGCGCGGTGGTGTCGTAGTCCTGCACGAACACCCCGCGCTCGTCCAGGCCATGCGCCAGGATGTCGGCGCGGATCTCGTCGGCCGCCTTCTGCCAGCGCTCGGCGTAGTCGGGCTCGTCGTGCAGGCGGGCCAGCCGCGCGCCCCGGTCGCAGGCGACCCAGCACATCAGCTTGGAGGACAGGAAGTGCCGCGCCGGCCCGCGCACCTCCCAGATGCCCTGATCGGGCTCGTGCCAGTGCTCGATCGCCTGCTCGACCTGGCGCTTGAGGATCGGCCACAGGTGCTCTTGCAGGTGGTCGCGCGACCTGGTGTGCAACCAGACCGAGTCGAGCACCGCGCCCCACACGTCGTGCTGGCGTTGGCGGTGGGCGGCGTTGCCGACCCGCACCGGCCGGGCGCCCTGGTAGCCGCTCAGATGCTCCAGGGTCTCCTCGGCCAGGTCCCGCTCGCCGCCGATGCCGTACATGATCTGCAGGTCCTCGTCGCCGGCGCCGACATCGGCGACGAAGCAGAAGAAGTCGTTGGCCTCCCGGTCCAGGCCGAGGGTGTACAGGCCCCACAGCGCGAAGGTGGCGTCGCGGATCCAGGTGTAACGGTAGTCCCAGTTGCGTTGCCCACCAGGGGACTCGGGCAGGGAGGTGGTGGCGGCCGCCAGCAGCGCGCCGGTCGGCGCGTAGGTCAGCCCCTTGAGGGTGAGGGCACTGCGTTGCAGGTGCTCCTGCCAGGGGTGGTCGGGGAACTCGCCCTGGTTGATCCACTGGCGCCAGTACTCGGCGGTCTGCCACATCCGCTCGCTGGCGTCCTCCCAGCTCCGCGGTGGCTGGTAGTCGGACCATGACAGCGCCACGAACGCGTTGTTGCCCTCGACAAGGCGGGTGCGGGCGTGGGCGCCCCGCCCCTCCAAGCCGAGGCGCAGGTTGGTGGTCAGCCGCACCTTCAGGTCGCCCGCGGCAGCGGCGACCACTTCGCCGTAGCCGTCGCCGACGTAGGTCCACTGCCCGGGGACGCGCCCGTAGTCGAACACGGGCTCGCAGTCCATAACGAGCTCGACGCTGCCATTCACACACCGCACGGTCCGCAGCAGGATGTGCTCGGGCTCGTGGTCGGTGGGGGCGCGGCGCCACGCCGCCGAGCGGCGCTGCTCGTGGTACCAGCGGCACACACACAGCGCGTCGCGGACGATGAGCCAGCCGGTGTTGGTCTTCCAGGTGGTCTCCAGCATCAGCGACCCGGGCAGGTAGCGGCGGGCGGCAGGCACGGCCACGTCGGCCGGGCCGATCCGAAAGCCACCCGCGGCCCGGTCCAGCATCGCTGCGAACACGCTCGGGCTGTCGGCCCGCGGCAGGCACAGCCATTCGACGTTCCCGCTGGGCGCGACCAGGGCGGTGGCCTCGCAGTCGGACAGGAATGCGTACTCGGCAATCGGCGGGAACGCCCTGTGCGTGGCCGATGGCTCGTGGCTGCCTGGCACGACGTCGACGTTGCGCATCAAGGCCTCCTGGCCGACCACGGGCGCGCCGCGTGACCCGATCACCGTTGGCGGACGAATCGCGGCTCCTCGAACCCCTCTAAGGATGCCGCCGGCGGCGTCATGAGAAAAGGGCGGTGCCCGGCCCGGCATCCTGCCGGTATTCTGCCGGTCTTCTTCCTGGTCGTGGCGACGGATCACCAGTAGCCTTCATGCGGCCATCGGCGGTCGGCCCCCCCGCCGCCGGCGGCCACCCTCCGGGCCGCCGGCGGCTACGACCACGTCGAGAAGGAGCCTCAGGACGACATGGGAGCCGGCCAGTGGCGGCCCAGGTCTGCGAGTCGGGTGTGGTCCGGAAGCGGCGCGACAAGCCGCAGCCGGCGGTCAGGCCTCCCCGACAAGCATGGCCCGGTGCTCACGGGCGTGGACCGAGTCCGGCAAGGGTAAGGTATCCGGCAGCCGACAAGCGACAGGCGGTATGGGTGAACCGGCTCGCGGGCGGGGTCGGCCGCTCGGACCTCGAGACGACCGCGCGTCCTCGATGAGCTCTCCCGAAGGCTCGAAGCCGACGGCGCTAGGGAACGGAGAGCAGCGAAGGAGGAGAAGATGAGGACACATGCCGCCGCTGGCGGCGGCGTCTGGCTTCTCCTCGCGGGAACCAGACGTCGAAGTTGGCAAGGAGCGATCTGTGCGACGCATGCCGGGGCTTGGACCAGGGGCGGCGAGGGAAGACTCGCGTCTGCCCGCCATTCTGCTTGCTGTGCTCCTGCTGGTTGCGATGCTTGGCGGGGCGGTCCCCGCGAACGCCACCGACGAGGCGTCCAAGCCGCTGACCTCTCGGCGGCTCTTCGACCAGTCGAGGCCCGGCGTCCAGCTCATCACCGCGAAGTTCTCGGCCCAGTTGGTCGTCCCCGAGCCCGAGGTGACCGCCGCGAACAACCGGACCATGCAGACGCTGGTGGTCGACAAGATCCGGCGGGGCAAGATCCCGGCGACCCAAGCGGCGGCTCGCAGTGCGGTCATCGACGAGTTCGCTCGGGATCCCTTCCGCTGGTTCACCCCCTCCGGCCGGGTCCACCGGGAGAGCGTCAAGCTCACGGCGACCGGGTCGGGGTTCTCGATCACCCCCGACGGCTACATCATCACCAACGCCCACGTCGTCGCCCCGAGGCAGAATGATCTGAAGGCCTGGTTCATCGCCGAGGATATCCGCAACGGGCGCGATGACTTCATCGCCGACGTCCGCCAGGACGGACTCACCCAGAGCCAGGCCACCAAGCTGCTGGACGCCATCATGCGCTGGGCCACGAAGTCGGCCAAGCTCGCCAACTTCAAGCAGAAGATCTCCGTGTTCGCGTCCAGCGGCAGCGGCACGAGCAGCTCGTCGAAGAGCCGCTCAGCCAGGCTGATCGATGCCGGCGCGCAATTCCCGGGCAAGGACGTGGCCATCCTCAAGGTCAACGCCGGCAACATGGCCACGGTGCCGCTTGGTGACGACACTGCGCTCAGCACCGGTGATCGTCTGTTCGTGCTCGGCTTCCCGGGGCCGGCGACGTTCAACCCGGTACTGTCCAAGGCCAGCCAGAGGGAGCCGACGCTCACGCAAGGCGTGCTCAGTGCCAAGAAGCAGGCCAAGGACGGCTCCACGGTCCTGCAGACCGACGCCGGGATGACCCACGGCAACAGCGGCGGCCCGGTCTTCGACGAGCAGGGCAACGTGGTCGGGGTCGCCACCTTCGGGTCGGTAGATCCAGATAACGGCGGCCAAGTGGCCGGTCTCAACTTCGCGGTCCCGGCGTCGATCGTGAACGAGCTGCTCGGCCAGGCGCACGTGAAGGCCACGGAGGGCACCGCTGGCAGCAAGTACCGCGAGGCGCTCGACGCGTTCGACAAGCACTGGTACAAGCGCGCGCTGCCGCTGTTGGAGCAGGTGAAGGCGCTTGATCCCGGCCACCCGCTGGTGGGCAAGCTGATCAAGGACTCGCGGACCGCGATCGAGCAGGGCCGGGACCGCACACCCCTTGAGGTCCTCGGGCTGCCGGTCGTGGTGTTCGCCGGCGTTGCGGCCGCCGTGCTCGTGGGCGCGGGAGCCCTGGTGTTGGTGTCGCGGCGCCGGCGCCGGGGTCGGCGTGAGCGGGGGCCGTCGCATGGACCGGCGGTTCCCGGCGCGGGGTGGGGCGTCCAGCCGGGGGTGTGGGATGCCCAGCGAGCAACGGCCCCGGCCGAGTCGGTCGGCTCGCCGGAGGCGATCCCGCCGCCGTCGGCGTACCCTGCGGCGACACAGCCCCTCGGCCCGGGAACGTCCGGGCATGCGGAGCGGAACGGCGGCTGGTGGGGGGACCTGGGGTCCCAGCAGCCCTCGGCTCCGGCCGCCCCGACAGCCGAGGAGGGCGACGGCAAGACCTGGAACGGCGCGGAGCCCTCGACTCCCGGCGCCGCTGAGCCCGGACCCGCTTCGCGGGCCGACGCCGACCAGGCGCCATCGGCCCAGCCCGGATGGCAGCGCGAGTGGGGCCAGGCGGCGCGGCGGGCGGGATCCGTCGAGTCCTCGGACGTCGGCACGGCAGCCCAGCCGGCCGAGTTACGGGAGAGCGGCGCCCAGCCCCACCCGCGGCCCGCTCGGGCCCAAGCCGCGCAGTCCCCCCGTCCCTGCTGGAACTGCGGCCATCACAACCAGCCGACCCTGCGCTACTGCGAGCAGTGCTGGAGCGTCCTCAGCTCCTGAGGTCCGGTCAGGAGCCGTCCGCCGTGCTGGCCCGGGCCAGCACGGTCCTGGCACCGGCCAACCGGAGCGCCAGGGCCAGCGAACGATGGCGGTAGGCCGTACAGGGGAACTTGCGCGGCACGAAATTGCTCCTCGTCCTCTCGCACCTGCTCAAGGGAGTCCCCGATGCTGCTCCGCCATCGCGGTCACGAACCGGTCGTCGACCCGTCCGCGTTCGTCGCCTCGACCGCCACGCTCGTTGGTGACGTGCGCGTCGGCCCACGCGCCCGCGTGATGTACGGCGCCGTCCTGGACGCCGAGGCGTCACGGGTCGAGGTGGGCGAGTGCGCGATCGTCTGCGAGCACGCCGTCCTGCGCGCCACCGCCGCCGGCGGGACCTCCCGCCCGGTCGTGGTCGCCGACCACGTCTTCGTCGGGCCACACGCCACCCTC
>WNGF01011812.1_pt1 | contig 10603 bp, 8 predicted proteins | sample 5400641 | NCBI WGS metagenome assembly WNGF01 (sample SAMN13153371, study PRJNA577476) | soil metagenome | isolation source: 80 cm soil or saprolite under grassland replicate 2 | place: USA:California | collected 2016-06-15
CGTCATACACCACTTGACGGGACGTGACCACGGTGGCTGGCCGATTTCGAGGTAAAGGTCGCAGCCGGTGAGCGGCGCGAGCGAACGCTCGACCTCTACCGCTCGCAGCTGCACCGCCATCTGCTGCCCCGACTCGGCCGTCGGCGACTGGCGTTGATCACAGCCGACGATGTCGTCGCAGTCATGCGCCAGTTGCAGGCCGATGGGCTTTCGCCGTGGACGGTCAAGCGAATCCTTGGCGCGCTCAGCTGCGTGTTCACGTTCGCGCTTCGCCGCGGCTACGTGGCAACTCATCCCTTCCATCGGCTCGAGCGCGACGAGCGGCCGCAGCCGCTCCGCTCCGACCAGCGCGTCCTCACCTGCACAGAGCTCGCGCGCCTGTTCGCCGCCTGCCCGCCGCGATATCGGCCGCTGCTGCTCACGGGGGCGTACACGGGCATGCGGCTCTCCGAGGTGCTCGGGCTGAGCTGGGGCGATATCGACTTCGCTGACGGCTCGATTCACGTTCGCCACCAGCTCGCACGCGGCCGCGGCGGCGTGCCGCCTCACCGCATCCCACCCAAGACGCGCGCCTCCGTCCGCGAGATCCCTCTTCTCCCCCAGCTCGCCGCGGTTCTGCGCCTGCACAAGCGACGCTCACACTTCACGGCCGAATCGGACTACGTGTTCGCGACCGCGCACGGCACGCCCTTCCTGCACCACAACGTCTCCAAGCGCGTGCTCCGCCGCGCCGCGACCGGCGCGGGCCTCGATCGGCCAGATCGGCGGGTGCGCTTCCACGATCTCCGCCACACCTTCGCCAGCCATCTGATCATCGACATCCGACTCGACGTCGCCCAAGTCAGCGCCATCCTCGGCCACGCCCGAACGAGCATGACGCTCGACACCTACACACACCTGTTCGAGGAGACACGCCACGGCGCCGACATCCGTGCCGAGCTCGCCAAGAGCGACTTCGCCAACCTGCTCGAACTCGCAATCAGGCCACGTCTGCGGGCCGGCGAGCACCTCCGCTCCACTCGTGCCGCGGCACCAAGGCGGCGGCGCAACACCGCAGCAAAACGCCGTTGCTGCGCCCCACACAGCCCTTCTGCGCGCCGCTGCTACTTGACCAAGACTTGACTAACGAAATCCGTCAACAACTCAGGCAACGGATATAGCCGTTTTGCGGGGGAAAATATGGGCGGCGCTGGGCTCGAACCAGTGACCCCCAGCTTGTCGAAACCGAACGGTCGAGCGAACCCGAGCGAACGCAAATCCTTGCCATCCTTGCCACGCCGTCCAAGGCTGGTCATCACCAATGTCGCCTGCACCGCAGGCCGGGTCGGGGAGCGGCGGCCCCAGGAAGTCAAGCCAGGTATCCAAGACGTCGCTTGACAGCGGCGGCAATAGGTCTAGCTTTGGCTCGGGTCGGATGGTGCGATGGCTTGGACCGGCTGGAAAGAGAAGCCGCCGCGGCCTAGCCGTTTCCTTGGCGGGCCTCGTCGCTGCGGTTTTTGCGGTGACTCTGGACGCTGGCCGCGGCGGCGCGAGCAGCGTGAGGCAAGGTGGCACGTTTCGGATCGCCGTTGGCGAGTCCGAGTTGCAGAGCATCGATCCTGCGCTCTCCTACGGCTCCGGTAGCTTCGCGAGCTGGCTAACCGCGGCGTGCGAGCTGCCGGTCGCGTTCGCGCCGGAGAAGGGCTCGATGCGCGTGCGGCTCGTCCCGCAGGCGGCCGTTGCGCTGCCGGCCGTCTCGCGCGATCGCAAGACGTACGCCTTCACGATCAGGCGCGGACTGCGCTTCGCGTCGGGTGCTCCAGTCACGGCGCAGAGCTACGTGGACGCGATCAACCGCGCCCTGAACCCGAAGATGCATCCAGACGACGCGGAGGCGATCGCCGCCGAGTACTGGCCGGGTGAGGTCGTTGGGGCGCGGGCCATGCTGGAAGGCAAGGCTGCAACGGTCTCCGGCGTCCGCGCGCGCGGACAAAAGCTCGTCTTCAAGCTCGAGCGGCCGGACGGGTCGTTCGCCGCGAAGATCGGAGATCCCCCATTTCTCTGTCCAATCCCACGGAACCTGCCTGTCGATCCGGAGGGCGTCAGTGCGCCCTTCTCCGGCGGCGGCCCGTACTACATTGCGACGTGGGAGCGCGGCAACATGGTCGTGTTCGCGCGCAATCGGTTCTATCGAGGGCCAAGACCGCAGCACGTCGATCGGTTCGTGCTCACGGTCGCGGGCGCGCCGGAGACGACACTGCACGACATCGACAGGGGCACGCTCGACTGGGCGGAAGCGCTGCCACTCAGCGTCCCAGAGTTGGCGAGGCGCTACGGCGTGAACAGATCGCAGTTCTTCGTCTACCCGGGCGGCTCCGTCCATTACCTCGCCTTGAACACCGCGCGGCCGCTGTTCAGGAACAACGCACGGCTGAGACGGGCGATCAACTTCGCGATCGACCGCGGCGCGATCATCCGCGCCTACGGCCCCTACTCCGGCCGAACGACGGACCAGTACCTGCCCGCTGTCGTCCCCGGCTACCGCAACGCAAACATCTACCCTCTGAAGCGGCCCGACCTGCGCAAGGCACGGGCGCTCGCCCACGGACACACGCGCGGTGGCAAGGCGATCTTCTACGCCCGCGACAACCCGCTCGGCCAGACGCTGGCGCAGATCGTTCGGGACGACCTACAGAAGATCGGGGTCGCCGTCGAGATCAAGACGTTCCCGCAGGCGGTCGCGCTGGACAAGATCGGCACGCGCGGCGAGCCGTTCGACATCGGCTTCTTCGGCCTCACGTGCGGCGTCGATCCGGGCTGCTACCTCGGCACGCTCGACGGACGCACGATCACGGCGACGAACAACCACAACTTCTCGTACTTCGACTCGCCGCGCTACAACCGCTTGCTCGCGGCTGCAGAGGCGCTGCCGCTCGGCCGACGCCGCGACACCGCCTTCGGCCGCCTCGACGTCGACCTGGCCAAGAACGCCGCACCGCGCGTCGCGCTGCTCGAGCGGCAGTGGGCCTCGCTGTTCTCGAAACGCGCCGGCTGCATCTCCATCGTCGGCGGCTTCGTTGATTTCCCTTCTCTCTGTCTGAAGTAGCGCCTACGGCGCCACCGTCACCCAGACCGCACCGCCGCCGACCGCGATCCCCTGCGGCCGGTGGCCGACGCGGATCGTCGCCACGACCTTTCCTTCGTCGGCGTCGATGCGCGAAACGGTGCCGTCGCGGCTGTTGGCGACCCAAACGGAGCCGGCGGCGAACGCGATCCCGAGCGGCCCGTCACCGACCGGGATCGTCCCCGACGAGCTGCCGGTGACGCGCGAGACGGCATCGTCGGCGAACGCGCTCACCCACACCGCGTCTCGGCCCAGCGCGATCCCGCGCGGTCTGCTCGCTACGTTGATCGTCGCGACCTGCTCGGCGGAGTGCGGATCGATCTCGGAGATGCTGTCGCCGCCGCCGTTCGCGACCCAGACCGCGCTCGGGCCGAGCGCGATCGCAGCCGGCTGCGAGCCGACGTAGCCGCGCTTGAGCACACGCGTGCCGTCGTCGTTGATGCGCGCGATTGTCGAATCGCCGAAGGCAACCCAGACTCCAGCGCGGCCGTCTGCAACCGCACCGTCCGCGGTCGCATAGCTGTAGCCGCGACCGGCCACGTGAACCGCCTCGCCGACACTGCCGAACGCAGGATCGACCCGCGCGACGCTGCCGAGGCCTCCGTACGCGACCCAGATACCGTGCGGTCCCGCGGCGACACCCGTCGGCACTCCATCGAGAGGAAACGTCCTCGTCACCGCTCGCGTCCGCAGATCGATCCGCGAGAGCGTCTTGTCGTCGACGTTGCCCACCCACACCGCGCCGCGTCCGACGGCGACCGCGCCCGGCTCCATGCCGACGCCGACTGCACGCACCACGTGATTCGTCGCAGGATCGATCACCGCCACTGAGTTCGGCGGAACGCGCATTCCCGCTCCGCCGCCGGCCCATAGAACGGCGGCTGCAGCAGCGATCGCGGCGAGCGCGACGGCCGCCGCGGCGACCGCAATCCATCGGCGATATCGCCCTCGCCGCGGGATCGGGGAAACGACGTCCGGCCGCGGAATCCCTGCCGGCAGCTCGAGCGCGGGATCGTGGTTGAGGATCGCCCGCTCGAGCCGCTGCAACGCCGCGCTCGGCTCGAGCCCCAGTTCCTCGACGAGCGTCTTCCGGCCCTCCTGATAAACGCGCAACGCATCGGCCTGTCGACCGGCGCGGTAGAGCGCGAGCATCAGCTGGCCGCGCAGCCGCTCGCGCAGCGGATGCTCGGAAACCAGCGTCTCCAGTTCGGCGATGACTTCGTCGTGTGACCCAAGAGCGAGATCGCAGTCAACGCGATCCATCTGGGCCACGAGCCGCAGCTCCTCCAGCCGGGCCGCCTCGGTCCGCGCCGCCGACTCGAGCTCGATCCCGTCGAGCGCCGGCCCGCGCCAGAGCGCGAGCGCCTCGCCCAGCAGGTTCCGCGCCGCCTTGGTCTCCCCCGCCGCCGCCCGCTCGCGCGCCTCTGCGACGAGCCGCTCGAAACAGGCGGCATCGAGCTGCTCCGGCTCGACGCGTAGCGCGTAGCCGGGCGGCCGTGTCGCGATCGGCTCGTGGCCATTGCGAGCCAGCGTCTTCCGCAGCTGAGAGACGTGGACGTTCAGCGCCTTGCCGGCGGTCGGCGGCGGCGACTCACCCCACAGCTCGTCGATCAGCCGCTCGCGCGAAACGACGGCGCCCGCGTGCAGCAGCAGCACCGCGAGCAGCTCCCGCTCCTTCCGGGACGGAAGCGGCACCTCCACCTCGCCATCCAGCACCTGCAGCGGCCCCAGGATGCGGAACTCCATCCCGCTGTTGTACCGCCTCGCCCGAGACGGATAAAGGGCGGCAAGGCGCGGCCTTTATCCGCCCTTAGCCGCCGCGTTATCGGCCTCCGCGAGCCTGGGCTAGTTCCGTCACTCAGTAAGGAGGCCGAAATGAAAAAGCTCGGCATCGTCGCGGCCGTGTTGGCATTTGGGGCGTTCGCGGCCTCAGCATCGGCGGCGGCCCCGGCGACGTACTCGCTCGACATCAGCCGCACGTACTACGCGCCGTTCACGAGCGCACATTGCGGCATCCCCGTCTATATCGCCGCAGACGGGTCGGTAGAGATCACGCTGTTTTACGACCAGAACGGCAACGTCGTCCGCGAGATCGATCGTTCCCCCGGCTTCACGGACACGTTCTTCTCGCCCGCGACCGGCCTGTCGTTCACCGTCCACTCGCCGTTCGTAGCGATGTACGACTACGGTGCGGGCGCGACGCTGGGCGGCGCCGCGACGATCACGCTCGTCGGCACCGAAGGTGATGCCGGCGGGCCAGGAACGGCCGTCACAGCGGGACGCGTCGTCATTCCCGGCGTTGTCATCGGCTTCTCGCCCGAGGGCATCCCGTTCGTGGACGCCGCGGGCGAGCAGACGTTCCACGGCACATTCCCAGACTTCCTGACCACGATCCTGCCCCAACGCTGCGAGGCACTCGGAGGGACGTCGGACCTGTGAGAGACGCGAGAGGCGGCGATGAATCGTCGAGTGACGCCGAAGCGATCGGGCCCGTTGACTTCAGCGGCGAGGTCTGGACGGACGCGCGCGGTTACGCGACCGTCGCGCTGCCGCGCGCGGCCGGCCGCCTGCACGGAAACGTTGCGTACGAACTCCGTCCCTCGACCGATGGCGTCGTGGCCGAAATCGCGGCCGAGATGATGGACGGGCGCTTCACGATCGCCACCGACGAGCCACACGTGAAGGTCGCCTGGCGCGTGACCGGCCAGCGACCGAAGCCGCCTACCAAGGAGGAGAAATGAAGAAGCTCGTTCTAGCTGTCGCGCTCGCGCTGCGGCTCGTCTTCGCTGCGGCCGCTGGACCGGCGAGCGCCACCTACCCAGGATCGAACGACGGCAGGCTCGCCTTTGGCGACGATCTGGAGCCGACAGGCGCAGCACCGCAGATCTACTCGATTCTTCCGAACGGTGAGGACTTCCGCCAGCTAACCGACAGCGTCGGCCAGAACATTTGCCCCAGCTATTCAGCCGATGGCAAGGAGATCGCCTTTTGCAGCAATCGCACCGGCTCCTTCGAGATCTGGAAGATGAAGCAGAACGGAACACAGCAGATGCAGGTAACACATCTCGGCGAATTCGCGACATTCCCGGACTTCTCCCCTGATGGACGGACGATCGTCTTCGCGAGCCCGGCACCTGGCTCACCGACGTTGTCTCCACCGGATATCTGGACGATCGACAGCGACGGGCGTGGCGCTCCCGTGCGCCTTACGAACAATCCTGCGATGGACGGATTACCGGTGTACTCCCCGGACGGCTCCAAGATCGCGTTCGTCAGCGCCCGAAGCGGCATCCCACAGGTTTGGGTGATGAACGCGGACGGCAGCAACCCCGTGCAGCTGACGTTCGATTCGGCACCGAAGGGCCAACTGCCCGACTGGAGCCCTGACGGCAGGAAAATCGCCTATCAGGCCAGCATCGCGGGCAACGGCGACATCTACGTAATGGATGCCGACGGCAGCGATCAAATCCAGCTAACGCACACCCCGCAGACGGAGTTCGGCACCGCCTGGTCACCCGACGGGAACCAAATCGCGTTCGTGCGCGTCCTCGGCCCGACGAATGTCGACCGTGCGATCTACGTGATGAATGCCGACGGAACCGGCGAATACTTCGTGCACCAGGGGTCGCGCGTGCCGGCATGGCAGCCGCGGGGAGAGCGACTTCACTAGCAATCAGGAGGTTTGGGTTGGAGGAGCAAAGCGCCGGCGCCCTCCGACCCAAACCCAGCGGCGGCTGGTGGGTTCTGCGTAGAGAGGCGCCCCTAATCGTCGGACGCGAGCAATCCTTCCCACGCGGCACCTAGCGGAGCTGCACGTTGGCGGGGAGGAAGCCCCACACGAGGTGGAACTCGTAGCCGCGGATCCGTGCTGAGGTGAAGTCGAAGAACGTCGGGTTCACCAGCGGCACCCAGGCCGCGCTGTCGACCGCTCGCCTGTCGGCGGCTGCTCAGAGCGTCCTCGCACGCTCTGGATCGACGCTCTCGGACGAGGCCGCAGCCGCGATCCGGCGGTCGAGACGCGGGTCGCAGAAATCACCCTGTTGTAGGCGCCGTCGCACTCGAGGTAAGGCGTGAAGAACGTGGACGCCGCCGGATAGTCGGCGAGCCATCCCTGTGGAACGAGGTCGTGGCGCTTGCTGATCCCGGCGTGCGTCGTCCACTCGACCGTCGGCGCGAGACCGATCCGGCGCAGCGCAGATGCCAGGTAGCGAACGACCGCCGGCGAGACCGTCGCGTCGTCGCTGAACGCCCCGATCCTCACCTGGGCGCCTCGGGCGCCCGCCGCGCCGATCAACTTCCGGGCGCGAGACGGGTCGTACGGGTAGGGGCAGTAGTGGCGGTAGCCGGGCACGTCCGGCGGCAGGATCTGACACGTCGGCCGCGCACCTCCGCCGTAGAGCTGCACGACCTCCCGGCGATCGATCGCGAGATTGATCGCCTGCCGCACGCGCACGTCGTCGAACGGCGGCCGGCGCGTGTCGATCTGGACGAAGTCGGTCTCCGGGATTACGTTCCCGTGGAGCTGCGCGGGTCGCCGGCGCCGCAGCTCGCCCAGGAGGCTTCGCGGCACGTTGTCGAACATCCAGTCGGCGCGGCCGGCGGCGATCGCGCGCGCCTCGGCAGCGGCGGTCAGCCCGAAGCGCCAGACGATCTCGTCGGAATTCCCCTCCGGCTGTGCCGCCCGTGACCACTCCTCGAAGAACGGGTTCCGGACGAGCCGCATGTGGCGCGAGTCGGCCTCCGCGATGCGGTAGGGGCCGGTTCCGGGGAACGGCAGCCCTCTCACCTCGGTCCACGGCGTTCCCGGAGGCACCGGTGCGATGAAGACGTACGCCAGCTTGAACAGGAACTCGCGATCCGGCCGGGTGAGGTGGAAGACGACGGTGCGGCGGCTATCGTCGACCGCGACGCCCCGAGCGAGGTCGCATGCCGCTGGGCCGCAGCGGCCGGCGCCGGCGATCACGGCGAACGCAGGCGCGACCGGGGAGCGAACGCGAAAGAGGCGCTCGAATGCTCGCCTGACGTCGGAGGCGCGGAGGGCGCGGCCGTCCGAGTAGCGGATGTTCGGGCGCAGGCGAAACGCGTACGTCCGCCCCTGGTCGGTCGGCGACGGCACCGCGAGCGCGAGGTTGGGCACCAGCTGCAAGCCCCGTGCTTCCTCCCGTGTGGTCGAAGGTCACGAGCGTGTCGTAGACGAGGCCGTGGAACTGGGGCGGCGTGATCTCGTACTCGATCGCCGGATCGAGCGCGACGGGACCTTGCTTGAGCAGCACGAGCCGCCCCCCGCGATGGTCGACGACGGGCTCCACCGCGATCCACAGCCGCCCGTCCACGGCGCCGAGCGAGACGGGAGCTCCCCCGAGCTGCTGCCTCCGGTCGATCACCGCTCGTCGAGGGTCGATCGCCGAGAGCGTGCGCGAGGACTCGTTCGCCACCCAAACGAGGCCGCCCGCCGCCGCGATCGCCGAGGGCTCGCTGCCGGTGGCGATCACGCCCGTCACGCCCATCGTCGCGGGGTCGAGTCGCGCGATCGTGCCGGCGAGCCTGTTGGCGATCCAGATCGCGCCGCCGGCGACGGCGACGCCGCTCGGTCCAGTCCCGACCGCGGCGGTGGCGAGCACCGCTCCCGTAGGGAGATCGACCTGCGTCACCGTTCCGTCGTCGTGGCTGGCAACCCATGCCGTCCCCCGATCGACGGCGAGGGAGCTTGGGCGCGTCGTCAGGGACACGGTCCGGAGTGCGCTGCCGCTCCCCGGATCGATCTCGATCAGCGCCTCGTCGGCTGCGTCTGCGAGCCAGAGGCGCCCGGACACGAACGCGAGCGCCACGGGGTCGACGCCCAGCGGAATCGTCTGCGTGACGGAGTCGGTCTCGAGGTCGATCCGCTCGAGCCGGCCGGGTTGCGAGGTGGCGACCCACAACGAGCGATCGCCGAGGGCGAGCGCGACGGGCACGCCGTGGACCTGAATGCGGTCGACGACAGTCGCCGAGGCGCGATCCACCCGCAGGACCAGGGCGTCGCTCTGTTGCGCGAGCCAGACCGCGCGGTCGCCCGCGGCCAGGACCCGCGAAGAGGCCGTGAGCGCGACGCTCTCGCCGGTTCCGACCTCGATCAGCTGCGCGCTGCGTGCGGCCGGCTCGGCCGGTCGATCCCCTCGGTTGAATGCGAGCGCGACCGCGACCGCGATCGCGGCGATGCAGGCGACCGCGACGAGAGCGGCGAGGCGCCGCCGCCGGGCTCGACCGCGCGGCGCCGCCGAGCGGGTCGTGGACGCGGCCCCCTCGAGCGCCGGATCGTGCCGGAGGATCTGGCCCTCCAGCTCTCGCAGCACCGGCGAGACGTCCAGGCCGAGCTCGCCGGCGAAGCGCCGTCGCGCGGCCGCCAGCTGCGCCAGGGCCTCGCTGCTGCGACCGCTCCGGTGCAGGGCGAGGGCGAGCTGGCCGATGAAGCGTTCCCTGAACGGGTGTGCGCGGACGAGCTGCTCGAGCTCGGCGACGAGCTCGGACGCACGCCCGAGCGCCAACTCGACGTCGAGCCGCAAGGGCTCGTTCACGAGGTCTGCCAGCGCGTGGGGTTCAGAAACTCTGTGAGTGTCTGCGGGTTTCAGTTCATCAACTCGATCCGCCGCAGACTCGGTTTCGTCCGGCTATCAGGGAGTGATCAGCCGAGACCTCTGCGCCCGATAGACAAATCGAGCGCGTTTGACGTCGACCCGGCAGATCTGGTACCCGCGCGCGCGCGTGAAACCAATAAGGGCGTATCGAAGAGGGCCGTGCTGCGAAAAGGTGCCGTCGAGGCGTATGGAGATTGATCGCCGGTCAGGCCGCGTGTTCGTACTCGTGGATGAGGCCGCCAAGGAGATCGGTGCGCCTGAGCTGCGCATAGGGCGGCCCTCGGAGCGGTGTCGCGCTCCTGTCTGCCTGTTCGGGCGGACGAAGTGCGAGTGCCCGATGCGGCCGATGCTGGTTGTAATGGCGGGTATAGACGCGAAGCACGTGCTCGAGTTGCCGCCTGCCGAAGATGAGCAGGCGGTCGAGGCACTCGCGACGCACGCTGCCGACCCAGCGCTCGGCATGGGCGTTCGCGTTCGGCGCCTGGACGGGTGTGCGGATCACCGCGATCCCTTCGTTCTCGAAGACGTGATCGCAGCCGCTGCTGAACTTGGCGTCGCGATCGTGGATGAGGAAGCGGAGCGGTTGCCCGCGATCATCGAGGGTCATCAGGAGGTTGCGCGCCTGTTGGGCGACCCAGGCGCCCGTCGGGTTCGCGGTGCCGGCGACGAACTCGATCCGGCGGCGCTCGAGCGAGATGAAGAAGAGCACGTAGATCCGTTTCAACCAGGCGGTCTCGACGGTGAAGAAATCACAGGCGAGCGCCGTCGCCGCGTGCTGGCGGAGAAAGTTGCGCCAGGAGAGCTCGTCTCGCTGCGGCGCCGGCGGCAGCCGGTGGCGGACGAGGACCGTCCGCACCGAGGTCGCCGAAACAGAGATGCCAAGGCT
>WNGF01021272.1_pt1 | contig 10602 bp, 10 predicted proteins | sample 5400641 | NCBI WGS metagenome assembly WNGF01 (sample SAMN13153371, study PRJNA577476) | soil metagenome | isolation source: 80 cm soil or saprolite under grassland replicate 2 | place: USA:California | collected 2016-06-15
TTTGCGGTCACCCGGGACCGCTTGCAGCTCCCCGAACGGCGCGTGCGTCCAGTCGACCGGCCGGACGATGATGGGAATCACGCGCGTAAGCTTCTGTGCCTCCCGCTCGAGCGCGCGAGTGAGCTCGTGACTCCTGATGTACTGGGAGGCCATGAACGCGTCGCTGACGAGCAGCAGGATCACGTCGGCTGCTTCGAGGTTCGCGTCGATGTCGTTCTCCCAGTTCATGCCGGCCGAGATGTCGCGATCACTCCACGGTGCGATCAGATTCTCGTTCTTCAAGGACGAGAGGTGTTTCTCCAATTTGTCTCGGTGCTCGGTGTCGTCACGGGCGTACGAGCAGAACACGCGCAGCGGTTGAGGCGCTGCAGCGACGACCTCCAGCTGCGGCTTGACCGGTGCCGGTGCGAGGAGATTCGTCAAATGCAGCATGACGCCGACGGCGTCTGCGTCGTAGTCGTCCCGTTCCAGGTCGACGACGTGACGTGGCATCACGAAGTACACGGTGAGGTTGCGCGTCTTGGCCCAGGTTTGCCAGATCAACTCGTAGGTGACGTGGGGGCCTTGAGGCAACTCCGGGGATAGCACGACGAGCACCGAATCAGGGGAGAACATCGTCCCGAGCGACTCGAGGGCGGCTCGATTCGCCGGTGAGGGGTCGTTCAGCACGAAGCCCGGAATCTCGGCGAGATAGACGACGTCGTTCCCCCCGCCGCGGACGCGCGTGATCGAACACGAGATCTTGCCGTCGTAGGGATCCTTCAGCAGGGCGGACTCGACCTTCAGCCCTCGTTCGGCAGTGTGGCGGAAGAGCCGCCCGATCAGGTCCGCCGGTAGCTCGATGTTGCTCAGCGCAGCGTTCGGGTCCTGAGGGGCCGCGGCGAGGGACGGCGCCGACTCGACGCCTTCCAGCACCCGTTCGGCGAACTTCTTGAACGGCAGGACGTTGGTCCCGCCCTCAACGGGCGGCTGTTCGGGGATGTTGTCGGCGGCTGCGTTCATCCTGCGACTACCGCGCCCCGGGTGGCCTCGGCGGGCGACTCTCCGTGGAGCAGCGCGACGTATTCGCGCCCGACCTCGCGCAGGTCGTCGCTTGCCGGGTACGCGACGCTCGCTTCGCGCTGCGCGGTCCGGATGCTGAGGATGGTGACGCGCTCGTTCTTAGCGAAGCTCTTCAACGACGGATCCGCCGCGACGTCCACGAGCACGAGGACGGGATCCATATGCGCGATCTTCCCCCGCAACGCGGACTTCGACGACTCCGCCGACGAGATCGGGGGGAAGTCGAACTCGAGCACGCGGGCGGCGGTCGCCACGCGCGTCCCATCCGTCCAGCTCAGCGGTCGGGCGTCGGCCCCGCCGCGCTTGATCTCGACGACGACGCACCTGTCCTCCTTCTGCGCGAGGAGGTCGACGTCGACCAGCAGCGGGTCGATCTCCGGCTCGCCCGTGCGAGGTTGCCGAACGACCGCGTACCCGGCAGCCGCGAACGCCCGCTCGAGCCGGCCGACGACCTCCCCGGACGCATGGCCCGGTTCCTCCCGCTCACCAGGTGGTGACGCAGCAACCGAGGCGAAGGCGGTGTAGGCGGCGAGCCCCGCCACGGCCCAGAGGCTCGACACGCCCGCGACCAGGAGATAGGCGATCGCGCCGGCCGGAACGAGCAACGCAAAGGCGGCGCCGACGGCGAGCCGGCCCGGGTCGCGCGCCACGTAAGCGTGGTACCGCGACGGCACGCCGGCAACGGGTGGGTAGAGCTTCTTGCGCACCGACTCGAGCGTGATGTACGTGAACGTCGGGACGAGCGCCAGAGCGAAGAGACTGGCGACGCGTCTCGCTTCGTGGTCGCTGTTCCAACCCAGACTCGTGTACGAGAGCGCCCAGACGAACAGATCGACGATGCCGTAAACGACGAAGAACGCGCCGCACAGAATCGCTGCCGGAGCGACGGCCTCGATCGCTGCGAGAACGAACTCGGGGGCCGCCGGCCGTGCCGTGGAGGCCGTCCGCAGGCGAACGACGGTGAACGCGGTGACGGCGGCGAGGGCGAATGCCACCAGGAGGGCGAGCGGCTGACGCCAGGCGCACGCTACGGGCCCGATTCCGATCGTGACCGACCCCGCCGTCACAAGGGCGAGCGTCCTGCGGGCCTTGCGATTCGACGATCGTGCCGGCGTCTGCCGTTGCGCCTGTCGGCATCGCCTCCCTCTCTCGAGGAGCCGAGTTGGAGTGACGCTACTCCGGGTCCGGCGGGAGTTCAACCTCCGAGTTGCCCGCGGTCAAGCCGTGCCGCCCCAAGCACGTCCCGCCGGCACGCGAGCCGAGCGAGCGCCTGACTGCGCTGACCTCGATTCCCGACGCAATGCAGATATGTCGCACGCCGTTAGCGTGGAGCGCCGGCTTTGACAATCGGCTGCCTCTCGTGTTCCGTACGCACGTGGAACGGGACAAGCCGGCCGCGCCGGTCCGTGCCCGGCGTCTACGCGTGCTCGTCGGGCGGCGGCCGCGCTATCTCGCGGAGCGGGATGCGTTCATCGCGTTGATCGCCCTCTCGGCGGCGGTGGTCGCTCTCGTCCTCGCCGTGGTCTGGGCGCTCGGAGCACTCGTGCGGTTGCCCGTGACGATCGTGCGGTGGCTCGCCGAGGGCTGCCGCGCGTCGTGGCGCTACATCCGCGACCCGGACAGCCGTCGGACGGACGACGAGGCGGCGGTGAGCCTGCGTGACAGACGCGTGCGGCGCCGGCTCCCGACCGCGGCCTCCATGCTGGCGCAGACGGTCGTCGCACACGCGAGACGCCGGTTGCTCGCGCTCGGAAGGGGCGTCGTCTTTGCCTGCTCGCTCGCGATTGTCGCGGCCGTGTTCCTCCCACGCTGGCTCGTTCTCCTTCCGAGGGGGATGCTGGTCCTGCGCCGCCGCCGCCGGGCGTACGCGCGGAGCCGTGCGAGTTCCTCGCGGTCGGACCGCGCCGGGCTCTTCCTGTCGTATCGGACGGCGCAGCATCAGGCGGCCCACGCCGTCCGTGACGTCCTGGTCGGGCGGGGATTCACGGTCTGGCTCGACGACGACCGAGGTGTCCTGCCGAGCCAAACACTTGGCCTGGATGCCGTGCTCGAGAAGGCGATCCGCGGATCTGACCTCGTCGTTGTCGTGCAGGGTGCGGATCCGGCACCACCGGCTCGGCGCGGCTGGGCTGACGAGGTCGATGCGTTGCTCGCGGTGGCGGTCCGTGTGCTTCCGGCGTGCTTCGTCGTCGTTTGCGCACTAAGCGCGCTGCCGTTCCTGCTCGCCGCATGGGTCTTCGCTCCGATCGCGGTCGCCACTGATCATCGCCTGCTGCAGCTGCGGCCCTGGCTAAGAACCTTCCTGCGCGCAGTGGCTCCTGCGCCGGCGGTTGGCTGGTGGTACCGGACGCTCTACCACGTCGAGATCCTCCCTCGGCCGGACGAGCCGTGGCAAGGGTGGGAGCGGCGGATCGCGGAGCTGTTCGGCGTTCCGGTTGTCGATGCACACATCACATACGCTGACGGCGCATCACGACGCAAGGCGGGCGCACTTCCTTCGACCGCCGTCGTTCTGCGGGCGACGCGGCTGGAAGAGGACGTTTCGACGCGGCTTGTGCCGAGGATCGAGACCACGACGGGTATTGCGGTCGCGCCGCTTGCGGCCGCGAATGCGCGTTTTCGCGACCATGTCGTGGGCGGGCTCGATTCCGCAGCGGAGGGCGGTCCCGCTTCGATGTTCGGATGGCTGTTCGGCGGTTGGCTGAGGACCCTGACGACGGCGAGGAGCCTTCTGGTGATCGAGCACTAGTGAATTCGCCGATCTCGAGCATGTCGTCCTCGTGCCACCACGAACGGCGCTGCGGGTGCGTGGCCGATCGAGACGATCTTTGCCGCAGAAGGATGCGGTCTCCCCACACGCTGACCTCGCGCTCGGCCCGGTCGTCGTCGCGCGGAGGTGATGGCGCGCGCGCTCCTCCTCGCGCTCGAAATGCTCAGCGACGGCGACAGATCCATTATCGATCAGCTCAGCGCACCGCACCATGCATGAGCAGAGGTTCATTGCGGTGACGAGCCGACAGTCATCTGGTCCTCAGGGCAAACTGATGCTGATGGAATCTAGGAAACAGGTTGGCGCTGAGGCTGCCACGGGCGAAGAGTCGAAGATGCGAGGCGAAGCTCGCGTGGAGGCGGCCGCGTCTTACCCGATCGTGCTGCGCTCCTATGAGCCTGCCGCCGACCTCGATGAGCGACTACGACGCATCTTCACGGTACTCAGCCTTCCGCCGATGCAAGAGTGAACGCGCCCTTGGATCTCACCTCAGGCGCTTCGCGCTCGGGGTCCACCAGCGGCTCGGCCGAGCCTTTCTTGGGGATGGGTTCTGGGGACAGGTTCGAGGTTTCTCAGGGAGACTCAGGGCTCTTGGAGGGAGGGGTGCGTCTGGCAGACGAAACGGCGGAGTTGCAGGAAAAAACGCCGATGGTAAGGAGGGGGTCGACGGTTCGAGTCCGTCAGAGGGCTTCAGGTTTTAGCCTGCTCAGCCGCCTTTCCGTTGTCAGTATTGGCGTCGGGGAACCGTGGGCAACGTCCACGCAGCGTCCACCGCGTGGACGTCGACAGGTTTGGGGCTGTGTAAGTGTCGAGCAGCCTGATTGCGTGCTCGCGCCCGTCGCGGGCGAGGTGACCGTAGTGGCGGTCGATCATCGCCAGACTAGTTCCCATGTAGCGGGAGAGATCGAAGGTGGAGACGCCGGCACGAAGCGCGAAGGTCGCGAACGTATGCCGCAGATCGTAGACGCGACGGAGCGGCTCGATTCCAACTGCGCGCTGCGCCGGCTTCTACGCCCCGGTTGCGGAAGTTGTGCAGGTCGAGGTGACCGCCACGCACGGACGGAAACAGGAGCGGGCAGTGCGGATTGGGCGGTAGCTCGTCGAGTGCGGCCAGCGCGATCGCCTGCAAGGGAACGGCGCGCACGCTCGCCTTCGTCTTAGGCGTCTTGATGCGGCCGTTTCTGAACGTGCGGCGCATGTACACCACCTGGGCCTCGCGGTCGATGTCTCGCTGCTCGAGCGCGAGCCACTCCCCCGGCCGCAGCCCCGTGGCCGCGGCGAAGAGCACCATCGAGCCGTAGCGCACGCCAAGCCTGCCGGCGAGCGCGTACAGCTCGTCCCACGAGTCGAACGGCCGCTTCTCCGCGTAGCGCCGCTGCGGATTCTCGACGCCGAGCTTGGCCGGATTGACGTCGAGCAGTCCCCAGCTGACCGCCCGGGCGAGCACCTGGCGGAGCGCCTGCGTTGCTTCGAACCGGTGCCCGGGCGGGATCGTCATCCGCCACGCCGCGATCGCCGGCGGGCGGAGCTGGGTGAGCCGCCGCTCGCCGAACACGCGCACCGCCTTCGCGAGCGGCCAGCGCAGCTTCTCGGTTGTCTCCGGTTCGCCCTCGTGCTGGGCGAGATAGACATCGACGAACTCGGACAGCGTCGGCGACTCCACCAGGCCCTGCTCGCGCCGTAGCTGCTCGAGCGCTCGCTCGAGCTCCTCGGCTGCTGCCTGCTCGGAGGCGAAGCCGCCTCGCTGAACGCGCTGCGAGTCGCGGCCGCCGACCCGGTAGCGGTACGCCCAGCGCATCCCGTCCCTGCCCTGCCCCGCCAGCGGAAACACCTGCCCCTGCTGCGCCATCGTCACCACCTCCTGGTCTCGTCGGAGACGCATCGTGTCCACGCGCGATGAGCAGTCGTGCGCTGGGCGCAGGGTGCGCTCGCTCGGCTCGCTGGCCGCTGATGCAGGACGCGCCGCTACCTAAACCAGTCGGGGTCAGGGCACTGCCCAGCGAGGATCTCAGCAGACGGGGTGACGTGGTCGAGCTCTGAGGAGAACTCAGCCGCGATTGCTCCGTTGCGAACGCCGGGACGATGTGGTATCGCGCGCGCGCGTGTACACCTACCATGCGCGGCGACCTCTAACAGGAATGGCTACCGCGGTCGGGTTCGGGCGCGAGAGTCACGAAGAGAGGAGCTCGGTTGTCGGTAACTGACGAGCCGATCGGTTTCGAGCAGCAGATCAAGCCGCTCTTTCGGGAGCGCGACCGTCAGTCGATGAATGGGGCGCTCGACCTTTTGGTCACACGACGACGTTGCCGGGAACAGCGAGGCCATCCTCGGCAAGCTCCGCGACGGCACGATGCCTTGCGATGGCGCCTGGTCAGACGAGCAGATCGCCGTCTTTCAACGCTGGGTCGAGGCGGGAACGCCGCCTAATCTCCGCGCCTTGAAGATCGCGTAGCCGCCGTCCCAGAGCGAGTCGACGGAGATCTCATCGAAGCCGGCCGGATTAGCTTCTCGAGCTCCTCGCGTCTGTACAGGTGCACGTGGCTGCGGTCGAAGCGGCGCAAGATCCGATCGGCGATGCGGGCGGGCAGCCGATCGCCGGTCCCGTCGGCGAGCACGAGCCGACCACCGGCGGTGAGCACGCGCGCCATTTCCGCCAGCGCCCTTTCCGGCTCGGGGTAATGGTGGAACGATGAGCTGCACAGAAGCGCCGTGAACGCTCTGCCCGGAAATGACAGCTGCTCGCTGTCCCGAGAATAAGTTCGGCGCGCGGCAACCCGGCGGCGAGCTCTGTCGCGCGGCCATCGCCGGCGCGATGTCGATGCCGACCGCGCGGTCGACGACCTTGGCGGCGGCGCGCACCGCGGCGCCGGTGCCGCAGCCGACGTCGAGGAAGCGGTCGTTCGGCTGCAGGCTCAGTGCCGCCAGCGCTTCTCGCTGCGGCTTGGCGATCAAGCGCGAGCGGCGGTCGCGCTCGTAGCTGCCCGCCCAGCGGTCGAATCGCTCCCGCGCCGCCGTCTTACCGGAGGCCACCAGGCAACGTCGCTCAGTCATCGCTCTGCGAATTCAAGACCAGGCCGGGAACCGTCTGGCGCCGAGGCCCGGCCGCCCCATCCCGTATCCTCGAACATGTGTTCGAGACGGAGAGTGAGCTCGACTGGCTGGGCGAGCTGAACGAGCAGCAGCGCGAGGCGGCGACCGCGCCGTCCGAGCGGCCGCTGCTGATCCTGGCCGGCGCGGGCAGCGGCAAGACGGCGACGCTGTCGGCGCGGGTGGCGTGGCTGATCGTCCAGGGGCTGGCGCCGGAGCGGATCCTGCTGTTGACGTTCACCCGCCGCGCCGCCGCTGAGATGCTGACGCGGACGCGCGCGCTGCTCGAGCGGGCCGGGATCGCCGTCCGCGGCCGGGTTCGTCGGGGGTACCTTCCACGCGGTGGCCTGGCGGCTGGTGCGCTTGTACGCCGAGTCGCTGGGGTTGCCGCCGCGGTTGAGCGTGCTCGACGCCGGCGACAGCGCCGACCTGCTCGATCTTGTCCGCGAGGAGCTTGGCTACGCGGAGTCGGGCAAGCGTTTCCCGCGCAAGGCGACCTTGGCCGACATCTACTCGCGCACGGTCAACGCGCAGCTTCCGCTCTCGGAGGTGCTGGTAGAGCAGTTCCCCTGGTGTGAGCCCTATAGCGACGAGATCGGGCGGATCTTCAGCCGCTACGGTCGGCGCAAGCGCGAGGCGCAGGCGCTCGACCTCGACGACCTCTTGCTCTACTGGCGCGCACTCGCCACCCACGAGGCCGCCGGCGCGCGGCTCGCGGCGATGTTCGACCATCTGCTCGTCGACGAGTACCAGGACGTGAACGCGCTCCAGGTCGACGTCGTCCGGGCGCTGCGTCGCGAGAACCGCGGGCTCACAGTGGTCGGGGACGACCTGCAGGCGATCTACGGCTTCCGCGCCGCGAGCGCCGAGCACATCCTCGGCTTCCCGGGACTGTTTCCGGACACCTCGACAGCGACCCTGGAGCGGAACTACCGCTCGACGCAGCCGATCCTCGACCTCGCCAACGCCGTCGCGGCCCAGGCCGAGCGCAGCCACCCGAAGCGACTGCGGAGCGCGCGCGGAGCTGGCCCTCGACCTCAGCTCGTCTTCTGCCGCGACGAGGCCGAGGAGGCAACGGCGGTCGCCGAGCGCGTGCTCGCCGAGCACGAGCGCGGTCTCGCGCTGCGGGTGCAGGCAGTGCTGATGCGCACCGCCCACCACTCCGACCTGTTGGAGCTCGAGCTCGGCCGCCGCCGCGTCCCCTACGTCAAGTACGGCGGCATCCGCTACCTCGAAGCCGCCCACGTCAAAGACTTCCTCTCGCTCCTGCGCCTGGTCGGCAATCCGGCCGACCAGGTCAGCTGGTTCCGCATCCTGCAGCTGCTCGAAGGCGTCGGCCCGCGAATCGCGCGCCGGATCCTCGACGCCCTCGAACTCGAGTTCGCAACACTCCCCGCACAGTGGGCGACCGTCCGCGCCGTGCCCGATGCGGTCCGAGGCGATGGCGCCACACTGATCGAAGCGCTCGCCGCCGCCGCAGCCAGCGCGGCGCCGGGCACCCAGGCCGAGCTGCTCGAGCACGCGCTCGCGCCTTTCATCCGCCGCCGCTATCCGGACGCCGAGCCGCGCCTGCACGACCTCGCCATCCTCACCGCCTCCGCGGCCAAAGCCAGCAGCCTCGAGCAGTTCGCCGCCGAGCTCGCCCTCGACCCGCCGCAGTCGAGCGCCGACTTCGCCGGCCCGCCCAACCTGGACGAGGACTACCTGATCCTGAGCACGATCCACTCGGCGAAGGGACTCGAGTGGGACGTCGTTCACCTGATCCATGCCTCCGACGGCAACCTCCCCTCCGACATGGCCCTCTCGAGCCGTGAGGGCCTCGACGAAGAGCGGCGCCTGCTCTACGTCGCGCTAACCCGCGCGCGCCGCGGCCTGAACGTCTACGTTCCCGTTCGCTACTTCCACCACCCGCTCGGCGTCGATGATGCGAGCGGCCTCGGCAAGACCTCGCGCTTCCTGACCGACGATGTCCAATCGCTCTGCGACGTCGTGCAACAGGGCGAGTCGCAGTCGGCGCTCGTCGGCACCGAGATCCACGAACAGGTCACCGTCGCTCTCGACGAGCTCTGGCACTGAGAACGGCAGTAAGCGTTCTAGTCGCCGGCGCCGAGTTCGCACGGTTGACGGCGGCCTGACGATCAACTCCGGTCTGCAGCGCGCTCGCAGCTGTCTGCCAACTCATTTGCGTCACCCTGCTCGCTCGTTCGATCGGCTGCGATTCGATCATTCGGACGTCGGAACCCGCGGCACGAAAGCTTCCCAACAGTTGGCGCCTCTCAGCCTAGTTCGGACTCAGCTCGACCTCGACGGCCTCGACCCAGAGATCACCCTCGAACTCGGGCTCGTCACTCAGGATGCCTGCGAGCACGGCCTCGGCATCCGCGCGGCTGGCGTGGAAGTCGCTGACATCGCCGCTGCACGCGGATGCGATTCCGTACAGGACCACGTCGGCAGGTTACGGCCGAAGCGTCGGCGACGGTAGTCGCAGTTCTTGACATGTCTCGACGAGATCGAGAGGGCGGCGTCGCCGAAGCGTGAGCCGGAGCGCGCGGGCCGCGGCGCGGACCAGCTCAACCTCTAAATGGCCGAGCGCGTGCTCGATGCGGACGCGACCGAGCCATCGCCGAAGGGGCTGAGCATTGACAAGGGCTATCCCGCACTCTTCAAGCAGAACGCGTAGACGCCGCCCCTCCACTTGCCGATCGCAGTGGGATAATGACTCGGTGCGGCTCGTCCGCTCATCCGTCGCCGCTGTGCTGACCGCGAGCGCGCTTGCGGGCGTGGCCGGTCAGGACTCTGCGCGCTCGGCCGCGAGTGCTCAGACCTGCCACTACCGTCTCCAGGGGGCGCTCCCAGACCCGAACTGCACGCCCGGAGCGACGAATCCAGACGTGACCCCGCGGAGGATCAACAAGACCATCTGTGTCAAGGGCTGGACGGACACGATCCGCCCTGACTCCCTTGATCGCATGAAGCGCGACTCGATGGCCGAGTACGGAGCCAAGGGCAAGCCCGGAGCCTACGAGTACGACCATCTGATCTCACTCCAACTCGGCGGTCACCCGTCAGACCCGCACAACCTCTGGCCCGAACCCTACGACGTGAAGGGCGACAACAATGACCTCGACGCCCGCGACAAAGACGTCGTGGAAACACGGTTGAAACGGCTCGTCTGCGCGGGACAGATGAAGCTCCGAGAAGCGCAGCGGATCATCGCGACCGACTGGCGGCAGGGCCGGCGCCCTTGACACTCAGGTCCCGACGTGGATCACAGGCTCCACCCCTGAGAAGTCCAAACGCACCAGCCCTACCGTCTCCACCCACCCCAGCTCGTCCACGAGCACGCGTCTGAGGCACTCCTCGGCCTCTTCGCGCGTGAGGGAGAAGTCCACGACGCTCTCGCACTCGCAGGTCGCCAGGCTTTGTGGTCACGTTCGAGGTCGCCGGCGAACTCCACCCCTCGATCCCAACACCGCCACGTCTCAAGTGACGCCAAGATGAGTCGAGATCGGCCCGACGGCAGCCAAGGGTTCGCCCGCGAGGCCGTGAAGGGTGCCAAAACTCAGATTCTGCGTTGAACCGGGGTTTTGACACCCTTCATGATCTGATCAATCTAGCGCGGCGGCCGCTCCTTCTTGCCGATGCAGAACGTCTTTTCGACGTAGTCGAGGTCGTCGTCGATG
>WNGF01026447.1_pt1 | contig 10601 bp, 9 predicted proteins | sample 5400641 | NCBI WGS metagenome assembly WNGF01 (sample SAMN13153371, study PRJNA577476) | soil metagenome | isolation source: 80 cm soil or saprolite under grassland replicate 2 | place: USA:California | collected 2016-06-15
AATCTGCGCCGCTCCGCGTGGGGGCGCGCCTGTCTCGCCGTCAAGAGCAGCGAGGTGGCGGCGGAATCGCTGGGGCTCTCCGCGTACTACGTGCGGATCGTCGCCTTCACCGTCTCCGCCGCCTTCGCGGGCGCGGCGGGAGCGCTCTTCACGTTTCTGAATGGCTATATCTCGCCGGACAGCTTCACCCTCCAGACGTCGATCCTTTTTCTCCTCGCCTTGCTCTTTGGCGGACTCGGGCGCATCGCGGGACCCGTGGCGGGCAGTGTGGCGCTGACCGTTCTGCCCGAGCTCCTGACCAGGCTCCTCGACTATCGGCTGATTCTCTACGGAACGCTGCTCCTCCTGTCGATCTACTGGCTGCCTGAGGGTGTGGTGGGTGCGCTCTCGAGGGCGCGGCGATCGAGGGAGGCGCCTCGCTCCCCTCACCCTCAGGCCCCTCACCCGCAGGCCCCTCACCCTGCCCTCTCCCCAGAGGGGAGAGGGAGAGATGAGCTTCTGGTCGTGAGCGAGGTGAGCCTCGCCTTCGGCGGCGTGACGGCTCTCGCCGACGTCGGTCTCACGGTGGATCGCCGCCGCATACACGCCGTGATCGGTCCGAACGGCGCGGGAAAGACCTCGCTCCTCAACGTGCTCTCGGGCTTCTACGCTCCCGGAGCCGGCACCATCGCGCTGGACGGCCGACCGATCGGCGGGCTTTCTCCCTATGCCATCGCGAGACGCGGCGTCGCGCGCACCTTCCAGACCGCGCAGGTCTTCGGCGGCCTCTCCGTTCTGGACAATGTGGCGGTGGGCGTGGCGGGCCCTCGGCTCGGCTCCATATTGGCGGCGCTCGTGGGGACGCCGGGGAGCCGCGGCCGAGAAGACGCCATCCAGTCACGCGCCCTGGTGCTGCTCGAAGCCCTCGGCCTCGGAGAGCTCGCCGATGAGGCGGCCGAGGCGCTCGCCGCCGGCCTCAGGCGCAAGCTCGAGATCGCCCGCGCCCTCGCCACCGAGCCGCTGCTCCTCATGCTCGACGAACCGGCCGCCGGGCTCTCCCCGACCGAGATCGCGGCGCTCGACGCCCAGCTGACCGGGCTCCGCGATCGGGGCGGCCCCGCCGTCATCCTCGTCGAGCATCACATGGATCTGGTCATGGCGGTCTCCGACCGAGTCACCGTGCTCGACTACGGGCGGGCCATCGCCGACGGCGCGCCCGAGGAGGTTCGCCACGATCCGGCGGTGATCGAGGCCTATCTGGGCGTGGCCACATGAGTGCGCTCACCGTGTCGGGCCTCCGCGTCGGGTATGGCGCGGTGGCCGTCCTTCACGATGTCGCCATCGACGTGCGGCCGGGCGAAATCGTCTCCGTGATCGGCGGCAACGGGGCGGGCAAGACCTCACTGCTCAAGGCCATTGCCGGGGTGCTCCGCCCCGCCTCCGGACGCATCGCCTTCGATGGCCGCGAGATCGTCGGACGGCCCTCGTGGTGGGTGGCCCGACACGGCATCGCGCTCGTGCCCGAAGGACGCGGCGTGTTCGGTGACCAGAGCGTACGCGACAACCTCATGCTGGGTACGCTTGCCCGCTCGAGCGGTCGCGATGCCGCAGCGGTGCGCGCCGACCTCGACGCCGCGCTCGCCCTCTTCCCCGCCCTCGCGGCGAAGCTCGATCTGCCCGCGGCCGCCCTGTCGGGTGGCCAGCAGCAGATGCTGGCCGTGGCGCGCGGGCTCATGGCGCGGCCACGGGTCATGCTCCTCGACGAGCCTTCCCTGGGTCTGGCCCCCATCCTCGTTCGCGAGATCTTCTCCGCCATCGGCCGCCTGCGCGAGCAGGGGGTGACGATTCTCCTCGTCGAGCAGATGGCCACCCAGGCTCTGGCTCTGGCCGACCGCGCCTACGTCCTCGAGCGCGGCCGCATCGCTCTCGAAGGCGCCGCGGCCGCCGTGCGCAGCGATCCTGCCGTGATCGAGGCCTATCTCGGCCGGCGGTCGGGAGCGGGTCCGTCTTGAAGCCGTCACCCGGCGCGCCTATGATCCTTTGCGCCATGCCTTGGCCACTCTGCATTGTGCGGCTGGGAAGCGTATCGCTCGAACGACTCGCGGCGACCGAAGACGAACATGGCCGCGTCCACTCCGTCTTTGACCACGCGATCAATATCCTCTGGCACGACGGCCGGCTGCTGACACTTCTCGGCTCCACGCCGCTCGCTGCGCCTTTCGCGGTGGCCCTGTTCCAGCTGCCTCCGCGCAACGCCGTCACCCCCGGGTTGCGCATCCGCCGCTCCGACTTCGACTGCACGCAATCCGAGACGGTAGCGCTCGAGATGCCCCGTGGGCCGCTCGCCTTCCACCCCGGCAGCCTACCCGAGCCGCCGGGCGGGCACGCGCTCGCCTCCGGAGCGGGCCTTCGCGCGCGGCGTGCGCTCGGCCAAGGCCTCGCGGCGCGCGACCTCGCCGCCTTTGCCGACGCCGCGTGGCAATTGATCGGCCTCGGCGAAGGCCTCACGCCCGCGGGAGACGATTGCGTGCTGGGAGCGCTCGCCGCGATTCACCGGCTCGCGCCCGAATGGCTCATGGAAAATCGGGCGCAGCGCCATCGGCTCGTGGCGGCGGCTCGAACCCGCACCACCGACGTGGCCCGCGATTTCCTCCTCGAGGCGCTCGACGGGCGTTTCGCCGAGCCGGTGTTGCATCTCCTGACTGCCCGCACCGACGACCTGGCGGACCGGGCCGCCCGGGACCTCCTCGCCATGGGAGCGACCTCGGGCGCGGACACGCTCTCCGGTATCCGGCTTGGCTGTCGCGCCCTGACCGCTTCCCTGCCCGTCATCGCCTAGATGGCCGAGCCCTTCGAGCTGCTGTTGCGAAGGGCGAGACTGCCCGACGGCCGGCTCGCCGACATCGGCACGCTCGGAGGCAGGATTGCCGCCATCGGCACGCTCGCCGAGCATCCGGCCCGGCGCACCGTGGACTGCGGCAGCCGCGTCCTCACCCCGGGGCTGGTGGACGCTCATATCCATCTCGACAAGGCGCTGCTCTCGGAGCGCGCGCCTTCGCTCGAAGGCACGGTGACGGAAGCGTTGCGGGTGACGGCGGAAGCCAAGCGCGCCTTCACCATGGACGACATCCGCGCCCGCGCTCGGCGCGTGCTCGACGCGGCCATCCGCGCCGGCACCACGGCCATGCGGAGCCACGTCGAGGTCGATCCCATCGTCGGTCTCAAGGGATTGGACGCGCTGGTCGACCTCCGGCGCGAGTATGCGCCGGCCATCGATCTCCAGCTCTGTGCCTTCGCCCAGGAGGGCATACTCCGCTCTCCGGGGACGGAGGCGCTCCTCGCCCGCGCCCTCCAGGGCGGCGCGGACCTGATCGGAGGCTGCCCGTACAACGACACGGACGCCCATGCCCAGATCGATATCGTCTTCCGTCTCGCGCGCGAGTTCGACGTCGACGTGGACTTCCACATCGATTTCTTCGACGAGCCGGAGCACATGGACGTCCTCTACGTGGCCGAGCAGACGGTGCGCTTCGGCTGGCAGGGGCGCGTGGCCGCGGGGCATGTCAGCGAGCTCGCCGCCCTCGAGCCGGAGCGCCTCGACCGGGTGGCCGCCGTCCTCAAGGACGCCGGCATCGGCGTGATCATCCTCCCCGCGACAGATCTCTATTTGATGGGAAGGAAGGACGCGCGGAATCCGCGCCGCGGGCTCGCTCCCGCCAAGCGGCTCCTCGCGGCCGGGGTCACGGTGGCGGCGGCCACCAACAATGTCCTGAACGCCTTCACCCCGATGGGCACGGGAGATCTCGCTCTCATGGGTTATCTGGTCACCGCCGCCGCCCACATGGGCACCGAGCCCGACGTGGCCAACGTGCTCGCCATGCTCACCGAGCATCCCGCGCGCATGCTCCGGCTGCCCGACTATGGTCTCCATGTGGACGCCCGCGCCGACCTCGTCCTGTGGGAGACGGAGCGGCCCGGCGAAGTGGTGACCACGATGGCCCCGCGCCGCCTCGTGGTGAAGGCGGGTCGCCTGTCCATCCAGCACGAGCGGATCTGCACGGAGTTCTGGCGAAGTGACGCATGATCGTGCCAGACTGACGGTCCGCCATGGACGCGCTCCGGACCCTCGAGATCCTCATCAGCTGCCCAACGAAGGTGTCTATCCGATGAAGGACCTCCCGGCGCCGGCGGCATGAGCATGCTCGAAGGCATCCGCGTCCTCGACCTCTCGCGCGTCATCGCGGGACCGTACTGCGCCGCCTTTCTCGCCGACCTCGGCGCCGATGTCATCAAGGTCGAGCGGCCGCCCCTCGGCGACGACCTGCGCGTCCTCCGCGGCAAGAACGGCATGAGCGCGTCGTTTGCCGCCATCAACCGAAACAAGCGGGGCATCGCGCTCGACCTTCAGCGTCCCGAGGGAACGAAGATCGCCTTCGAGCTGGCCAAGCGGGCGGACGTGGTGGTCGAGAACTTCCTGCCCGGCGTGGCCGCCAAGCTCGGGCTGGGCTACGAGGCGGTGAGCGCGGTCAATCCTTCCGTGGTCTACGTCTCGGTCACCGGCTTCGGCCAGACCGGCCCGCACTCGAAGCGGCCCGGCTACAACACCATCGCCCAGGGCATGAGCGGCCTCATGGCCCTGACCGGCCACCCGGGCGATCCGCCCACGCGCGTGGCCGGATCCATCTCGGACCTCGCCGCCGCCATCACGGCCTTCGGCAGCGTCTGCGCCGCCCTCGTCCAGCGCTTCCGCACCGGCCGCGGCCAGTATCTCGACGTGAGCCTGCTCGCCTCGAGCCTCTCCCTGCTGCCCGATCCCACCGCGATCTACTTCGACACCCGCAACAAGCCCAAGCGCGAGGGCAACAGGAATCCGGCGATTGCTCCGGGCGGCGCCTACAAGACACAGGACGGCTATCTGAACATCGTCCTCATGAACGAAGACCAGTGGAAGCGCTTCTGCGTCGCCCTGGGCGAGCCCGCCCTCGCCACCGAGCCGGGCTTCGCCACGAACGCGGAGCGGATCTCGCGCTACGACGAGTTCGTGGCCTATGTCGAAGCGCGACTCGCGAAGGCTCCCACCGCGGAGTGGGTCGAGCGCTTCGAGAAGGCCCAGGTTGCTGCGGGGCCCGTCTATGAATTTCACGAGGTATTCGAGGACGTGCAAGTCAAGCACCTGGGCCTCGTCGTGCCCATGGAGCAGCCGGGCCACGGCACCCCGATACGCCTCCCTGCTCCACGGTTGGGCCAGCATACCGCCGAGGTTTTGCGGGAGCTCGGCTACGCCGAGGAGGAGATCACGCGACTGGCCGCGGCGGGAACCGTCAAGCTCTAAGGAGGCAGGTTACAGATCGCGCGCTTGAGGCTCAGGCGCCCTCCGGCGATGCAATCGAGAAAGGGGAACCGATCCACCGACGCCATCAGGTGCGCACGAACCTGATCCGCCTTCAAGAGTGGCCGGAACGCCCGGATGAGAGCGGCCGCTGCCGTAACCTCGGCGGCCGCCGTCGATGTACCCGAATAAGTGCGCCATACCGGCGAGCCGAGATAGTAATGCGTGCTGAGAACGCGCACACCCGGCGCGGCGATGTGCACGGTGGTCCGACCATAGTTCGAGAAGCTGGGTCGATCATCGTTATGGTTGGTAGCCATGACCGAAACAATGTTCGGTTCAACCCAGGAGGCGGGGTAGATCGGCAGGTGCGGGTCGTCGTTGTTCGTCCCCTCGTTTCCGGCGGCGGCCACGAAGAGGACTTCCTTGGACCCGGCAAATTGGATGCAGAGGCGCAGGAAAGTCTTGGGCATCCCAATGTGCCAACTCGCATTGATGATCTGGGCACCTTGCAACACAGCCCACACAATCGCCTTGGCGGCGCTTGCCGCATCCAGGGGATTCCAGGGGTCGTAGAACTTCAGCACCATCAGTCGCATCGTGATCGGCCACGTCACGCTGGCCATCCCGGTGGCGTTGTTGGTGAGCGCGGCGATCGTGCCTGCCAAGAGGGTTCCGTGCCCGTCCTCGTCCTCGATAACGTTGTCGAACGTGGCACCGATGATGCGCCTGCTGGCCGGGTGCACGAGTCCGATCAGGTCGGGATGAAGCTTCGCGATGCCAGAGTCGATCACCGCGACCACGATCGGCACGCCGGGACCTGGCGCACAGTCCCACCCCGCCTGCGCATCCATCTGGTAGAGATCCCACTGTGGCTTGTAGAAGGCCCAATGGTCCTGATAGAGCGGGTCGTTTGGCACCGCGGCCTGGCCCATCGTCACGTTCGGCTCGATGTCTACGCCGTGTTTCGCCTTCACGTGATCGATGACTTCCTGTGGCGGTACGACCTCGAATTGCTGGAGGCTGAAGAGCACTTCACCTTTCTCGTCCTTGATCTCCCAATCTGTGACGAACTCCGGTGAGTATTCGCTGAGCTCCGCGAGCACGCGCTCCAGCCGAGCTTTTAGTCCATGGCCGCTGACCGTGATCACCAGTTGCTGGGCGATGTCGTCGAGCGTCATCACTACGACTCCCCTCGCGCATCGAGGACGAGCTGGGCGAATTGGGCTCCCAGAACCATCTTCGGATAGCAGGCGACGGCAACGGCGTTACCCGCCGCGATATCGCGGGGGAAGTGCAGTCCGGCGATGATGCGGTTCTCGCCGATCCGAAATGCGAGATAGTCCAGCATGTCGCTTCGAGGCTGTTGCCCAGGTGGCAGCGACGCCCATGCATCCTTGAGAGCTAGCGCGATCAGGGTTGCTTCCAAAGCATGCCCGGCGGGAAAAGAGGGTGTCACCGGAGGGTCGATCATCGGGACGATAGCCGGGCAATACTGTGAAGGCCGCGGAACCCTGTACAACGAGTGACCGACGGGATCCGGCTCATTCTTCAGCGTCATGGTGACCAGCTCGCCGATGCGTCGCGCCACGCGGATGAGCAAATAGGTCTTCGGGTGACGCGCGGGATCGATCATCAGCATGCCGAGAAAGTAGCTGATGGCGCCCTCGGCGTCATGCTGATGGATGATCTCGGCGAAACGATCGTCTCGATCCGGGGCGCTGTTGAGCACAGCCTTGAGCTCGGCATCCAGAGTCGCGGCCGTCGCATCGGGGAGCCCCACGCCAGCCGCCACCGCTTGCAGGGCGACAAGGTCGGCAGGCCAGGCGGTCCTGCTTACGAATTCATTCAAATAGACGTACGAGCGAAGGTCGGGATCCCAGTCCTTAGGGAACTTCGGGGCTGGGGTCACGGCGAGGGCGGGCCATTGGGGGGGATTCTTAGCAAGCTTCCGGTAGTCCGCAGTGTTGAACCGGACCTGCGCGGGCGCGACTGAGGGCAGGCCGAGCGCCGCGCCACCCATGTTCATATTCATGTTCATGTTCATATTCATGTTCATATTGGCGGCGCCCATTGGATTGCCCTCCTGCATGTCTAATACTGCATGCACCGCACCCGGAAGTGCCGGGCCCAACCACCTCTTAGTCGGGGAGCCCCGCGGATCTGAGGTGTTCGGCGAGCGCCGCACGCCGCGCCTGATCTTTGTAGGCGTAGTTCTCGCAGAAGGGCCGTACGCGGAATCCCGGCTCGAGGTCGAGCAACGCGCGCCCGACCTCGGCCGCTTCGGACACCCGGCCTGCCGCGGCGAGGCTGGCTGTGAGGAACCGGAGATTGGCGGTGTAGGTGGGACTCTGGGACCTGGCCTTGCGACCCCACGCCACTGCGTCCTCGTACTTGCCGCCCGTGTAGCAGGCAAGGCCGAGGGCGGTGTGGGCAAAGAAGAGATGGGTGTCGAACGGCGAGAGGCGCAATCCGATCTCGGCGCGGCGCTTGGCTTCTTCAGCTTCACCCACGTAGCTATACGTCGGGCTGCTTCGGAGCCACACGCCTGACGAATTGGGGCTGACGGCGATCGCTCGGTCGAATAACCCGAAGGCACCTTCATAGTCCCGGAACAGGAGCGCCCGCATGTGACCGCAAAGCGAGAGTGCCCGCGCATCGAACGGGTCCCGCTCCAGGGCCGCTTCGGCACACTGGTTGATGGCCTGGTAGTCCCCGCTCCGATCCTCCGACCAGCCCTGGCCGATCCGGATGCTGTGCCAAAGCGCAGTGAGGGCATACGGCGTGGCATAACCCGGATCGAGCGCGATCGACTTCTCGAACATCTCCCGGGCTTGGTCGAACTCACTCCGCTTGAGACGGTAGAGGAGATCGAGCCCGCGGAGCATAAAGTCGTATGCGTCAAAGTTCTCCGGCCGCTTGAGCAGGACGCGGCGAATCTCCGCCTCTTGCACGTGAGGGGCTATGGTGGTGACGGTCTTCTCAGAGAGCCTGTCCTGCAGGTCAAAGAGATCGTCCGTGCGCCCGTCGATCTTGTCTGTCCAAAGGACCCGCTGGGTCTCGGAGTCTGAAAGCTCCGACATGATGCGAATACGCTCTCCGGAGCGGCGGACACTTCCGGACAGGACATACCGCACGCCCAGGTCGCGTCCCACCGCGCCGACGTCCACGGGAGTTCCCCGAAACCTGGAGGTCGAGTTTCGGGATATGACGACCAGGTCTGGCAGGCAGGCCAGGGCGCCAATGACATCCTCGACGATCCCATCGCCGAAGTAGCTGGAGCCCTCCGAGACATCGGGCTCTCGGAACGGGAGGACGGCAATCGAGGGGCGGTCCACCGAAGAGACCCGAATCTCGCTGACCGACCGGCTTGCCGGAGCTTGGAGCCGAAGCCGATAGACGCGCACGCGGCGCGCAATATTCTTTACCGACTGCTCGCCGAGAGGTTCCCAAATCAAGGCGACCTTGCCGGCGATTTGATCGTAGACATTTCCCGAGACACAGATGCCGCCACCGTCCGCCAACGCTTCGATACGGGCGGCGATGTTCACGGCATCGCCGTAGACGCGCTCACCCTCGACCAGTACATCCCCCAGGTTCACGCCGATGCGGAACTCGAGTCGGCGTGAGGCGACCAGGCGCGCATTGCGGTCCCGCAGGACCTCCTGAATCTCGACGGCGGACATCACGGCGTCGACAACACTGGCAAACTCGGCGAGCACATTGTCACCCGGGCTGTCGACAATGCGTCCCCGGAATCGCACGATCGTCTCAGCCATGATCGAGCGGTGTGCGGTGAGGATTCGCACCGTACCTGCCTCGTCCTCACCCATGAGGCGGCTGTATCCCTTGGCGTCGGCGGAGAGAATAGCGGCGAGCCGGCGTTCGCTCCTCCGTGTTTCCCCCTCTTGTCGGTGATCCACGGGTATCACGTCCAGCTCGCCTCTCGGCAGGAGGGATTCAAGATGAGCACGCGGAAGACGCTGGCCGAAAGAGGGCAAGGTCGCATGTCGTCATCACCGCTCCGGGTTAGGTAGGCATCGAGGACATTTCAATGCGCCTCCCACTGTCCAGATCTATCGCGGACCTGTCAGCGCCGAGAGGGTAGTCCCGTGACGCAAGCGAGTCAACAGATTCCTGCCCTTACAGCGTGCTCCAGACCGTTCTTGACAGTTTTGTGGGGCGAAGGTAGAGTGCATGCGTACCTTGATTCACTCCTTTAAGCGGACCCTGAGAGGCCCGCAAGGAGCAGCGATGGGATATATGGAGACCAGGCTGTGTAGCCCCGACATGCGCTCGGGGCATTTTTTTTGCCCGGCGAACCGCCCCCTCACCCTGCCCTCTCCCCGGTGGGGAGAGGGAGAGGGCACCGCGTGACCGCGCGCGAGAAGGCGGAGGTGCTGGATCAGGCCGGGCTCGACCGCGCGCTCACGCGCATCGGACACGAGATCGTCGAGCAGGCCGGGGGCGCCGACCTGGCGCTGGTCGGCATCAAGACGCGGGGCGAGACGTTGGCCGCGCGCATCGCGCAGAAGATAGCGGGTATCGAGGGCAAGCGGCCCGCCGTGGGAGCGCTCGACATCACCCTCTACCGCGACGATCTCGGCACCCGTGCCGAGCAGCCGCGGGTCCGGAGCACCGAGATTCCCTTCCCGCTCAAGGGCCTGACCGTCGTCCTCGTGGACGACGTCCTCTTCACGGGGCGAACGATCCGCGCGGCCATGGACGCGCTCATGGATCTCGGCCGGCCCCGGGTGATCCGGCTGGCCGTCCTCGTGGACCGGGGCCATCGCGAGCTGCCCATCCGTCCGGACTATGTCGGAAAGAACCTGCCCACCAGCCGTAGAGAAACCGTGGCGGTCATGCTCACCGAGCACGACGGCCAGGATCGTGTCGTCATCCAGGAGCCCGAAGAGGGCGATCCGTCGCTCGACGGGGCGACCACCCCAACGCCGAGGCGAACGATCAAGAAAGGACGGGCGTAGATCATGGCGTGGACGCGCAAAGACCTCGTCAGCATGCAGGACATCGAGGCGGGCGAGATCGCTGACCTGCTCGATACCGCCGAGTCGATGAAAGAGATCGCCACCCGTGAGATCAAGAAGGTGCCGACGCTGCGAGGCAAGACCGTGGTCAACCTCTTCTACGAATCCTCCACGCGCACGCGCACCTCCTTCGAGATCGCGGGCAAATGGCTCTCCGCCGACGTCATCAACTTCTCCGCCTCCGGATCGAGCGCCGAGAAGGGCGAGAGCTTCCTCGACACCGCCCGGAACATCGAGGCCATGAGCCC
>WNGF01032389.1_pt1 | contig 10601 bp, 12 predicted proteins | sample 5400641 | NCBI WGS metagenome assembly WNGF01 (sample SAMN13153371, study PRJNA577476) | soil metagenome | isolation source: 80 cm soil or saprolite under grassland replicate 2 | place: USA:California | collected 2016-06-15
GGGCAGCGGCGCCCTGGACCAGACCGGCGTGGGCCGCCTCCGGGTTTCCCTCCAGGACGAGGGCAAGACTGTCGTAGACCGCGATGATCGTGTCGATCCATGGGTTCTTCAGGCTTGCCGCGATTCGCTTTACCTCTGCGGATGCGGCTCGCATTTGCGGGATTTCGCGGCGCCACGCACGCGCTAGCCAGAGGTACATCAGGGCGGCGCCCAGGTGACGGTGCGCGTCGTGTTCCCGATAGATCTCCACCGCCTCTTCGAGCTCGTCGGCCCGCGTCGCGATCCCGGCGAAGGTGGCGGTGGCTTGGGCGAGCGCAGTGAGCGCCCGGGCGCGATCGAGACTCCGCGATCCGACCGTGAGCGTCATTGCCCGGGCGAGCCATCGGTGGCCCTCACCCCAGTGCCCGCGCTCCGACCAGTAGGTGCCCATGGCGCCCGCGAGGAGCACGGCCCGCTCGCCGGACCCCGCCACAAGGAGGCGCTCCAACGCCTCTCGCACGTTGTCGTGTTCGCCATCGAGGGCGGCCATGTTCTCGTGGACGGGTGGACCGAAGAACTCGTCGCGCTTGACGTTGCGGGCGAGGCCGACGAGGTAGTCGAGCTGACGGGCACGCGTCTCGTCTTCCTCGCCGCTGGTGCGCAGCTGTTCGGCTGCGTACTCCCGGACGGTCTCGAGCATCCGGTAGCGCGCCGGGACGGTGCGATGGTCGGTTCGGACGAGGGAGGACCCGACGAGTCGCCCGACCGTCCCGATCACGGTGTCGGTCTCGCCGTCGTCGCCTGCGATGACCGCGCCGGCACCTGGGAGTGTGAAGCCGGCCGGGAAGACCGACAGCCTGCGGAAGGCCAGCCGCTCGGTGTCGGTGAGAAGCGCGTAGCTCCACTCGATCGTGGTTCGGAGTGCTCGGTGGCGCTCGGGGAAGCGGTCGTTGGCGGCGGCCAGGCCAAGCCGGCTGCCGAGCCGCTCCAGGATCTCCGAGGGTGCGAGCGTCGGGGTCCACATGGCCGCAAGTTCGATCGCCAGCGGCACGCCGTCGAGAAAGCGACACAGCTCACCGATCGCGGTGAGCTGCTCGGCGCTCTGGTCATACGACGCGTCCGCGTCCCTCGCTCGCTGGAGGAACAGCCGGACCGCAGGCGACGACGCCACGTCCTCGAGCGTGGCGTCGACCGGGGGCGTGTCCAGCGGCATCAGCGCACTGATCGCCTCGCCGACGACGCCGATCGCCACACGAGAGGTCGCCAGCACGCGAAGGCCCGGGCAGGACGAGAGCAGCGATTCGACCACCGTCGCGACCTCGGCCACGACGTGCTCACAGTTGTCGAGCACGAGGAGCAGCTGGCGGCCGCCCAGATATGTCTTCAGGAGCGCCATCGGGCCCTGAGGCCCATGCTCGTCGCCCGCTCGCACCTCGAGGTCCGAGGCGATCTGGGTCGCGACGAGCTCGGCGCTCGACGCCGCCGCAAGGTCGACGAACCAAACGCCGTCGTCGTAGCGATCCACAAGTTCCTCCGCCACGGCGAGCGCGACGCGTGTCTTCCCGCACCCACCGGTACCGGTGATCGTGACCAGCCGTGACGCCTCCAGCCAGTTTCTGCGTCACGGCCGCATCGTCGCTGCGGCCGATGAGTGTGGTCAGGGGCGCGGGCAGGTTGTGGCGAGGGCGCTCGGGAACGGAACGAGGGGGCGCCTCAAGGCTCGGGTCCTGGACAAGCACGGCCTGGTCGAGCGCACGCAGCGCCGGCGACGGCTCGATGCCAAGCTCCTCGATCAGAACACGGCGCGCGTCCTGGAAACCCCGCAAGGCCTCGGCCTGTCGTCCGCATCGGTAGTGCGCGAGCATCAGCTGCTCCCAGCGCCGCTCACGTAGCGGCTCCTCCTCAACCGCCGCGGTCAGCGAATCGACGATCAGCTCGTGACGGCCGAGCGCGAGCTGCACGTCGGCCCACACCTCGTCTGCCCTGCGCTGTAGCTCCTCGATCCGCGCAACATGACCACGCAGCCATCCCTCGTCGGCGAGTGCGCCCCACGGACGGCCCCGCCACAGCGCACGAGCCGACTCAACGTCGCCCAACGCGCGCTGCGGATCGACAGGCACGCGCTCCTCAGCCCTGTGCACCAACGATCCGAAATGGTCAGCGTCGATCTGGGCCCGGTCGACAGCGAGCACGTAACCGTCGCCTGTGGTCCGAAGCACAGAGCCGACCCCGCGCCGGTGATCGGGCTCCAGCGCCCGCCGCACATGGCTTACATGGACCTGGAGCGCCGTCGTCGCAGTAGCCGGCGGGCAATCCCCCCACAGACGCTCGATGAGCGTGTCCCGATCGACGGAGCGCGGCGCGTCCACCAACAGGGCAGCCAGCAGCCGCTGCGCCATGGGCCCGCCGAGCATTACCGGCGCCCCCGCACGCAACACCCGGAGCTCTCCGAATATCTCGAATTGCATCGACGAACCCTCCCAGGTCCGCCCGGGAGTTTAAGTCCGCCTTTAGCCACCACTGCGACACTCGTCCTGCACCCTCAAGAGGCGTCGCCTGGCACCCGAAGGCAGGAGCGGGATGTCGGCGCGCGGGAGATCACCGCGCATGTGCGCATCTCGGGTGGGAGGCATGAACCCCGGGTAGGGGCTCTGTTCCAGCCTCTGGGACGGAAAACCCTGCCCGGGGGTCACACAGAGTGTCAGCGGCGGAAAAGCGCTCATGCGGCCGCTTAGGCCAGCCTTTAGGGGGGTCTGAGAGTCTCATCAGTCCGAGGGAAACCGGGACCGCCAACCGACCTCGGAAAGGGGGAAGGTGGGAGGCCAGCTCAGGACCGGGGGCCTCCCGCCTTCTCGCGTGTGGCCTCAGACTGATCTAATGGCGAGCGACGCGGCGGAACGAATCCGGGGCAGGGTCGGACCGTCCCGCCGCATCCCACCGATCGTATTGATCAGTCCGACAACACCGTGTTCGTCGGCGTTCTGTGGAGCTCACCGGCATGAGGTGTCGCCCTGCTCTAGCTCAATTCCCTTGAATCTTTTCTTGTGAGGCGGCACGCGCACCGAATATCACCCAATGAGAGCCACGTGGCGCGCCCGAACGGCACGACGGCGAGTCGATCCGTACCGCGGCGCGTCATGACTGCGAGGCCAGCATCCAGAAGGTGAGCGTCGGCCGCTAGGGCTCCAAGTCGAATCCGTGACCGAGGTCCGGGAACTGGTTGACGGTGGCGGCGGCATCGGTCGGACTGACAGTCGCGGCTCACGCGTCGTGAAGGACCAGACGCACAGCGCGCGGCGCGTCGATCTCGCCGTGGCAGCGATCATGGCGCACTCACGCGCCGTCGAACTGGCGCGCCGACCGGTGCCGTCGATCTACGTCGGGTGAAGCGGTTACCGGCGGTCGGACGCGAGCTCGGGGATGGCGTCGCAATCGAGCACTTCTTTGTGGCCTTTGACCAGGACTGTCCCGTAGGTCCAGTGACGCGGTTGATGATGCAGCGAGTGCCGGGCCGCCGCGCCCCTAACTGACTAGGGGAGGCCGGTCCCGGCAGGGCGGGGAAAGACTCCGCTTTCTCTAGAGCAGGGAAGGGCAGGCATGAAACGACTTCTTGTCGTACCCCTTATCGTCGCGGCCGCGCTCGTGCTTTTGGCGGGTCCGGCGCTGGCGGCCATCACGACAACTATCACCCCCGCGAATGCCCCGTCGGGTACGCATCTGCAGTCGGGTGCGATCGGCTGCACGGTCGGTGCAGGCCTCTCGGTGAACTGCACCACGTTCCAGCTCGCGGGCGTCGGGAACACGAACGCAGTCGTGCTACTGAGTGCCGACTATTCGGCGACCGTCGACTGCAGAAACCATGGCGGCCAGGTGGTCGAGTCCCACACGACGGACTTCACGGCCACCTCCTCGGCCACGGCGACCTCCAGCAAGAACGGGAGGCTGACCGTACCGGCACAATCGGTTAGTCCAGCCTCGGTCGGGCAGGTGTGTCCGAATCCGAACTGGACACCCTTGATCCGGGGAGGGACCCTGGTGCTCGACAGCTTCAGGTACACGCTTACCTTCAACAACTTCACGGGGGCGTACATCACGATCACAGGCCCGTGATGGGAGTAAGCCGCTAGCAGAAGACGACGAAGACGAAGAAAGGGCCGGGGCCTGCCAGGCTCCGGCCCTTCTTCATGGGCAACGGTCACGCCGGACGGCAAGACCGCCTTCGTCGCCAACCACGACGGCGGCACGGTATCGGCGATCGACGTGAAGACCAGGACCAAGCACCCCACCGACATCGCCCTCGGCTCGGTTCCCCAACGGGGTGGCGGTGACGCCGTTCGTTCTCAACGTCAGCTCGCGTGACGTTTCGGACCGATCCTGCGCTACCGACGATGGCACCCGAGGTCGCGAACGCGCCGGACGAGAGCAGGTAGAGATCGTCGCACAGCGGGTCGGCTGCAACGCGCTGACCTGCGCTAACGGCCGAGTCGCACACCGCAGATCGCTTCTCGATTAAGAGTCCGCTGCTCTATCCAGTTGAGCTAGGGGCGCTCGGAGCGTCCATGCTATCGGCGTGGGACGTGGCGGTCACCGGGTCGCGCGGGTTTGTCGGCTCGGCGCGGCGAAGGATGGCGAGCCCGCCGCACGGTCACACGGCGACCTTCCACACACCTCGACTGGTTCGGTGCCCGTTAGAGTTGCTGAACCACGCCGCTGACGCTTCGAAGCCGTGCGACTTGAACAGTTCGAGCCGACGGTGCTCGAACGCAAGACTGCGAGAGTCATCACTCATTGCCGTTCTCCCACGCGCGGCAGCGACACTCGGTCGCGTACGCAGACCGTGCCGCACATACTGCCCGTTCAGGTCGCCACCGCGCACGCCGAAGTGCCGATCCGTGCGGGTCGGGTCAGGCCTGATGGCGTCGTTAAGTGTGCGCGTTCGGTGCGCGTAACCGGTGCGGCCCGAAACGCGGATCCGGCATGATCGCGGTGTGATCCCGGACTTCGTGACGCACTACTACCTGGCGGATCGGGGACCATTCCTCAATCTCTCCGAGCTGGACGAGCCGACCCTGATGGAGGTGATGGTTGAACTCATTCGTCAGCGTAACGAGTCGAGACAGCATCGCCTCTTTGGCAGGACCTACATCGCGATGCGGCGGCTTGTCGAGGCACGGCTCTACCAGCTCTTCGCTCAAGCGGGAGGACGACCGGAGCGCAAGTCACCCCACTACTTCATCCTCGGTGAATCGCCATGGTTCCGCGGGCTTGCAGTCAACATGCAGGAGCTGCGCCTTCCGTTGACCGCCCTCCCGTACGACCAGACCAGCCTTCACCATCGCTGCTCCTCATTACCAGGAGAGCGAAGACAAGTCTACGGCGCCAGGTCGCGCAACTTCCGCGGGAGCCCGGTGTGTTGATGGGTCGACTCGCCGTCCGGCACCGATGACACGGCGGTGTAGGAGGTCTGTAGGCTGGGTCTCGTTGTCGACGAGTCAGTCGGGCTGGTCGCGGCACGATCGAAGGACGTGACCACTTGGCTGCCGGAACCGTGAAGCTCTTCAACGCAAAGAGCTTCGGCTTGATCTCTCGGCAACAGGCCGACGACGTGTTCGTCCGGCCCGTCTAGACCCTCGGGCTTGGTAGCCCGGTTGTGCCGGCGTTCTCGGCGACGTCAGGTCGCTCTGAGGAGCTGGTCTCGAGGTGGACGATGAACAACGTGCCGTCGACAGCGCGACGCTCGAGCTGTGGGCATCGTCGTCGCTGTCTTCTTCGGCGTCTTACCGCGGCTAGCCGATCTGTCGCAGGCCGGTCATCAGGCTGCTTCGATGGGCGGACTCGACATCGCGACGCTCGGCGTGCTCGCCATCGTGAGTGTGGTGGCCTACGGCTTCGTGCTCACCGCGGTGATGCCGGGTCTCAGTCTCGCCCAGGCCGTCGTCGTGAACCAGTCCTCGACCGCGGTCGCGAACACAATGCCGGCGGGTGGGGCTCTCGGCGTCGGTGTCAGTTTCCGCTTCTACGGCTCCTGGGGCCACAGTCGCTCGGCGATCACGCTCAACGTGCTCCTCACGGGAATCGGCAACATTGCGTGCAAGCTCACGCTTCCGATCGCGGCGCTCGCGCTGCTCGCGGTGTACGGTGATACGAGCGCGGGGCTGATCGGCGCCGCACTTGTGGGTCTCCTCGTGCTCGCGATTGTCCTCACCGTTGGCGCGGTCGGCCTTGCCAGTGAGCGCGTCGCCCAGCGCATCGGGCATACCGTCGGGCTGATCAGTGGGAAGGTTCGAGGCTGGTTCCGGCGGCCGCTGCGAGTCGACGCGGGCGTTGTTGCGATGCGGTTCCGGCGTCAGGCGATCGAGTTGTTGCGCAGGCGCGGTGGTCGCCTGACCGCTGGAATGCTCACCTACCACGCAACGCAGTTCGTGCTTCTGTTCGTTGCGCTACGCGCGGTGGGCGTGACGGCCGACCAGGTCAGCTGGGTGCAAGCCCTCGCGGCCTACTCGACGGCGAGCGTTCTCGGTGCACTGCCCATCACACCGGGCGGCATCGGCGTGATGGAACTGGGGCTTGCGGGAGCGCTCATCGCCGCCGGTGGCGCCCACGCCGAGGTCGTTGCCGCAGTGCTCGTCTATCGCACCATGAGCTTTCTGCTCCCACTACCGGTCGGCTCGATCACTTACTTCGTCTGGCGATGGAATTCTCGGTGGCGCCGCGCGCCGGGCTCGCTGAGCCTCGCGCCGGGATAGCCGGCCGACAGGTCGAAAAGAAGAACAATGTCTGAATCGCTGACGATGTCCCAGGGAATGTCTCAGGGTGACGAGGTGTCGGCCCGAACCTTCAGGCGATGGCCAGGGTGGTGCGTCACTTCTCTCATCGTGGTCGGACCCTTGGTCGCGATTCTGCTCGGGGCCATCGGCCTCTGGGGGAGGCAGGTCGGCACCGCGGACCTGGCCCTGCTCGCGGGCCTCTATCTCGTGAGCTGCCTGGGAGTCACCGCCGGCTACCACCGGCTCTTCACCCATCGAAGCTTCGTGGCGGGTCGGGCAGTAAAGATCTCACTGGCGGTTGCCGGCGCGGTTGCCGTCGAAGGCGCACTGATGAGCTGGGTCTCGAATCATCGCCGCCATCACCGGCATTCCGATCAGGTGGGCGACCCGCACTCCCCGCTCTCCTTGGGCGACGATGACCATGATGCTGAAAATACCTCTCGCGGTACGAGTTTGCGCGGTCCGTTCCACGCCCACGAGCCACCCCAAGGACCTCAGACTCCACCTCCAAGCAGGCCCCTCTCAGCAGCGGTTTAGCTTCCCGCTCATTCGCCGCAAACTCTCCACACCTCCCGAGGTAGCACCATCGGTCGTCGAACTGGTGCCTCCGGGGAATGACAAGGCGGGAGCCCCAAGGTGGACCGGGCCTCCCGCTTTCCGCGTCCAGCCTCGGTCTCAAACTGAGCTACTACGCCTTGTTGCCCTTGTTGTTTCTCCGGACCTTGCGCCTCTGCTTTTTGCCAGGCGGTCCGCCGGGACCTCCGGCGTGCGTGTAATCCCTACCAGTCCCCCTCGATTTCCGTTTCGCCATAGTTTCAACGTACCCGCTTGGTCAGATCCGGGTGGACGTCCCGGAGATTCAAACTGACCCACCACCCGAACTGACCCATTACCCGATATTGCAACGCTAGAAAGCAGAGGCCCGTTCTGGTGAGGTCAGACGCGCAGAACTGCCTCGTCGGCGTCTTTGACCCGCTGGTAGGCCTGGGCAAGACGATCGCGCGCGTCGTCGATCTGTTGCTGGGTGAGATCCTCGACTACGAGGAGATGCTGAACGGCATCGCTCGCTTCGCGCAGTTGGCGGTGAGCTGCAATCACGTCCGCGCGGTCGACCATGAGACAAGGCTGCCTTCCACGCGATGCGGGGTATCTGCGGCCGGGGTGCGCCACGACCTCGCGGTGTCCGCGCGTGGGGAGGTCCTATGCTGCGAGTGTCGCCGGCGGGTCGCTTGTGCTTGTCGCGGCGCTATCGGAGGAAGTGATCGAGTTGGCCACGGGTACGGTGAAGTTCTTCAACGCTCGGAAGGGTTACGGCTTCATCTCGCGTGAGGAAGGCAACGACGTGTTCGTCCACGTCTCCGCCATTGAGGGCACGGGCGATAAGAGCCTCCAGGAGGGCCAACGCGTCGAGTTCGACGTCGGTCCCGGCAAGAAAGGCGATGAAGCCCGCAACGTTCGGCCCGTCTAGGCCGTCGGCCGGGCGACCGAGTCGAGCATCGTCATGGCCCGGTCGCAGCGCGGGCAGGGACGACCAGGACCTCGTCCACTTGTACCTGACCGATCTCGGCCGACACGCGCTGCTCAGCAGAGACGATGAGGCCCGACTGGCCAAACTGATCGAGGCGGGCGCCGATGCGCGCCGCCAGCTTCGGGATCTCAATGGCGTGACTCCTGGGCGTCGGCGCGCTCTTTGCCGGATGGTGCGGGCCGGCGACGATGCCGGCCGCACGTTCGTGGAGGCGAACCTGCGCCTGGTCGTCTCGATCGCCAAGAAATACCAGGCGTCTGGTGTCCCGTTGCTGGATCTGGTCCAGGACGGCAACCTCGGACTGATGCGCGCTGTCGCCAAGTTCGATTGGCGCAAAGGCTTCAAGTTCTCGACCTACGCCACGTGGTGGATCCGCCAGAGCATCCAGCGGGGCATCGCCAGCACCGCCCACACGATCCGGTTGCCGATCCAGGCCACCGAGCAGCTCCTCCGGGCCCGAAACACGTGGGCACGCCTCGAAGCCGAGTTGCGTCGCACGCCAACACTCGGGGAGGTCGCGGCCGAACTTGAGCTCCCGGAGCACGATGTCAGCGTCATCTTGCGCTGGGGGATCGACCCGGTCTCGCTCTCTGAACCCCTTTCCGCCGACAGCGACACAGAACTCGCCGACGTTGTGGCTGACCGATCAGCCGCTTCGCCCTTCGAATCCGCCGCCACCGCGCTGTTACCCCGCGAGGTCGCCAAACTCGTGGCGCCGCTACCGGCCCGCGAACGCGAGATCCTCACGCTGCACTTCGGGCTCGATCGCGGCGAACCCCGCACCCTTGAACAAGTCGGCCAACACTTCAACCTCACCCCACAACGAATCCGACAACTCGAGGCTCGAGCCATGTCCAAACTGCGCCACCCCGCCTTCAACACGCCGCACTCGACGTGACCACGGCGGCGGCGGCGGCGGCGTTCGGCGAACGGTGTGCCGCCCTGACCGGTGCCGGAGCCGACAGGTGAGCCGTGGTCCGTTCGTGTCGTATGCGCAGAACCAGGAGGACGTGGTGCTTGCCCGCGCCCTCCGCCCCGACGACCGGGGGGCTTCTGGGTGGACGTCGGCGCCGGCGATCCCGTACTGGATTCGGTCCACTGCGGCGTTCGCCGAGCGGGGGTGGCGTGGCGTGAACGTGGAACCGCTCCCGCGCGAACACGAGCGGCTCTGCGCGGCGCGGCCGGCGGACACGAATCTGCGGGTCGCGCTCGGTGCGACGGCCGGCCTGGGGAAGCTGTTCGTCGAGCCGGCTGAGAACCGCGGCGCGTCCACCATGGTGCCCGAACTCGCGGAGCGCTACCGGGCCGACGGCGAGGAGTTCACTCCCATCGAGGTGCCCATCTCGACGCTCGCGCGGGTCGTGGCCGACCACGTTGCGGGTCCGGTCGACTTCCTCAAGGTGGACGTGGAGGGCTTCGAGCGCGAGGTGCTCGCCGGGGCCGACTGGTCCAGCTTCCGGCCCCGGGTCGTGGTCATGGAAGCAACCGTGCCGAAGTCCGACGAACCGGCCCACGAGGGCTGGGAGCCGATGCTCCTCGAAGTGGGTTACCGGTTCGCCATGTTCGACGGGCTCAACCGCTTCTACGCGCACGCCGACGAACCAGCGCTCTTGCAGACGCTCGCGATCCCCGCCAACGTGTTCGACGATTTCGTCCCGTACGCGTGGGCGCACCAGGTCGACCAGGCACACCAGTGGGCACACAGCCTGGAGGACGCGCTTACCCAGGCGCACCAAGAACGCGACCAGCTGTACGAGACTGTGGCACGCGCATCCGCAACAGCCCGCTCCGCGCAGGAACAGTCTGCCATCGCCGACGAGCGCAACGCGGCACTCCGTGACGACCTCAACGCTGCGCAGCTGCGAACCGCGCGAGCACTTGCCGAAACTCACCGTGTTCGCACAGAACTGCACGCGCTGAGGGCCACCCGCACCTGAGCCACCGCCGCTGGCTTCAGTCCAACATGAATCGGGCCGCTGGACTCGTGCGGTACTGGGGAGTTGGCGACGGGCGCGCCGTGCCCCCGATGCGCCGGTCCGGAACGCGCCATGACGCGCACGCTGAACGCAGCACCCCGAGACGCGGCGTGCCGATGCCCTCCGGACCCAGGTTCGCGACGGAGAATCCACCCTTCGTTCCCCCTCCCGTCAAACCGGGAACGGGAGTATGAGCATCGGCGCGGATTTGCACCACTCCGCTGGGCGCCGTCCACACAAACTACGACAGCCTGGCTGTTGCCGTCTTTTGTGGACGAAGATGCCAGCGCATATCGCCGGTTATGTGCTCCGCTCGCGTGTCGACGTGGTCGTTGTTATGTGCGGGCAGTT
>WNGF01010899.1_pt1 | contig 10598 bp, 7 predicted proteins | sample 5400641 | NCBI WGS metagenome assembly WNGF01 (sample SAMN13153371, study PRJNA577476) | soil metagenome | isolation source: 80 cm soil or saprolite under grassland replicate 2 | place: USA:California | collected 2016-06-15
CTGAAATATGAGGTGGACTTTCGCTGTGTTTACGCCGCCGTTCTGGAAAAATGGCTCAAGACGCGCAGCGAACCGGTCCTGGGCGGGAAATTTGAGCCGTTGCCGATTGTCGCGTAGCGGCGGGAGTCCCGCCACTTGTGTTCGGCACGCAAAACGCTTCCCGCGTTTTGCCTCTCTCTCTCTCTCTCCGGGCGGCAGGATGCCGCCCTCCACGGCAGCCAGGATGGCTGCCGCCACAAATTGAGGTGGATAACTCGGCTTGCCCCGATCGCCAAAGCCAATAGCATGGCCGCGTGAGCGACCTGATCGAGTCTGTTGAACAAACAATTATCGCCCGGCAACTTCTTGGGCGAGGCCAGCCCGTGTTGCTCGCCGTCTCCGGCGGGCTGGATTCAATGGTGCTCCTGCGGGTTCTCCACTCGCTGTCGCGGCGAAACCGATGGCGGCTGGCCGTCGCTCATTTCAATCACCGGTTGCGCGCAGAGGCAAGCGATGCGGACGAGCGGTTGGTCCGCGCGACTGCGGAAAAGCTGGGCTTGCGCTTCGTCGGCAGCGCCGGGGACGCGGCGGCGCTGGCCCGGCGGGAGAAAGTTTCGGTTGAAATGGCCGCGCGCAGGCTGCGCCACGACTTTCTTGCCCGCACCGCAAAGCGGTTGAAAATCAAAACCATTGCGCTCGCCCACCACGCTGATGACCAGGTCGAATTGTTCTTTCTTCGGCTGCTGCGCGGTGCGGGGGGAGAAGGTCTGGCGGGGATGAAATGGAACAGCCCTTCGCCCAATGATCCGGGCGTTCGCCTGGTTCGACCGTTGCTTGACCGGACCAAAGCGGCCTTGCGCCGTTTCGCGGCAGAGCAGGGGATCACGTTTCGTGAGGACGCCACGAACGCGCAACTTCATTTCCTGCGAAACCGCATTCGCAACAAGCTGCTTCCCCTGTTGTCGCAAAAGTATCAGCCCGCGTTGGCCCGGTCGGTGTTGCGGACGATGGACCTGGTGAGCGTAGAAGCCGACTTCGTCCGGCGCGCGGCGGAGGAATGGCTGGAACGGCGGCGGCGGAGCGATTTTGAAAATCTTCATCCGGCTGTCCAGCGGCAGATCATCAGAATTCAACTGATGAAGATGGATGTTGCACCCGACTTTGACCTGGTGGAGCAGTTGCACGGCGCCGCGCAGCGGGCCGTGTCGGTGGGCGCGGGCCAGACGGTTTGTCGGGAACGCACCGGACGCATTGTCAAGCAACCGAACATCGGCGCCATTTTCAAACCGGACCTAAGGACGATCGAATTGGAGGGGAAGGATGGAGCAGCCGAGTTGGGCGGGCTGAATATCCATTGGCAAATTGTTTCGTGCGTGATGTCGGCGAAGCCGAACGTGAAGTTCAGCCGAAGCTGCGAGCATTTCGACGCGGACAAAGTCGGTTCGCCGATTATTCTTCGCCACTGGCGCCGCGGAGACCGTTTTCAACCGATTGGCCTGAAGGCGCCGGTCAAGTTGCAGGATCTGTTGGTGAACCGGAAAATCCCCCACGCCCAACGACATCAACTGGTTGTCGCGACGACGGCGGCGGGCGAGTTGTTCTGGGTGGAAGGCTTGCGCATGTCCGAGCGTTTCAAGCTCGACAGTCGGACGGTTCATCGGTTGAAATGGCGGTGGTCGGGTCGCTAATGCGCGGTTGCGGGTGCAACTGAGCCGTGTTAGTGTGCCGCGAATCAATTGCGCTCGAATGGCTGACGACAGACATAACGACAACGGAAAGAACGACAAGAAAGGCGGGGAAATCCGCGTGCCGCCCCGCACCTGGTTGCTCTGGATTGGAATCATCGCGCTCATCCCGCTGGTCTGGAAGTTTCACAGCACCGTGGAAACGAAGTACCGCACGCCGACCTACACGGAATTCATCGGGTTGGTCACGAATAACCTGATCGTCAAGGGCACGATCAACTACAGTCCCCAGTCTCCGGACCTTCGCGAGGTCAGCGGCAAATACCTCGACAAAAAGCCGAACGGGGAAACGGCGGAAATTGCTTTCAAAGGCACGTACCGTCTTCTCGAGCCCGTCGAAAAGGTTCTGTTGGACTCCGGCAGGTTCGACGGTATCCAGCCGAACACGCTGCTGCTGGGCGTCGTTTACTCGTTGTTGCCCTTTGTGCTCTTCGGCGCCTTGGTTTGGTTTTTCCTGATTCGCCAGCTCAAGATGGCCGGTAAAGGGGCCCTGAGTTTCGGCAAAAGCAAGGCGCGCATGCTCAGCAAGGAAAAAAACCGCACCACCTTCAAAGACGTGGCGGGTGTGGAAGAGGCCAAAGAGGAAGTGTCTGAACTGGTGGAGTTTTTGAAGGACCCCAAGAAATTCCAGAAACTCGGGGGCCGCATTCCCAAAGGCATCTTGATGGTCGGCGCGCCGGGCACGGGCAAGACGCTCCTGGCCAAAGCCATCGCCGGCGAGGCGGACGCCGCGTTTTTCAGCATCAGCGGTTCGGATTTCGTGGAGATGTTCGTGGGCGTCGGCGCCAGCCGCGTGCGCGACATGTTCGAGCAGGCGCGCAAAAACACGCCCTGCCTGGTGTTCATTGACGAAATCGACGCCGTGGGGCGCAGCCGCGGCCACGGCCTGGGCGGCGGCAACGACGAACGCGAACAAACGCTCAATGCGCTGCTCGTCGAGATGGACGGCTTTGATACGCAGGAAGGCATTATCATCATCGCGGCGACGAACCGGCCGGATGTGCTGGATCCGGCGTTGCTGCGGCCCGGTCGATTTGACCGGCAGATCACGGTGAACCTGCCCGATGTCCGGGGTCGCGAGGCCATCCTCAAGGTTCACGCCAAGAATGTTAAATTGGAACCGGCCGCGGATTTGAGCGTCATTGCGCGGGGCACGCCCGGTTATTCCGGGGCCGAACTGGCCAACCTGCTCAACGAGGCTGCGCTGTTGGCCGCACGAATGAACAAAAAAGCCATCGGCATGGTGGAACTGGAAGAAGCGCGCGACAAAGTCCGCTGGGGCCGCGAACGCCGCAGCCTGGCGATGACCGACGATGAGAAACGCAACACGGCATGGCACGAGGCCGGCCACGCGCTGGTCAACGTCATACTGCCGCACACGCATCCGCTCCATAAAGTCACCATCATTCCGCGCGGCCAATCGCTGGGTTCAACCATGTCATTGCCGAAAGACGACGTGCTGAACCGGCGCCGCAAGGAAATGCTCGACATGATCGCGGTCACCATGGCCGGCCGCATCGCCGAAGAGATCGTTGCCGGCGACATTTCAACCGGCGCCGCGGGTGACATTCAGCAGGCCACTCAGCTTGCACGCGCGATGGTGTGCCATTGGGGCATGAGCGATAAACTCGGCATGGTCCAGTACGGCGACAACAACGAGTACGTCTTCCTCGGGCGCGAGATGATTCGCAGCAAGGATTACAGCGAACGCACGGCCCAGGAGATCGACACCGAAGTGAAGCGGATCATCGACGAGGAGTTTCGGATCGCGAAGGAGATCATTTACAACAATCGCGATAAACTCGAGCTGATCGCCAATTGCCTGCTCGAATATGAAACGCTCGACGGCACTCAGGTCGCCGAGATCGTGCGCACCGGCCGGTTCACTCCGCCGCCGCCCACGCCGCAGTTGGACCCGCCCTCCGGAGCGCAGGCGGCAACGCCGTTGCCGGAAATCCCCAAACCGGTACCCCCGAAACTTGATCCCGGCCTCGGCGCCGCGGCGCCCGCCACGGCGTAACGCTGCACACCCGTGCGAGCCAGGGCAACGACCACACGGGCGGGACGCCCGTGCCACTACAAACCTTTCGCTCTTCGATCTTCCATCTTCCCTTGCCGGCCCCCGCTCGATTATGCTGGCCGCATGATTATCGCACCGTCGCTGCTGGCGGCGAACTTTGGCAAACTCGCCGCCGAGACCATTCGGGTGAACAAGGCCGGCGCCCAATGGCTGCATCTGGACATCATGGACGGCCATTTTGTGCCGAACATTTCCTTCGGCCCGGAGGTGGTTCGGGTGGTGCGACCGCTCACGCGAATGTTTTTGGACGTGCATCTGATGTGCGCCCGGCCGGAGATTCTGTTGGACCCCTTTGCAAAAGCCGGCGCCGACCAGATGACGGTGCACGTCGAATTAGGCGAACGCGTCACGCCGTTGTTGTGGAAAATCAAGTCACTCGGAAAAAAAGTCGGGCTGGCGATCAACCCGCCCACCGGCATGTCGCAGGTGGAATCCCGGCTCGGCCAGATCGATGTGTTGCTGATCATGACGGTCAATCCGGGGTTTGGCGGGCAGCCGTTCATTACGGAAACGTTGCCGAAAATCCAGCAGGCCTACGAATGGCGCAAAGAGAAGGGTCTGCGCTACCGCATTGAAGTGGACGGCGGCATCAATTTTCAATCGGCCGCCGAATGCGCCCATGCGGGCGCGGACACGTTTGTGAGCGGCACGGGACTTTTCCGGCATCGAAACTTCAAGTCGGCGCTGGGCCGGATGCAGAAGATTGTGGACGAACAGCGCCGAAGCAGGAGTTGAAGCCATGGGACAAATCCGGTTTGGAACCGACGGCTGGCGGGCGGTGATCGCCGAGGATTTTACCTTCGCAAACGTCGAGCGCGTCGCCCAGGCCGCGGCGGATTATTGGAACTTTAATCCCGTGCCCCGAACGGAGAACAAAGCCATTGTCGGCTTCGACCGCCGCTTTCTCTCCGACCAGTTTGCCCGGCGGACGGCCGAAATCCTCGCCGGCAATGGTTTTCAGGTCACGCTGACTTCGGCGCCGACGCCGACGCCTGCCGTCTCCCTCGCCGTCAAAGCCCAACGCGCCATCGGCGGAGTGATGATCACCGCCAGCCACAATCCGCCTGTGTTCAACGGTTTCAAGTTGAAGGCCCATTACGGCGGTTCCGCCGAGGCGGTCATTTGCCAGGGTGTCGAGGCGTTGTTGGACAAAAATCCGGTTCGCGCCGCCGCGCCGAACGACACGTCCAAACAGAGGGAGATCATCCTCAAAGACATTCGACCGGCCCATTACGCGGCGGTCAAAAGTCTGGTGGATTTCCCGCTGATCGCGCGCTCGAAACTGCGCTTCGCGCACGACGCCTTGTTCGGCGTGGGCGCCGGTTGCTTCGACGAATTGCTGGCGGGGACGCGTTGCCGGGTCACCACGTTGAACGCGGCGCATGACCCGTTTTTCGGCGGCCTCAATCCGGAACCGATTCCGAAGAACTACGGCCCGAGCGCCGCGTTTCTCAGGAAGCATCCCCATGACCTTTGTCTGGTGACGGACGGCGACGCCGACCGGGTCGGGGGCATGGACGGACGCGGCCACGCGCTCTCGACGCATCAGTTGATTTGCCTGTTGTTGCACCATTTCATCGCCAATCGCAAGGGCAGGGGACGGGTCGTCAAAGCGCTGACCACGACTTCCATGGTGGACCGGATGTGCGCGGCGCATGGGCTGGAACTGGTCGAGACAGCGGTCGGGTTCAAATATGTCGCCAGTGAAATGCTCAAGGGCGGCGTGCTGCTGGGTTTCGAAGAGAGCGGCGGCATCGGCTTTCCGGGCCATATCCCGGAGCGCGACGGCATTCTGGCCGGGCTGATGTTGCTCGAACTGCTCGCCACGGAACGCAAATCCGTCAACAAACTGATTGCCGGACTGGAAAAACGATTCGGTATGCATCGCTACGCGCGCATCGACACGCATTTCCCGTTGGAGAAACGGACGGCACTCATGGAATTCTGCAAGGCCAATCCGCCGGCGAAGTTGTTGCGCTCGCCGGTGGCGGCTGTGAAATCATTCGACGGCGTGAAGTTCATCGCGGCAGACGGTTCCTGGCTCATGCTGCGCGGCTCCGGCACGGAACCGATACTGCGGATTTATGCGGAAGCAGGGTCAGACGCCGGAGTCCGGCGGCTGCTGAAGCTGGGAATCGGCTTGACCAAACGGGTCTAGCAGCCCGTTGAAAAATCGCAGCCTAATAGGAGCCGAGGGGCGCACGTAGAAGCCGCCACCGGAGCGTCCATCCTCCGAAGCAGAGTTACTGCGGAGGTCGGACCGACCTCCGGTCCGGCACGATTGGTTCCGTCCGCTCGGACGCGGCCAGGGACAACGCAGCGCGATGTCCGGTAGTGGCACGGGCGTCCCGCGCGTGAGGTGGTTGCCCAGGCTCGCACGGGCGGGACGCCCGTGCCACTACGCCGACTGGCAAATTTCCTTTTTCTTCGGCGTGGACACCGGTATGTTCTGCCGGAAAATTAGAGACCGAGTGCGGTCGAGGTGGAACCGGATGAGACGGCATTCCGCTCTCCGCATTCCGCATTGGAACCATGGACGCGGCGCACATACGCAATTTCAGCATTATCGCCCATATCGATCACGGGAAGACCACGCTTTCGGACCGCCTGCTCCATCGCACCGGCACCATTTCCGACCGCGAGATGCAGGAACAACTGCTCGACTCGATGGACCTGGAGCGGGAACGCGGCATCACCATCAAGGCGCATCCCGTCACCATGCTGTACCAGGCGAAGAACGGCGAGAGCTACGAATTGAATTTGATTGATACGCCGGGCCACGTCGATTTTTCCTACGAAGTCTCGCGCAGTTTGAGCGCGTGCGAAGGGGCCCTCCTGATCGTGGATGCCGCGCAGGGCGTCGAGGCGCAAACGGTCGCCAACGTCCACCTGGCGATGAAACAGAACCTGGAAATCATTCCGGTCATCAACAAAATCGATCTGCCGCACGCCGATGTCGCGCTGACCCGGCAACAGTTGGAGGATATTCTGGCGATTCCCGCCGAATCGGCCATTCTGGCCAGCGCCAAGGAAGGCATCGGCATCGACGAGATTCTGGAAGCGATCATCGCGCGCATTCCGGCGCCGAAACCGACGGGGGAAAGATCGTTGCAGGCGCTTTCCTTCGACTCGTATTTCGACACCTACAAAGGCGTGGTCACGCACGTCCGCGTGTTCAACGGCGAACTCAAGGCGGGGTTGCTGGTCAAACTGTTGCACTCCGGCAAGACGGTCGAAGTCAAAGAGGTCGGCAGCTTCAATCCCAAGCCTTATGTGCGCGAAAGGCTGCAGGTCGGGGAAACCGGTTATCTCACCGCCAACATCAAGAGCCCGTTGGACGTCAAACTGGGCGACACCTTGACCGATTCACGAGTCCCGTCGCCGGCTCTGGCCGGTTTCCTGGAGGTCCACCCGATGGTGTTCAGCGGCATTTATCCGATCAACACGGCCGATTACGAACATCTCAAAGCGAACCTGGCGAAACTGCAACTTAACGACTCGGCGTTTGTTTATCAGTCCGAGAGCTCGGTGGCGCTCGGCTTTGGTTTTCGCTGCGGTTTCCTCGGCCTGCTGCATCTGGAAATCATGCAGGAACGGTTGCGTCGCGAATACGGCGTGGACATCATCGCGACCTATCCGAGCGTGGTTTATCACGTCACGATGACGGACAAAACGCTGAAAGAAATCGACAATCCCGCCTATTTACCGGAGCTGAATTACATCGAGAAAATCGCCGAGCCGATGGTCAAGGCGTTTGTGATTTGTCCGAACGAATACATCGGCGACATGATGGCATTGATCTCGGAGAAGCGCGGCGCCGTGCAACACACCGAGACGCTCGATCCGCGGCGCGTCATGTTGAGCAGCCGCATTCCATTGAACGAAATCCTGATCGACTTTCACGACCGCATCAAAAGCATCACCCGCGGCTACGGCTCGATGGATTACGAACACGACGGCTACCAGGAATCGGACATGGTCAAACTCGACATGCTGGTGAACAACGAACCGGTGGACGCGTTTTCCTGCATCGTACATCGCAGCAAAGCGGAGGGCAGGGGACGGGCATTGGCAGCGAAGCTCAAGGAAGTCATCCCCCGGCAACAATTTCAGGTGGCCATCCAGGCGGCCATCGGCGGAAAAGTCGTCGCGCGCGAAACGGTCAGCGCGCTGCGCAAAGACGTGACGGCAAAATGTTACGGCGGCGACATCACGCGCAAACGCAAGTTGTTGGAAAAACAGAAAGAAGGGAAGAAGCGGATGAAATCGGTCGGCTCGGTGCATATTCCGCAGGAAGCCTTCATTGAAGTGTTAAAGGCATAAATGGGAACATTGATTTTTCGCTGGTTTTTCTCGCGGACAGTGCGCCAGGCGCTCGATATGTGTCGGCAGGTCCGCAAGTGGATCCACGCCCAGCAGGACCTCCTGACGCCCGAAAAGGTCCAGGAGGCGGCCAAGGCCGCCCGGGAATTGCGAGGGGCAATGGTCGCGGGCGAAGCGATCGAGGGCATCAAGGCGCGAATGAAAAACCTTGAAAAGGTGGCCAACGACCATTTGCTTCCCTATCCCAGCGCTTCGATTCGCGAAAACGTCGAGGTGTTTCTGGTGACCGGCGCGGTCGTGCTGGCGTTGCGCACGTTTTTCTTCCAGCCGATGGCGATACCCTCCGGCTCGGCGCAGCCGACCTTGTGGGGCATTGTATCGGAGGACCTCAAAGGCCGGGCAGACGTCAAGTTTCCGACCGGGCTGGAGAAGGCGTTTCAATTGTGCTGGTCGGGAGTTCGTTACTACCACGAGGTGGCGGAAACGGGCGGAGCGCTGCGGATTGGCGAAGTTGAAAGAGTTTTGAAATTCATTAGAAGACAAACCATTTGGGTCGGTGAAAAGCCTTACACGTTTTGGTTTCCTCCCGATGCCCCGGAAGACCTGGCGCAACGGGCGGGGCTGGCGAATGGGCAAATGATTGAACCGGGAGAGGAGTTCATCAAACTCAAGGTGGTCAGCGGCGATCATTTGTTTGTCAACCGGATGACCTACAATTTCCGGCATCCCCGCCGCGGTGAAATCATTGTGTTTTCTTCGGACAATATTCCGGGACTGATCCAAAACACGCATTATATCAAACGCCTGATCGCGCTGGGGAACGAACACGTGCGCATTGGCAACGACCGGCATGTCATTATCAACGGGCGCCGGTTGGACGCCACGACGCCCGGATTCGAGAATGTTTACGGATTCGACCCGAAACAGCCGCCGCTAAAAGACCATTATTCCGGCCACGTAAACAACTTCGTTGGCGTAAAGTATTCGCCGTATCGTCTGGCCCCTTTGTTCCTCGACGAAAACAGCGAGTTTGTCGTCCGGCCCGGCCATTATCTGGCCTTCGGCGACAACACCATGAACAGCCATGACGGTCGCGCCTGGGGCGACTTTCCGCAGGAGAAAGTTGTCGGAAAGGCCAGCTTCGTTTTCTGGCCGATTGGAGGAAGAGACCACATCCCCAGCCGGTTTGGCTGGGGCTACCGTTAACCGGGGAAGGGAGACACGATGCTGCGCTGGTTCCTCTCGCGCAAGGTCCGGCAGGCAACCAACCTCTGCCGGCACGTGCAGAGACTGGTCAACGCCCAGCGCGACCAACTCCGCGCGGAAGCCGTCGAAAAAATTGCCGCAGCGGTTGCCGCCGTCCGGGCGGCGCTTGCTTCCAACGCGGACAAAAGGCTCCTCGAAGAACGGATGGCCGACCTGGAAAAAGCCACCGCGCGATGGCTGAAATTCCATCCCCATGCATCGGTTAGAGAAAACGTCGAGGTGATCCTCGTGGCGGTGGCCATCGCCGTCGCCATCCACACCTTTTTCCTGAAGCCATTCAAAATTCCGACTGGCTCAATGCAGCCGACGCTTTGTGGGATTACTGCCGACGAGCTGGGCGACAATCCGGACGTCGAGATTCCCACTGGGCTGAAGAAGTTTTTTGACTATTGGATCTACGGCATTTCCCACTCCCTTTATCGCCAGAGTGACCGGGTCCTGAAAACCAGGGTCTTTGCCGGCGACCATTTGTTCGTCGATCGTTTGAGCTACAATTTTCGGCGACCGAAACGGGGTGAAATCATCGTTTTCAAGACCGAAGGCATTCGGAGTTCTTTCCCGCCCCCGATGCCGCAGGACCAGTATTATATCAAGCGGATGGTGGCGATGGGCGGCGAGCAGGTTCTGGTCGGGAACGATCGTCATCTGGCCATCAACGGTCGGCGGCTGGATCACACGGCGGCGCATTTTGAAAACGTTTATTCCTTTGACCCGAGGCAGCCGCCACAGGAAAACCATTACTCCGGGCATCTGAACGGCACGATCGCCGCGCGCTATGGTGATGGGCGACAATACCCTGAGCAGTTCGGATTCCCGGACCTGGGGTGACTTTTCGTGCACCAACGTCATCGGGAAATATTTCTTCGTTTACTGGCCGATCAGCAGCCGCTTCGGTTGGGCCCCGCGGTAGCTCAATAGCGCCTCGTGCTCCAACGGGTCCCGCGCGGCTTTGCGGCTCTGGCAGGCGAGGAGGTTGATCGTCGGGAAGACGGCATTCTGACAACGGGGCCGTTGGAGAGATAATGACGCTCCCGGACAACTCGGACAGGCGGTTCTGCCACGATTCTGCCAGGAGCAACCGCCCAGTGAAGCTATCGGCATATATTTCGCACAATATTAGTTATATTTAATACTGATTTGCCAGGAAATCCCCTGTTCCAACCTGTTTTGAGGGCTTTCATCCCGATTCCAGTGTCCGGCGGTAA
>WNGF01011839.1_pt1 | contig 10598 bp, 8 predicted proteins | sample 5400641 | NCBI WGS metagenome assembly WNGF01 (sample SAMN13153371, study PRJNA577476) | soil metagenome | isolation source: 80 cm soil or saprolite under grassland replicate 2 | place: USA:California | collected 2016-06-15
TTCGCGCCCCCGACCGTGGCCGAGCTGGGCGCCGAGCTGCGGACCTGGGAAGTCGTCTACAACACCGTGCGCCCCCACCAGGCGCTCGGCTACCTCACCCCACTGGAGTTCGTCACGGCCTGGAATCGTCAGCATCCGAGAAAGGAGCAGGTGTAACGGAGGTAGCGAACGAGCACACCCCCTTGACAATCGTCTCGCAAACGAGTAGTCTCGGCATGGCAGGCTTGGCGGCGGTCCGCCTTAGGCGGGCCAGCACCCTCTGTCCTCGTCGGGCGACACTCGGATGTCGCGGCCTTGTGGCGACAGCCTGGGGCCGGCCGGTCGCGGCGGACGTGGGGGAAGCAGGAGGTGGTGAAGGGCAGACATGCGGCGCGACTCCCACGTGGAATCGTGGCGTGATCATCCCATCTTCTTACGCGGCTAACGTTCACCCCTAACTTGAGGAGGTTCCGAATGCGGAAGGCATTTTCGATCGTTGGCGCCGCCCTGCTGGCCGTGAGCATGTTCGCGACGCCAGCTAGTGCCGCCGGCAGCGCGTCTGGCTCGTGTGGCTACTCGGCTGGCAACTACGGGGAAAATAGCCTATTCCCCGGCCCGATCAACCCTGAAAGCGGGACCGTGCCGGCCATCTTCTACCAGGTCAACTACTCCGGCGTGGATGCCCCGACCACGCTCGGTGTGCTGATCCGCTACAACGGCGAGCTCGAAAGCCAGGTGGGCCTGGCCTCGGCGACGGCGAGCAACGCGTCGGGCAGCTTGACGGGCAGGTTCGGCGCGGCGTCCTTGATCGACCCCGAGAGGGAGGGCGCGGGCTCCGGTAGCCAGCGAGGGGGCCCCACCAGCAACCGCGTCAAGGCTTGGCGAGGCGGTACGGCCGGTCCGGGCGGCAACCAGTCGGCCCACTCGACTGGTAATGGCGCGGTATCGACCCGCTATAACCGGGTTCAGGCAGGAAACAGCGGGTACGCGGGCCTGGGCGGGGTCACGCCCGGCCTGTACGTTTTCTACGTCTATACGGGCGAGGAGAGGGACACGGCGGAGGGTCGGCGGTTCTTCGCTGACGAGAAGAACTTCCTGGGCCGTTTCTCCTGCGCGGTCGAGGATAACCAGAAGTAGCCCGTCTCTCCATCGACCGACCAGAGGGGCCCGGTCCGCTGAGTAGACCGGGCCTCTCGTTTGCTACCCAAGGCGCGTGCTGGGGTACCCTTGAGTCGTGGGCCTGGCACCTGGGCGCACGGGGGGTGTCAGCCGCTCGATCTGGGCGTGCAGGCGCCGAGTCTCCCAGAGTGTGCTAGACTGAGCGCCCGATGGCGCGACTGGCTGCTATACTCTGGTGCCTGGTTTGCGTGGCCTTGATGGCCCTGGTGGCCTTGCTGGCCTCCTGCCGCGATGGTCTGTCAGCCCGCCGGCAGCCGTCCGAGAGCGCGTCAGCCGCCCGACCCCGCAGCTCGGCTCCCCCAGCCACGCCCACCTCTGTTGCCGCGGGCTTCACGGTTGTGGCCGGCGGGCTCGTCAATCCGCGCGGCCTGGCGTTCGCTGCCGATGGCGCCCTGTACGTTGCCGAGGCGGGCGTCGGTGGACCCACGGAGATCGACCTCGGGCGCAAGCGATCACACCTGGTGGGCAACACCGGACGAGTCTCGATGGTCCGGCCAGGACAATCGCCGAGACCACTGCTCAGCGAGCTGCCGTCAATCGTCACCGCGGCGCGCGAGGAGGTGGGCCCCACAGGGCTGACGTTCGTCGGCGACACGCTCTACCTCTTGACGGCGTCCGGCGGTTGGGATGTGGGCGACCCAGCCTTCGACAACAGGCTCTACAGGGTGGCTGCCGAGGGTGCGCTCCAACCGGTCCTCAACCTGAGCGAGTTAAATCTAGGCGAGCCAAGCCTGGCCAGGCGCCAGGACCCGCGCGCCGACGTGCCGGGCGGGATGCCATACGGGCTGGTGTCGCTGGGCGGCGCGCTGTACGCGACCGACGGCAACCAGGACCAGGTGATCAAGATCACGCCGGATGGACGGGCGCACCGGATCCTCGAGTACCCGGCCTCAGATCGCGCCCTGACCGGCATAGCGGCCGGACCGGACACAGTCTCTACGTTGCCGAATACGCCGCTGGACAGATCAGTCGCGTCGGCCCGGAAGGGGGCAGCGCGATGGTGGCGACCGGCCTGGCGCTTCCGATCGGGCTCGCCTTCGACCCTTCGGGCCGACTGTGCGTTCTGGAGTACGTCGGCCAACTGGTCTGTCTGGCAGGGGACGGCTCACGTGACGTGATCGCCTCGGGCCTGAGCCAGCCGACCGCGGTCGCCCTGGGACCCGATGGCAGCTTCTACGTTTCCAACCATGGTCACTTCGCTCCGGACGGCCAGGGCCAGATCGTGCGAGTCGACGCCAGGCGGTAGGTGGTGGGCGGCGGACTGGGGTACCCTTGAGCCGTGGTCCTGGCAGGCGTACGCCAACTCCTGACAGTCTCGAGATTCCGTCGGTCGGGGCCGGGCGCGTTGGGCCGGCTCGACCTGCTCGCCACCATCGCCATCTTCGCCGTCGCGGCCGTCGTCTTGCTCTCCGAGGCGAGTCAGGCCAGTTTCGAGGGCGACGAGGCCGACTACATCGCCACGAGCCGCTACTTTAGCTACCTGTTCCTCGAGCGCGACCCGACGCGTGAGGAGTGGGGCGACAACCACTGGACTCGCACCCAGCCGCCGCTGACCAGATACGTGCTCGGCGCCTGGCTGGCGGTCCGCGGCCACGATCTGGCGGCCCTCAACCAGCCCTACGTCTCGACCGCCAGCAGCGTGGAGGTGAACCGGCGCAAGGGCCGGGTGCCCGACGACCAGGCCCTGGCCCACGCTCGGGAGCCGATGGCTGTGCTGGGTGCAGCGGCGATCGCGCTACTCTACCCTCTGGGAGTCCTATTCGGCGGACCTCTGGCGGGCGGGGCCGCGGCGCTGCTGGCTCTCTCGAGCCCATTCGTGCGCTACACGCTGGTCCACGCCTGGGCCGAGCCGCCGTTGGCGTGCTTTCTGACACTGTCTGCGCTGCTGGCCGCGATCGGGGCGAGACGCATGGTGGCCGGGCCCCGCGCAGCGGAGTGGCTTGGTTGGAGCCTCTGGCTGGGCATCGCGCTCGGGCTCGCCTGCTCGGCCAAGCTGACGGGCTTCGTGGGCATGTTGGCCACGCTCGGCTGGGGGGTGGGGGCTGCGCTGGCCACCCCGACCGTAGGGGCACGGCATGCCGTGCCCTCGTGTCAGGGCGCAGCAAGCAGCGCCCCTACGAGGACCCGGAGGGCACGCCCCCTCCTTGGCTGGGCGCTGCTCTCGGCGTCGATCGGTCTGGCCCTGTTCGTCGCCTTGAATCCCTACCTCTGGCGGGGACCGGTCCAGGGAGTTCAAGCTATGCTGCGTGAGCGGGCCGAGGAGATGGCAGTCCAACAACGCCTGTGGCCGGAATACGCGGTTCTCGATCCTCGAGACCGACCGGGCCTGACCGTGGCCGGCAGCATGCGCTTCGGCCCCTGGGCGGAGACAGCCGCCAGCACCCCCATCGGCCTGGCATTCATGGGAGTCGGCCTGGTGCAGCTTCTACTCCTCGCTCGTGCGCACACGCCCCCGCCTGGCGGCTGGCCCGCCGTCAGCACGCTGCTCCTCTGGCTGGCGGGCTACGCCGTCGCGATCAGCGGGGGGCTTGGGCTCAGCTATCCGCGCTACTTCTTGCCCACGTGTTTGCTGGTACTTCCGGCCGCCGGCCTGGCGGTAGCACGAGCCATCAGCTATCAGCTATCAGCTTTTAGCTGGCGGCTCTCCCGCGTAGGGCGAGCTGATGGCTAATAGCTGATGGCTGAGGGCTCGTTCGGCTGATGGCTGAGGGCTCGCTCGGCTGATGGCTCGTCCGATAGGGCGAGCTGGGGCGGCACTGCTCGGGACGCTCGGCCCGCTGCTCGCGCTGGAGCTGGCTCTTCGGCTCTTCGGTCCGTTCCTGCCGGGCAACTACGACACGGGCACGTACCTGGTGCGCCACCCGTCACTGGGACACTTTCACGTGCCCGGCTTCGACGGCTGGATAAAGAGCAGGGAGTTCACCACCCACGTCCAGATCAGCCCGCTCGGCCTGCGTGATAAGCGGACGAGCTATACCAAGCCGCCAGGCACGTATCGCATTCTTTTCCTTGGCGACTCGATAGTGGAGGCGGTCCAGGTCCAGGCCAACGAGGCCATATCCGAACGGCTCGAGGTCGCTCTGTCCCAGTCCGCCTCGGGCAGGCCCGTGGAGGTGGTCAACGGCGGAGTGGCCGCCTATGGGACCGGCCAGGAGTACCTGCTGCTCGACCAGGAAGGCGTTAAGTATCAGCCCGACCTGGTCATCCTGCTCTTCTTCGTCGGAAACGACGTCACCAACAACGACTACCGGCTCGAGCTCTGGGACAGCGACCTGCGGCTAGCACTCAAGCCCTATTTCGACCTGGAGCCGGATGGCAGCCTGCGACTGATCCCCGGCCCTCCGCCGACGCCCCAAAGCGGTCTTGCGCAGCGGCTGCGTGACTGCTGCGTGCTCTACAACGTGCTCGAAACAGGTGTAATGAACAAGCTCAACCGCGAGTACCCGCGCGAGCAGTTGGAGGCGATTGGGGGACTCAAGACACCCCTCCGCGGCCTATACGACGCCCGCCCCGAGGGCGAGTGGCTGCGGGCCTGGCGGATCAGTGAGGTGCTCCTGGCGAAAGTCCGTGACCGTGCCGCCGAGATGGGGGCCCGTCTGGTTATCGTGGGCGCGCCCGAGTGGCGAACGCTCGACGTCGAGGCCTGGCGCCGAGAAGTGGAGGGGGTTCGCCTGTCGAGCGGTCGGCTCGACGTAGCGGCCCCAACCGACCAGCTCGGCGCGATCGCCAGGCAGCTCGGCGTCCCGTACGTCGACCTGCTCCCCCCACTTCAGCAAGCCACCTCTGGAGGCATCGGGCCGCTCTATTACGACTTCGACAAACACTGGACCGCCACCGGACACGCTGTCGCGGCCGGAGCCATCGAGCGAGCCCTCCGAGAGTGGGGCCTCGACGGACGCTGAGCACGGGTTATGAGGACGGGCGCTGCGGCGGGACTCCTCTTCTTGGTCGCGCTTGTGATCTTCGGCGGCGCGGCAAAGCGGGTCCCGTACTGGGGAGACGAGAACGATTGCCTCATCGCGGCTCGCTACTTTCGGTACTTGTTCATCGACCACGATATTCTGAACCCAGACTGGGGCGACAGCTATTGGACGCACACTCATCCGATGCTGACGCGTTATCTGGTCGGCGGCTGGCTCTGGGCGCGTGGTTACAGCCTGGACCCGCCGCTCCGTCGCTACGACTTCAGCATCAGCTTGGCGGACAACAATCGCAAAGGCAGGATTCCCAGCGACGCGCTTATTTCCGAGGCACGGGTCCCGATGGTGTGGCTGGCTGCCGGGTCGGTCGTCCTGCTGTACCTACTGGGGTCCACCCTCGGCGGGGCTGTCGCCGGACTGACGGCCGCGACCCTTGCGCTTGCCAGCCCGCTGGCGGGCGAGCACCTCGTCAGGGCGATGACCGACGGCCCACTGGCGTTCTTCCTTCTTTTGAGCACGCTGCTGGGTGTTGTCGTCGCTCGGCGGGCCCTGTCCGACGCGGGCAGCTTCTCGTTCGGCTGGTCGGTGGCCCTCGGCGTCGGACTGGGCCTGGCGCTGGCAACCAAGCTGACCGCGTTCCTCGGCCTGCTGGCAGTCCTGGTCTGGGTTGTGCTGGTGGCGGTGACCGCGGGCAGGGGCGCCGCGCGTGGCTGGCTCCTGGCTGTGGCAATCGCGGTCGCCGTGTTCGTCGCGAGCGATCCACACTTGTATCCCAATCCGATTGTCCACACGCTGCACCTGTTTCAGGAGCGCATGGGCGACGAGATGCTCCGCCAGCGAGAGGCGCCCCGCTCCGCCGTCCGCAGACCGCTGGATCGACCGGGCCTTGTCGTGACAGAAAGCCTCGTCGACGGCACGATCACTGGCTCACACGGTGTTCCGCTCGAGGCCGGGCTAGCGACCGTCGGCGTCGTCGCCCTACTTGCCAAGGGGTGGCGCGGCTGGCGCCAGACCGGCCGGCTGCCAGTCGAGGGCTTCGTCCTGCTGACCGCGCTCGTCTATTACGCGGGTATTAGCGCGAATCTGTACAACTTCAACCCACGATACCTCCTTCCGACCTTCCTCCTGGGTGCGCTTCTTAGCGGCGTGGGCTTGGCTGTCATCGTCAGGTGGTTCGCCCTCACCCCGCGAAGCGCCCTCACCCCTACCTCTCTCCCCTCGAGGGAGAGGGGTTAGGGGTGAGGGGAGCGTGCCGGTGCGGGCCGGGCTAGCGTTCGCCGTCATGGCGGCGATCCTGGCCAGGTCCTGGGGTCTGGACTACGGCCTACCGTATTCGTTCTACCCGGACGAGAGCGACAAGGTGATGGAGCCGATCCGGGCCATCGCGGCAAGCGGTGACCTTCGGCCAAGCCACTACCTCTACCCGACGTTCTGGTTGTACTGCCTGGCGCTGGCATTGCGGCTGGCAGCGGGGCTGGGACCGCCGACCGCCGATCTCGGGCCGCTCGAGAGTCCGACGTACGTTTATGGAACGATTCGCGCCGTAACGGCGGTCGTGGGCGCCCTGTCGGTGATCCCACTTTTCCTGGTGGCCCGCCGCATTCTGACCGTCTTCGGATCGCCGCAGGCACACCTCTGCGCGCTGGTGGCTGCCGGCTTCCTGGCGCTCAGCCCCCTGCACGTCCAGCAGTCTCACGTCGCCTCGCCAGACGTGCCCACGACAGCGTTTCTGATTCTCGCCCTTTACTTCGCACTTCGGATCGTGGACGACGGGCGGACGCGCTGGTACCTCCTGGCGGGCCTGGCGACCGGGTTGGCAAGTGGGGCGAAGTACCCGAGCGCCACTTTCGCGCTGGCCATCGTCGCGGCTCATCTCGCCAGGACCAGCCCGTCTATCCGCCTTGCGGACTCCGACCCGCGGAGCGGGATTCCGCAGCGCGGAACGCTCGGAGAGACGGGTGGCCGCCAGCCCGTTCAGCTCGTCAGTTCGGCACTTGTGGATCGGCGGCTCTGGCTGGCCGGCCTGGCGACGATCGCCTCCTTTCTCGCGACCTCACCTTTCATCGTGCTCGACTGGCCACGTTTCCGGGCGGATTTCGCAAGCCAGGCCAGCAGGGTGCTATCGCGCGGCCCCGTCGGGGACCTGGGTTCCAGCGGACCACTTGCGCCCATTCTGTACGTGCCGGACGTATTGGGCTGGGGCCTGGACCTGCCCGTCGCGGTGCTGGCGGCCCTTGGCCTGGGCTGGGTGGCCTGGACCGTCACACGCCTCGCGTGGGTGCACCGGCCAGAGGCCAGGCCGGCCCGCTACGCCGCCGTACTCCTCGTGTACCCCCTGGTCACCTACGTCTTTTCCTGGAGCTGGCAGGACCGCTTTGCGCGCTACGTGGTCCCGCTCGTCCCTTTCGCCTGCATCCTGGCCGGGCTGGGCCTGGCGTGGCTCATGCGCGCGCTGGCGCGGCGAAGCATCGCAGCAGAGCACGTGACGGCCATCGGCATGGCGGTCGGGGTCGCGGCACTACTCTGGCAGGCTGACGGTGTCGTGCGCTTCGACGTCCTGCTCACCCATCCCGACACGCGTACAATAGCGGCCCAATGGATGGCGCCCAACATCCCGCCTGACCAGCCGGTGCTCACCGAGTGGTACGGGCCCCCGCATTCCAATATTCGTCAGACGGGCCTGGAGCTTGCCGACCGTCCTCTCGACCGATACCGCGAGCGCGGCCTGCGTTACGTCGCCACGAGCAGCTTCGTGTACGACCGCTGGCTCCGCAACCCGGAGCGTTTCCCCAGACGGGTCGCGTTCTACCGCTCGCTCGACGATGAGGCGCGGCTCCTGCTGTGGGTCGCTCCCTGGCCGGACTTCGGCTATGACCCGGTCCAGGAGGGCTGGCAGGGCTGGCACGGGATCCCGCTCGGCTCCGAAGCCCGCCCGGGCCCACACATTCGGGTCTACCAGCTGACGGAATGAAGAATCAGAGGACCGTGCGTCGAGTTGGCCTGCTAGCCAGCGTTGCGCTGGCGAGCCTGATCGTTGGCGGGCTGGTGGCCGAGATCGGCGTCCGCCTGGTTCGGCCTGTACGGACCGACGACCTGCTCCCGTTGCCCTATAACCACGAAGCGGTCCGACGGCTGGCCGCGGGCGACACGTATCTGCGCTTTGATCCAGTGCTTGGCTGGACCACCGGGCCGTCTGCCCGGGGCAATGACAAGGGCGCCATCTACCGAACTAACAGCGCGGGGATACGCTCGGATCGGGAATTCAGCGTCGAGCCTCGCAGCGGGATGCGGCGCCTGTCCGCCTTCGGCGACTCCTTCACCCATTGCGAGGAGGTCGACTACGCCGATTGCTGGACTCGCAACTCGAGCGGGCCTGGGCTGGGACCGAGGTGCTCGACTTCGGCGTGCCGGCGTATGGTCCGGATCAGGCCTGGCTGCGTTACGAGCGCGACGGCCTTCCATACCAGCCTTGCGCCGTCTTGATTGGCTACTACGTGGGGGACATCGATCGAGTGGTCAATCGCTTCCGGCCGTTCTATACGCCCGAGACCAGCCTTGTGGCGGGCAAGCCGCGCTTCCTACTGGACCGCGATGGCTTAGCGCTGCTGCCCAATCCAGCGACCAGCCTGGAGCTGTTGGACGATCCAGTGTGGGTCGAGGAAGCGCTCGGCCCTCACGACCACTGGTACTTCCCGGGCGTGTTCGTCGCAAGCCCACTGGACGTCTCACAGCTCGTTCGGTTGGCGCGCACCGCAATGTATCGGCGCATCAGACGACTCGAGCTCAGGGGCGACGAGCAGAACCCACACGCAGCCGCCTACCGCGACGAACAGGAGGCCTACCAGGTAGCGGGACGGGTGCTGATCCAGTTCGCTCGCGAGGTCGAGCGGGAGGGCGCGACGCCGGTGGTCGTCGTGTTCAGTGGCAAGAGCGAGCTGGACGCCGTCCAGCGCGGCGACAAGTTCTATGCGCCGCTGTTGGACTGGCTGGCGCGTGAGAGCGTCCCCACAATCGACGCAGCCGACAGTCTCGTTGGGGAAGGGCGGAGGGCTAGGGTCGACCCGCAAAAGCTGCTCACCCAGAACAGCCATTACCGGGGACCAGGAAATCAGGTCCTGGCAGAGACACTCGCCCGCCAGCTGCCGAAGCTTACCAGCGCAACGTGCTAACCCTCACCCCCTGACCCCCTCTCCCACGCGAGGGGAGAGGGGCAACGCGACTGGACCGCCCCTCTCCCTGGCGTGGGAGAGGGGCGAGGGGTGAGGGCAGACTCACTTGATCGGCTTCACTGTCGGACGCGTGTGGTCGCCCTGGCGACTGACAAGCCAGACTGCCAAGGATCCGAGCCCCATGCCCGCAACGACGGTGATCCCAGCCAGCCGTAGAAGCTTTCGACGACTCATTGACAGCCAGATCGGCCCTGCGCCTTGTTTCCCAGCAAAGCGGATCGGCGAGCCCTACCGCGAGCCAGACCCGCCATCTAGAACCCGACCGGATCGTCGTTCCTCTTGCGCTTGCGCAGATTGTGGTCGCGGTGCTGCTGAGCTACGAAGTCCTGGCCGGTGACGAACGGACTCTCGCGCACCACGCCGACCGCGAGGAACGTGTCGAACTCGCGCGCCCGAATGGTCAGCGAGATCGGGGAGCCGACGGCGACCGAGAACTTCTTGAGCTCGGAGACGTCGACCATGATCGGCTGGGGTTTGCCGATGATGTCGGAGCTGACGATGGTCGGGATCGAATCGTCGATCGCGATCACGGTCCCACTCACGTCGAACTTTTCCTCCCGCGCGAGGGCTGCACCGGCCAGGGTGAGACCGAGCAAGGAGGCCAGCCCTACGGTTACCAGGCCACGGCAGAGAAGGCCGGTAGAGAGTGAGATCACGGACCGACGACCTCCTGTCTTATGTCTAGCACACTATAGCGAACACACTGCGTTGAGCTCTATCTTGCGAGCTGGGCGCCCTTCATCGCCCGTTCATCTTCGGTTTAGCAAGGCCCGCTAGTATGCTCGCGGACCTTGTGCGCGCTCGTCGCTTGCCGGTAGAGTTGCGCGCCGCCCGCCGGCAGCACCGGCGGATTTGAAACGCCCTGCAGCAGCCCCCACCCTGGCCCACTCCCCCAAGCTTGGGGGAGTGGATGGGGGAGGGGGACGAAACAGGCGCCTGCCCCAATGACTCAGGAAGGACGGATTTTGAAATGCCCCCTTGGCTGTTAGGTGCGCTGTCTCGAAGCGCGCTCCTAGCCATCTTGACCTTGGGCTTGTCTGTGGGTACCGGGCTGGTGCCCGCTGGCTCGCGAGCCGCCGAGATCGACTGTGAGGACAAGGACAACTACGACGACCCGGCCTGCGTCCAGCAGCGCCAGCAGGGCCCTCCTTCCACTGAGCAGCCCGCGCCAGCGACCGACCAGCCACCCCCGCCAGGAGACGAGGCTCAGCCCGGCGAGGGCCAGCCGGCTTCTAGCCCGCCGCCGGATCAGACTCCGCCAACCGACGCCTCCCCAGCGAGCCCACCTGGG
>WNGF01010262.1_pt1 | contig 10597 bp, 4 predicted proteins | sample 5400641 | NCBI WGS metagenome assembly WNGF01 (sample SAMN13153371, study PRJNA577476) | soil metagenome | isolation source: 80 cm soil or saprolite under grassland replicate 2 | place: USA:California | collected 2016-06-15
GATCCCAGCAGCGACATTATTTTGCTCCGTCGCAGCGAAGCTTCAAGTTCGGTTCTCTTGGTGATGTCCTGAGCAATAAGTATTGCCCTGTCACCGACTGAGCCAAATTCATTAACCAAAAAGAGTGTAAGCGACCATGTTTTACCGGTTGTCTCGTCTGTTACCTCTTCCGAAACCGGAAAGCCGTTCTCCCGAATCCTTTCTAACAGCTCGGCCGCTGTCTTCCATGGCTGACCTTCACCCAAACCAGCAACGCTCTGGCCAACGAGCTGTTCCTCCTCGGCACCCGCAATATGTTCAGCCGCCTCGTTAGAGCGCCCGATCCTTCCTTCAAGATCGACAATCAGTACTGGGAAATCAATTGCACTAAAAGTCTGCCGCCACTCCATTGCTGATTGTTGCAACGAAGCGTGCAGACGTTCCTGTTTCTCATCCAATAGCTTTCTTTCAGTGATGTCGTTAATAATAACGAGTCTACTATTCTTGCCGTCAAAGACCACGGGATGCGATGTCATCTCAACATAGATGGTCTTCTTGTCTTTGGTTTGATGTCGACACGGACTGGAAATGACTGGCTCATCCGCATTCATGATATTTTTGATCACCAGCGCTCGTATACCTTCTTTTGCTCCGATATCATCTATAGTCATCGAAAGAAACTCATCTTTTGTATAACCATAGGTGCGGGTAGCCGCCTCGTTTACCGTGAGAAATCCAAAAGTTTCTTCATCGTAGACCCATATAGGTTGCGGTGTCGATTCGAAAAGTAACCGATAGCGTTCTTCCGAATCGCGCAGTGCTAATTCGACCTGCTTACGCTCGGTGATGTCGCGGGCTAAACCACGAAAACCGACGGTTTCGCCCATCCTATCCCGGATGGGCGACATGGCGAGGTCAAGCCACCGTTCTTCACCAGACGCTCGTTTTGCTACGAATTGATGTCTAAACTCTTGGACGGTTTCGGGATGATTGAAGTAGGGTGCGAAACCATTGCTATTCGGGTCGAGACCGAGCAAACCGAAAACAGAAGAGAACGACTCTCCAATAAGTTCCTGTGACTTTCGGCCTACAAACCTGGCACCGGCAATATTCATGCTAGTTAACCGCCCGGACAGATCTTGAGTGAAAATGACATCGCTAGCCTGTTCGACCAGGTCCCGATAATTAGCTTCCAGGCGCGAGCGCTCCAGCAGCCTAGCCACCTTCGCCACCAGGCGCGAAGCATCAAAGGGGATCTCCAGATAATCGTCAGCGCCGGCGCGAAGACCCTCCACCACACTTGCAGTATCGTTCTGTAGCGCACTCACCAGCAGAATGGGCACCGAGCGAAGCTGATTATCGGCGCGCAGCAACCGGCAAAACTCCAAGCCGTTTACGAGGGGCATGCGAACGTCGCTAATCACCAAATCAGGGTGTTTTTCCTTAGCGATATTGAAAGCTTCGAGACCGTCTTCCGCGGTGAGGACACAATAGCCTGCTTTACCCAGAAGCGCGTCCATTAGCATAAGTTGCTCGGGTATGTCGTTGACGATCAGGACCGAATTCTCTTCGTGTCCATCGGAGAATTGTACCCCACGCATTTCCAACTGTACCTCAATCTGCTGTATGTTATGGACTTGGAACTACCTAGTCATCGTGCCTGACTACCTTGCGGGAAATAGGCCATGCAGTATCCAGATTCGATAGCGGTTCAAGGGTATGTTGAGCTTTTTCATCGGGGACACTGTTTCTATTTTTGCGCCGCGATAATAATTTGATAGCAAAAAAGTTGCATCGGACCGGAGTGCCCTTTTGTCTGGCAGCATCCTGCCAGCTTCGAAGGTCCCCGACGGGTACAACTGCCATGTTCCGGCGGGGGTTTGCGCTGATACTGACAGTTGAGTTGCTGCTGCTGCAATCAGCATTAGCAGCGCAGCTCTAAGAATCTTCCGGGTAATCATAAAGATCGTTCTCCTTTTCAGAACTAACTGGAAGTCATGCCGCAAATCCGAAACGATTTGTTAACACTGACGACCAAAGGGTATTTCTTATTGCTTCAATCCAACACTTCGCATTAAAAAGGGGAAGGGGCATGAGATTCAGTCGTGCAGATCTAAACCTTGGAAGTGTTCCGGCTACGGGCCGGTTCCGATGGTAAAGATTCAGCACAAATTCTTGTTTTCAACTAACAATGCTGCTTTCGCAGCGCGGTCTCCCCCGTCCTCTTCTCGTAAATTAACCAGCGAGAAAAGGCTTAAGGCTCCATCATTTGGGTATTTGGTCTATATCTCTCATGGTCGGTCGGGTATATTCAAAGGGTTTCAGTCGGAGTTAATCAGTGGGACACCGGCGAGCTCGGGCGCCGGCGCCTTTCAGCCGGCTTCATAAAAAATGGTGATCCTTGATTGCCAACGCGAGACCATGATATCCGTCAGGCTGAAGCTCGTCTCGCAATACCTGAACGCGCAAAAGAGCAGTTGCGCCATCTCGACGATTCAAAAACTTTATAACCACACTGAACTCAGCGCCCATTTTCATTTCTCGGGGTATTCTGAGGTACAGCCCGGTCGAACTTATGTTGTCCAACACGCCGTCAATTTCAAAATCCTTACCTGCTGCATCAGTTCCCCAGGCTCGGGTAGGGAACGGCTGATTGAGTCGAGACTTGGCTCTTCGTTCCCCAATTCCAAACTGCCCGGAGGTCATGCCGATCTCACATCCCGCAGCTGCTTCAGTTCGCCGCTGAGCGTAATCCGGGAAGGTTTTGAGCCGGCAGCGCTTTTCATCGGGGGACACTTTTTCTATTTTTGCGCCGGGATAATAATTTGATAGCAAAAAAGTCGCATCGGGGCAGGGTGCCCTTTTTGCCTGGCAGCATCCTGCCAGCTTCGCAGGCACAATAGTGGCAGGATATTGCCTTGCCTGAGGGAGAGTAGTGGACGAGCGAGGTGTGGTGGATTCAAGTTTGAAGTGCAACTTTGAGGAGTGCGAACCTCAAGCGCCAAAGGCGCGAAATATGTTAGCCAGGGGCAAGTGCGAGCGAAGCGAAGCACGACGCCCCTGGATCGATGCGTCAAAGGCCGCAAGCACTGAAAGTGCGAAATAGAAATCCTCTGAACCCGCGCGCTAAGTCGCTCCTTCAGAGCTCCGTTCAATTTGGGGCGGCTCCAGGGGCGGCGCGCTTCGCTATCGCTCAGCACTTCCATCCCAGCGCGGCTGCCGCGCCGGGGACCCCGGCTTGCCCCTGGCTACCTTATTCCGCGCCGTTGGCGCTAAATCCAAAGCCCGCTGCATTAATGCGCGTTGCACTTCCAAATTGAATTCGCGTGTCTCGGCGATTCAATGTGAACTGAATTAACGCTGAGATGAGGTCCGGCGAAGGCGTTTTTTCGAGTGCTGTTAGGCACAAAATATTTGTAGATTCGCGCGCCTTCTCCAGAAACATGCTCAGGCGCGAAACGTGAAACTTTCGCGACTGAGGTATACAAGTGTGGTATCGAAGGCGGCTATAAAGATTTCGCACTTCCACTTTCCTCAAAGAAACGCTGAACGATCACTTCGTCTTGAAGAAAGCAGCAGTTCCCGAGCAATTGAACTTCGTGAACAGGAAGCTCTGAACGCCGGACACGTTCTTCGTCTCCATGGTGGGCCCCTGAGGCGCGCACCAACTTCGGCTCAGGTCACTTCTTGATCGAGATCCACACTGTGTGAACGCTGCCGTCCTGAAGGGTAGCAGTCAGCAGCCAGGTGCCTGCCTTAAACCCGCCCTTGGTGCTCAGGTTGAAGTGCCACTCTGAATCGGTCAGCCGGAACTGGTTTCCGTCGGTGGCCGCATCAGTGGGCGTGGCATCAATCGCCGTCTCTGAAGCGACCGCTGTGCTGAAGTAGGCGGCCTGCAAGGTATGGATACCGGTGATTACCGGAGCTCCGCAGGTGGTGCCGTTCCACGAGGCGATTACAAACTTGACGGGAATCGTGCTGCCGAGTTTGAAGGACCTCACAGGATCCGCGAAGCTGCCACCATTCAAGGTTTCGACTGAACCACCAATGGGCGAGAGGAAACCGTTGAAGCAGTAGCCTGTCGTAATAACGCCGGTGCTCACAGGAACGAAGGTAATTAGGTAGTTATTGCCACCGTTGCCATCGCTGACGGAGCCTGCCGGAGTAAGCGTTTTACCTGTGCCAACTAAAGGAGTATCGAAGGTCTGAGTAAAGTTGCCGGTATCTCCACTGACAATGTTGCCAGTGGTAACGGTTGGTATGCCCGATGATGAAGTCGTGCCATCGTAGACCTTCGAATCCGTCACAGCCGTCACCGTGATCGGCCGCGTAGTGATCGTGCCATTAGTGCTGGGCGCGAAGGTGATGGCGTAATTCGACGTCACGTCAACATTGCTCGCGTCCTTCACCGTGCCCGTCGGCGTCATCGTCTTGCTGATGCCGACGTTGCGGTTGTCGTAGGTTTCTGTAAACGTACCCAGGTCGCCACTGGCCAAGGTGCCTGACGTGATTAGCGGGAGCGCTGATGCCGACGTATTGCCGTCATAGACCTTGGTGTTACTCTCGGCCGTCACCGTGATCGGTCGAGCCGTGATGTCGGCCGTGGTCGTCGCTACTGAGTCGAGCACATAGTTGCCGGCGTCAGCTCCCGTCAGACTGGCACCTGTCAGTGTTACTGTCTTGCCGTTGCCTACGGTCTTGTCATTGAAGGTGGCTGTGCCGCCGGTCAGGCTCACATCGTCGCCGCCGATTACTGCACCCGGCGAGCGTGTCAACACTGTCGCACTGTTGTTGCCGTCGTACTGCTTGTTGTCGGCCGTGAAGCTGCCTGTGATATGCAGCGCCGTGATGTCGGCCGTCGTGGCCGAGACTGAGTCGAGCAGATAGTTAGCGGCATCGGTGCCTGCCAGGCTCGCGCCCGTCAAAGTCACGGTCTTGCCGTTGGCGACAGTCTTGTCATTGAAGGTGGCTGTGCCGCCGGTCAGCGATACAGTATCGCCGCCGATCTCGCCGCTCAATGAACGTGTCAGCACCGTGGCCGAGTTGTTGCCGTCGTACTGCTTGTTGTCGGCTGTAAAGCTGCCCGTGATATGCAGCGTCGTGATGTTCGCAGTCGTGGTCGAGACTGAGTCGAGCACGTAGTTGCCGGCATCTGCTCCGGTCAGGGTGGCCCCCGTCAGTGTCACGGTCTTGCCGGTGCCTACGTTTTTGTTGTCGAAGGTCGCGGTGCCCCCAGTCAGCGATACAGTGTCGCCGCCAAAGGCCCCGCTCAACGAACGCGTCAAGACTGTTGCTGAGTTGTTACCGTCATAGATCTTGTTCGAAGCCGTGAAGCTGCCTGTGATATGCAGTGCTGTAATGTCGGCCGTGGTCGTTGAAACTGAATCGAGCACATAGTTGCCGGCGTCAGCTCCGGTCAGACTTGCGCCGGTCAGGGTTACTGTCTTGCCATTACCAACATTCTTATCGGCAAAGGTTGCCGTGCCCCCAGTCAGCGATACAGTGTCGCCGCCAAAAGCCCCGCTCAACGAACGCGTCAAGACTGTTGCCGAGTTGTTACCGTCATAGATCTTGTTCGAAGCTGTGAAACTGCCCGTAATGTGCAGCGGCGTGATGTTGGCTGTGGTCGTGGCCACCGTGCCGAGCGCGTAGTTGCCGGCGTCGGCACCGCCCAGCGTGAAGCCAGTTCCGGTCACTATCTTGCCGTTGGCCACATTCTTATCACTGAAGGTCGCCGTGCCACCGTTCAGTGTGACCACATCGCTGCCGACGATGTCGGCAGGAGTAATGGTATGGGTCAGGATCGTCGCTGAGTTGTTGCCGTCATAGACCTTGTTGTCCGCCGTGAAGCTGCCCGTGACCGTCTTCTTGTTGACTGTCAAAGTAGCGGCATTCGACGTGGCCGTCTGCGGGCCGCCGCAGGTATTGGTGAAGACCGCTCGGTATTGGTTGGTGCTTAGGGAAACGGTCGGACTTGTAATCGTAAGTGTCCCGGTCGTTACGCCGCTGTAGGGTGCGACGTTCGAAAGATCTGTAAAGGGACCACCAGAGCTGACTTGCCACTGCACAGTTGGCGCGGGTGTGCCGCTGGCCGCAGAACTAAAGCTCACGCTGGCGGCGCCGTAAGTGACTGTCTGGTTGACTGGCTGTGTCGTAACGCTCGCTGCAGTACACCCCGACGTAACGGTGAACTTAAAGAAATAATCGCCAGGATTTGCATCTGTCCCGGTAGCTTGGAGAGAACCATGATAAGTTGTCCCAACAGTCAGGGTGCCAGTGCTGATTGTCATCGCTACGCAGGCTGTATTGCTACTGTTTGTCAGACTTCCTGAGCTGGGACTCAGCGTCGTTAACGGCGACAGCGTCGCATTATCAGTACCTGCGCCGCCATAAGCGATGCTCCAGGATTGTGTCCCATTTCCAAGGCCATTGGCCTTCACAACTATGCCCGTGCCGCGCGGGCAGTTGAGGCTAAGGTTTGTGCCCTGCCCAATAGACCCAAGATCCTCCTCATTTACTGCATTGGCGTGTTGGCTAGTGCCATCTGATGAACCAAGGATATTCAAATTTACCGCGTCATGAAAACTGGTCTGCGCCGTCAGGTTCGATGATTGGCCCACGGCCGCGACGACATAACTCACGCCGAGATCAGCCTCTTCCGGCGCGTACTCCTGGAAATTGAAGTTGCCGCTCGCGTCGGCTTGCACCGTGAACGTGTGCGGGTTTTCGGTAGTGATGTGTGGGTCTTCGTGAAGCGTGACGGTGACTGATTCATTCGGCTGCCAGCCAGTGCCGCTGACGATCACAGGCGTGCCTGGAGGATAGTCGAGCTTGTCTGTCGTTACCGTTGCCGGCGAGCTATTCAGAACCGAGGATGAGCTTAAAGCGTTGCCGTTACTATCTACGCCGCCGACAACCAGGGCCTGATTTGATCCCGGCAGCTCCGTAATGGTTTGGCCTTCCCGATTCAGCAAAGCGTTCGAAGCACCGAGATGAAACATCGCCGCGCGCGTGGGCGAGTCCAGAATCTCCTGCACCAGATTCGGGTGGTCGTCGCCGGTCGGGAAGACATGCGCGTGCGCTCCGAAAGCATTGATCGCCGGATCGTAAACTTCCATGTCTTCGTGATCGCTGCCGCCGATGATTTGCACTTTGCCGTCAGGCAAGACGCGCAGTAGTGGACGCACGTGCGGATCTTCAGTATTGTTCGCAACCGCTGCGAAGCTCGCATTGGCAACGTTCAGAATCTCTCCCGATTGAACCGGGCTGCCATCGGACGCAGTTCCACCCACGATCAAAATATTGGCGTCATTCAAAAGCGCGGCGCCATGCTGCACGCGCGGCGCGAGCAGATTCGCCCCAAACGCGGTAAACGTATTCGCCGAAGGATCGAAGATCTCGACACTGCCGGCCGCATCGCCGCCGGCAAACACAATTCGGCCATCACTCAAAGCAGTCGCACTCTGCCCCGAGCGAGCGCCGTTCAAGTTCGGACCCGAAGTAAATGCCCCGCTTGCCGGATCAAAAATCTCAGTTGAGTTCAAAGAGCCCAGCGCCCCACGGCCGCCGGCGATCAAAACACGACCATCAGAGAGTCGCGTAGCGGTATGGTCTGCGCGAGGAGTGTTCAGATTTCCCGAGATCGAAAAGGTTCCGGTTGCCGGATCAAAAATCTCAGCGGCCGTCACGAAACCATCGGCGTTTTCGCCGCCAATGATCAGCACCCGGCCGTCAGACAGTCTGGTGGCTATATGGCCATGCCGCGCGACCGTCATCGTCGAGCTGCCTGATTGCGGCGTCACTGCCAACAATGGATCGACCAGCGCTGCTTTAGTCTCCGGGACGCGACTGCGAGTCGCGCTCGCGGTAACTCCAAAGATAAGCTGCCGGAAGGCGCCTGCCGGTGAGGCCACTGCAGCCAGCGCCGTCGCCGCCACAGTGAGCGAGCCCAACAACACCAGCAATCGCGCCGGCCTGTCTTTGAGCCTGATTGTGTTGGTAACTAGTAAACGACAGAGAGAGGTAATAGGGGGCTGAATTGTCATCCTTAGACTCCTGAGACAAATCCAAACAGGTATAGCCTGTTGGGGGCAGAATGGTTGCGCCATCAATCGCGATCCACGAGGACCGCGGTGCGTTAATAACTCGCCTTCTCGTGGTCATAACCACGAAAGCACTTCCCGGTGAACTGGCTCTTTGAATCTGCCTTATCGCGGGACCGCAAGGTCGGGTTGGAAAAGCGATCCCCGCACACGCGAAAGGAAACTAACGACCCCTTATGAGCCCTTACCTTGAAGCGGCGGCTTTCAGATTGGTCTGCTAAACATCCTGGTCCAATCAGTCAGCCTCCGGTCTTTCTAACTGCACTACTCGAAAACCTTTAACCAAAGGTGATTTCCACAAGTGCGACCCACTCCTCTCACAAAACGGGGACAGGAATACTGAGCGCACATCTAGTGTGGTGAGCAGGATTAGCAAACCGCACGCCAAAGCACACACCGCGAAGCTCGCGTTCGTGATGACCAGGATGCAATCGGCCGGAACTGCCTTGCGCGAGAGCAGGTTAAGGAAACAACGGTGAAGTTACATCCTCTCTTTTCAGCCCCTTGAGGAGTTTGGTTGGAACGTCCGCAACTGCTCGCTGGCGAGCAGTTGTAGCAGTCGGCAGTTGGCAATTTGCCCATGGCAAACAGGGACATTCATCTTCGCGCGTGAGAGCCGGGGCAGTAGCCCGACCGTAAGGGAGGGCTCAGAAGGCCGAGCCCTTGCTGACGCGCGGGCTAATGCCCGCTGTTGCCCGTGAGAGCCGGGGCAGTAGCCCGACCGTAAGGGAGGGCTCAGAAGGCCGAGCCCTTGCTGACGCGCGGGCTAATGCCCCGCTGTGTCTAAGCATTAGCGAACGCGTTCGGCTACGGGGGCCGAGTTTTCACACAGCTGCGTGAGGGCTGATGCACCTAGCCCAAACCGTTGGTTTGCGGCAGCGCAAGCTAACAGCTTGCATTACAAAAAGGGTCTATCGTGGCATCTTGGCCAGGCGGTGAGCGAATGCGTAAATCACCAATTCCAGACGATCGGAAACGCCGAGCTTTGAGAATATCGAGCTGAGGTGATGAGTGACAGTCGTTTCGCTAATGAAAAGGCGTTCGGCAATCTGTTTGTTCTTGAGTCCCTCGGCGATCAGAGCAATTACCTCTTGCTCTCTAGCAGTAAGGCTGGCAATGTGCGATTCATCGGGAGCAGTTTTTCGATCGGCTTGCGTCATTTCGTCCAGCAAGGTACCCATCATCGAACGATCAAGCCAGACCTCGCCCTGATGAACTTTCCTGATGGCTTTCAAAAGCACCTCGGCGGCTTGTTCCTTCAACACCAGTCCCGCCGCTCCCAGGCGAGCCGCGCGTCGGTGCATTTCGGCGTCTTTTACGCCCGTAAGTATCAGCACACGGGCGTCGGTCGCCGTTTCGCGCAGCTCTGGAAGAAAATCGAGACCATTTTCACTGCCAAGATCAATGTCGAGCAAGATCATATTCGGTTTTTTGCTGGCTGCCACAGCTAAAGCTTCAGCACGGTTGGCGGCCTTGCCGACGACTCTCATTCCTGGTTGGCTTTCAATCAACATGCGCAGACCTGTCCTGACCACCAGGTGATTGTCAACTATTAGAATTCGAATTTCGTCTGTCGTGTTACTGCCCATTGCTCCCGCGTCAATCCCGCATCGGAAAGGTTCATGTGCCTTCAATCCTACTTACCCAGATAAAGGATAATTGAAATGATTGAGCTTTTCTTAAGAAATACTTGAGGCTCGTCTTTAACACAATCGGACATTTACCTCCAGGGCGTGGAGATTTAAGAGCGTTCCTTCTAAAAGTAGGTATGGCCAAAGTCGAGACTGCTGTTAGCGGCTGTTCTATAGCATTTTCGAGACAAAACTGGTAGGGGTGGCGGTCAGAATTTGGTAGTGGGTCATTTTTCAATTCAAATGTCCGACAAACTTCAGTTTGTCGCCCAAGTTCGACAAGCTGAAGCTTGTCGGACATCCAAACTGACCCACCACTCAGATTTTTGACATGCCTACGAGCCAACGGTGCGGAAGATTAACTGCTTCCAGCGTCCGGCAAGGACCTAAAGCCGGAATTGGGCGTCGATTGGGCCCCAAGCGAGTTGGCCGGTGAGTCAGTTTAGAGTTCAAGACTTGTGCCTGTAATCAGCAACCTAAAGCTCTGAAGGGGAACTGAGCAGTACGAGCCCGTCCCAATTACGTAATTGTTGGGGCATTGGCGGTATCCTGCCGACCGTGACGTTGTGGAAAGGGCAGAATCCTGCCATGCAGAAGGGCATAACAGTCCGTTGCAACTTTTTGCAACATAATTAACATGCGCGCGTGAATTTTTCCAGAAACCTGCCTTAGCAGAGAGCACCCAATCCCGGAAGCTTCTGGTGAAGGCTTAGCGGCAAAGTCAAGACCGGCGACGGATCGAACTGAATTTGGAGTCAGTTGTTCGTGGCGGTTGTTTTTAACAAGGAGTAAGGAATCAAGATGCCCCCGCGTCAAGAAGCCCTAGCCCGAATTGTCCCCCGTGCGTCGTTCAGAAATCCAAATCGACTGGCGCGTTACGGCAGC
>WNGF01015381.1_pt1 | contig 10597 bp, 10 predicted proteins | sample 5400641 | NCBI WGS metagenome assembly WNGF01 (sample SAMN13153371, study PRJNA577476) | soil metagenome | isolation source: 80 cm soil or saprolite under grassland replicate 2 | place: USA:California | collected 2016-06-15
ATTTCCCGGTGCCAAGTACGGGTTGAAGATGGCCTGCGGCGAAAATCCGAAGCGGGTCTACGCGCAGCGTGGACCGTCGACCAGAATGGGCAACGTTGCCGGCTATCGCACGGCGTGGATCAACGCCGAGGCATACCGGCGGAAATGGGACAAGTGGAACACCGATCACAAGGGCGACCCACCGACCCGCGATCTCGGAAATGAAACGCTCGCTGAAGTCCTCCGCGGCAACATCTTGGTGCAAAACCACTGCTATCGCGCGGACGAGATGGCGCAGATGATCGACATCGCTCACGAGTTCGGCTACAAGATTCGATCGTTTCACCACGGCGTCGAGGCGTACAAAGTGGCCGATCTTCTCGCGAAGGAAGGGATCGGAGCGAGCGTCTGGGCCGATTGGGGAAGCTTCAAGTTGGAAGCGATGGACGCCATCCGAGCCAATCTCGCGATGGTCGATCGCGTCCCCGGGTCCCATGCAATGATTCACTCCGACGATCCATCCGGGTCGCAACGACTGAATCAGGAAGTCGCGAAGGCGATGAAGGCGGGCATCGAAGCGGGCATTCCGGTCTCTGAGGACCAGGCAGTGAAATGGATGACGATAAACCCAGCCTGGGCACTCGGGCTCGACGACAGGATCGGCTCGATCGAGAAAGGGAAGAACGCCGATCTCGTACTCTGGTCCGGCGATCCTTTCAGCGTCTACACCCACACGGAAAAAGTCTGGGTGGATGGCGCAATGTTGTACGACCGTTCCGACCCCACCGAGCAGTGGCGCACCGATTTCGAGCTCGGTTTCGTTCCAATGAGGAATCGCTGACAATGACGAGCATCGAGAAAGTCAGAGCTGCGGCAGTTGCATGCGCGGCGATCGCCGGGCTTGTCTGGGCACAACTTGCCGGCGCACAGACAATCGCTATCACGGGCGGAAAGGTGTTCCCGGTCTCTGGTCCGCCGATCGAGAATGGAACAGTCGTAATAACGAACGGCCGGATCGTCAGCGTCGGCGCCAAGGTGACTATACCGGCGGGAGCTCAACGGGTTGACGCCACCGGAAAATGGGTAACCCCCGGGCTCATCAATTCCTCCACACAGCTCGGCCTTGTTGAAATCGGACAGGTCGCCGAAACTCGCGAGGCGCAAGCCCGCGGGAAGGACAACATTGCCGCGTCGTTCACTGTGTGGGAGGGATTGAATCCAAACTCGGTGATGCTCGCTCCCGCCCGGAAGGAAGGTGTCACGACGTTCGTGATTCTTCCGACGGGAGGTCTGGTATCAGGCCAGGCCGCAATGGTCGATCTGGTGGATGGCACGACCACCGACATGATCATGCGATCGCCGGTGGCGATGGTCGCCGAGATCGGCGACGCAAGTGCGGCTGGCACAGGCTCGCGTGGCGAGCTGATCGTCAAGCTGCGTGAGCTCCTCGAAGACACGAAATTCTTCATGACTCACCGCGCTGCATTCGACAGGGCGCAGACAAGGGACTTTCACGCAAGCCGTCTCGACCTCGAAGCGATGATCCCCGTCGTGGAGGGCAGGCTCCCGCTTCTCGTGGTAGTGGACAAGCAGTCTGATATCGACGCCGCGATGCGCATCGCGAAAGAATATCGCCTCAAGCTGATCATCGGCGGTGGTGCCGAAGCGTGGTTGATGACCGACAAGATCGCGGCGGCACACGTGCCGGTGCTGACGGGCGCGATGAACAACATTCCGGCGGGGTTTGCCGCGCTCGGCCAACGTCAGGAGAACCCCGGCCTGCTCAGCGCGGCGGGAATCCGGGTGGGGCTTGTCGGCAATGCCGGCGGAGGCGATGAGGAGGCGTTCAACGTTCGCAACATCAAGCAGGAAGCAGGCAATGCGGTGGCCTACGGGATGACGTGGGAAAACGCGCTCAAGGCGGTCACACTCTGGCCGGCCGAGATCTTCGGTGTGGCCGACCGGGTCGGCTCTCTCGCTCCGGGACACGTCGCGAACGTCGTCGTGTGGAGCGGCGATCCGTTCGAGTTCACCAGCCGCGCCGAGCACGTGTGGGTTCGCGGAGTAGAGCGCACTGCGAAGACGCGCCAGGATTTGCTGACCGAGCGATACCTCAACTTGCCGGGAAAGCCGATTCGCTGAACGGAAAGAAACAACTTGAAAAACACGAAGCCCGCGAGAATCTCTCGCGGGCTTCTGCTTTGAACGAACGACCTTGGTGACGCCTGCTCAGCTGGCCGATGGCGGGGCCTCAGGCGCGGCTGATGTGTCGGCACTCGATGCGGGCGCTGCCGAAGCCGCCGACTCCGACGCGGTCGACGCCGCGCGGTTCGCTGCCGATTCCTTTCGCTTCCGATCGAGCTCGGCTTCGTAGCGCGCAGCTTCTGCATCGTGTGTCGCGAGGGTCGCTGAGAGGCGGGCGTACGTATCGGCGTCCACCTCGTTGCCGCTCTGCTTCGCGCGGAAGACTGCATATCCGAGCGCTTGGGCCGCCTTGTCTGCAAGCTGACGCGTGCGAAACGCCTCGAGGCGGATCTTGCCTTCATCGAACGCGCCCTGCGCGGCCCTGCCTGCGCGATCGAGCTCTTCCTTCAGCTTGTCGAATAACGCCATCGTTGTCTCTGGTTGGAGTGTCCCTGCGTGGTGAATCCTACGCAAGTCTTTCACCAGCGGTTTCGACGGATCGGGTAGGTGAGGAGCCTTACGGCTCCCCACCTCCCACACCACCGTACGTGCCGTTCGGCATACGGCGGTTCATCGAGAGTTAGTGTAAGAGTGTGATAGACGCTGGTGCACGCCGAGGAAGCTCAAGAGCCCCCAGCGACTAAGTAGCGCGATTGGCACCGCCTGATTCATGTGGCTCGCCCCGGCGTTCCACCAGGGACCTCGACCATTGTAGGCCGAGGCCGCTGCACGAGCCTCATCAAGTCCAAGCGCGCGCAGCTTCGCAAACCGAGTACGTGGCCGCTTCCACTGCTTCCATAAAATGCGTCGCAGCTTCCGCCTGATCCACGCATCGAGCTCCTCGAAGCGCGCCTTCACCGCTGCCAATCGAAAGTACGTGACCCACCCACGAATGATCGGGGTGAGCTCCTCAATGACGCTGACGAGATTACGGCCTCGCCCCCGTCGCAGTATTACCCGAAGCCTGTTCTTCAATCGATGCACCGATTGAAACGCGACCGTCAGCTTCGGCTCGCGATGCGCGGTCATGCTGTACCCCAGAAACTTCCGCTCTGAGGGACGACCTACCGCGCTTTTGTCCCGGTTCACTCTCAGCCGGAGGCGCTTCCACAGCCAGCGCTCCAGCGATGCCAGCACCCGCTCGCCCGCCGCTTTCGACTGCACGTACACATTGCAGTCGTCCGCATAACGCACAAACCGATGCCCCCGGCGCTCCAATTCTCGATCAAGATCATCAAGCAGGATGTTGCTCAGGAGCGGTGACAGTGGCCCACCTTGCGGTGTGCCCTCCGTCCGGGGTGACACCAGCCCGCCTTCCATGATTCCCGCTTGCAGGTAGCGGCGAATCACACGAAGCACCCGCTTGTCAGAAATCCTCCGCGCCACGCGCGCCATCAATACATCATGATTCACGAGGTCGAAGAATTTCTCGAGGTCCAAGTCCACCACCCACCGGTGACCCGCCGCTACATGTTGCTGCGCGCGCACTACCGCATCCTGTGCGCTCCGCCCCGGGCGAAAGCCAAAGCTCCCATCCGAGAAGGTCGGATCAACAATCGGTTGCAGCACCTGAAGCAAGGCCTGTTGAATGAATCGGTCCAGCACCGTCGGGATGCCCAAGGCTCGCATGCCGCCGTCGGGTTTCGGTATCTCCACCCGACGGACTGGTAATGGCACATACTTTCCCTCGAGCAACTCCTCCCGTACGCGCGGCCAGTGTGTTCTGAGATGGCTCTTGAGTTGTCCGACAGTGATGCCGTCCACCCCCGGAGCGCCCTCATTCTGCACCACACGCGTGTACGCCTTCGCCAGGTTCTCTCGACGCAGCACATCCTCCAAAAGTGCCGACGTCCCTCCGTTTGCAGCATCGCCTTGTGCCGTGGACGCTTGACGCGCAACTCCCCCCGCTACTTCAGCGGTTCCGCCGCCTGCCTCGCGGGTGTGCTCAGGCATCTCAGCCCTCTTTCCTGTGTCTCGCTCGTCCATCGAACTCCTCGCGTGCAAACGACTCTCCATGTTCGGCCCTTCACCGCCGTGCGCATGCGGCTACTACGGCCTCGGCTGACTGCTGCACTTCCCATCGCCGTGCCTCTCGACGCAGCTAGCTCGAAGTAATTCTTCAAGCAGAAATGCAGCTCTCCCAGGGTAAGATCCATGACTGTCGCCCCATCTATCCGCCGCATCTACGCCCGCCCAGTCCGGGTGACATCGGGCTTCAGGTTTCATTGCCCCCTCGCCCACCGAACGGTCGCCTCCTATACGGTTCGTGTTCCTCGGACCAGAGCTTTGCCTGCCGCTTCCTCCCAACATCGCCTCACGACGATGCAGTTGCGGTTCAGCTAGAGGTTCCTGTCACCAAGGTCCTCAGAGGTCTTTCACCTCCTAGTCAATGGATCATGCCTGGCGCACAATGCAAAGAACCCCGCGAGAGCGGGGTTCGTTGAATTTGCAGCTGCGGGAATCAGCAATTCGACTGCGATATCACGCTGCGTTGTCGCTTCCAGTCGCCTGCTCGGGGTACACGCTGACTTTGTATCGGGTGCGGTTCTTGTGCTCGAACTTCACAACGCCATCGATGAGCGAATAGATGGTGAAGTCGGTGCCAAGCCCGACGTTGCGGCCGGGATGCCACTTCGTCCCGCACTGGCGGACGATGATGTTCCCGGCGACAACCTTCTCGCCGCCGAACTTCTTCACGCCGCGGTACTGGGGGTTGCTGTCGCGCCCGTTTCTCGACGAGCCGACGCCCTTCTTATGTGCCATGAGATCCTCTTATCCGAGCTTGATGTCGCCGATGCGGACTTCTGTGAAGCCCTGCCGGTGACCCTGCTTCTTCGCGTAGTTCTTCCGCCGCTTCATCTTGAAGACGACGATCTTTTTGTCCCTGCCCTGCCTGACGATCTCGCCCTTGACGGATGCGCCCTTCAAGGCGGGCACTCCGACCATTGTCTTGTTACCGTCCGACCCAAGGATGACGTCGCTGAAGGTGACCTTCGCGCCTTCCTCGCCGGGCAGGCTCGGGATTCTGATTGTCTTGCCGGACTCGGCGCGATACTGCTTGCCGCCGGTGCGGATGATTGCGTAAGCCATGTTGGGACTGCGTGTTGGAAAGAAACTGCAACAGCCTTATAAGTTAGCCGCGGAGGTGATTCAAGTCAATTTTTGGGGAACGGATTTAACGCATCAAAAGCATGGCTAAGTGAGAGCGTACTGCTGCGTCACGTCCCTGCCCTGCGACTTCACCACCAGCTTGAACTCGTCGGGCCTGAGCAGCGGATCGTCGCGAAGCTCGAGGGAGAACGACGCCGCCTTCTGCAGCTTCTGCACGAGCTCCTTCTCCTCCTCGAGGACGTACATCGCGACTTCGGGGTGAAGCTTCACCAGCAGATTGTCTTTTCGACCTTCCACCACCATGCGTCTCACCGAGCGCTCGACCCGCCGCACAATCGTCTCAGGCGTGAACACCCGGCCGGTTCCCTCGCACGTCGGACACGGACCCGTCATGCTCTGGTAATGGCTCTGGCGCACCCGCTGGCGGGTCATCTCGACAAGGCCGAGGTCGCTCACCGCAAATGCCTTGGTGCGCGCGCGGTCTCGACTGAGGTGAAGCCGCAGCTCCTGCAGAACGCGCTCTCGGGACTGCCGCGTCTCCATGTCGATGAAGTCGCAGACAATGATCCCGCCGACATCGCGCAGACGAAGCTGACGGGCCACTTCTGCCGCTGCCTCGAGGTTGGTGCGCAGAACAGTCTTCTCGGGGTCTTTTTTTCCGGTGTAGCGTCCCGAGTTTACGTCGATCGAGACGAGGGCTTCTGTCGGCTCGATGATCAGATAGCCGCCCGAAGGCAGTTCACACCTGCGTTTGAAGGCATCCCTTATTTCAGCCTCGATTCCGGCGGTGTCGAAGAGCGGCGTGTGCTCCTCGTACAGCTTCACGCGGGGAATCAGATCCGGGGCTACGGTCTTCAGGTAGTCGACGACTTCATTGAACACCGGCCTTGAATCGATAGTCAGGCTATCGACCTTGGCGCTGAAGAGATCCCGCACCAATCCACGAGTGAGGCCGGTCTCCCGATGAAGCTGCGCTGGCGCGTGCGTGAACTTGGCCTTTCGCTGGATCTTCTTCCACTGCGCCATCAGCATCTCGAGATCCCGGCTTAGCGCTTCGGGCGTAACGTCCTCGCTCACGGTCCGTACGATCACGCCGCCCGCCTTCTCCGGCAGAATCGCCGCGACCTGCTCCTTGAGGCGCTGCCGCTCGGCTGCGGAGCCGATCTTCCGGCTCACGCCGACGCGTGAGGAATCGGGGATGTAGACTAGAAACCGGCCTGCGAGGGAGATCTGAGCCGTAACCCGCGGGCCCTTCGTGGAAATGGGCTCCTTGGAGATCTGAATCATGATCTCCTGTCCCCGCTTCAGGGCATCCTGAATCGGAGGAGCTTTTCTCAGCCGGCGGGACTGATGCACCGCTACCGGCAGCGATTCGGCGCCGTTTCGCTCCGGTGAGCCATTGGTCGAGTCGGACAGGCGATCTTCGCCGTCCTCGTCATCGTCCTCCGTCTCTTCCGCGCTCTCACGGACGAGGTCGGACGCATGGAGGAATGCGCTCTTTTCCGTGCCGATATCGATAAATGCCGCCTGAATTCCCGGCAGCACCGCTTCGACTTTTCCCAAGTACACGTCGCCGACCATGCGACGGTTGTCTGGACGATCGACGAGCAGCTCTACGAGCTTCTCGTCCTCCAGGATCGCCACGCGCGTCTCACGCGCGCCGGCGTTGATGAGGATTTCTCTTTTCATCGGCGTCCGCACAGCATCCGCGACGGCGACTCGACATCACGGGACTGCTGGCGGATGTTCCTTTGTGTGGGCGCGTTCGAAGACGACGCCTGATTGGACTAGCTGAACAGTGCCTGTTTATCCAGCGGGTACTGGTGCCGGGCGGCGCGAGTCGCGCACTCGCCCCCAGTCTCGCCGGACGTCAATTCGTACGATCGAAATGTAAGTCCAGTATGACTTTTGGCAATAGCGACAACGACTTAAGTCCCCTCAACTCATCCTGAGCGCCAGCCATGCCATGGCTAGCAGATATGTGACCAAGGCCTTCCATTCGCCATGCTTCATGTAGAGCGCGAGGCTGAAGCCGCCGCCTCCTTCGTCTGACGTTTCCTCGCGCCACGGCGTTACACGCGGGACGAATGCGGGGACGTTCTCCGAGTACCGGGCATACTCGTCGGGAAATCGGCCGCTGATGTTGGTGCGCTCCCGTTCGATTGTCGGAGCGTAGACGAATGCCCAGAAGGCGATGACGACGAGGAGGAGTGCCCAATGCGCCGCAATCGCGAATCCGGCAGCAATGAGAAAGCTCCCGAAATACAATGGGTTCCGAGTGTGGGCGTACGGGCCGGACACCGCCAGTCGCTCATTCTTGGAGATGTGTCCGGAGGCCCAGGCTCGCACCAGGACACCGATCAGAGCGATGGCGCCGCCCGTGATCAGAGCGAGCTTTGTCGGTCTGGCGAAGATCAGGTAGGCAAATGCCAGGGCGAATCCGAGCGGCAACCGGAGTTTTTTTGCCGCCTCAGAGTAGGTCAATCGGAGATGCCTCGGAGAATGTGGCGGGCGATGACGACCCGCTGGATCTCCGAGGTCCCTTCCCCAATCTCGCACACTTTCGCGTCCCGCATCATTCGCTCGACTGGATAATCCTTGGTGTAGCCATAGCCGCCGTGGATCTGGATTGCTTTGAGCGTCGAGCGCATCGCCAGCTCGGAACAGAACAGCTTGGCAATCGCCGCCTCCTTACCGAAAGGCTTTCGGTGCTGAGCGAGCCACGCCGCGTGATACATCAGGTGCTTTCCGGCCTCGATCGCTCGCGGGTGTCGGATGCGCGCCAGCCGAGCTTGTTCTCCTTCTTCCCCGCGCGGAAACCGGCCATCGTCGGAAGCGACGGCTCATGGCCGATATCGATGTCCGGACCGCGGTGCGAAACGTCGGCCTCTTTGGTCAGAATGAACGACGAGATCCCTTTCGTTCCGAGCGAGGGATCCGTTACGGCGGTGACGACGAATATCTCACCTACCCCGCCGTGAGTGATGAACACCTTCGAGCCGTTCAGGACGTAGTGTCCGTTCTTTCGAACCGCGGTCGTGCGTGTGCCGGCAGCATCGCTGCCAGCAGTGGCTTCCGTCAAACCGAATCCGCCCAGCACGCGTCCCGACGCCAGCAGCGGCACATATCGCTCGCGTTGCGCTTCGGTGCCAAAGTTCACGATCGGCGAGGTTCCGAGAGTGGTATGGGCAGAGATGGTGATGCCATGCGATGCATCGACCTTTGCCATCTCGTGGATCACGATCATGTAGCTCAGGAGATCGAGCCCCGCGCCACCAAGCGATTCGGGCCACGGGATGCCGAGCAGGCCGAGCTCGCCCATCTTCTTGACGTTCGCCCACGGGAACTCCTGTGAGGCGTCGAAGCTGGCAGCTACGGGAGCGACCTCGTCGCGCGCGAAGCCGCGGACCATGTCGCGCACGGCAATGTGCTGCTCGGAGAAGTAGAGTGAGTCGTCCATTCCTAAAAACTAACTACAACGGAGAACTACAAGCTGGGAGCATGATCCGTCCGTGAAACGCGCTCAGGAAGCGCGGGTCTCTTCTGCTTGTCTGATGACCGCGAGGAATTTCTCGCCATAACGCTCGAGCTTTGTCTCTCCGACGCCGCGTACATCGCTGAACGCTGCAAGCGACGGCGGACGCGACCTCGCGAGCTCGACCAGTGTTCTGTCGGAAAATACGACAAACGCCGGCACTTTTTCAGCGCGAGCGATCTCGCTGCGCCGCGCGCGCAGGGCCTCGAACAACCGCTGCTCGTTCGGCTGAAGTGCTGTTTCATCACCGGTGGGCGACCGCATGTTGCCGGTGACGCCAGCCTTTGACGTCCCCTGGGCGGTAGCCTCGCCGCGAGACCGGACCGGGCTCTCCCGCTTCCTTATTCTTCCCCGCCTCGCCGCCACCACCGGCGGACGGGCGTGGGCGACGCCCAGACAGTTGTCACATCCGTCGCAGTGAGACCTGGCCGCCGGGTCACCGAAGTAGCGAAGGACAAATCCACGACGACAGCTTCGCGCGTAGGCGTACTTCTGCATCACGTCGAGCTTGGCGAGCTCGGCAGCGCGACGCCGCGCCAGAGAACTCCAGTCCACCTTGAGTGATCGTGCGGTAACCGATCCGGACGCGAGGCGGAGACCTCCGCCAACGCGTTCCCAGACGACGAGCTGGCGAGACTGAAGATCGTCGAGCAGCGGGCTCGCGGTTTGGAGCCCGGACAGTCCCGGCGGCAGTGCGTCGAGACTCACCGTCGCGCCGGACTCGAGCGATGCGCCGGCAATGCGCCATAACGCGCGGAGGATTCCAAGGGCCGGGTCCGTCTCCGCAAGCTCGCGCTTTATGCGGGCGGGGGTCGCCAGCAGACGGACGCGCGCGAGCGAGGACGAAGCTGCTTCGTCCACAATGGCGCCGGCATTGATGAGAATGCGGACCGCGCTCTCCGCTTCTCTCTCCGAGGTTTTTCCACCGGCGAGCGCCGCGATTGCCGCTCCCGACTGAGGGACCGAGCCGCGCTCGGTTTGTCTTGCAAGCGCGGAATACACCGATTCGACGACGGCTCGATCCGGATACGCGCCGCGGATGAAGAACTCGTGGGTAAACCGGTCCTGGAAGGAATGGATGAGGAAGACGTCGGAATGCAGTCCGTCGCGCCGCGCGCGACCAGCTTCCTGGTAGTAGGCTTCGAGTGTCCCTGGCATCGAGTGATGCACCACGAGTCGTACGTTCCGCTTGTCTATCCCCATACCGAACGCATTGGTTGCGACAATCGCTCGCAGTCGCTCGGCCATGAACGATTCCTGAACGTCACGGCGATGCCGATCGTCGAGCCCGGCGTGATATGCGGCCGCCTCGACGCCATGACTTTCGAGAAGCGTGCTCAACCGGTCGACTGACTTTCGCGTAGAGGCGTAGACTATTGCCAGGCCCTCGTTGACGCGGAGAGTCTCTACGAGCTGCGCGTCCTTCTCGGCATCGTTCTTGGCCGGCAATACGTGATAGGTGAGCGGAAATCGTGTCCCCACTGGCTGATGCAGTGTGCCTCGTCCACCGCCAGCAGGCTCACTCCAATTTTCTTCAACCGCTCGGCGATGTTGCCGTAATCGAAGCGCTCGGGCGCCAGGTACAGGAGCTTGAGCTCGCCACGCGAGGCGCGACCAAGGCGGTCGCTGACCTGTGAGGAGCTGAGCGAGCTGTTGATGAACGCTGCCGGCAGCCCACGAGCCTCCAGGGCATCGACCTGGTCCTTCATCAATGAGATAAGGGGAGAAACGACAACGGTCAGGCCGGGAAGCACCAACGGCGGAACCTGGAAGCAAAGCGATTTTCCG
>WNGF01016277.1_pt1 | contig 10593 bp, 7 predicted proteins | sample 5400641 | NCBI WGS metagenome assembly WNGF01 (sample SAMN13153371, study PRJNA577476) | soil metagenome | isolation source: 80 cm soil or saprolite under grassland replicate 2 | place: USA:California | collected 2016-06-15
ACGGCCAGGCCGCCGCCGACGCCCGCCTGGAGAAGGCTCGCGCGGACCGCCGCGCGCGCGAGCGGGATCTCGAGCTCTCCGTCCGTCGCGCGGAGGCGGACCTGGCGCACGCCCAGGGGGAGTTCCGGCTCGCGACGCGCGCGCAGGCCTTCGCGCGGGATGCCCTGCGCGTCGCGCAGGCGCTCGCCGGCGAAGGGCGCGGCGAGGCCGACGCCGTGGAGCGCGGCGAGATCAACGCGGCGAAAGCCGAGGATGAGCTGGGACAGGCGAGTCAGGGCCTGACCGCCGCGCGCGCGAAGCTCCTGGAGCTGCGCGGGGAGCTGCCGGGAGCCCTGCTCGCATCCACCACGACCGCCGCGAGGTAGGCCGCGAAAAGTCGAAAGAACGAGAAGCTCCATGCGGCCCGGCCGCCGCGTGCCGGCGTCAGAAGGCTTTCTTTCGCGCGCGCACGACGTAGCGCAGCGGGCCGCCCGGCGCGATCGCGTCGAACGGGTAACAGGTCACCAGTGTCAGCGTCGGGTCCGGCGTGCTCCCGAGGAGGCCGACCTGTTTCTTGTTCGCGACGCGTCGTTCGAAGACACGGTAGCGGTGCCGGCTGCCCCCGGGAGTCTCGAGCTCCACGATGTCTCCGATCTCGAGCCGCCCGAGAAAAGCGAACTGCGTGTCGCGATGGGCCGAAATCACGCAGTTGCCCGGCTCCCCCGGACGCGCGCTGCCGTCCAAGTGCCCCGGCCCGAAGGCGAGGGACCGTCCCGAGACGCCGGCGAGCACGATGATGTCCTCCCGCAGCCGCGGGGCGCGAAGACGCGCGATGGGCCAGGTGTCCGCGGAGGGCCACGGCCGGACCGTTTTCCCGCCCGAGACCGTCAGCCTCCACGCGCGGCGCAGAAGGACCTGGGCGACGGAGGCCTTCGCGTAGATCCACGCGCTCTGGCCAAACAGCAAGCCCGCCGCCACGAGCAGGACGATCGAGGCGTTACGGAGGCGCGATCGCGGCGGCGAACTGGAAAGGGTCGTGAACTGTCCGGTCATGACGCTCCCCCCGATCCGGCACGATGAAGAATGATCGCGAGAGCGCCGAGCGCCCCCGCCAGAAGCAGGAAGAGCTTCGCCGGCGTCGCCGTCTGCGGCATTTCCCCGAAGACGTGGCCGTAGTCCCATCCGGCGGGCAGGTGCACCGGAACGGCACGCGCGGAACAGACGGCGCCGCGCGCGAGGGTCGGCGTCAGGTCCACGGCGACGAGGCTCGTGAAGCCCGACACGAGGTGATGCCGGAGCGCGACCTCGACGACCTCGCACTTCACTTCGTCGCGGTTGCCTCCCTCCGTGATCCGGTCCATCAACGCCGCGATCTTTCGCCGCGCCCAAAGGCGGTCCACTCCCCGCTGGTCCGTGGACATGCGGACCGGGACCCGTTCGCTCCACGCGGTGCCCGACCGCTGCCCGGACACCCGAACGCTTCCCGCCCCCGCGGTCAGCCGCGCCGCGACGAGGAGAGGTTCCCCCGCATAGAGGTCGGGGATCTTTCCCGGCCATGCCTCGACCGCCGGGTCGTCCCACTCAACGCGCACGTCGGTCAGCACCGGGGACTCGAGCTTCCGGTAGAGGCTTCCCATTTTTTCGTCCACCTCGCCGGGACTGCCGATGTAGGTGAACGTCCCCCGGCCGAACTCGGCCGCCTTCGTCATGAAATGGGAGTTGGGGGCCGATCCGATCCCGACGGTAAAGAGCCGGCTGCGCCCCAGGTGATCGTGGATGTAGCGGAAGAGCTCCTCCTCGTTGCCGACGGCGCCGTCGGTGACGAAGACGACCTGGCGGACCTCGGAGCCTTCGTTGGCTCCCTCGAGCGCGGCGCGCAGGGCCGGGAGCATCTCGGTCCCGCCGCTTGCGTGGAGCTTCCCGACCCACTCCTTCGCTTCGCGCACGGTCTCGGACAGGGCGCGGCGACTTTCGCCGTAGAGCCGGCGCATGACACTGTTGAACTCGATGACGTTGAAGCGATCCTCGGGATGCATGCGGTCGAGCGCGAAGACGAGGGACCGGCGCGCCTGGTCGATGGACGGGCCGTACATCGAGCCCGAGGTGTCGATGACGAAGATCGTCTCGCGCGGGAGCCGCGCGCCGGGCACCTCGGCTCCATCCGGCGGCAGCACGACGAGGAGCGCATACGCGTGGCCGTCGAGGTTCTCGGCGAAGACCGACGGCTTCGGCCCGCCGCCGAGATCCGGCTCCCAGTTCAACTCGAAGTCCCGGTCGGCTGCGAGCGCCTCGTCCGCCACCGTCACGGCGTAGCTCGCCTCGCCAATCGGCGCCGCCTTCAGCGCGTGCGTCGTGCTCCCGAGCCGGCGCAGCCGAACGCCCGTTTCGAGCTCGACGCGCAGGCGCACCGGGTTGACGCGCGTCTCGCCCGGGCGGAAGACCGCGGGCGCGATGCGGGCGGCGTCGCCGGCCGTGGCGGGGTTGTAACGCGGCGCAACGACCATGGGAAAGCGGAGATGAAACTTTCCCTCGTCATAGCGGACCGTCTCCTGATACTCGATCTCGACCTCGACCTCTTCATAGCCGCCGATAGAGGCGACGGACGCCGTGAAGATGTTGGGGTGCTCCTGCTCGAGGAGCGAGGCCTTCCTCCCGTCCGCCTTCGCCTGCTCGTACACCCGTTTCGCCTCGACGCGCTCGCGGATTTCCGCCTCGATAACGCGCTCGCCGATCGTCAGGCGCATCCGGTCCACCGCCGCGTTCTCCGGGAGCGGGAAGACGTAGACGCCTTCGACGCAGTCTCCCGCCGTGTTGGCGAAGCGCTGCCGGACGGTCGCTCGCGCGACGATGCCGGTCACGCGGATCGCGACGTCGGTCTCGAGCGCCGGCGCCGGAAGGAATACCCCCGGCGTGTCGGTCGCGATGAGCAGGCTTCCGGAATTCACCTGGTCGGTGCGCACGGGCGGGCCGAGATCCGGCAACGTCTGGGCCTTGCCGTGCGCCGCCAGCCACAGAAGCAGCAGGAACCGCGGGGCGACGCGCATCGGGATCTTTCGAGAGCCTTCGTGAGCCATGACGACACCTCCACGGGGAGAAGACCTCGCCGGCGGGGAGCGGCCGGGGCGGCGCCGTGAAACTGCCGGGGCAAATTGTGGCGAAGGTATGGCAGGCCCTTGGGCTTTTCGGAGCGGCGTGGCATTCTGCGGGCGTGAAGGAACCGTTTGGCGAGCTCGTCGCGGTCGTCGAGGACGAGAAGAACATCCGGGAGACGGTCGCTTTCGCCGTCAAGCGCGAGGGCTACCGCGTCAACAGCTACGCCGATGGCGCGGAGGCGTGGAGCGCGTTTCGCCAGCAGCTGCCGGACCTCGCGGTGCTCGACATCCTGCTGCCGCGGATGGATGGCCGGGAGCTCTGCCGGAAGCTCCGCTCGCGGTCCGAGGCGCTGCCCATCATCTTCCTGACGTCGAAAGACGAAGAGCTCGACCGCGTGCTCGGGCTCGAGCTCGGCGCCGATGACTATCTCTGCAAGCCCTTCTCAATGCGCGAGCTCCTGACCCGCATCAAGGTCCTGTTTCGCCGGGCGGCGCTCGCCGGCGATCCCTCCGCGCGCGACGAGGCGAAGATGCTCCGCGCGGGCCCGCTCGAGATCGACGGCCTGCGCTACACGGCCCGCTGGCGGGGCGAAGCCCTCGCCCTGACGGTCACAGAGTTCCTCCTGCTGCAGGCCCTCGCGCGTCATCCGGGGCACGTCAAGACGCGCCAGCAGCTCCTGGAGGAGGCCTACCCAAACGACGCGTGGGTCTCCGAGCGCACGATCGACAGCCACGTCAAGAGACTGCGCCGCAAGTTCGAGGGGCACGACGCGGCGTTCGCGGGGATCGACACGGTGCATGGACTCGGATACCGGTGGGTGGCGGGGGCGGAGAGTTGAGACTTCAGAGTTGAGAGTCGGGGCTCGGGGTCTCCTTCAACGCTCAATATCTCCGTGAAGGCGCTTTCTCGCATCGGCGTGCGCCTGCTCGCCTTCAATCTGCTCCTGGTCTTCCTTCCGGTCGCGGGGTTGCTCTACCTCGATACGTACGAGAGGCAGCTCCTCGAGGCGCAGGAACGTTCCATGGTCCAGCAGGGGCGCGTCCTCTCCTCTGCCCTCTCGGGCCGCGGCCGGCTCCGGCGCGAGGAGGCCGAGCGTGTGCTCCGGCAACTGAACCTCCGTTTGGACGCGCGGCTGCGCGTCGTGGATCGGGACGGCGCCGTCCTCGGCGACACGAGCCTCCTCGGGCCGCGCGAGAGGAAGCCAGCAACCCCTCCCGCCTCCGCGCCGGTTCGCAAGACTCTCCTCTACCGGATCGGCGCCTTCCTCGTGGACCTTCCGAAGAGACTCTCTCCTCCCGTCGAGCCGCCCCCGCCCTCCGAACGCGAGGAGGCGCCGGGCGGAAATCTGGACGGCCGTGAGGTCCGCTCCGCGCTCTCCGGCCGCTATGGAAAGGCGACGAGGGTCAGCCCTGAGCAGCGCTCGGTGACGCTCTCCAGCGCCATTCCCATCGAGAGCGACGGCGAGGTCGTGGGCGCGGCCGTCGTCTCGCAGTCTACGTACCGCATTCTCCAGGACCTCTACGCGATCCGGCTGCGCATCGCGAAGGTCTGCGCCGCGTCGGCAGCCGTCGCGCTCATCCTCTCGCTCTTCGTCTCGGCGACGATCGCGCGCCCGCTGCGAGCCCTGCGCGACGAGGCGGCGGCGATCCAGGACCGGCGCGGGAGACTCCGGGGAACATTCCGGGGCCTCGCCCGCAGGGACGAAATCGGAGACCTCGCGAGGGCGCTCGAGGAGCTGACGGTCCGTCTGGAGGACCGCCAGCGCGGTCTCGAGTCCTTCGCCTCGGACGTGGCGCATGAGCTGAAGAACCCGCTCGCCTCGATCCGCTCGGCCGCCGAAATGCTCTCGGAGGTGCGCGACCCGGAGGAGCGTCGCCGCTTCCTCGCCGTCGTCCTCGAGGAAGTCGCGCGGATGGAGCAGCAGGTCTCCCAGCTCGCCGAGGTCACCCGCATCGACGCGGGCCTCGAAGCGGAAGAACAGTCCGCCGTCCCGCTGAACGGCCTGCTCGTCCGGATCGCCGAACGGTTCCGGATGCGCGAGAAGGGGCGTGTGCGGATCGAGCTCGCGCTGCCGGAACAGGTCCTCGCGGTGCGGGCGTCGCCGGCGCGGGTGACGCAGGTGTTCGAGAACCTCTTCGACAACGCGGCGAGCTTCTCTCCGGACGGCGGTTGCGTCCGCGTGGGGCTCAAACGGTCGCGGGATGGAGCGGCGGCGGTGACGGTGTCGGACGAGGGCCCCGGGATTCCTCCCGCGCACCAAGCGCGGATCTTCGATCGCTTCTTCAGCTACCGGCCCGAGAGCGACGGTGAGCCCGGCCGGCTCCACACGGGCCTCGGCCTCGCAATCGTAAAGTCCATCGTCGAGAGCTACGGCGGCAGCGTCGCGGCCGCGAACAACGCGGATCGGGGCGCGGTCGTCACCGTGAAGATGCCCGCGTCCCGCACCGGAGTCTTTCGCACAAAGAACTCGTGAGGCTGCACAGTCATGCGGCGCCGGACGAAACCTAGCTCTTGCCTGCCATCTCGATCTTGGAGACCTTGATCGTGTCGTCGGTCATCTCACCCGTCAGCTTGATGTTGTGCGCGGCGTGCTCTTCGAGGCCGGCGAAATCCTGGTTGGAGATCTGATAGATCTTGGTCCCCGACACAAAGACGTACTTGCCGCCATGCTCCTTGACGCAGGCAATCACGCAGTCATGGTCGCTCATTTTCTTACCGGCGTGCTCGATGGCGGCCTTGTGCGAGCGGCCGCAGTCGCTGTCGCTGATCTTGCCCGACCAGGTCTTCTCCGCCGCCAGGGAAAACGCCGCGCTCAGCAGGATGGCCATTGCGAATCCGAGAATCTTCCTCATATCAACCTCCTCTGAGACGTGTGATGAATCCACACTTCTCGCGCAGGTCAAAAGCTGCAGGAAGAGTGTCAGCGGGGCATGCACGCAGCGTGGGCTATGATTCCTTTCCCCCTGGAGTCATATCCATGAAGACGGGCGTCCGGTCTCGGCTTTCCCCGATCCTTCTGTTCGGCGCCGCGAGCTTCCTGACCGCGCAGACCTTCTCCGTCCAGGAGTTCCCGCAGATCTTCGGCAAGCCGCAGGGCATCGTCGCCGGCCCGGACGGAAACATCTGGCTCCTCGAGGAGGACTCGAGCAAGGTCGCGCAGATGGACAGCAATGGCAACCTGTTGCGCGAGATCGTGCTCCCGGCCGGGAGCGCGCCGCACGGCATTGTCGTCGGGCCGGACGGAAGACTCTGGTTCACGGAGGGGGGAACGAGCAAAATCGGAAGGATCGAAGTCAACGGGACGCTCGTGGAATTCGCCGTCGGGAGTCCGCCAGAAAGCATCGCCATGGGACCGGACGGCAATCTCTGGTTCACTGAGGAGAGCGCCAACCGGATTGGCAAGATGGACACGACCGGCAGGCTCCTCGGGGAGTTCGCGATCCCGACCGCGGGATCGAAGCCGAGAGCGATCACGGCCGGTCCCTGCGGGGACGGCAACCTCTGGTTCACCGAACAGATCGGCAGGATCGGCAGGATCGACACGGCGGGAAATATCACGGAGGTCGCCAACACGGGACCCGCTTCGAATCTGCGAGGCATCGCGGCGGATCCTGGCGGAGACTGCAACCTCTACGTGGCCGACCGCGGCCAGGACTGCATCGTCAAGCTGAGGACGACGGGCCAGTTCGACGTCTTTTTCCTCCCCTTCGGTTCGGGGCCGATCGGCATCGTCGCGGGCCCCGACGGGAACCTCTGGTTCACGGAGAACGGATTGAACAGGATCGGTCATATGACGACGGCCGGCGTCTTCAAGCCGGAGGCGGTGGTCCCCAGTTCCTCGACGTTCCCGGAAGGCATTACGGTCGGCCCCGATGCCAACATCTGGTTCACCGAGGCCGGAGGCAATCGGGTCGGCCGCGTGTTCACCGGAGTCTCTTCGCCTCCCACGCCCACACCGACACCCGGTGGATTGACGGTCGTTCCCCGCCACGGCACCCCGGGTCCCAAACCTTTTCGAACCCCGTGACCCGCGGCGCATCCTTGTAACGGCGAAAGGCGTTCTTCTAACCACAAACCCGTTCTCGTTCGCGGCGCGACGAGAGCAGATCCTTCGCTTCGCTCAGGATGACAAGTAAGGGTTACCTCGACACATCCTCAGCGATACATCCAATCGATCACCGCGATGCTGCCGGTGCTCGCGGCGCGAGTAGTCTCCGGAGCGAAGCGAGGGAGGAGGCTCGCGCCGCGGGAGCGCAGCGCGGAGCGAGCGACGAGGCGGACGGTCGAGGCCGCATCCGGCCGAGCCGTCCGCCGGCGGCGAAGCCGCGTCGCTCGCGCAGCGCGGAGCGACGGCTAGATTCCCGGTGGCTGGACCTGGATCGAGTCGCCGGCGAAGAGGGTCGGCACTCCCTGCTCGGCGGCGGTCTTGTTGAAGGACGCGATGTCCGTCTTCGCCAGATCGTTGAACTGGGCGAGGTAGGCGTCGAGCCTCTTGCGTCTCTCCGCCAGGTCCTCCTTGAAGAGATCGCCCGGCGCCTGGTTGTAGCCGGAGAGAGCCTGGTTCAAGCGCTGCAGTTGTCCCTGGAAGTCGGTGTGGTAGTGGATCGAGTCCTGGCCGACGTCGCGCTGGAGGTCCGGGTTGTAGACCCTGTCCCGAAGGTCCTTCTCGAGAGCGGAGATCTGATTCTGCAGGCTGTCGATCCGGTTGATCATCTCGTTGATCGCGGTCACGCCGTTGCGGACCTCGAGCGCCGCGCGCGTCTGTGCGCGGAAGGCCTCCATGTCCGAAGGCATGCGCGGGTCGGGCAGGACGGTCACCGTCTGCGTCTGGGTCTGGCCCTTGACCGTCACTGCGACTTTGTACGTCCCAGGCACGACGTCGGGGCCGCGGTTGGGCTCGAAGAACTCGCTGGGCGGCGCCTCTTTGGCCGAGGCGACTCTCTTGGGCCCCTCGTATCGCATGTTCCAGACGTGCCGGTTGATTCCCTCCTTCGCCGGCGCCCACTGCGTCGCGACGGGAGCGCCTTTCTCGTCGGTCAAGACGATTTTGACCGCGTCGCGGCGAGCCTTCTTCTGCTCCTCGGTCTGTTTGATCTCGGTCTTGACGTAGTAGTCGATCGTGACGCCGTTGGGAGGATTGGGGGCCCAGAACCCGCCCGAGGCGAAGCCTCCGCGGTTCCAGGACTGCAGCATCGCCGCCGGCGGCGAGGAAAAGAGATGGAAGTCCTTCCTCTCGATCGCGTCGGTCCACTCCTCGATCGGCGTGATGTTGTCGAACACGAAGAGGCCGCGGCCGTGCGTCGCGACGACGAGGTCGTGGGAGGCCTTGACGAACTTCATGTCCCACACCGGCACATTCGGGAAGTTCGCCTTCAAGGGTTTCCAGCTCGCGCCGGAGTCGGTCGAGGAGAAGAGCCCCGTGCCGGTGCCCGCTACGAGGAAGCCCTTCTTGTTCGGGTCCTCCCGCACGACGTAGCAGGTGGCATCGCCGGGCAGTCCCTTCGCGATGGAGGTCCACGTTTCGCCGTAGTTGGTCGTCTTGTAGGCGTAGGGATGCCGGTCGTCCAGCATGTGTCGGTCCGAGACGATGGTGGCGGTCCCGGCGTCGAAGGGCGAGACGTCGATCTGGTAGATGCGTCCCCACTCCGGAAGGTTCGGGATCTTCTTCGTCACGTTCGTCCAGTTCTTGCCGCCGTCGCGCGTCACGTTCACCTGCCCGTCATCGGAGCCCGCCCAGATCACGTCGGGATCCGTCGGCGCGATCTGGAGCGACAGCAGCGTGTCGTAAGTCTCGGCGCCCGAGAGATCGTGGTGGATCGGGCCTCCGGAGACGAGCTGCTTGGACTTGTCGTTGCGCGTCAGGTCCGGGGAAATCACGCTCCAGTGCGTGCCGCCGTCGTTGGATTTGAAGACGACGTTGCCGCCGATGTACACCTCGTTGGCGTCCCTGGCCGACACGGCAATGGGGCTCGTCCAGTTGAACCGGTACTTCAGCTCGGCCGGGCTCATCTCCGAGACCGTGCCCAGGTAGGGGCGGATGTTCCTGGATAGGTGAGTCTTCTTGTCCAGCCGGTTGATGTTGCCGTTCTGTGAGGCGGAGTAGACGATCGTCGGGTCCGACGGCGCGGGCACCACATACTCGCCGTCGCCGCCCGAGGTGACATACCAGTCCCCGGCCCCAATGCCGCCCCGGGACAAGGAGTTCGACGGCCCGCACCAGGCGTTATTGTCCTGGAGCCCGCCGCAGAGGTTGTAGGGGACGCTCGAGTCGGTCGAGACCATGTAGAACTGCTCGATGGGAATGTTGTCGAAACCCCGCCAGGACTTCCCGCCGTCGGTTGAGACGAGAGCATAGCCGTCGTTGCCCTGGAGGATCCGGTCCGAGTCCTTCGGATCGATCCAGAGCGCATGGTGGTCGGGATGGATGCGCTGGCTGATGACACGAAAGGTCTTCCCGCCGTCGTCGGACTGGATCAGGTTGTAGGAGCCGAAATAGACCCTGTTCTCGTCGGCCGGCGAGACGGCGACGAGAGAAAAGTAGAAGGGTCGGACGTTGAAGAGCTTGCTATCGGAGAGCTTCTCCCAGTGCTCGCCCATGTCCTTCGAGTCCCAGAGAAGGCCCTTCTTCGTCTCGATCAGGGCGTAGACGTGGTTCGAGTTGGTCGGCGCGACCGCCAAGGCTATGCGGCCGAGCGGCCCCTCCGGAATGTCTTTCGTCAGCTTCGTCCATGTCGCGCCGCCGTCGGTCGACCGGTAGATCCCGGAGCCGGGACCGCCGTCCACGAGCTCCCAAGGAAACCGCCGCACCTGCCACATTCCGGCGAAGAGCACCTTGGGATTACCGGGCGCCATGGCGAGCTCGCAGGCGCCCGTCTGCTCGTCCACGTAGAGGACCTTCTTCCAGGTCTGCCCGCCGTCGGTCGTGCGGTAGACGCCGCGATCGGCGTTGGGAGCCCAGACGTGCCCGAGCGCCGCGACGAGGACCGTGTTGGGGTCGTAGGGATCGATGACGACATGAGAGATCTGCCCGACGTCGGGCAGGCCCATGAAGCGCCAGGAGTTTCCCGCGTCCGCGGAGAAATAGACCCCGTGTCCGTCCATCATGTCGTTACGCGGATTCGCCTCCCCCGTGCCGACCCAGACGAGGCTCGGGTTCGAGGGCGCGATGGCGATCGCGCCAATGGACGACGGGTACTTCTCGAAGATGGCCTTCCAGGTGTTCCCGCCGTCCACGGACTTCCAGACGCCGCCCGCGGCCGCCCCGACGTAGAGGACGTTGGGATCGCCCGCGATCCCCGCGACCGCCGTGACGCGCCCACCGCCGACGGCCGGGCCCAGGTTGCGGAACTTCAGGTTCTGCAACGGTCCCTCGCCAGGCTCTTTCTTTTCGGTAACGGGCGCGGGTGAGGAAGGTTTCGCGTCAGCGGCTTCGAGCGCGAAAGCCACGCCCAGGGCCAGCAGGGTCGTGCCGGCTATCCGACACACTCGCCCCATCTTCATGTCTCGCTCTCCTTTGTGAAT
>WNGF01010268.1_pt1 | contig 10591 bp, 10 predicted proteins | sample 5400641 | NCBI WGS metagenome assembly WNGF01 (sample SAMN13153371, study PRJNA577476) | soil metagenome | isolation source: 80 cm soil or saprolite under grassland replicate 2 | place: USA:California | collected 2016-06-15
TCCGGTCGTCGAGCAGATCGTCCGGTTGATGGCGCAGTTCGGGGATGCTCTCGCGGCGCCGGCTCTCCAGGAGCCAGCCGAGGTGCGCGTGCCAGAAGCCGTTTCGCGGCGAGTGCGGATCGAGCTCGCCGTCTGGGTGGGCGTGATGCGCCCGGTGCACGCGCACCCACGCAATCGGGCCGCCCTGGCCCGCCAGCGCGCCGCACAGCAGGTGAAAAAAGAGCAGCGGCCTGCGCGCCTCGAAGGCGCGATGCGCCAGTTGGCGGTGATAGCAGGCGCTGATGCCGACGATGCCGAAGAACTGACCGATGAGAAATGCGGCGACCAGCCACCGGGCGCTGAAGAACCAGACCACCGCGGCGATCGCGCCGGCGTGAAGAAGAGCGACGAGGGCCGGGACAACCAACTGCTTTGGCTGCACCTATATCATTATGAGCGCACCATGGACGGCCAGAGCACGCTCCGCATCCCAGGGGGCCTGAATGTCGCTCTGTCCATCCTCGCCTCGGCCGCGTCGTGCGCGCTTCTGTGGCTCGTCTCGCACAGCGATCACCTGCTCTACCGCCTCCTCGGTGCGATCGCCTTCTCGTTCGTCAACAACACGCTCTTCTCGCTGCTCCACGAATCGGTACACGGCGTCTTCGCCCGCTCCGACTCCGTCAACGACTGGTTCGGCCGCTGGCTGGCGGCGTTCTTTCCGACCTCGTTCACCCTGCAGCGCTACTTTCACCTCGGACATCACCGCCGCAACCGCTCGGCGGCGGAGCGGTTCGACTACGTCGCGCCGGGCGAGAACGCCCTGCTGAAGAAGATTGAGTGGTACGGAATCCTGACCGGCTTCTTCTGGCTCTGTCCGCCGCTGTCGTGCCTCCTCTTCTTCATCGGCGTCTTGCACGCGGAAAACGCGCCGTGGAGCCGGCAGACCGGTTTCGACGGTATGGTCGACGGCGTCGATCGCCTGCCGGGCCTTCCGATTCGCCTGGAGATCCTCTTTGCCGCGCTGTGGCAGTTCGCTCTTTTCCGCGCCCTGCACCTGCAATGGTCCGCCTGGCTGCTCTGCTACGCGGCCTTCGCCGTCAACTGGAGCTCGCTGCAATACGCCGATCACGCCTGGTCGCCGCTCGACGCCGCGCGCGGCGCGTGGAACCTGCGCGTCAACCCGATCGTGCGATGGCTCTTTCTCAACTACCATCACCACCGAGCCCATCACGAGAACCCGAAAGTGCCGTGGATTCACCTCCCGCGCCTCGTCGACGGCGCGGAGCCGCGGCCGTCGTTTCTGCGGATGTACCTGAGCATGTGGCGCGGTCCGCGACCGCTGGGAGACGTTCGATGAAAAAGATCTTTGCGCTGCTTCTCGTGACCCTGCCCCTGGCGGCCTCGGAGCCGAATGCCGACATCCACAACGCTCTGCGCGTGCTGCGCGCCCGCGTCCTCGACGCCGCGAACAAGCGCGACATCGACGGCGTCCTCGGGCAGATGCATCCCAACGTCGTCGTGACGTGGCAGAACGCCGAGGTCAGTCAGGGGCGTCAGGCCGTGCGCGCGTACCTCGAGCGAATGCTCAAAGGTCCGAATGCCATCGTGAAGAGCTACCACGCCGACTACGAAGTCGACGCCCTCACCGCGCTCTACGGAGCGAACACCGGCATCGCCTGGGGCAGCTCGACCGAGACCTACGACCTCGGCCGCGGCGAGAAGTTCACGCTGCACGGCCGCTGGACCGCCGCCATCGTCAACGAAAACGGCCAGTGGCTGCTGGCGAGCCTGCACACATCGACGAATCTGTTCGACAACCCGCTGCTGCGGTCGGCGAAGGGAGCGCTGTGGATCGGCGTCGCCATCAGCGCCGTCGCCGCGCTGTTGATCGGCTGGTTCCTCGGATGGCGCCTCAAACGTTGAAGCGGAAATTGATCACGTCTCGCGGCACTTCGCTTCGCTGCCGTAGTGCACGAGGTCTTCCCAGTGCACGACCTCGGCGCGGATGAACCCGCGCTCGATGTCAGAGTGGATCTTCGCCGCCGCCTTCGGCGCCGTCAGACCGCGGCGGATCACGGTCTTCATAGGATCTCCCCGTCACCGTCCGTGATTCACAAAAGAGCGTTCGAGAGTGCGTGGACACAGCGCAGGAGGAGCGCGTCGTCATTACTCGTCACGGAAAGCCTCGCCGTCCTGGTTGGAGTTGAAGGGGAGGAGTGGGAGACGGTCGTGCTTCAGACCAGTGCGCCCTTTTGGCGCATGATCGAGAAGAGGCGCAAAGAGCCGACGATCTCGCTCGAAGAGATGAAAGACAGACTGGCCAAGCCGCGACGCAAGCGGGAGGCGTAGTCGTGCGCCTCAAACGTTGAAGCGGAAATTGATCACGTCGCCGTCCTGCACCACGTACTCCTTCCCCTCGGAGCGCAGCTTCCCGGCTTCGCGGCACTTCGCTTCGCTGCCGTAGTGCACGAGGTCTTCCCACCGCACCACCTCGGCGCGGATGAACCCGCGCTCGATGTCGGAGTGGATCTTCGCCGCCGCCTTCGGCGCCGTCAGACCGCGGCGGATCGGCCAGGCGCGGCACTCGTCCTCGCCCGCGGTCAGGAACGAGATCAGGTCGAGGAGCTTGTACGCGGCGTGGATGAAGCGGCCGATGGCCGGCTCCGACAGGCCGAGCGACGCGACGAACTCCGTCTGCTCCTCGGGCGGCATCTGGGCGATGTCCATTTCCACCTGCCCGGCCAGCACGACAAGGCCGAGGCCGAGCGCCTCGGCGTGCGCGACGAGGTCGGCGGGCGGGGGAGCGGCGGCCACCGACTCCGGCACGTTCAGCACGAGCAGCAGCGGCTTCGCGGTGAGGAAGCGAAAGCCGGCCAGCATCGCCCACTGGTCGGGCGAGAGGTCGACGCGCCGCAGCGGCGTCCCCGATTCGAGCGCCGCCTTCAGCGTCTCCATCAACGGCACCTCGGCACTCTTGCTCTTCTCCCGCTTCAGGCGCTCCAGACGCTTCTCGATGATGAGCAGATCGGCGAGGTTCATCTCATCCTCGAGGTTCCGCGCCTCGGCGAGCGGCGCCGGCGGCGCGCCCGCGGCGTCGGGGAAGCCGTGGACGACCTGGCAGAGCGCGTCGACCTCGCGCATCGCCGCGAGGGTCTGGTCGTCGAGGCTCTGCCCGTGCGCGCCGGAGGCGGCTACATCGGAGAACGTGATCTCCGCCAACGTCGTCTTCTTCGGATGAAAGAGCTTCGCGAGCGCGACCACGCGCTCGTCCGGGACTTTCACCGTGCCGAGGTTCGTCTTGCCGCGCGCGGCGCCGAAGCCGGTGCCGGCGGAGAGGCCGGTGAGCGTGTTGAAGACAGTGGTCTTGCCACTGCCGGGAAATCCTACAAGGCCGATTTTCATCGGGGCGATCCTATCGGATCTCGGCCACCGCGACCTTGTTGACGCCGCTGCAGGCGAGATAGAGCCGCCCGTCCTTCGTCGCGGCCATGTTCCGGACGACGCCGCCGCCGGAAGGGATCGGCCAGCTCTGGAACGCGGCGGTGGCGGGATCGAAGCGGACGAGCGTGTTCGGCTTCACGCCCGACTCGCTGTACCAGACGATGCCGTCGGGGGTGATGGCGATGCCGTACGGATGCGAGGCGCTGCCGCCCGGCGACGGCCACTCCTTCACGGCGCCGCTCGACGGATCGAAGCGAGCCAGGTAGCCGCGCGCGAAGTCGGAGTAGTAGATCGCCCCGTCGCGCGCGAGGGCGAGGCGGCGCGGGCGCGCGCCGGCCGGCAGCACGTACTCGCGCACCTGCATCGTCGCCGGATCGACGCGCCCGAGCTTGTTCGCGCCGAACTCGCAGAACCACGGCACGCCTTTGCCGTCGATCACCATTCCGTACGGCAGCGCATGCGGGGTCGGCACGTCGACAAGATTGATCGCGCCGCTCTTCGGATCGAGCACGCCGACGACATTCCCCTGCTGCACAGTGAACCAGATCCGGCCGTCGGCAGCGACAACCGGCGTGTGCGGATCCTTGCCGCGGGGGTCGGCGATTTTGTACTCGGTGACCGCGCCGCTCTTCGGATCGAGCTTTCCGATATAGCCGGCGTAGTTCGCCGTGAACCAGATGTTGCCGGCCGGATCCGACGCGAGGCCATGCGGCCCGGAGTTGGGCGTCGTCAACGCGAACTGCTTGATGATGCCGCTGGCCGGGTCGAGCCGTCCGATGGCGTTCGCCTGCTGCGCGGTGTACCAGAGCGCGCCGTCGGCGCCGACGGCGGGATCGTGAGGACGCGACTGCGGCACCGGCAGACTCCATTCGCGAATGGAGACGGAGACCTTCGCCGCCAGCGTGGCCGCGGCAAAGAGAAGCGAAGCGATCATGGTTGTCCGCGCATGCAGCACTCACGCCGAAGACGCAGCTCTTCATTTCGCGCTCCGCAGCGTCTGTTCGTCGAAGAGCGGAATGTCCTGGCCGACGCGCACGAAGAAGACCTTCGCCGGATGCACTTCGAAGTATTGGATCCCGTCCGGCCAGTCGCCCCACTCGCCACACGGCGGCTCCGGCACTTCGCCCTCGTGCGTCGGCACCGGTTTCTCGAGCACGAACGTGAAGCGCTTCACGTCCTTCCGCGCGGTCATGCCCTGGAATGGCCGCGCCACGCAGCGCGCTGCAAGAGCCTTCTCCGTGTGCGCGGCGAAGATGCGCTTCACCGCCGCCGCGCCGCTCTCGCCAGGGAGCCGGTCGATGACGTCGACGACGTTCTCCGGCGCGCCGCCATCCGAGTAACGGATCGCCAGCGACCGCCCCTGCGCGACGAAGTCGATCTTGCGGAAGCCGAAGTCGCAGCGCTGCACCCACGCCTCCACGCCGACCGAGACGTTCGAGAATTTCTCCCAGACGCAGCCTTTCTCCGCGGGGCGCGACGGAGCGCCGGCGGCGACGGCTGCGAATAGCGACAACAAAAACAAATGCGCGACGACTTCCCGGCAGCCCAATCGATTCGCGTCGATGCGAGCACACTGTCGTATGTCGCCGCGGCCAGGCCGATTGGCGGCGCCGCGGTGATCGGCGTCTACTACGCGGCGCAGCCGCGTCAGGCCGGCCCCGATCCGCTCGTGCGCACGTTCGGCACGACGCCGTATCACCGAACGTTCTGTCTCTATCCGTGCGTTGATTTCATCCCCGTTCACCCGGAAGCCTTCGAGCGGATCGAGCACCGCTACGGTCTCGCACTGGCGTGGAGGCTCGGCCCCTTCGACTTCGGCGCGGGAGCGGAGATGCAGCGCATCCGCGAAATCGGCGAGAACGTCGCGTTCAAAACCAGCGATGTCACGTCGACGACGCCGGTCGTGCAGTGGGAGAGGATTTTCTTCAGCGGCGAGAGCCGCGACGTCGTCCCGAACGTCGGCGTTCGGTGGCGCGCCACGCCACGGCTCGCGCTGGCGGCGTCATACACCGGTGCCGGATCGCTGACGACGCGGACCGACGCGTGCAGTGCGCCGGACCTCGACTCGCCGGTCTGCACGTCGTCGGTCGAGGTGCTCGGCACAGGCGGCGTGCCAATCCCCGACACTCTCCGTGCCGGCGTCTCCTTTGCGGTCACAGATCGTCTCCGCCTGGTCGCGGAAAGCGTGCGGCGCGGATGGGGGAGACAAGCGATCATCTACGCCAACACCGGCCATAAGGCGTACGTGAATACGATCGAGGTTCATGGCGGCGCGGAGTACAAGCTCCGATCGGTGGCGCTGCGCGCGGGCTGGTGGCGGGACCCGAGCCACGTCGATCTCCCGATCCGCGTCTTGGCGATGGCGCGCATGGTCACGCATCGCACCGCCGGTGCCGGCATCGACTTTGGCCGCGCACGATTCGACGTCGCGTACGACGACGCCAGCCTGCCGAATCAGCGCCGCGCCGTCGCCGGGATCACCTTCGGCCTATGAGGTCACCGCGGCGTCGGTGATCTCCAGGGCCCGGTCAATGATCGTGAACGACTCCCTGAGCTGCTCCTCGGTGATGCAGAGCGGCGGGTTTGTGAAGAGGTTGTTCCAGTTGATGAACGCGTACATCCCGTTCTCGCGGAGGTAGCCGCCGAGGCACTGCATCTCCGGGCTCGTGCCATTGAACGGCGCCAGCGGCTCCTTCGTGCGGCGGTCGCGCACGAGCTCGAGCACGCCGAAGAGGCCGATCGAGCGGACGTCGCCGACGGAGGGGTGCTTCTCCTTCATGGCCGCGTGCAGCTCCGACATCACGCGGCCCGTGCGCTGCACGTGGTTCATCGTGTCGTCGTCGATCATCACCTGCAGGCAGGCCTCGGCTGCGGCGAGGCTCATCGGATGCGCGTTGTAGGTCAGGCCGCCGTAGAAGACGTTGCGGTCGAAGTAGCTGGCGATGCGGTCGCTCACCGCCACCGCGCCGAGCGGCAGATACGCCGAGGTCAGTCCCTTCGCCATCGTGATCATGTCCGGGACGACGTTCCAGTGATCGGCGGCGAACCAGCGGCCGGTCCGGCCGAGGCCGCACATCACCTCGTCGCAAACGAGGAAGATGCCGTGGCGGTCGCAGATCGCGCGCAGGCCCTGGAGGTATCCGTCCGGCGGCACGATCAGGCCGTTCGTCCCCGTCACGGTCTCGACGAACATCGCTGCGATGGTGTGGCCGCCCTCGTACATGATCGTCTCTTCGACTTCGTCGAGGCAGCGCTGCGTGAACGCCGCGTCGCTGTCGCCGTCGCGATAGAGGTGGCTGCGGTACTTGTACGGATCGAAGAAGCGGACCACGCCGGGGATGCCGGGCTCGTTCGCCCATCGCCGCGGATCGCCGGTGAGCGAGATCGCGCCCGCGGTCGCGCCGTGGTACGAGCGGTAGCGGACCATGATCTTCTGCCGCCCGCTGACCATGCGGGCGATGCGGATGGCGTTCTCGTTCGCCTCGGCGCCGCCGAGGGTGAAGAAGAAGCGGTTGAGATCGCCGGGCGTGAGGTCGGCGAGCATCTTGCCGATTCGCGCGCGCACCGCGCTGGCCATGCCGGGGCCCGCGTACACCAGCTCGTCGGCCTGGCGCTTGATCGCCTCGATGACGCGCTTGTCGCCGTGGCCGATGTTCACGCACATGAGCTGCGAGTTCATGTCGATGTAGCGCTTGCCGTCGGCGTCCCAGAAATAGATCCCCTCGCCGCGGGTCATGGCGATGGGGCTCACGCTCGCCTGCGCGGACCAGGAGAAGATCGAGTGGCGCTTCGTCAGCGCGATCATCTCCGCCGCGGTCATCGTGGTGTCAACGATGTCTGTCGTCGTCATGCGCGAATGTTACGTCGGTTCCGCTCGAGAGTGTCCAGCGCCGCGCGCGCGGCGGCGGCGACCTCGGGATCGGGATCGTCGACGTAGGGCCGGATCAGCTCCGCGCATTCGTCGGTGGCGATGTCGCCGAGCATCGTCAAGACCGTCGGCATCTGTTCGCGGCGGGCCAGTGCTTCGCGGAGGGCGGGGAGGGAGCGGTGGCCGTTCTTGACGAGGAACATGCCGGCGAGCATGCGCACGGTCTCGTCGTCCGAGGCCAGATCGGCGACGAGGCTGCGTCCCGCGCCGGTCGAGCCGAGGCGGAGGGCGGCGCTCTTGCCGAACGCCGACAGCGCGCGGGCGAGTTTCATCGCTAGAGCATCGCCCGGATGTTGTACTTCGTCCAGATGGCCGGGTCGTGCGTCGCGGAATGGTTGAAGAACACCGGCAGCACGTGCTCGTTGTAGCGTGGATCGGTGAAGCGCGAGCCGCTGCCGTCCGCGAGCAGCACGAGGTCGAACTTGACGCGGATCGACGCCACCTTCTGCACCGCCGCGAAGTTCATGTTGTAGAGCGACGGGTGGACGGGCGACGAGAGGAAGACCGCCTTGCCGTAGGTCACGCCGCGCCAGCTCGCCAGCATCGACACGCTCGTGCCGTGGCTGTGGGCCATGAACGACAGCCCGTTGGCGTTGTGCGACTGCATCCAGGCGACGAGCAGCGCCGCTCCCCGATCGCGCGCGCCGTTGCTGTAGCCGCCGTCCCATTTGTAGAAGTCGGCGCCGGTGTAGAGGTCGTTCCAGACGTTCCTGTCGATGTAGTTCCAGAAGTCGCCGTGCGGCGGCCACCATGTCCCGTTCGCGGCGAAGGTGCCGTGGATCAGCGTCGACGTGTACGCCGTCCCCTCCGTCGGTGCTTCCGGCTCGACGACGAGCGGGCGAAGCGCCGGATCCTCCGGCTGATATCGGGCCAGCGCCGTGGCGGCGAGATCGCGAACGAGCTCGTCGTCGCTGCGGGTGCCGTCGACGAGAATCTGGTGCGGCTTGGCCGGCTCCGTCGTCACGCTCAAGGCCATGTGGGCCGCGGCGACGCGCACGAGCTCGTGCGGGTGATCCATCGCCGCGTGCGCGAGCGCGGCCGCCGAGGTCGTCGTCTGCGTCATGTAGAGGTCCTGCGCCATCGCCGCCATCGACTCCTCGCGCGCGCCGAAGCGCAGCGCCATCGCGGCGGGCAGCGAAACGCGCCGGCCGGGAGGGACGAGCCGCGGGATCGGGAACTCCTCGAGCTCGTCGCGGGAGAGCATGTCCGCCGGCTGAGCTGCGCTCGCCGATTGCGCCTGCAGAGCCGCGCGGTCGCCGTGGAGCTGCGCGCCGACGGCGAGCAGGATCGCTGCCTGCGCCTGCACGGCTTCCGGATCTTCGAGCGAGGCGAACGCCTCGGGGCCTTGTGGCGGGTGTTCCGGTACTTCCTTCATTGCGTTGCCTCCTGTCCGCGGGCCACCAGCGCGGCCGCGGCGAGATCGCCCGTCGTGTTCAACACCGTCGCGAACAGATCGGGGATCGCGTCGACGGCGATCAAGATCCCGATCCCCTCGGCCGGCAAACCGATGGTGAGGAACAGCGGCGTCAGCATGATGAACGCGCCGCGGGGGATGCCGGGGACGGCGAAGGCGAGGAAGACCGCGGCGAAGGCGATCGTGGCCAGGCCGCCGAGGTGGAGCGGGACGCCGTAGAACCAGCCGACGAAGAGCGCGCCGACGGTCCACGACACCGGCGCGGCGATCTTGAACGTCGAGACGGCGAGCGGCAGGACGAAGCCGGTGACGCGCTCGGGCAACGCCAGCTCGCCCTCGGCACTCTCGACGAGCGCCGGCAGCGTCGCGATCGACGAGCTCGAGCTGAAGGCGATGAGCTGCGGCGGCAGCGCCGCGCGCGCGAAGCGGCGCATCGGAATCCGTCCGACGATGGCGACGACGGGGTAGAGCAGCAGGATGACGACGATGCAGGCGATCGAGTAGGCGACGATGTAGAAGCCGATCGCTCCCGCGAGCGCCGTCCCGGCATGCACCGCCAGCGGCAGCACTAGCGCGAAGACGCCGACGGGCGCGGCGAGGATCACCCAGCGGACGAGCGTCAGCATCGCGTCGGCGAAGGCGCGGAAGAATGTCGTGAGCGTCTCGCGCGACGCCGGCGGGCTCTGCGCGATCGCCAGCGCGAGGAGCAGCGTGAAGAGGATCAGCGGCATCATCGCGCCGCTCGACGCGGCGGCGATCGGGTTCGGCGGCAGCAGCGACGTCAGCCACGCCGAGAACGTCTGCGCTTGTCCGCCCGCGGAGATCTCTTTCGCCGCTTCGACCGCGCCCGCGGGCAGTTGCTGTGCGCCGTGCGCCGGGAGCAGCGCGAAGAGCGCGGGGGCGAACGGCATCACCACCGCGGCGACGCCGGCCAGGAGGAGCAGGAACGTCAGCAGCGTGCGCCCGCCGATGCGGCCGATCGCTTTGATGTCCGCGGCCGAGGCGACGCCGGTGATGAGGAGCGAGACGACGAGCGGGATCACCGTCATGCGGATGGCGTTGACCCACAGTGTGCCGACCGGCGCGATCGCGTCGGCGGCGCGGATGAGCGTCGCGTTGCCGGAGGCAGCGATGACGACGCCGACAATGACCGCGGCGACGAGGGCGAGGAGGACGCGCGTGCTTTCTTTCATGGCAGCATCACATCATCAAATCCCCGCCGTTGATGTCGAACGATGCGCCGGTGATGTAGCCGGCGGCCTCCGACGCGGCGAAGCAGATCAAATCCGCGACCTCGAGCGGCGTGCCGAGGCGGGGGACCGGGTAGCTCGCCGCGAGGCGCTCCAGCAGCTCCGGCGAGGCGTGCTCGCGGGTCAGCTCGGTGTCGATCATGCCGGGACAGATCGCGTTCACGGTGATGCCGAACTTCCCGAGCTCCTTCGCCGCCCCGCGCGTGAAGCCGAGCAGGCCGGCCTTCGAGGCGGTGTAGTGCGCGCCGCCGAGGGTGCTGACGGTGCGGCCGGCGGAGGAAGAGATATTAATGATGCGGCCGTAGTGCTGCGCCTGCATCGCCGGCAGCGCCGCCTTGGTGAGGAGAAACGGCGCGGTCATGTTCACTTCGAGCGCCTCGCGCCACTCCTCGGCCGTGAGCTCGGGAAAGCGCGTGGAGCGCGCCAGCGCGGCGTTGTTGACGACGACGTCGACGCGGCCGAAGCGCTCGAGGGTGCGGCGGACGATCTCCTCGGCCACGCCCGGCGCGGCGACGTCGCCCGGCACCGCGAGGGCGCGCTCGCCGAGGTCGTGCGCGAGGGACTCGGCGCGCTCGCGGT
>WNGF01021506.1_pt1 | contig 10590 bp, 10 predicted proteins | sample 5400641 | NCBI WGS metagenome assembly WNGF01 (sample SAMN13153371, study PRJNA577476) | soil metagenome | isolation source: 80 cm soil or saprolite under grassland replicate 2 | place: USA:California | collected 2016-06-15
TCGACAAGAAGACGGGTGCGCCGGGCGACAGCCACGTGGACTGCCGGACGGTGTACTTCGTGAATCAGAGAACCGGGACCCTCGCGGGCTTCACCACCAGGTCACAACGGTTTCACACAGCGGAGGGAGTTCGGCCGGGAACTGGCTTTGCTGAGGCGGCGCAGCGAGAACATCGGACGCCTGGGGACGATAATGGTGCCCTCGCCGTGGAGACCGACACCGCTGACCTGTTCATCTACCCCGTCGGTGGTGGCCAATCACGGCTATCGGTAGTCGGAAAGACCGTCGACACTCTCGCGCTGGAGAGCAGACGACACATGATCGGCCTCACGTTCGTCTGAACCACCTCGGTAAAGCACACCTCTCGCGTGTGCGAGCGTGCTCTCGCCTGAACCCCTTCGACTCGAGTGCGCGATTTTGCTGCCTCGGTCCGGTTCTTGTTTCGCCGCTTGTATGTTGCCGCCGCTTCTAACACGCGCGCGCTCGACAGCGTGACTGCTCGAAGAGTCGAAGACCGGTGGACGGTGCTACCACGTGCTACCACGAGGGTGCGCGAACGGGTGCAAACGAGCGCCAACCCAGCGCCGCGGCGAGAGCGAAAACGCCTGCAAATAATAGAAAACACGCGAACAATCGCCAACGAAGGTATATCAGGTTGCCAGCTCGACAAGCTGGGGGTCACTGGTTCGAGCCCAGTACCGCCCACCTTACGAGGTATTGCGCGAACCGCCGCCGGAACCCGATAGGTCGGGACGATCCGGCGGCGGTTGTGTACGAGGATCTCTTTGATGAGCAGGCGGAGGAGTTCTTTCGCTTGCTCGGGGCTTTCGTTCGCGAGGATCTCGTCGAGTTGGTCGGCGAGGCCGGCAAGGGCGGCCACGTCGGGCGGCGTGTGCGCCTGTGTGGCGAGCCTCCGGGTAAGGTCGGCTTCCTGCTCGCGCAGCACCTCCAGGCGCCCACGATGGCCACGGACGCGTTCGTGGCAGAGCGCGGCTGAGAGGTCGCCGGCTTCGAACGCTTCGAAGTAGCGCTCGAGCTTGCGCTCCAAGCGGGCAATCTCGACGCGCGTTGAGCCGAGCTGCTCCTCGAGCTGTGGCCTCTCCCTGGCGGTGAGCGTCGCAGCGTCAGCGAGTGCCCGCTCGATCAGGCGACCGTCGCGGTACAGCTCGGCGAGCTGATTGAGGACGGCTGCCTCGAGCCGGTCCTTCGGCAACCGGTCGCCTTTGCACTTGGCGGGGCCGTACTTGTAGCGGGTCGAGCAGGCGTAGTAGGTGTAGCGGCTGCTGCGACCGTGGGCCGAGGTGCCGACGTAGGCGCGGCCACATTGGTAGCAGCGCACGAGCCCGGAGAGCAGGAAGTCGCTGGGATTGCCGCGCCGCAGCGACGCGTCCTCGCCGCGCCTGCGGAGGATCTGCTGCGCCCTCTCGAACAGCTCATGGTCGAGGAGCGGCTCGTGCAGGCCTTCGAAGAGGCTGCCCTTCCAGCGGATCAGGCCGCGGTAGGCGGGGTTGGCGAGAATGAGCTGGAGCGCGTTCGGCGACCAGCCTTGTTTGCGCGGCGCCGGCGCGCCTTCGGCTTCGAGTATGCGGGCGATCGCGGTGGTGCCGTGCTTGCCGTCGGCGTACAGCTGGAAGATGCGGCGGACGACCACAGCGCGCACTGGATCGGGCACGAGTAGTCCGTTGGCGCGGGTGTAGCCGTACGGGGTGCGGCCGCTCATCCAGCGGCCCTCTCGGACGCGGCGTTCGAGCCCGGCGGTGACCCGGTCGACGATGGTGGCGTGTTCGAACTCGGCGAACACGCCGAGCATCTGCAGCATCATCCGCCAGGCCGCCGAGCCGGTATCGAAGGGCTCGGTCGCCGATTTGAGCACAACGCCGAGCCGGTCGAGCTCTTCGGCAAGCCCGGCAAGCTGGCGCACCTTGCGCGAGAGGCGGTCGACCCGGTACACGAGCAGGAGGTCGAAGCGACGCTCGCGGGCGAGGACGAGCGCCTGCTGCAGGCCGGGCCGCTCGAGGGTGACGCCACTCGCCTGGTCGGCGAAGGCATGGACGACGCGCCAGTCCTCCATCGCCTGGCAGTAGCGCTCGAGCCGCTCGCGCTGCGTCGAAAGCGACGTCGGCTGGTGGTCCTCGTCGGTCGAGATCCGCAGGTAGAGGCAGACCCGGTTCATCGCCGCACCTCCTCGCGGGCGCCCGGTGGGTTCGCGGGTCGTGCATGAGACCATCGATCTCCGACAGGCGCAAATCGACGTCGGTCGGCCCCCGCACCGGCACGTCCGGCGAGTCTTCCTTCCTGATCATGTGAATCACTAGGTTGTCGCGTCCTGAACGGGACCTCGCAAACTTCCTCTGTGCACGGGTTTTCCGCTACGGAGGGGGGGCTCCGGTCCTAATCGGAGCCCAGAACGGATCCCAGAATGGAGCCCAGAACGGAGCCCAGAACGGACGGGGCACCTAGGCCGCCTCCTTCAGCGGGCCTCGTTCGGCGCGGCGGCGCGCGGCGGCGGCGAACAGCGCCGCGAGCAGCTCGACCGCTTCGGCTTCCTGGGCGGCCGTCAGCGGCTCGAGCCTCGCCGGCTTGAGTCCGACCTCATCGTGGTCGGTTGTCGGGCGCAGCGGCAGCAGCTCGCCGCCGCTGCGCGACGTGTCGGGATCCGGCACTCAGTTGTCGGGCCGGCGGAGGGCCTTCGCACGGAAATCGTCGCCCCCGACGCTGACAGTCGGCTGACAGCTCGCTGACGGTAGGGGTGACTCCGCAAGAGTCGGTGCTATCTAGCGCGACCGGGTTCGCGCGTCGGTGCGGCAGGTGCCTAGCTTAGGCTCACGCTGTGGCGGCACGTGACAAGAAGGCCGTGGACATCCTCCTGTCCACGTACTGGTCGAGTGAGGGCTGGCGCGACCGGCCTACGACTGCCCCCGACGACTTCGCCTACGCCAAGGCGGCAGGGCTGATGTTCGAGAGACCGGTCTCGCGAACCCACGATGACATCGTCAGACAGGTCGTCGAAGCCGCGGCCGGTCTCACACCATCCGATGCAGCGAACGCCTTCCTCTCCTCGCTGACCACTCGGCACCTGGAACATCGCTCGATCCTTGGCAGCTACGCCGTCGCGCGCCATCTCGCCGAGCATGACCTTGTGCAGTGGGAGGAGGATCACTCTGGGAGCAAGCACCGTTGTGCCGTCTGCGGCCTGTGGAGCGTTGAACTCGACATCGATGTCAACGTCCTGAACTTCGAGCGGTACAAGTGGGGCGGCGTTCGACGAGATGACCTGACGTATGTCCTGTTCGACCTCCAACAGTTCCGCGAACTGGACGAGCGACCCGTGGCGACGAGCGATGACTTCGCCGCGTTCCAACAGCTCATGAACGAGCTGGAGAAGCAACCGGCCGACGTGTCCGCACCAAAGGCCCAAGCCGCGTTGCGCGCGCTTCCGTCCAACAAGGCCGAGCGCGAGGTTGTGCTCGACATCCTCGGCGTGTGCGGCGTGCTGGAGACGACCGAACATCGCGGCTATTCGGAGCGCTTCGTACCCGCACACCAGCGCAACCTGCCGCCGCTCCGCTTCGTCGAACGGGCGTACCCCGTGTGCTGGTGGAAAGGACGCGACGGCGTTAACCGGCAAGCGCTCGCGGCGTTCGGGCTGCCGGCCTAATCAGCAACGCTGAGCCAACGTCAGACGCTCGGCCTGAAGCAGCGAAGACCTCCCCGGCGCCCATAACCCATCGACGATCCTCGGCTCTCTGCAGCCGCGAGTTCGGCACTCGTAGCGGTCGGAGAGACGCCGGTACATCTCCGGGTCAGCGCCTCTAGCCGTGAACTTGCAGTAATTCCGCGAGCACACTGTCGACGTACATCTTCAACTGCCGCACCTCGTGCTCAGTCGAAGCGATATGGGTCGAGACTGAAGTGCGCTCGGAGCTTGCCCGCGCGAGCGAGGCCGTGCGCTCCTCGATCAGCGAGACCGCCTCTTCGGGCGCGCTGCGTGCCGTTTCCGGCAGTCGACGTGAGCGAAGGATGTGGCGAACCTTCTGCCTCTGCGTGGGTCCGGTCCGGTCTCGTTCGAGTCTGAAGCCAGGAGCACTCATGACGTCCTCATCCGGCGCGAGGTGATCGACCGTCTCGCGCAGGGCCTCCCGCAGTTCGTTAGCAGTGCCGCGGAAGGACAGCCGCGTGGTGCTCGCGGCAAGATCGCGAAGCGCTTGCTCATAGGAGAGGGCAGCGGAGGGGACAAGCTCTTTCAGCGTCGTGATGATCTTGGCCTCTACCTCGGTCGCCAGGATCCCTGACGAACTCTCGGACCGAGTTCGCTCCCCAAGGCGGTACTCGCGTGTTAGCTCTACGGTGTGAAGGTTGCTGCGGATCTCACGCAGCAATCGCGTGTAGGACTGCTTCGCATTGCGCCCATTCGCAAGCTGCAAGAGGCGTTGCATCCGGCGGTCCAGCGACTCTAGATCTGCTTCGTCCAGCCCGATGGCAACGAGGTCCGGACGTGTGCGCCGGAAGTAATCCTGAATGAGCGACCTGGCGCTGTCCCGCGCTGTGGCCGTGTTGACGTTCACGGCGTTCACGCGGCCGATCGCTCGTTCGAGACTGATCAACGAGTCGAGCAGGGTGTGCCAACTATCGTCGGCCACAGCGGCGCGTTACTTCTTGCGATTCTCGGCGGAGGTCTTCGCTTTGCGTGTTCTGGCCGTAGCTTTCCTACGCGTTGGAGCCCGTCGCGGTGCTTCTCCAGTGGCACGAGGTAACGTCTGCGTCACGAGGTTGAAGCCCACGGGGTTCAGCCGGTACTCGCCCCTTGCGGCTCGATCGAAATAGCCGGCGGCGGCTGCGTTGTTGAGCGTCGTGGCGATTCGGGTCGGCAGCCGATAGTTCGCTTGCTTGAAATACTTCTCGAGGTCGGCGGTCGTGACCGCCTCTTTGCGTTCGTCTGCCGGCGCGGCTTCGGAGAGGTAGTAAGCAACGACCGCTGCCATCTCGACGGCCGACGATGGTTGCTTTGCTTCCCGCAACGAGCGGATATCGGTGAGTTGTGCAGGCTTCGGGACGTTAATTTCGGGTTGCGGACTTGGTTCAGGTGCATGTGCTGACAGCGACGAAAGAGTCGAGAGCTCGCGCATCCCGAGCCGTTTGAGCGTGTAGTCCAGAACGCGGCTCCGTGCTTCGTCATCGAGCGGTTCCAGGGCCTCGATGACCGCTTGAAGCGCCCGAATCTCAGCGTCAGCATTGGTCTGGGGCATGCCTCCTCCTGGTTCGGTGGCTGGACGATACCGCGCACACCTGGCCGGAACCGAAGACGTGGCTCGGCCCGTCTCAGCCTCGCGCTACGCGCAGAGTCTCCCGTCAGATCGCCAGCGGCTGCGCCTCGAAGTTATCGGCGCACTCCATCTGGTTCGCGTAATACTCGGTTCGGCCCATCCAAAAGATCTGCAAATCGGCAGATTACGGTTGCAGTACTGACGACCACTGATCGTTCGATGGCAACGTTTGGCGGCTTGTGCGCGCCGCGAAGGCGGTCTGATCCTCGAGTTCTGGCGAAGCGCGTGGCAACGATCGGCTTGTTCGCTGCCGTTCGCGCCAGTTCGGTCGATTGCCAGCCGTCCGAGCAAGTTGGCGGCATGCCCCATCGCTCAGCGTTGCGCGCTGTGTGATTGCAAGCCTCAACCGCCGATTGCCGACGGCTGAGCTGGGTAGGACCAGAACTGCTGCCTGGGCGAGCGTCCTCTTGCCGGCGACTGTCCTCTCGCCGCCGAGCGTAGGTCCGCCTCCCACCACCTCTCCTCGTCAGCCATCGGCATTGGGAGAGTCGCCGCTCTCCACTGTTGCCGGGCATGGGGACTAAAAGTCCGGCGTGAACCGCTGTGGAAGGCGACCGCGACGCGAAACCTGCTGCAACGAGCCGCGAGCGACGCTGCAGCAAACCCCTACAAGATGCGGCGAGCAGAGGCCAGCCCGTACTCTCATCCGTACTCTCGTCGAGCCGTCGAGAAGTTCTGTTTGCAGCCTTGAGAAGCGGACGTGACCGGGATCGACCCGCGACCTCCGACGTGACAGTTCTGCTGAGGAAGCGGGTATTGGGCGCGCCCGAGCAATGGAGCCAATCTGTAGAAACCGGAGACGGCGAGTCACATCAAGATCGCACCTCAAAGAAGGCCGACGGAAGCTCCTGCCGACGCCCGGCACTCCCCGCACGGACAGTGAGCGGCATGGGCTGTTGTCTGAATAGGAAGCGCCCGGTATAGCTACACACCGCGAGGAGCCATTTGCTTCGCCCGCCGCCGGCCGACTTCGAGCGCTCGGGCGAGGTCGGTGATCGACAGGAGCCCGACCAGGTGTCCGTTGTCGACCACGAGCCCACGATTTGCTGTGGGCGCGGAAAGATCCACCAGAGCATCCACGGCCTTCTCGTTTCGGTGAGCCGCGGGACTCGGTCGAGCGAGATCATCGTGTCCCGCACGCGTCGCGTGTCCCAGTCGGAGCGCGGTACCGCGGCGACCGATGCGAAGGCGAGCAGGCCGATCGGCTTGGCTCCCTCGAGAACCGGATAGGTGGTGAACCGCTGCGACCAGGCGACGTCGTCCATGAAGCGGCCGATCGTGGAGTCCGCGTCCACGGTGACGGGATCGCGCACCATCAGGTCGCGAACCCGCAACCCCTCCAGCGCCTGCTCGGTCGCGACGTAGCGGGCCTCCGCCCTCGCGCCCTGGAGCAGGAACCAGCCGACGAAGGCGAGCCAGGCGCCGCTGAAGGAACCCTGGAAGACGAACATCGCAAGCCCGAGCGCGATGAACAGGTAGGCGAAGCCCTGGCCGATCTCCGCCGCGACCCGCGTCGCCCAGGCGAAATCCCCTTTGGCGCGCCAGAGAGCGGCATGCAACACGCGGCCGCCGTCCAGCGGCTGCGCAGGGATGAGGTTGAACACGGCCAGGATGAGGTTGATGTAGCCGAGCCAGGCGGCGACGCCGTCGACTGAGCTCGGCAGATGAGCGATCGCGATCAGCACGAAGACGACCCCGAGGCCGATCGACACCAGCGGGCCGGCGATCGCCGTTCGGAACTCGGCGCCGGCGCTGCCGTACCGACCCTTGAACTGCGACACGCCGCCAAAGAGCCAGAGCGTGATCGAGTCGACCTCGATCCCTTCCCGGCGAGCCTCCCAGGAGTGCCCGAGCTCGTGCAGTAGGATCGACGCGAAGAACAGCAGGGCCGCGACGATCGCCATCGCCAGATAGGTGCCGTGTGAAAGCCCGGGGTTCTGCGACGGGAAGACGCCGTCGGTCAGTGACCACACGATCAGGGCGAAGACGACGATCAGGCTCCAGTTGATTCGAACCTCGACGCCGCCGAAGCGGCCGATACTGAAGTTCCCGCTCATGGTGTTCATTGCGTCCTCCTCCTACTGGGCGATCCGGGGAATCGCGCCCGCGACCTGCCTTAGCAAGCGGGCGACGGCCTTTGGAGTGATCACCATCGGTGCCTCCTGGCCTGTCGCGGTGCGGTTGGCGATTCGCCTCATGTAGCCGGTCGCGCGTTGTCTCTAGAGGGTTCCGGAGCGGCGCCCCCGGCTTGGCCGGCCGCGTAGGCATGTACAGCCTTCGTCAACTCGAGGATCTGATGCGAAAGCGCGAGCAGTTCCTCATTCTGCTTGTCCTCTTCCTTCACAAGCTGCCAGTGCTGGTCTGCGACGGCCTGGCGCTTCGCGTCCGCGCGGTTCTGGCTGATCAGCACGAACGTCGAGAGGAAGATCGCCTCGAGGGAGACGATCATCGTCAGGAGGCCGTACGGGTAGTGCTCCACCTTGAAGATGATCCAGGCCCCGAACCAGAGGGCGTGGATGTAGACGAACCGCATCGAGCCGGAAAAGGCTGTGATCCGGTCGGCGATTCGGTTCTGGAGGCTTTGGGCGCGCTCGCGCGCCTGCTCGACGAGAACCGGGTTCGGCTCGAGTGGGAGCTTCTTAAGGTGGTTCGCCCGAGCGCTGTGATTCGTCGCCACGGCCATCAGACGGCGGCCGCCTCGTGCGCGTCGGCGTCGTACTTCCCGGCTGGGCCCGGAAGGCCCCGCAAGCTGAGCTGTGTGATGTGGTCCGGGAGCACCGGGTCGAGCGCGACTTCGCCGTCCTTCAGCTCGAGGCCGAGGAGCACGCGGAGCAAGAGCAGCGGCGCGGCCGTAGCCCATGCTTGCGGGCTGCACGCCGTCGGGTACTCGACCGGGTAATCGGTGAGCTCTCGGGGGTAGCCGGCGAAGGTCTCGGGGAGGCGCCCGAGGAAGTACTGCGCGGCTTCGAGGATCGCGAACGCGAGCGTCGCTGCCTCCGCGTCGTAGCCGTAGCGGCGCAGGCCGACGGCGATGAGAGAGTTGTCGTGCGGCCAGACGGTTCCCTGGTGATACCCAATCGGGTTGTAGCCGCCGTCGCCCTCCGCCATGGTGCGGACGCCCCAGCCGGAGAAGAGCCGCTCGCCGAGCAGGTGCCCCACGACCTGCTCGGCGCGGTCGTCGTCGACGATGCCGCTCCAGAGGAGCTGGCCGATGTTCGAGGTGAGAGCGTCGACCGGTTTCTTGTCACCGTCGAGGGCGAGCGCGTAGTAGCCGCGGTCCTCGAGCCAGAAATCGTCGTTGAACGAGCGCTTCAGCGCTTCGGCCTGGCCTTCGAGCTTCGCGGCGAGCGCTTCGTCGTCCCAGACCTCGCGCGCAAGCCGTGCGCCGCGGCGGCGCGCATCGTACGCGTATCCCTGGAGCTCGCAGGTCGCGCGCGGGAGCTCCGCTATTGTCCCGTCGGCGAACAGGATCGAGTTCCACGAGTCCTTCCAGCACTGGTTCTCGAGCCCCGTCTCCGTGTTGCGGCGCTCGTACTCGACGTAACCGTCGCCGTCCCGGTCGCCGTCCTCGTCGATCCAGGCGAGCGCTGCGCGGGCGTTCGGCTCGAGGCGCCGCACGCGCCCGGAGTCCCCGGTGAACCGTTCGTACTCGTCGAGCAGGATCACGAAGAGCATCGTCCCGTCGGCGCTGCCGTAGTACGGGGAGTGGGGGCGCTCCTGAAAGGCGGTCAGCTCTCCGAAGCGCAACTCATGCGGGATCTTCCCGGGCTCCTCGTCGCGGAAGTCGTCGTGCTTTGTGCCCTGCAGCGAGGCGAGCACGTCGAGGGTCGTCGCCGCGAGATCGGGATCGACGTGCAGGGACTGATAGCTCGTGATCAGGCTGTCCCGCCCGAACAGCGTCTGGAACCAGGGGAGACCGGCGGCGGGCACGGCTGCCTGCGATCCCTCCTGGGGGTAGAAGCGGAGCGCGGCGAGGTCGACAATGCTCCGCGCGTAGGTCAACTTCAGCGGCTCCCAGTCGGTCTCGAGTGCCGGCGCCAGCCGGATCAGCTCGGCCAGGCTCGGATGCAGGCCTGGGCGCGTAAGCGACGGGGCAGGCGGCTGCAACTCCTCGCCCGGCCGATAGCGCGTGCGCTCGTGGCCGGCGGGCGTGCCGTCGACGGCGGCGACGACCTCGACCCACGTGCTCCAGCTACCGTGCGGCTCGATGGTCGGCCGAAACACGATCGAGTCGCTGTGGAGCTCGGCGCGCTCGTCGTGCGGCCGGATCCAGGTCTCGCGGATGTACCCGGCGCGTTCGTAGCCGAGCACGAGCACGCCGTCGTCGATGCGGGCGAGCTCCTTGCCCGGCCTGTCGATCGTCGCGTCCTTGACCTGGAACAGGTCGGCAAAATCCCCGCCGGCGGCAATCGTGATCTCCGGACGGATGCGTTCGTTTCCGTGATTCAGCACGGTCAGCTCCTCGAAGAACCCGTCTCCGACCACCCGCCGGCGGATCACCGACAGCGTTGCGTCGGTGTACTCGGATCCGGTGCCCGGCACGAGGAAGAAGCTCGCCGAGAACGACTTCGTGTCGTCAGTCGAGAGCGCGTCCAGCTGCTTCCCGTCGACGGTGAGCAACCAGCGCGAGAGGTGCCGGGTGTCGCGGTGAAAGAGGCCGTGCGGCTCGCCCGGTCCCGCGTCGACGTCGCCGTTGGGCCGGCTGACCACGAAGGTATTCCCCTCGAGGACGCTGATCGTGTCGCCCTTCATGGTCAGGACTTCTCCGTGCAGCCGCAGCGGCCACGGGTTCGGCGCCTTCCGCACGCGGCGCAACGCGACGGCGCGCGCACGACGAGCATTCCCTTGGCCGCCCCGGCGCGGACCATCAGCCAGGCGGCGATCGCAGCCGAGGCCGACGGCAGCAGCTGAGCGAGCGTGAGGTGCATCACGGCGCTCCCGGTGCGTAGGCGAAAGGATGCTTGAAGACGTCCAGCGCGTTTGCGGGCGTCGCGTCGATCTGCGCCGTCTGCCCAGTTCGGCGGTGGGTGACGTTCGCCCAGACGCGCCCCGTCTGCCGTGCCCACAGGAGCACGACGTCGAACCCGTCGTTGTGACGTTCTGCGAGATCGACGATCGAGCTGTTAGTAGGCATGGCGTCATTCTCCGGAGTCGGGGTGTCCGCCGAATCGGTGCAAGCGCCGATTTGCTGCGTGAACTTCGCGATGCGGGCGGGGGTTCATCAGGAAACGCTCCATGAGGCGAGAGTAGAAACCGCGTGTCGTTG
>WNGF01010278.1_pt1 | contig 10587 bp, 10 predicted proteins | sample 5400641 | NCBI WGS metagenome assembly WNGF01 (sample SAMN13153371, study PRJNA577476) | soil metagenome | isolation source: 80 cm soil or saprolite under grassland replicate 2 | place: USA:California | collected 2016-06-15
GTGTCACGCCCGTAGGGGCTGGTGGGGTGTCGGCTCTCGACGTGACACTGCTGGCAGAGTCGCGGCTTGGCGACCCGCAGCATGTTCTCGTGGTTCGAGCCGTGCGGATCGTGGCAGTTGGCGCAGCTCTCGTTGACCGGCGGGTGCACCCAGAGAAACGGGCCGCGCTTTTCGGCATGGCAGGTGTAGCAGGTGTTGTTGAGCGAGACTTCCTTCAGCAGCGACGGCGTGGCCGTGCCGTGCGGGTTGTGGCACGACGTGCACGTCATTTTCCCCTCGCGCAGCGGCATGTGCGAGGAGCGCATCTGCTGCGCCCGCTTCTGGAGGTGGCACGTCCCGCAGGTTTCGATCTCGGTCGCCCTGGCGAGCTGATGACGTGGGGAGACTTCTTCCATCACCTTGTGGCAACCGGTGCACGCCACGCCGCGCGCCTCGTGCGCGCTGCCCTGCCAGAAGAGATGGGGACCCTTGGTGTGGCACGTGGTGCACATGGCGTTGCGCTTTTCGACGGGCGTCTTGTCGTTCTTGGCGAACGTGATCATCCCGCCGACGCCCTTGCCTCCGCCCGCCTCGACGTGCTTCTGACCCGGGCCGTGACAATTCTCGCAGCCCACGCTCTCAGTGGTATTTCGCGGCTGCTTGAGGAACAGGCGGCCCATCCGGGTCGCCTCGAACTTCTTGAACGCCTCTTCGTGGCAGCCCTTGCAGGTCTCCGCGCCGACGTAGCCCGCCGGTAGTGACACCGGAGCGGTCTGGGCGGGAGGCTGCTGGGCGGGAGCCGGCCACGGGCGCGCAAGCGTGACCAGGAGGAGCAGCGTGGCAGCGGCGCCCACGCCCAGGCCGATGATCGCGTTGCGCGTCATGCCCGCTCCTCATGTACGACGGACAGACATCCACTCGATCCAGCACCGCTGCCCAGCAGACGCCGCGGAAAATAGCACTATGCTCGGGCCACCGCAATAGGCAATTCGCGCTAGCGCGGGATTTCGCGCGAGCGCGTTGCATCGCGGCCGGCGAACCCAGAGGCGCGGGTCAACTCGTCCAGCGTCAGGACGCCTTCGTAGCGCTGCCCGGCGATGAGCCAGGTCGGATAACGACGCACGGCGGCAGTCTCACACCGCGCCGGCGCGGCGCCGCGGCCGTGGGGATCGCACTCGACGTACGGGAGAAGCACCGCCGCGGGCCCGAACCGGGCCTTTTGCTCCCCGCATGCGGGTCACCAGTACGCACCGTAGAAGACGGCACCAGAGTCGGCGAGATGGCGCGCGAGCGCCTCCTGGTATGTCGAGGGAGCGGTGGGCACACCCGTCACGAAGACGCCGGCGGCGAAGACCACGGTCGCGACGGAGACCGACGCGCCGATCGCAACGAGACGGCCCGCCCGCGGCGCCGACCGCCGGCCGGCGCCGGTCGGACCGCGGAGGAGCAGCGTCACGAGGAGGGCCGGAGCGATGATCGCGTCGGCGAGGCAGTACGGGCAGACGGCGTGCAGCTCGCCGAACGCGATGTACGTGAGGTACGCGGAAAACGCCGTGGCGACGACCGCGAGCGCGTAGGCCGCCGTCCAGCGCTCGGACGTCGTGCCCGCCAGGGTCAGCGCGAGCACCGCCGCGTAGAGGACCGCGCCCCACGCCGCGGTCGGGACACCGAGAAAGACCGCGTAGCGACTGGCCTGGACGACGTCGCAGCCGCTCCCGCTCTCGCAGAAGAGCGCGACGGCGCCCGCCCACCTGGTCCACGCCAGGTACGCGGACAGGACGAGTCCCGCGGCGGCGAGCGACGCCACGGGCCAGTGACGCGCGCCTGGAGAGGGCTCGGCTTTGCGGCGGTTCGGCTTCACGTTGGGCCTCCCACTAGTAGCGGACGAGGGCCGCTTCCGCCTTGTCGCGGGCCGCGCGGAGGAGCGCGTCGGCCGCGAGCGGGTTGTGAACGGGTCGCGCCCTCCGGACCAGGGCGAGCGCGTCGCGCGCCTCCTTCAGCAAGGCCTCCGCCTCCAGAGTCCCGCGCCCGCTGCGGCGCGCGCGCGCGATCGAGGTCTCGGCGCTCTTGACGGCCTCGGCCGTCTTCCGGAGGTCGCCGTCGAAGCCGGTCGTCCACTCGGTCAGGAGCGCCGTGTACGGCGCCTCGTGGCAACCGAGGCACCTCTCACCGACGGCGGCGCGCGAGTGCTTCCGGCTCCAGTCATGGCACGCCGTGCAAGAGACCGCGGCCGCCATGAGATTCGGCTCGACCTTTGCGACCGTGGTCTTCGCCTCGCCGCGATAGAAGGCGGCCTGCGCCCGATGGCAGAACTCGCAGCGCTCGTTCTGCGGACTGTGGTGGCAGGACGCGCACGTCGCCGCGGTCGCCGTCACCGCCTTGTGGGTCTCCGCCGAGTGACACGAGGTGCACGTGGCACCGAACTCGGTGACGTGGCGAGCGTGCGGAACCCGGAGGTTGCCGAAGGCGACGGTCTCCGCCGCCCTCACCTTTGCGATCTCGTGACAGAGGGCCGCGCAGTATCCCCCGCGCGCGAGCTGGTCGTCGGCCCGGGTCGGCGCCTTCCCGAGGAGCGTCATCGCCTCGTCGAGCCAACCGTTCGAGAGCTTGAGGAGGTCGGCCGCGTAGAAGACGTTGTGGACGCCCTTGGCCAGGGACACGTAGCGGACGTTGAACTCCGCGTCGTCGACGAGGATCCGGGCGCGCGTGGTCTTCGGGTTGGTCCGATCAGCGGCCTCGAGCGCGGCGCGCGTCGCCTTGAGCTTGGGCGAGACGCCCTCCGTCATCCGCGCCAGCGTGGTCGTCCATCGCTGGAGCATGCCACGGTACTTCTCACCGTGGCAGTTCACGCACGCCTGCTCGCTCGGCCGGAAGGTCTGGCCGCTCAGCTCTGCCGTTCCGGCCGCGGCGTTCGGCGCGATGTGGCAGGCGACACACTCGACGCGCACCTGGAACATGTGGCTCGGAATCGTGGGTGTCCCGCGCCCCCCGATTCCGATATACATCTGCACGACCCCTTGATGCTTGTCCCGGTGGCAGTTACGGCATTCCAGCTCGCCGGCGCGGTGCGGCGCCTGTCGGCGCGATAGCTCCTCCGAGGGAGCCGGGACGGGGGACTTCGTCGCCTGAGCGATGGTGAGCGCGTGGTGCACGCCAGCCGCCGGCTGGGCAAGCGGCGCCGTGCCGCCGGTCACGGAGACCGATGCGGCGAGGCCGAGAACGACGAGCCACGCTCTCATCGGCCCGGCGCCCCCCGGGAGAAGGGGAGCGCCGCGAAGATGCTCGCCGGGGCGCGGGCGCTGGGCGCGCCGATCGGCGGCGGCAGCCGGTGCTTGACCTCGTCGTGACAGCGGGTACAGCTGATCGTCTTCTCCGTGACGTGGACGGCGTGAATGCGCGCCAGGTCGCCGAAGCGTTCGAGCTTCTCGGGCTGGTTGTGACACGTGAGACAGCGCTCACGCGGCGCGCCCCCCTGGCCCTCGACGACGTTCAGATGGCAGCTCTGGCACGCGACGCCGCGGCGCACCAGCTCGTCGTGCTTGAACCGGACGGAGCCCACCACGATGTCGCCCGTCGGAGCCAGGTGGCAGCTGGCGCAGCCGGCGATCGGCGCCAGCTCGCGGTCCCCCTTCGCGCCCTTGAAGTGGCACGTGAAGCACGTGGACAGCTCGACCTCGAAGTGCTTGTCCACGACGACCTGTGCGTGGCAGCTCGTGCAGCGAAGCTGCCACCCGGTCTTCGCCGCCTGCAGGTGCGTGCGATGGTCGAAGCGGATCCGGCCGGCGAACGTCAGCACCCCCTTTGCTTCCAGCGCGCTCGCGGCGTGGCAACCCGAACGGAGGCAGCTCGCGTCCTCGACCTCGGCGAAGGGCTTGGAGTTGTACGTCCCGGTCGCCCACTTCGCGACCTGCGTGACCGCCTGGAACTTGACGCGCAGCGTGTCGCGCAGGCCCGGGGGATAGTGACATTCGACACAGCGGACGGCGGCGTGCCTGGAGTGTCTCCAGGCGTCGACATAGGGCCTCATGATGTGACACGAGTTGCAAAACTTCGGGCTCGCGCTCACGTGCCAGAGGCCGGCGCCGGCGGCGCCGCCGATCACCACCACGAGCGCGACGACGAGAAGGACGATGGCGCCCCGGCCGAGGCCGCGCAGCCCCGTCACTTGTGGCATCTGTCACACTCGTCGATCGGGAACACCACCACGCCGCCCATCGTCGTCTTGCCGTCGTGGCAGGCCCCGCAGAATTTCCCCTCCTGCTTGGCCGCCAGCGTGATCGGCCCGGACGCACCGCGCTTCATCTTGAAGTCCCGCATGTGGCAGACCGTGCACTTCTCGACTTTTGCCCTGTGCCTGTCGTGACTGAAGGTGACCTGTCCCGGACTGCCGTCGCTCTTGGCGATCGCGAAGTCGGGCGGCATCCTCACCTGAGCCCCGCCTGGAGCCACGTGGAGCGCGCCGAGCCCGAGGCCGGCGAGCAGCACCCCGACGGCCGTCGCGAAGCGGAGCGACGCCTCGCTTCCCGCCGGCAGCTTCACGGCGCGTCAGCGCGCCGGAGGAAACCGAGGAGATGCACCATCTCGTCTCCCGCGAAGCGGGGATAGAGCACGCCCTGCTGGACTGCCGCCGCCGCCATGCGCGGCGTGTGCGCCCACATGGTCGCTCCCCAGGTCGCGGCCGGCGCATAGCTCGCCCGGCGCTCGGCGAGATCCGGGCCGACACGCCCGCCCTCGCCTCTCAAGCGGTGGCACTTCAGGCGACCCTTGCCGACGAGCGCCACCCGCCCCTTGAACGGGTCCGGCGCGGGATCCCGACTCGGATCGGCCATGAGATACGTCATGAGGTCGGCCATCTCGGCCGCGCTGATCCGCGGCCACTCGACGCCTTCGAGCTTCAGCACCGTGAACATTGCGGGCGCGTGGTTCCAGAGCCGGCCCGTGAACTCGTAGGCCCCCTGCGGCCGGCGCAGGTCCTCGAGGGGCGGCCCGACGCCGGGTTGCCCCCGCGGGTGGTGGCACAGCGAGCACTGCTTGGCCGCGAAGATCGCCTGCCCGCGCGTGGCATCGCCCGCGGGCTGGGCGGCGGCGGGGCCGAGCGCGATCGCGACGAGCGCGGCCCCGAGCAGGAGGCCGACGATCACTTCTTGTGGCACCGCACGCAGTTGTTGTCGGCGGCGACCGTGAAGACGCGCGTGCCTGCGATCTCGGTCTTTCCGTCGTGGCATGCGCCGCACTGTTCGCCCGCCTTCATCTTCTCCATCGTCAGTGGCCCCGAGGTTCCCTTCTTCATCTTGAAGACCTTGACGTGACAGGCCTGGCACTTGTCGACCTTCGCCTTGTGCTGCTCGTGGCTGAAGGTCACGAGGCCGGGACTGTCCTTGCCGCGCTCGAAGGTGAAGTCCGCGGGGACCTTCACCTGGGCGCCGGCCAGGGCCACCGCGGTGATCAGGATAGCGAGGCAGACGACTGCGCATGCGCGAAGGCTCGTGAAACGCACGGGATTCTCCTCCTTTGTCACTTCGTGGGACTGGCAGTGTAGCCGAGATACGTGAGCGCCAGCACGTACACGATCAACGCGATCCCGATCAACGTGAACAGCGGGCTCGACTCGCCGCGCGCGGCGCGACGGTCGAGAAACGGGATGAGCAGGAGGACCGTCCCGCCGAGGCCGAAGCCGACGACGCCGACGATCTCCCCTTCGATACCCAGGATGTGGCTCGGGAGGTACTTGAGCGTCTGGAACATGAACATGAAGTACCACTCGGGCTTGATGCCCACCGGCGCCGGCGCGAACGGGTCGGCTTTTTTTCCCAGCTCGGCGGGGAGGAAGGCCGCCAGCGCCGCCAGGATGGCGATAGCCGAGAGCCAGCCGACGACGTCACGCAGGAGGAAGTTCGGCACGAAGGGCATGAAGCGCGGAGCGCCCTCGCGCTCGACGCCGAGCGGCGCGCTCATCCCATGCTTCTGGACGAGAAACAGATGGAGGCCCAGGGCGAGCGCGACCAGCGCCGGGAGAACGGCGACGTGGATACCGTAGAACCGCGTGAGTGTCGCGCCCGTCACCTCGTCCCCCCCGCGAAGCAGCCGGAGGAGAAAGCGACCGACCAGCGGGACGGCGCCCGTGATCTCCGTGCCCACCTTTGTGGCGAAGTAGGCCAGCTCGTTCCAGGGCAGGAGGTAACCGGTGAACCCGAAGGCCAGCGCCACGCCCAGGAGCGCCATTCCCGAGAGCCACGTCACCTCGCGCGGCGGGCGGTACGCCTTGAGGAGCAGCACGCTGAAAAGATGGACGAACAACGCGAGGATCATCAGGTTGGCCGACCACGCGTGGATGGAGCGGATCAACCAGCCGAACTCGACCTCGGCCATCAGGAACTGGATTGACTCGTACGCCTCCTCGGCGCTCGGCCGGTAATAGAGGAGCAGCAGGATGCCGGTCGCCACCTGGACGACGAAGAGGAAGAGCGTCATTCCGCCGAAGTAGTACCAGAGGCCGTGACGGTGGACCGGGACCTGCTTCTTTCTCGCGAGCTTCTCGAGGTCCGCCAACCCGATGCGCTGATCGAGCCAGGTCCAGAGCTTGCCGTGGCGCGTCTCGGATACGGCCATGCTCAGGCGCTCTTGCTCACCACGATCTGGTTGCCGCGGGTGTTGACGACGAAGCCGTCCAGCGGCCGAGGGGGCGGGCCGGCGATGTTCTGGCCGTTGAGGTCGAAGTGCCCGTTGTGGCACGCGCACCAGATATGGCTCAGGTCGGGCCGGTACTGCACCGTGCAGTTCAGATGGGTGCACACGGCCGAGAACGCGCGAAGCTCGCCCGTCGGCGTGCGGACGAGGATCCCCGGCCGGCTGCCGAACTTGAAGACCAGCCCTGTGTTCGGTTTCACGTCGTCGGGCTTGATCGCGAGCGTGACCGCCGCGGCCGTGGACTCGCCCGCTTTCGGAGGCACCAGGTAGCGGCCCACCGGATACAGCACCGAGAGCAGGAACGCTCCGGCGCTCGTGCCGAGCATCCAGTTGACGAAGCCTCGTCGGGTCGTGAGCTCCTCGAGCGTCTGGTCCATGTGGCGCCTCCGCGCTCAGCCTCCCGTTCGTGACTGCTGCCGACGCTCCAGCTGGCGGATCTTGAGGACGAGCGCGGCGATGAGCGCCAGGATGATCACCAGGGATACCGTGAGTCCCGCCCTTCGGAACCGGAGCTCTCTGAGCGCTCGGACACCTCGGGCATGGGCCTTCGCGCTGACGCCGAGCCCGGCGTCCGTCTCCTTCTTCACGTCATCCACGGCGAACGCGTGGACGGCCGCGCGGGCCTTGACGAGAGCGCCCTTGGCCTCGTTCAGGTCGAACTGGGCCTGGCTGACCTCCATCCCCGCGTGCTCCGCCTGGAGCAGGATCGCGCGCGCCCTGTCGGATTCGTTCCTGAGCGAGTCGATGAGGGCCCGCATCTCGGCCGCGCTCTTCCCGGCCTTGTCGGACGCCGAGTGACAGCTCGCGCACACGGCCTTGTCTCCGAGTCCGAGCATCTCGTCACCGGCCTCGTGGATCGCGTGGTTCTCGTGGCAAGTGACGCAGCCGGGCACTCCCATCGCGGCGAAAACCTTCGCGTGGGGGCTCTTCGTGAAGAGCTCCGCCATCACCGTGTGGCACTGGCCGCAGACGCTGCCCACCCAGGAGACTCCGGGGGGTGCGGCGCCGTGGTTGCCGTGGCACTTGTTGCAGGTCGGGGCCGACAGATCGCTTTTCGCCGACATGGTGTTCCAGTGGACGCTCGTCTTGTACTTCGACAGCTGGTCCGTCGGGATCTTGTACTCGGCCATGTACTTGGCATCGGCGTGGCAAGTGCCACACGTGTCGGCGACCCGCAGCGGATGGACGCTCGACGCCGGGTCCGAGGGCGGCTTGATCGAGTGGGCGGGGTGGCAGCTCGTGCAAACCGCGACTTTCGGGTCGTTCAGCTCCCGGAGCCGACGGCCGTGGACCGACGTGGCGTACTCGATGACCTGATCGACGCGCAGCGACGGGTTGTATTGCTTCATGAACCGTGCGTCCGCGTGACACCGGCCGCAGACCTGAACGACCTGCTGGCGGTCGGGCTTGCCGACGTAGCCCTTGGCTCGATCCATCGCCTCCATCCCCTGTTGCGTGGCGTCCCCACCGTGACAGGCAACACAGCCGAAACCCTTCGCCGCATGGATGTCCCCAGCGAAGGCCTTCGCCGGCTTCACGAGCCGGTCGTCGCCGATCTCGAGATGGCACGCCACGCAGCCCTCCGCCTGCCGCGTGGGCTGCGCGGTGGCGGGTACCGCCCACACGACGATCACGGCGAACAGAAGAGCAGGCATCGTCGGACGCGCGGAGCCCGTCACTGCGGTCGCCTGAGCGACTGCAGATACGCCACGAGATCGGCCATCTCTGCGGGGCTCAGCTCGGGCCACGGCGCCTTCGTGCGCGCCGACGGGGGCGCTGTGACGACGACGTGGTTCCACAGCGCCGAGAGCACGGCCGCGGGCGAGTCCAGTCCCTTGGCGCGTGCGAGGTCGCTCGCGGTCTTGCCCCGCTCTCCGTAGAGCGAGTGGCAACCGAGACACCCCTTGGACACCGCCACCTGCACGCCGTTCCTCGGATCGCCGGACTGGAAATAGCGAACGGAATAGAGGTAGGCGACGATGTCGGCCATCTCTTCCGGCTGGAGTCGGGGCAGCGGGACCGCCCGGCGCTTCATCGCCTCGAGCATCGCCGGGGCCTTGTTCCACATGGCGGCGACGAACTGGCTCAGGCTCCGCTGATGACTGCGGTCGGCGAGGTCGGGCCCGACTTTGCCGCCCTGACCGGCGGCACCGTGGCAGTCGGCGCAGCGCCGTTGCGCGAAGAGCACGCGGCCCTCGGTCGCTCGGCCCGGCAGGACGTACAGGGGCCCCTGCGGCAACACCGGCGAGGCCGAGTTGACGTAGGCGATCAGGTCTCGGAGCTCGGCGTCCTTGAAGGTGGGCCGAGGGATCCCCCTGGCCTGCATCGCTTCGGACATCTGGGGACCGTGATTCCACATGGCGGTGGCGAGGAAGATCGGAGAGGCGTACTGCTTCAGGAAATCGAGGTTCGGCCCCACGACGCCGCCGGTGCCGCCGACCTGGTGGCAGACGACACAGCGCTTTTCCGTGAAGAGCTGCCGGCCGGCGTCCGCCCGGCCGGGAGGATCGAAGTAGTCGACCGTGAACAGAAACGCAACGAGGTCTCCCGCTTCGCGCGAGTCCAGCTGGGGCTTGGGAATGCCGAGCTCCGCCATCCGCTCGGCCATGCGCGGCGCGTGGTTCCACATGGCGGTCGCGAGATCGTAGAACGAGCGCGGGCGCCGGATCCGGCCGAGATCAGGCGCGCCCTCGCCGCCGACCCCGTTGATCGTGTGACACTTGACGCAGCCCTTGGCGCCGAAGACCCGGGATCCTGCGAGCGGATCCTGCGTCGGGCCGAACAGCGGCTGGGCGAGCGCGACAGCGGGGAGCAGGAGACAGGCGACGAAGACGACTCTACGCCGCATCGCCCGCTATCGTACTCCATTCATGCGAGAGATCCGCAATCGCCGAGCGGCGTCACCGCCCCTCGGCGAACACCGGGCGCGCATCGTGCAAACGTATCGCGTCGCGCCGGACGGTTACTCGAACCCCAGCTTCAACACGCCCGGCGTGTAGGCGTGGCGCACCTGCGCGTTGTCGAACACGGCCACGCCGAACGCATACTGCTTCTTCAGGTCGTTGAACTGGACGTCGAAGTCGCTCCCCGTGACGAGCTTGCGCGCAAGCACGAGCGTCCAGGCTCCGTCCTTCCAGGCGGACTTCACGGCGATGTCGCCCCGGTCACCCGTGAACGGGGCCACGATGATACCGGGCACTTCGTCACCAGCCTTGTACTTCGAATCGTCGAACGGCTCCTTCTCCGCGTCGACGATCCAGTAGGGCGGCGCCGGCTTGTTGCCCTTCAGGGCGAACTTCGGCCCCTTCTTGTCGTCGCTCACGTTGTCCACGTATCCGCCACCGGTCTTCGGGTCGCTCTTGCGGCCCGCCTCCGGCGCTTTGTCCTTGTCGTAGCGCGTCGCGTCCAGATACTGGTCGTCGATCTGCCCGACCGAACCCGTGCGTACGCTCTTCCAGTGCCAGATATCGGCCTTCTCGCCCGGGTTCGGGAGGTACTTGTTACCGAAGGGCTTCCCTTCACCTGTGTGGCAGGCCGCCATGCAGCCTTTGGCTTCGAAGGCCGGCGAGTTGATGTTCCAGATCAACGCGACCTTGTCTTCGTAGTACTTGTTGTTGTCGCCGCCCTTGTCGTCGGGGTCGGTGAGCTGTTTCCACGAGCCATCGGCCTGCTTCACCCAGGGACGCCGCTGGAAGCTCTGCGTCGGGTCCTTGTACTGCATGAGGAAGTACACCGTGTCACCCGTATGGACCGCGCGGAGGGTCACGTCCGTCGAGCCGCCCGGGAGATTCTTTCCGCCGACAGCCTTGAAGATCAATGGCTGAGCGTCCTTCCACGCGGTGCCCGTCGCCGGCTCCATCGGCGGAGGCGCGCTCACCTTCTTGGAGAGCAGGATATTCCTCTGTTGCGCATCGAGCGGGC
>WNGF01010279.1_pt1 | contig 10587 bp, 14 predicted proteins | sample 5400641 | NCBI WGS metagenome assembly WNGF01 (sample SAMN13153371, study PRJNA577476) | soil metagenome | isolation source: 80 cm soil or saprolite under grassland replicate 2 | place: USA:California | collected 2016-06-15
GTCGCGCCTACTTGAAGGAGATCGCGAACCTCGTTGACACGGGCAAGCTCCGCGTGGAGGTCGGCGCGGTGTATCCGCTGTCAGAAACGCAAAAAGCATTTACGGATCAGTCCAACCGCACGGTAAGGGGCAAGGTCATTCTGCAGCCCTGACCCGCATCGCCGGCGGTTCTCTTGCATATGAGTGGGTCGACCGGATTCGAGCCCCGGAAGCTTGGCACTGCGCCCGCCCTGGGCAAACGATTGAACCTCAAAACCCCCGCCAGACAGCCACCCAAACCGGCGGATTCCGCAGCCCTCCGCACCCGCCACCACGCAGATGCAAGAGAACTCGCCCTGCTCAGGCGAACACGTCCGCGACGGACAGGCGAAAGCCGGGCAGCACGTCTTCCGCTTCGAGCACATCGCTGGCATTGGCGCGCAGCACGCGGCTGTGCGTGCCGCCACGCGGTTCAACCGGGTCGGGCCGCAGCTCCTCGACCGTCCGCGTGCGCGGATCCACCAGCCACACCAGCCGCACGCCTGTGGCGATGTACAGGCCCAGCTTGGTGCGCACATCAGCCTCGGTCTCGGTGGGTGAGCGGATCTCGACCGCCAGATCGGGCACCACGCGCAGGAAGCGCGTGCGCGCGTCGGCCGGCGGCAGCCGATCGTGCCGCACGAACGCCACATCGGGCGAGACCAGATCGGTCGGGCGTTCACGCAGGATAAAGCCAGTGTCGCCGGTGTGCGACCCACACGTATCCCGAGTTGTGTGCTCTCGCGTGTGCATCGTGCATGGCCACCACCGATTCGAGACGTACTGTGGTCACGTTCGCCCAGGGCGACAGGAGAAGAGGCTCGAATATGATCGAACAGGCGTCAGTCAACCAGGCGACCGCTCGCCTGACATACGCACAGATCTGCGTAGACTCGGACGGAGCGACGCACTTTCGGGAGTCGGCGGTAGGTATGACGCCGGGTGTGTATGTTCCGGGCATACCTCTGGTGGACTCGGCTTCGCCTCTGCCTGTGACCATGCTGACTTTCTCACCACTCGAGCCAGCCTACACAAGTGACTGGCACCCCGCGCCGCGGCGGCAGTTTGTTCTTCTCCTTTCAGGCGTCATCGAGGTGACCGTGAGCGACGGCGAAACGCGGCCCGTTCGCGCCAGGAAGTGTGGTTCTTGTGGAGGACACGGTCCGGGCAGGCCACCAGACGCGCGCCCTCGGATCAGACGAGTGTCTCTTCGTCACCGTCGCTTGCTGAGAGCCGGTGCATGGCGATGGCAACCATGTCCAGCGCATAGCGAGCGTTCGCGACCTTTTGGTCCCGCATTATAGCCGGGCGGGTGCCGCTGAACGTTCTCTGACTTCGAAATTTCTCAATGTTTGTGGCACCGGCGCGACGCCCGTCACTGTTCGGCTTTTTGCCCGCACTCGTCACGCTCGTGTCGACAGTGCGATGGGGGCGCGTCACGGCATCGGCGGGACTGAACGCGTTCCAGCGGCTCGCTCAGTTCAACAAGAAGTGTCAGGCGTGGCCCAGCCGCTACCCTGAGACTCGCTGCAGCCAATCGCCACCTTGCTCACGGCCTCGCGCTTGGCCGCGCGGCTGACGTGCTGGTAGTAGACCGTCATCAGTTCGCTGCTGTGGCCGAGCAGTTCCATCGCGACCCGTACGGGCACGCCCAGTTCGGCCAGCAGGCTCGCGTAATCGTGGCGTAGGGCGTGGATCGTCTGACGCTCGCCCAGGCCGGCACGTACGCATAGTGCTTGAAATCTCGCGTGATGTTGTCAGGCGACGGCATCGTGCCTGAGCGCGTCGCCAGCACCCAGCAGCACGGGTCGTTGGGCGGCGAACTGGGGTTGTCATACTTGCGGGCGGATGTCCGAAGTGCGCGGGTCTTGGCCCACACGCCCGCCACGTACTCCTCCTTCTGCTGCCGACTCAGGCGTTGGAGAGCCGCGCTCAATAGTTCATGAATGGGGCTCTCGCGCTCGCCCGCAGCGGTCTTGGCACCCTCTCGCTGCTGTAGCCCTCCATATGCTGCGTTCAGGTGAACGACATGTCGATTGACAGTGATCTCGCCTGTCTCCAGGTTGATGTCCTGCCACTGCAGCCCCAGCGCCTCGCCCTTCCGGAACCCGAGTCCCAGTGTCAGCAGCACGAAGACCTGCAGCCGCAGGTCATCCTCTACCGCTCGTAGCAGGGCCCGCACTTTGTCAGCGTCGGGAGCGTCGCGGCGCTTGCGCGCGGTGCTCGGTCGCTCGACCGTCTTGGCGACGTTACGTGCCACTTTGCCGCGGTCCTCGGCCAACTGCAGCGCCATACGCAGGATAGTCACCCCCAACTGCCGCGTGCGGTCGCCGACGCCCTCATCCTCGAGTTCGACCAACCAGTGGTCCAGGCGTTCCGCGGTCAGCTTCTTAAGCGGGATGGAGCCGACATGTGGATTGATGTGCAGGCGAATGTTGGTCTCCCACAACTGCAGCGTGGAGGGCGCTTTTGTGCGCTTCGTCAGCAGCCAATGATCCAACCACTCCGCAACGGTCCAGTGTTCGACGACCAGTGAGCTACCGCGCTCGGCGTCGCGCTTCAGCTGCTCCAGCTTGCGCTTGACCTCGCCCCTTTCGCTGCCGCGACGGTAGTACGTCTTGCCGTTGATGTCGATGCGGCCGCGCCAGTGGCCTTTGGACCCTTCCCAGATGGAGCCGTCTCCGTTATCTCGCCGTTTCCCCTTACTCACGACCCCCGCCTCCTAAGCTGAGTTGTTCGGCAGGCTGGCTATGTACGCTTCGAGGTCGCTCATCCGAACGCGCCGAGCCGATCCAATATACACGCTGGGTAGTTCGCCTTTGTAAACCAGGTCGTAGGTGGCGCTCTCTGACATGCTCAGCAGGGCCGCGACATCACGGATGCGCAGCAGCAACGGTGTTGGTGCTCTCACTCTCGTTGGTGAGCGAACACCTAGATGTGGCAGCTCCTCAGCACCGGCAGAGGTCATGAACGACCCTCCCTGCATCGGACCGCACCCCTCGGGATGCTGCCGAGGCGGGGGCCTGCGTCCAGAAACCCATGCGATTGTGCAGTGTCAATGCTCGTCGAACAGGCTCGCCCGTGGGACTCCCAAGGAGTATCGAGATGGAATCTTGCGCTCGGGCGGCGTCCAGTGACAGCCAAGCCATGAGGTCCCACTTGATTACCCTATCAATGACCGTGAACATCCCCGCTCAACAAGGGATGAATAAGCCGCAAGCCTGTCGGAGTTAATGCGCGAATGATTTTAGGCTGCGGAGTTAACCGACATGTTAAGGCGAGCCACGCCGAACAAGTTGTTGCCCAAGCACCGGTCCTCGGACCGGTACACGAGGGCGGTCGCTCCGCATTGTCCATACCCATCCCACGGCTCGCTCCGCAGCAACGGAGTGGTGTGGCCTGGAAGAAGTTGACACACAGTCGCCGAGCCAAGCGCGACACTTCCACCAGAAGAAGGGCGTACCTCTGGGACAAGTCTGGGTGGGGTGGCAGTACGGACTATGTCGCCAACAGGTGCCTGCAACACCAGGTCGTCGTCAAATGAAATAGGGACCGCCACACGCGGCGGCTAGTCATCGTGACAATCTCCCTCGCAACCCGCTGTCCAGAACGGCACCGTGAGATTGCGCGCCGAATATGGATTATCGGTGCGAAGCCAGCCAGGCTGCTACCTGATAGCGCGATCGGAAGCCGACCTTGCACAGGAGGTGGTTTGCGTGGATTTCAACCGTACCTTGGATGTTAACGAGCTCCTTGGCATTCTCGCGATTGCGCTTGCCGACCGCCATCAGTTCCGCGATCTCGCGCTCAGAACCGGTCAGGGCGGCGACACGTGCGGCGCGAGTTTCTCGGGCGCGAGCCGAAGCGCTCGTTCGAGTGTTACCTCATGCTCATCGTGCGAAACTCGCTGATAGCAATACCAGATGATTGCGGGCCTCCGCACGCCTGCTGCCATCCGTCTCCTCCAGAAGCAGCTCCGACTGCTGGAGATGAATGAGCGCAATCTCCGGGGCGAAATCGGTTCCGCACCGCCGACTCGATGTCCAGAGGCGGCTGGCAACTCCGCTTACCGGTCCGAGTTCACGGGCACCTCTGCTACTGCCCTGATCTGGTCAGCTCGATATTGTGCTCGAGCGCCCAGCGCTCCGCGGCCGCGGCGCCCCAGACCGCTGGAAACAGCGCCCGCGTGGCGGCGGATTGCGTGTCCAGGCTCAGGCCGTCTCGACTGACTCCAGGCGCGGGGCACTTCAACTGCGGATCGAAGACTGAAAACAGTACTTGCCCGTTCGGGCGGAAGTAGGCGTGGAGCATGTAGTGGGGCTCCTCCAGGCCCGGATGACCTGGTTGGACTAAAAGGGTTTGCCCGAAGAGAACCGGCGCCGGCGCGTGCTGATTTGCCTCCCACTCGAAGCCGACCACCCTTTGGTCGGCGTCCACCAGTACGATCGGCGGTTGCTCAGGGTCCGGCCGACCGCTCCGGAATTGTGCCTCGAGCGGCGCCGGCCGGACGGCGTGGTAGCCCATGCTGCCGAGCTGGGGCGGCGCGCCTGCCATCCCGGCGGTGACGCAGACCGGCTCGAGCTGATGGCCGGCCTTCGCCAGGTCGGCCGGAGTCAGCGACTCGAACTTAGCCCGCAGGGCGCCGAACTCGGTCGACTGGGTGATGATGACGGACGGCGGACCGGGCGAAGGGGAGGTAGGCTGCGCGGCGGCGGCGGGTGCGGCCCCTGCGACTAGGGCGAGTGCGCCCATCGCTGCCAGGCCGAGGTGCCTCTGAGCGGCTGTGTGTCCGAAGCGTGCGTGCAAATTACTTGACATGACTCGAATCCTCGTCGGTCAGCCGGACGCGGGCGATCCAGCGCTGGGCGACTGCCGGCTGGACCTCGTCGACGGTGGGTAAGCGCTTGATGTTCAGCTTCAGTCCGAGCAGAGAGGCGCTGCGCGGACCGAGACGGTCAAGGAGCCCCTTGAAGGTCTGAGCCACGTGGTCAGGCAAGTCTTCCACGTCCGCGTATCCGGCGCGCTCGCGGCCGTCGAGGGTGACACGGACCGGGGCACCCCCTCGCAGGTTGTACCGCCAGCCGCCACTCACCGAAACCACCAGCGTCCCGTTGAACTCGTGGCGTCCGACGGGGACCGTGTAGGTGCGCCCCGTCCTTCGGCCGGTGATCGACAGGAGCATGAGCTGCTTGCTGAGCAGCCGGTGCCACGGGGAACGAAGGAGCGTCGAGATGACGGGGTTGACGACGGCAAGCACCAGCCGAGGAGGTCTGGCATCTTCCACGGCAGGCTGATCGGGGGACACCGTCTGAGCGACTAGTGCTGTGTGTAGCAGGATTGTCATAGCGCACCTCTCTTTGCAGGCTCGACTGCCCGACATCCTGCGTGGGGATCTGCTTTCGAACAATCCCAACAATGTGGGGTTTGCGAGCCACGAACGTGGGCGTACCCTCGTGGGCATGACGACAGAGTGGGAGCGAGCCCGTTGCCGAGAGCGGGTGCGCGCACTCGCGGCTTCCAGTCTCTCGTCCGTGGAGCTGCGCCTCGAGGCAATCGGCATCCTGAAGCGCACGATCGGCTTTGATCGGTGGTGCTGGCCGCTGGCCGACCCCGCGGCGGCCCTCCACCTGACGGGCATCGGCGAGCTCGACAACTGGCAGGCCCTGCCGCGCATGATCCTGCTCGAGCAGACTGGCGACCCGTTCAATGCGATGCCGGTGCTGGCGCAGAGCCGCCGCGTCGGTAGCATGCTCAGCGCCGCGACCGGCGGCGACCTCGCTCGCAGCGCGCGTTGGGACGAAGGCATGCGCCCCTTCGGGATCGGCGACGAGCTGCGTGTCGCACTGGTCGACGATGTGGGTATGTGGGGCTTTATCGACGCGATGCGCGACCGCGGCGAACCGCCGTTTGAGCCGGAGGACGTCGAGCTGCTTGAGCAGCTCGCGCCTGTGCTCGCAACCGCGCTACGCCGGCGCGCGATCCAGTATCCGGGCGCCCCCGAGGGCCCTGGGCCCGCAGGCGCCGGCGTGCTGATCCTCAATGAGGATCTAGAGATCCGCAGCTGGACCCCCGCCGCTCGCGACTGGCTCGACGCACTTGTCCCCCCAGGCGAGCCAGGAGCTGAGGCGATTGTTTACGGTGTGGCGGGTCGCCTGCTCGCTCTACGACGAGGGGTCGCGGCCCACCCTGGCGACCGTGTGCGCGCGCGCACGGTCACGGGCCATTGGGCAGTCATCGAGAGCGCCCAGCTGGTGGGCGCCGACGCCGGCAGCATCGCCGTCAGCATTCGACCGGCTGCCCCCGCAGACCTCATGGACCTCATCTGCGCGGCCTATGAGCTCTCTGCCCGTGAACGCCAGCTCGTCGCGCTCCTCATGGCCGGACTCGACACGACCACGCTGACGAACATGCTCTTCATCTCCCGCCACACCGTCCAGGACCACCTCAAATCGATCTTCGCCAAGGTCGACGTACGCAGCCGACGCGAGCTCGTGGCCAAGCTGACAACCGGCACGCTGGCGGGCACCAGCGGCTCCTAGAGACGCGACTCCCAAATCCTGTGACGCCACGTCCTTATGAGAGCGTCTTCTCCAAACTTGATCAACGACGGCGTGTTGCAGGGCTCGGCCTGGCCCTCAGGCGCAGGTCACGGTCGGCGTAGCAGGACCAGGGAGTACATCGGGTTTTCGTACGCGTACAGCGGATGAAAGCGCTGGTCGTGGTGATCGAACACGCCTCGCTGCATTACCGAGTAGAAGCTGCGCAGAGCGGCGATGAGGAGATGCAGGCCACTATTGCCCATGCACGAACCGGCCGTCTCGCGCCCGCCATGCAGGCCGCAGCCTGCCTCGATCAGGAACAACCGCGTGTACTCACGGACGGCAGCGGGCCGCGCATTCCACGCGTAGCCACGCTTCACCAAAAACCCGAACCAGGGTCGCAGCACGGCCAGATACGTCTCGCACGTTCGTGCCGCGCCCCCACAGTGCGTCAGGCGATACCACTCGTTCAGCGCGACGATCAGCTGACCTCAGCACCGAACACCAGGCGTTCGTAGCGCGGTGCGCCAGGAGGGACGGGGAAATCTTGCGCGAACTGCAGAGTGCTCGTGCCGTACACCTGCTGAACCGGCCGCGGGCTCTCCGCTGGGTACGCATGCCTGGGCAGCGCCATGCTAGATCTCAACGAATGTGAATGACACACGTTCCGCCAACTGTTAATCGGTACGCATGACAACTGGTGACCTCGGCCGTTGCGCACGCTTCCCTGTGGCCTTCGTTCGATGGCGCATGGATCGCTCGGTCGACGACTGCGGCCTCCAGCAGCTCAGTTCGTGACTGTCTGACGTGCGACCATCGGCTCAATCCTCATCTCGCCAACCCACGACTGCACTTCTGCCGACCTGTTCGAGATAACACGAGGCGCACACCTGCCGGCTGTCGCCGTAACGACGTGGAAGTCTGAACAGGCTCAGCACAGCGGAGCTGCAACCCGGGCAGAGGCGCCGCGCATAGTTCCGATCATGTCCTCGCAACGCGTCTGCTCTCTCGCCCGCGTACCACAGTCCGTATGGTGAGTTGCCTCGTCGCGGCGGCGGTAGGTGGGCAAGCACGTGCTGCACCTCCTGCCAGAGAGCCCAATAGAAGGCTGCAGTGCCCTTGAGGGCCGCTACAAGATCCTCGAGTTCGATGCAGCGCGGGCAGACCTCGGGCTGACGCACGCACTCAGTGTACGAACGCGTGTTCTATCGATGCACGACCTGGCGCCCAAACCAGCAACTTAATCCCTATACATGCACATCGATTTTGATCTCAAACCGCCGTGTCCGGGGGCACGCGTTTTTATACCCTTGCGCCATCGCCGGAACACGGCGGTGTTCCCAGCTGGCGGTACCCGACGATGGTCGAGCATTGTGTGCGTAGGGAGCAGACAAGGCCCCACGTGACTACGGCGGCACCAACCTCGCTCCCTACCGACGCTCGGAAAGACGCGGGGTCGTTGGGAAACCTCACTTTGCTGATGCGACGACGGTCCGAAAACCTGTTTCGTTCCCGACCCGGACGGCACCGAGTCGGGCTTATCGAGTGGCCACACGGCCACGGAGACGGCATCACCCGCGCCGACTAAGCAAGCCGCCGGGGGCGCAAGGTCTCTCGATGGGGAGCCTACTTCAGCACTCGAAAGCGGAGATGGATGACACCGCGGCCTTCGACGACGCGCGAGACTTGCAGGCCCATGGACCGCGCCGCATCGAGACTGTCGAACAGGCGCACGCCCTGCCCCAGCAGAACTGGCACCAGATCGATGTGGATTTCATCGAGCAGTCTGGCGTTCAGGAACTGCTGAATGATGCTGGCGCCGCTGACGCTGACGTTCTTCTCGTCGCCCGCAGCCTCAGTTGCTCGCTTTACCGCGGACGCAACGCCCTCAGTGACGAACGTGAACGACGAGCCTGGCGTCGTCCACTCCGGCGGCACTCGATGCGTGACGACGAAGTGCGGCAGGCCGAGCGGCGGTTTGCCACCCCACCCGTTCGAAAGATCGAACGTGCGTCGGCCCACAATGACCGCGCCGAAGGCCGGCCACGTCTCGCGCAAGAACTTGGCAGTGGCAGGCGCCACTTTCATCACCTCGTTCTCCGAGCCGGGCACCTTGTATTCGGTGTCCCCGCCCATGGACCAAGTGTGCAACTCATCGACCTCGTCGTTGGGGCCGGCGACAAAGCCGTCCAGCGACATGCTCATGTACGAGATGACATTTCCCATCGTGGATCGGCCCTGATCCTACGCGAGCCAGGACGCGCATGGCTTGTAGAAATTCAATCTGTTGGCAACGGACCGACGTCCAGCGCATGGCCCGGGTTCTCGGATCGGAAGCGCCGTCGCAACCGTAGATAGTCGGTCGGATTGTGGCCGGTCAGCGCAATGGACTCTCGGTCGAAATGCGACAGGTCGTAGTAGCCGGCCTGGTGCGCGACCGATGTCCAGTCGACAGGCTCAAGCGGATCGATCGAGAGAACCACGTGCGCAAAGCGAGAGAACCGCGCCAGCTGCTTGGGCGTGCTGCCGACCATGGCTTTGAACTGGTTGCCGAGATGGTTCTGGCTAATGCCGAGGTCATCGCTCAGGGCTCGAATGGACAGCCCGCCATGCCGCCTGGCGATCTGCGCCAGTGCGAAATGCACGACGTCGGGCAAGGTTGCGGTCAGTCGGGCCAGCAGGAAGCACTCGAGGACGCCGAGGCCTGCCTGGACGTTTGGCGCCTCAGCCAACCGCTCGCGGAGCTCCGCGGCGGCGCGACCCCACGTGGCGTCGAGCGCAACGACCTGGTTGTGCAGCTCGATAGCGGGCAGGTTCAGGAACGGGTAAACGCCACCCGGCTTGAAGTGCACACCATACAGCCGCACGGGCTCTCGCCAGTCGACCGTGTAGAACGTGCTCCACAGGCCGATCCACCAGCTCTCGCTGCACGTGGCGACCGGCGCACCCGCGTGTGACCCGGACACGTCGAATGCCGGGCCGAGATTGACCATTAGCTGCAGCGACGGCCCTGGGTGGACTTTCAGCCTTGGGTACGGTGAAACGCCCTCGAGGTAGTACAGATCGTCGATGTACACATCCGGCGGCGGAGCAGGGAACCGGCTGATGTAGTCCATGCGCAGCATCTTGGCCAGGCTCACCCTAGCATCGCATAAGCCGCATCGGACTGTAGACCAAGACTGGTTGACCAGGCCGGGTGACTCTGCGACGAGGGTCGGGGCGCGTCGCGTGATGCGGCGTCGGCCGTGGAGCACTAGGGTGACGAACTTCAACGTGGCGGAACGAACCCGGGCTGTGGCCGGTCGGGCGTGCACTCAGGCGAGGCCCGTACTCGAAGGCCCTCTGGGCACCACTACTTTGCCCCCCTGGTGACAGCTTCCTTAATGTAGGGCCAAGCTCCAACCCGTAGGGAGCACACATGGCCCGACGGTAAGTCGAATCCCAGTCGAATCCCTCGCACTGTGCTCCCTACGCACCGGCGACGCTACGTGCAGCGGAGTTGGAAGACGTTGATGCGGTTTCGGCAGGCCAGCGCTGGCCGCGTCTGTGGCCCGTTCAATGCTGACATTCGGTCCCGCTTAAAAAATGACGCACGTGAGAAGGAGACCGCATGCCTCGGCACCCCAGACTTCGCCACCAGCATAGGCCGTCGTCAGCCGCGCGAAGACCGCGACCGGCAAGCTACGTTGATCCCGCCGCGTCGCTTCGCTCGCTGATCCACGAGGGGATCATGACCGCCGCGGCGCTGGATGCACGCGACGATCTTGGAGCGGCCGCGATCTCGATGCAGCGCCTCGGCGAGTTGACTTCGGGGATGTGGCGCGCCCTGAGCCGCGAGCTGGTGACCGCCGCTGACCGGCTCGACCGACAGGCGGAGGAGCGCCTGGACGAGTTGGAAGGCCGGGCGCACGCGCTCGGGGTCGCACCGGATGCTGTGCTTGCGGCGGCCGCAGCGGCCGGGCACCTAGACGAACACCGCCAGACGCTCGAGCGACTCGAGCTCGGCGGGTGGGTTTTGCCAATCGATCTC
>WNGF01010280.1_pt1 | contig 10586 bp, 12 predicted proteins | sample 5400641 | NCBI WGS metagenome assembly WNGF01 (sample SAMN13153371, study PRJNA577476) | soil metagenome | isolation source: 80 cm soil or saprolite under grassland replicate 2 | place: USA:California | collected 2016-06-15
GATGCTCATCTGTGCGGCCAATGTTTGTTTTCTGTTGGCCGGCTGCGGAATCACCGTATATGAACCGCAAGCAAGGCATTCTCCGCCGCCGCCACCGGCGCCCGCGCCGCGCGCGGAGCCGTGGGTGGACCTGACGATCACCGTCCGCGAACGGCAGGTCATCCAGGGCTACGTCGCCACCCGCTGCGCGGAGGATGAAGAGGAAGAGAGAAAGTGGCATAAGCGCGGCAAGAAACACAAACCGCTGCCGCCCGGTCTGGCGAAAAAGGCGGCGCGCGGCGAAGAGTTGCCGCCCGGATGGGAGAAAAAGCTGATGAAACGGCAGGTGCTTCCGGCGGAGATTTACCAACGTTGCCATCCCCTGCCAAAGGAAGTCATCGCGCAACTTCCGCCCCAGCCGCCCGGAACCATTCTGATTGCCGTAGGAGGCAAGGTCGCGCGCCTGTTGCAGGCGACGAGGGAAATCCTTGACGTGTTTGAAGTGGAGCTCTGACGGGCTGGTCCTGCCGGAAAATCAGCGCGGGGATCAACGAGGCTGGCGGCGCTTGACCTTGAGCTGCGCCAGCGAATGCATGAGCGCGGCGCTGACCAGGGCCGCCTCCTCATCGTCGAGCTTCTCGGCGAGGCGCGCTTCGGCGCGTTGGCGGGCTTCTTCAACCTTGGCTTCGTCGATCTGCTCGGAGCGAATGGCCATGTCGGTCATAATGGCCACGCGATCGGCGGTGATTTCCACGAATCCTTCGCCGACGGCGAGAAAATAGTCCCGGCCGTCTTTGCGGACGGCGAGTTCGCCGGCGACAATTTGGGTCATCAGCGGCACGTGCATCGGGTAGATGCCCATCTCGCCTTCGACACCCGGCAGGGTGACCATCTCCACGTCCTCGGAGTAGGTCTTCGCCTCCGGCGTCACGATTTCGAGTTTGAGTGTTGCAGCCATGCTTCGTGCGTTGAATCGTTAAATCGTTAAATCGTTTCAACGATCCAACCTATTCAACGGTTCAACAGTCAGTTTTCTTTGATTTCGTCGATGCCGCCTTTCATGTAGAAGTTGGCTTCGGGCACGTCGTCGTGTTTGCCGTCCAGGATTTCCTTGAAGCCCCTGACCGTCTCCGCCACCGGCACCTGTTTGCCTTCGCGGCCGGTGAACACTTGCGCCACGGAGAACGGCTGGCTGAGGAAACGCTGGATCTTGCGCGCGCGGAACACCGTCAGTTTGTCTTCGGGCGAAAGCTCGTCCATGCCGAGAATGGCGATGATGTCCTGCAGGTCCTTGTAACGTTGCAGCACGCGTTGGACGCCGCGGGCGACTTCATAGTGTTCCTGGCCGACAATTTCCGGCGTGAGCGCGCGGGAATTGGACGAGAGCGGGTCCACCGCGGGATAGATGCCCAGTTCGGCGATGGAACGCTCCAGCACGATGGTCGCGTCGAGGTGCGCGAACGTCGTTGCCGGAGCCGGGTCGGTCAGGTCGTCCGCGGGAACGTAAACGGCCTGGAAGCTCGTGATCGAGCCTTTCGTCGTCGAAGTGATGCGCTCCTGAAGGTCGCCCATCTCGGCGGCGAGCGTCGGCTGGTAACCAACGGCGCTGGGCGTGCGGCCCAGCAGCGCGGAGACTTCCGAGCCGGCCTGCGAGAAACGGAAGATGTTGTCGATGAAGAGCAGCACATCCTGGTTTTTTTCATCGCGGAAATACTCGGTCACGGCGAGCGCGGAAAGCGCGACGCGCAGCCGGGCGCCGGGCGGCTCGTTCATCTGGCCATAAACCAGGCCGATCCTGGAGCCAGGCTTCAAAATGGGAAGGCCGTTAGGGCCTTGTTTCAGGTGTCCCTTCGCGTCCTTTTCGCATTTAATGACATCCGCCTCTGCCATTTCGTAGTAAAGGTCGTTGCCTTCGCGGGTGCGTTCCCCCACGCCGGCAAACATGGAGATGCCGCCGTGCAGCTTGGCAATATTGTTGATCAATTCCATGATGACGACCGTTTTGCCGACGCCCGCGCCTCCGAACGCGCCGACCTTGCCGCCTTTGAGGAAGGGGCAGATCAGGTCGATGACTTTGATGCCGGTGACGAGAACCTGTGGCGAAGTCGATTGGTCCACCAGCGGCGGGGCGCTACGATGAATCGGGTTGTATTTGTCCGCCTTCACAGGGCCTTGCTCGTCCACCGGCTCCCCCGTGACGTTGAAGATGCGGCCCATGACCGCTTCGCCGACGGGCATGCAGATGGGCTTTCCGGTGTCGATGACGTCGTAGCCGCGCTTGAGTCCTTCGCTGGATCCCATGGCGACGGTCCGCACCCAATTGTCGCCCAGGTGCTGCTCGACCTCGAGGGTGAGCTTGGCGGTCTTGCCCAGCACCTCGAACTCAACGGTCAGCGCGTTGTAGATCGCGGGGAGTTGGAGCTGGCCGGGGAATTCCACGTCCACAACCGGGCCGATGACTTGAACGATTTTGCCTTTGTTCATGTGTGATTCTGTTCCTGTTTTCGAGGATCTCTTGTTCGCAGAGGAATGGGTTCGTCTATTTAATCATGACGACAATTCCGTTAAACCGTTTGTAGAACAGCATGGAAAACAGCAGTGCCAGATACTTGATGCCCCACAGCCGGAAAAGAGCCTTCCGAAGAGGAGACGACGGCCGACTGTAGAGCACGCTATAAATTTGATCCGCATGTTGGTGAATCTGAAACTTTCGAAAACCGACCTCGCGTCCGCGCCGGATAACCAGACCGGGCGGCATATCCCGATCAGTCACATCGTGTTGTTCCATCGTCCGGCGCGATCTCTTCGCATGCCCGAAGCCCGGTTCAGAGGCGATACATTTGCCCCCAGGCCTAAGCGCGGCATAAACTGACTTGAGCGTTGCCGCCTCATCCAAAGTGTGATGAAGCGCGGCGAAAAAGACGACGGCATCAAATTCGCAGTCAAATCCCAAATCATCAAAGTCACGCCTCAAGAACGCAGGCGCCGGACAGGCCGCAAACATGGGGTTTTTCTTCGCCAGGTCAACGGCATCGTCTGAAATATCCACACCGGTAGCGTCGTATCCCCTTTTGGACAAGAAATAAGTCAGCCAGCCTGTCCCGCAGCCACACTCCAAAACTTTCGCCGGCGGTTCAGGGAGTAGAGCCATCACCGCTCCAACTTCCATCAAAAGCGCGCCGCAACGTTCATCGGAAAAGGGCTTGTTAACCGAGTGACAACGCCCCTTTTCACCTATGTTCGCAAAATAAGTGATTTCACCTGGTCGATGCATATATCACTCGCTTCGATTCTCACCCCATCGCCATCTGGGCGGTGGTGATTTCCAAAAGTTCCTTGGTAATGTTGGCCTGGCGGAGCTTGTTGTATTCGAGCGTCAGGTCCTTGATGAGCTGTTGGGCGTTGTCGGTGGCGTTCTTCATGGCGACCATCCGGGCGCTGTGCTCGCTCGCTTTTGCCTCCAGCAGAATCTGGTAAACCTGGAAATTCAGGTAATGCGGCAGCAACGAGCCGAGCACCTGGTCGGCGCCGGGTTCGAACAGGAACTCCGTCGCGCCTTTGAGCAACCTTCCGCTGTCCGCCGTGCCTTCTTCCAGTTCGGCGTGCACCGCCTTGATTTCGCCCACCGGCAGCAGCGTCCGCACTTCGGGCTTTTGCGCGAGCGTGGAAATGAAATTGGTGAAGAGAATATCCACCGCGTCCACTTCGCCTTTGGTGAACCGGTCCTGGGCGAACCTGGAGATGGCGCGCGCTTCGCCGAACAACGGCGCGTCCTTATAAGTGAACTCCGCTGCCAATTGCCGCTTCGTGCGCGCGATGAACTGCGATGCCTTTCTTCCCGCCGTGATATAAACCGTGGTCTCCTTGTCGAACCTCGCCGCTTCGCGGAGCAGGTTGCTGTTTAGCGCGCCGCACAGTCCTTTGTCCGTGCTGACCACGATGACGGCGCGTTTCCTGACCTCGCGCGCTTCCATGAGCGGGTGGGTGAAATCACCGGCATTGGCGCTCACTTCGGCCAGCACCTTGTTCATCAACGCGGCGTAGGGGCGTCCCGCCAGCGCGGCCTGCTGCGCTTTGCGCATCTTGGCCGCCGCCACCATCTGCATCGCCTTGGTGATCTGCGATGTGTTGCGGATCGACTTGATGCGTCGGCGTAAATCGCGGGTGCTGGGCATGAAAACTATTTATATGTCTGCTTGAACTCCACCACCGCTGCTTTCAACTCCCCCGTCAACGCGTCGCTCAATGCCTTTTCCTTCGCCACCTTCGCCATCAGGTCTGATTTGCGCGTGGTCAGATACTCCGTCAGCTTGTTCTGACAATCCTTGACCTTCTCGACGGCCACGTCGTCGAAGTAGCCGTTTTGCGCGGACCAAAGGATCGCCGCCTGCGCTTCGACGGTGATCGGGCTGTACTGCGGCTGCTTGAAGACTTCCACGATGCGTTTGCCGCGTTCGATCTTCGCCTGCGTCGCCGCATCGAGATCGGAGCCGAACTGGGCGAACGCGGCCAGTTCGCGGAACTGCGCCAGGTCGAGCTTGATGCGGCCGGCCACCTGTTTCATGGCCTTGATTTGCGCCGCCGAACCGACGCGCGACACGGACAGACCGACCGAAATGGCCGGGCGCACGCCCTGGTAAAACAAGTCGGTTTCCAGGTAAATCTGGCCGTCGGTGATGGAAATGACGTTGGTGGGAATATACGCCGAAACGTCGCCGAGTTGGGTCTCGATGATGGGCAGCGCAGTCAACGAACCGTTCCCGTATTTATCGCCCAGACGCGCGGAGCGCTCCAGCAGCCTGCTGTGGAGATAAAAGACGTCGCCGGGATACGCCTCGCGGCCCGAGGGACGTTTCAACACCAGCGAGACCTGGCGATAGGCCACCGCGTGCTTGGACAGGTCGTCAAAAATGATGAGCGCGTCCATGCCGTTGTCCATGAACCATTCGCCCATCGCGCATCCGGCGAAGGGCGCGAGATACTGGTTGGTTGCCGAATCGGAGGCTGAGGCAACGACGATGATGGTGTAGGGCATGGCCCCGGCCTCATCGAGCACGTTGATGACGCGCGCGATGTTGGACTGCTTCTGGCCGACCCCGACATAAATGCTGTAAAGCGGACGATAGGCCTTGTCCCCCGCCGCCTCCGCCGCCTTGTTCAAGAGTGCATTGCTGATGATGGTGTCGATGCCGATGGTTGTCTTGCCGGTGGAACGATCGCCGATGATCAACTCGCGCTGGCCGCGGCCGATCGGAATCATGGCGTCGATGGCCATGATACCGGTTTGCACCGGTTGGCTGACCGATTTGCGTTTGATGATGCCCGGCGCGATTTTTTCGACCGGGTAGGCAATCTCGCTTTTGACCGGCCCCTTGCCGTCCACCGGCTGGCCCAGCACGTTGACGACGCGGCCCAGCAATCCCTTGCCGACCGGCACCTGGAGCAGTCGGCCGGTGGTGCGGACTTCCTGGCCTTCCTTGACGCTGGTGTAATCGCCCAGAATGACGGCGCCGACCTCGGTCTCTTCGAGATTGAGCGCCAGGCCGGTGACGCCGTTGCCGAAGTCAAGCATCTCGTTGAGCATGGCGTCGGTCAGGCCCTCGATCTTGGCCACGCCGTCGCCGATTTCGCGGACGATGCCGACGTTTTGCTTCGTCACCGAAGTTTTCACGCCGGCGATCTGGGCTTCGATTTCCTGCAATAGGTTGCTCATAGAATTTTCGTCAGTCGTCCGTGGTCAGTCGTCCGTTGTGCGCGCCGCGATTGAACAATCGCCAACGGACAACTGGCCACTGACGAATCAAAATTTGTCCGCCAACTCCGCCAATCGCGCGCGGATGCTGCCGTCGTAAACGTCGCTGCCCACCTGCACGCGCATACCGCCAATCAGATCCGGATTCCGGGCGAAGGTGACATCCAGCCCCGGGCCGTATTTGCGGGCGAGGTTCGCCTGCAAGCCGGTGCGCAGGTTTTCCGGGAGTGGGACCGCGCCTTCGATTCTCGCCGTGCGGCGGGCGATGTCCAGCCTCACCAGGCGCTGGAAATGGGTCAGGATGGCCGCATAACCGCGCGGCTTTTGCGCGATCACCTGGCGCACGACCTGGCGGACGCGGTTTTCGTCCAGCAAACCGTCCGCCAGGCAACTGCGGAACAGTTGTTTGGCATCGCGTCGCGACTGTTTCGAGATTTTCATGCCTCGCCGCGCTGGATTTGAGATTTCAGATTTGAGATTTGAGATTCCTCAGGCCGCCAATTGCCGGTTCGTTTCTTCCGCCAATCGCTGCTGGTCTTCGACGGTCAGGATTTTGCCGGTGACTTTGGCGGTGGTTTCCACCACCAGGCGACCGACTTCGCGTTTCAACTCGGCCAACATGCGCGCATGATCCTGGGCGGCGGCTTCGCGGGCCTTGGCGATGATCTGTTCGGCGGCGGCGATCGCTTTCTGCGTTTCCTGCTCCTGCACGCGCGCGGCGGCGGCGCGGGCTTCTTCAATCAATTTGTTGGCCTGCAGGTTGACTTGATTCAACACTTCCTGCCGCGCGGCTTCGGTCCGGGCCAGTTCCTGTTTGATCTTTTCCGCGTTGGCCAGGCCCTCGGCGATCCGCCTTTTGCGCTCCTCGAGCAGGTTAAGGATCGGTTTGTAGGCGAATACGACGAGGACGCCGGCGACGATGAGAAAGTTGATGACCTGCGCGCCGAAATGGGCCCAATCGAAGCCGAACTTCTCCGCCGTGCTCCTCGCGGTTTCGGCCAGATCGCTCGCAATGTCCGCAAACAAAATGAACTGGTTCATAAATTCTGTTGGTTAAAGCCGGGCGCGGAGCCGATCCGGCTCCGCGCCTGAGAGGGTTACGGGCCTTGCTTCACGAGGAACAGGGCGTAGAACACGATAGCTTCCGCGAAGGCGATGGCCAGGATCGATTGCACCAGGATCTTGGTCGAAGCGCCGGGGTTGCGTCCCACGGCTTCGGAGGCCTTCATGCCGATGAACCCCACGCCGAGGGCCGCGCCGAGCGCCGCCAGACCAACGTGGATGTTTCCGCCTAATCCTTCCGCCAACATGGGCATTAACATACGGTTGTCCTTTCGTTTTACTCAGCGGCTCCCGCGATTGAACACGGTCAAGCCGCTGAAATTCTCAAATTCTAGTGATGGGCCTTCTCGTGGCCTTCCTCGTGCATGCAGATCAGCATGGTGAACACGGCGGTCAACAGCATGAACACCAGAGCCTGAACGAGTCCGACCAGCAGTTCCATGAAATAAAACGGCACCGGCAACAGCCAGCCCAAGCCGGGCACGAGGTTGCTCATTGCTTCGAGCATGTTCTCGCCCGCGAAAATGTTGCCGTAAAGGCGGAAGCTCAGTGAAACCGGACGAAACAGGATCGAGAACACCTCCAGAAACCCGACCAGGAAAAAGATGACCATCAGGAGGAGCTTGAGCGCGCCGGTGGACTCACCCTTCGGCCCGAACAGGTGGAGGACAAAACCTTTGACACCGTTGGCCTGCAGCGCCCAGACCGTCCAGAAGAAGAAAAAGAGCATCGCCATCGCGGCGGTCATGTTGAGGTCGGCGTTGCCGCCCCGCAGCAGCGGACGCGTCACTTCAAAACCGTGTTCGCCCTGCACGCCCCAGCCGACCGTGCCGACGCCGGGGATTAAGCCGAACCAGTTCGTGAAGAGAATGAAGATGAAAATGGTGGCGAAAAACCAGAAGGTCTTCTTGACCAGGTCGGGACCGATGATTCCTTCGAGGAAGTCGTAAAGGCTCTCAACCAGCCATTCCCAGAAATTCTGCGCGCCGCTTGGAATTTCCCGCATCTTACGAGTGGCGTAGCGAGCGAACAGAATCAGCGCCAGGGCTACAATCCACGTGACCAGCATGGAATTGGTGATGAACCCGCTCTCGTGAGCGAGCGACTGGGCTTTTTGTGGAATGCCGTGTTCCGCCGGCCCGGCCTGGGTGGCCACACTTCCCGCCGCTGCCTTGACAGACTCGGCCTGCTCCACCTGTTCCCCCGCCCGCAAGAAGGCTGGCGCGGCGAACAAAATCAACGCGGCAAGAATTGATTTAAGCAACGACACTGGGCGTAAGGTTGCGTCCGGGAGACACTCGCCCCCGCATTGCGCATCAACGTTTTTGGCCAAAGCGCGGGCAAAATTGCCGCATCGTGAAAATTTTCACAAGGGTTTTTTGCTGTTTAATTTTGGTATCGCATTATTGAATGCAAACGTTGAGAGGTTTTAATGGTTAGTCCTGGTTTTGAAGTAGTTTTTTCCACCGAACCAAGTTTCGAAGCAACCGCCGCGTGATTTCGCATGAGCTGTCGTAGCGGCGCCTCGGCAGAGTGCCGCTGTTGGCGCGGAGTCAGCGGCCCTTTGCCGAGGCGCCGCAGCGACCACATTGTAAAAATTCGCCGCACAGGGACCTGCCCGATTGGCCTCGATCCGTCCCGCGCTTGCGCCACTGCAGGTTGATGTGGTTAACTGTCAGCAAACATGACCTCCTTTCCCAGCCAAAGCGCCGAAGACTACCTGGAGCGCATCCATGAATTGATAGAGGAAAAGGGTTACGCGCGGGTCGTGGATATCGCGTCGTCGTTGCAGGTCAAGCAGGCCTCGGTCACCAGCATGGTACAGAAACTCGGTGAGCTCGGTTATCTCAATTACGAAAAATATCGCGGGCTGGTGCTGACGGAGAAGGGAAAGCGGGTTGCCTGCAATATTCAGAAACGCCACGAAACCCTTTCCCGTTTTTTCTCGCTGTTCGGGCTCGACCCGAAGACGCAGAAACAGGACATCGAAGGCATCGAGCACCATCTCAGCGCCGACACAGTCCAGGTCCTTGCCGACCTCGCGCGTTTTTTTGAAAACAACCCGGAAACGCTCAAACAGTTCATCAAATCGCGCAGGCTCCCGAAATAGCGGCTCCGTCAGCGCCCCGCACACGCAACCTCATGTCTTCCGATCAGTCTTTCCTGCTGGCGCTGGCGGAATCAGAAGTGAACCGCACGATTCGGTCCCTTCCATCCGAGCTTCGGGACAGGGTCCGGCAGTTGCCGGTCAGTTTCGAGCGCCGGCCGGCCAAGGCGTTGCAAAAAGACGGGATCGAGCCGGACACGCTCGGATTATTTGTCGGCGAACCGTTTTCCGAAACAGGATCTACGGCGACGCCGTTGCCCGCCCAGGTCATTCTTTTCCTGGAAAACATCTGGGACGCAGCCGATGAAGACGAGGCGAGGTATCGGGAGGAGGTGCGCGCGACATTGTTGCACGAGTTGGGTCATTACCTGGGGCTGGATGAAATCGACCTGGACGAACGCGGACTGGGATGACCGTCGCCGCGAAACCACAGGACGCGTTCAAGAATGGCGCGGGGCCGGCCTCGTCCCCGCGTTTTGTCCGTAGCACGGCGTTTTACGGGAACGAGCCGTCCCCGCCCCTGCTGTTAGCTGACTTTCCTGAGCGCACCTTCGCGAAACCGGATGCCACGGCAGTTTTTTGTTTCTTCCATCGCCGTGTGGGTTAAGATAGGCGGGCTTTCCCCGCGGGCGACTGGTCCGGTTGAAGCACAGAAGACTTTTATGGCAAATTCAATGATGCGAGCCGTTGGAGTGCTCCCCGGCACGCGCGAAGTGCGGCTGCTCGAACACGAAACGCCGAAAATCGCCGCGGCGAACCAGGTGAAGATTCGCGCGCTCGAAGTCGGCGTCTGCGGCACCGACCGCGAGATTTGCACGTTTGTTTATGGCTCGCCTCCGGACGGTTTTGACTACCTGGTGCTCGGGCACGAATCGCTGGGTGAAGTGGTTGAAGTCGGCTCCGGCGTCTCGAGGTTCAAACCAGGCGACCTCGTTGTTCCCTCGGTCCGCCGCCCTTGTCCGCACGCGGATTGTCTGCCTTGTCGCGAGGACAAACAGGATTTCTGTTATACCGGCGATTTCACCGAGCGCGGCATCAAGATGACTCATGGGTTTATGACCGAGTATTACGTGGACGAAGAGAAATATCTGACCCGCGTCCCGCCGGAGCTGCGCGAGGTGGCGGTGCTCGTCGAACCGCTCACGGTCGCCGAGAAAGGTCTGCAGCAAGTCTGGCGGGTCCAGCAGCGTTTGCCCTGGATTGCGCCGGGCTTGCCCGAAGAACAGCGGGGAGCCGGCAAAACGGCGGTCGTGCTCGGCGCCGGGCCGATCGGCATCCTCGGCGCGATGGCGCTCGTCGCCCGCGGATTCAAGACCTGCGTCTATTCGCGGTCCAAGGCGCCGAACCTGAAATCGGAACTGGTTGAATCGTTCGGGGCGAAATACCTCTCGTCCGAGGTCATCTCGCCGGACGAACTCGCCGAGCAACTCGGGCGCATCGACCTCGTTTACGAGGCGGTCGGCAAGGCGAAGGTTTCCTACGATGTCCTGCGGGTGCTGGGGTTGAACGGCATTTACGTCTTCACCGGCATCCCGGCGCCTAAACCACCCATTGGCATCGATGCCGATATCATCATGCGCAATCTCGTGCTCAATAATCAGATTGTCGTCGGAACGGTCAACGCCGACCGCGAGGCGTTCGAAGAGGCGATCCGCGATCTCGGCATTTTCCTGAAACGCTGGCCGG
>WNGF01010282.1_pt1 | contig 10584 bp, 9 predicted proteins | sample 5400641 | NCBI WGS metagenome assembly WNGF01 (sample SAMN13153371, study PRJNA577476) | soil metagenome | isolation source: 80 cm soil or saprolite under grassland replicate 2 | place: USA:California | collected 2016-06-15
GCCTTCAGCTGCCCCAGCATCTCCCAGGCCGCGCGGCGGCTCTGGGGATCGAGCCCGGTTGTCGGCTCGTCCAAGAAAAGGATGTGAGGCGAGTGAAGGACCCCGCGCGCGATCTCGAGCCGGCGGCGCATGCCTCCGGAAAGGGTCTTGGTGATCTGCTTCCTCTTGTCCCAAAGGCAGACCTGTGTGAGGCGCCGCTCGATCCTCTCGGAGAGGTTTCGGCCCCAGAGGCCGTACATCTTTCCATGCACGGAGAGGTTCTCGCGGACGGTCAGGTTCTCGTCCGTCGTCTCGGCCTGCGAAACGGTTCCGATCGACGCGCGGACCTTCCCCTTCTCGCGAACGATGTCGTAGCCGGCGACGCGCGCCTTGCCGGACGTTGGAGGCAGCAGGGTCGTGAGCATCCGCACGAGCGTGGTCTTTCCCGCGCCATTCGGGCCGAGCAGGCCGTAGGTCTCCCCCGGACGCACCTCGAACGTGACGGCGTCGTCCGCGACCGTGTCGCCGAACTTCCGGGTGAGCTTCTCCGCCTGGATCGGGTTGGTGGTCATCGGGCGGGGCGGCGCGCCGGCGGCTAGCGCGCGAATGGCGGGAGTCGCGGCGGGATCAATTCGCGCCCGCCTCGACCACGAACGTCTGCCCGGAGACGACGGGCAGCCCTTCGGGGACCAGTCGGACGGAGAAGGTGCGGAGGTCGCGACTCTGCAGCCCCCAATTGCGGCGCGTCGCGAACTCCGAGCGGGGTCGGATCGATACGACGCGCGCGTGCGCGCGGGAATCCGGGCGCGCCTGCGGCCAGATCTCCACGCTCTTTCCGAGGGAAAACGCGGAGAGACGCTCTTCGGGCACCTCGACGCGCAGCCGCGGCGCCTCGAGTTGCAGGGTGACGATCGGCTCGCCCGCCGCCACCCACTCGCCCATCCGGTGGTGGCGCGTGAGCACGACACCGGCCGACTGCGCGACGAGTGCGCCTTCCTTTTCGAAGTGCTTCACCTTTCCGAGCCGCACTTGGAGCGCTTCTTCTTCGGCGCTGATCTGACCCTTCTCCGCTTCCCGCGCGCGGATCGCGGCCGCGGTGCCTTGGCGACGGTGCTGCACGGTCTCGAGATCCGCGGTGGGCGCGATCCCTTCGTGGACGAGCCGCGCGATCCTCTTTTCTTCGCTCGCGATCTGAGCGAGCTCCGCCTGAAGTCGCGCGACCTCCTCCCGCCGGGTCTTTTCCCGCGCCCGGCTCTGCGCCATCTGACGTTCGAAGTCGGAGGCGTCTTCGGCGAGGCCGGGCTCTTCGATCCGCGTGACGATCTGGCCGGCGCGCACGGGCTCGCCTTCGTCGGGAACCGGGCTGACCAGACGGCCGCTGCGCGAGAACGAGAGCGCGAGACTCTGCTCCTCCGCGATGGCCAGGAGCCGGACAGCGTGCCCTGTGTCGTCTTCCCGGCGCGCGAGCGCGCCGTAACCCCAGGTACCCGCCACAGCGATCGCGATCGCCACGCCCACCCACATGGCTTTCTTCATTGGCGAAAAACCGGTCAGGGCAGATCTTAACGCCGATTCCGGGTGTCCCGATTGGAGGACAGGCCGGCGGACTCAACCGTTCGGCCGTGCAGAACCTCCCGGCGCGCCGCCCCCTCGGGTATCGCTCTTGCTTTCTCCAGTCCTTTTCGACGAGGAGTGTCCAAGTTGGCCGGTGAAGAGTCGAACGTCTCGAAAGCGCCCGAGCGGGCGCGGCTCGTCCTTCTGATCGAGGACGACGGAAGCTACCGCTGGGTCATCCGCCGACTCCTGGAGAACGCCTTCGGCGATGACGTTTCCGTCGAAGAATTCGCGTCGGGAGAAGCCGCGCTCGAGCGCGCGGCGTCCGATCCTCCGCCCGACCTCGTCCTTCTCGACCTCAGCCTCCCCGGCTTGGATGGCTTCGAGGTCCTCCGCCGTCTGCGAGACAAGGAGCGCACACAGAAAGTGCCGGTTATCGTCGTGACCAGCTCGCAGGAGGAAAAGGACGTTCAGCGCGCCTATGAGTGCGGCGCAAACTCCTTCGTGTCCAAGTCCGATTCGCCGGAGAGAACCCTCCAGCGGCTGCGGCTCCTTCCGATCTACTGGCTGGAGCTCAACCGGCTGCCGGACGAGAGCTCGGCTTCGAGACGGTCGAGGAACTCCTCCGCGGGTCCCTGAAGTACGAGATCGAAGCGCGGCGTCGCGTCGGTCGGCTCGGGATTGATCTCGATCGTCAACGCTCCCCGGTTGCGCGCCTCGTCGGCGAGCCCGGCAGCGGGATAGACAACCGCGGAAGTCCCGACGACGAGACAGACGTCGCAGTCGAGCGCGGTGATCGCTCGTGCACTCACCCGCGGATCGATCGGCTCACCGAACCACACGACGCCGGGCCGCGCGAGGCCGCCGCAGTGCGGACAGCGGGGCGGCAGCTCGACGAAAGGAACGGTTTCGTCGCGCCATCGCTCGGGCGATCCCGCGCACCGGTCCCAGCACGACAGCTCCCAGAGCGAGCCGTGGAATCGCACGACGTTCCGCGTCCCCGCCCGCTCGTGCAGGCCGTCCACGTTCTGCGTGATCAGCGTGAATTGCGGGTAGCGGCGGCTCCAGGCGGCGAGCACCTCGTGCGCGCGGTTGGGACGACAGCCGGCGACCAACCGACGCCGCCACTCGTACCAGTTCCAGACCAGGCGCGGATCGCGCGCGAACGCTTCCGGGGTTGCGAGCTCTTCGACGCGGAAATTCGACCATAGTCCGTCGGCGCCGCGGAACGTCGGCACGCCGCTCGCCGCGGAGACGCCGGCGCCGGTGACGACCGCGACGCGGGAGGCGTTTCGGAGCCGTTCGGCCGCACGATGAAGGCCGAAGTCCAAGCCTCGCTCAGTCGCAGTAACGCTGGAGCGTCTCGAGGAGGGTCTCGACGGGGATCGGCTTCTGAACGTAGCCGTCGGCCTCGAGCCACGCCGCGTGCCGATAGCTGTCGTTCATTCCCGACACGACCACGACGGGTATCCGTGAGAGCTCCGAGTCCTGACGCTGCACGTACCGGAACTCCCAACCGGTCATGATCGGCATCATCAGGTCGAGCAGGATGACCGCCGGCCGCGAACCCCCACGCAGACGGCCGAGGGCTTCGAGGCCGTGTCGCGCGCACTCGACCTTGTACCCCTCGGCCTGCAGGAACGAAGCGAGAGAGCCGAGGAGATCCGGATCGTCTTCGACGACGAGCACCTGGCGGCTCATTTCAGGCCTTTGATTTTGGCCCAGGTTGCCTCCCGCCGGCAGAGACACCCTTTCTTCTGTCCGGTCCGCATTCCTGGGAGACACGGGTGCAAGACGACTGCCTTGTCCCCGCCGGGGGACGCCTGACAGAGGGTCTCGTCAGAAACGCGGGTGACGCGTCAACTCCCCCGGGTCCGCGACGAAGCACGATCGCCGGCTGCACCTCCTTCTCCGCAAAGGGGTAAGCCGATGCGACGGCGATCGGGATCTTGAGAATCGCGGATGGTGCCCGCGCAAATGCAGGAAATCCCCAACCGTTCATCCCCGCCATCACCAGGTCGAGGTAGATTGCGGTCAGATTCTTTCGCTCAGGACGAGTGACGATCTCCGGGCCGGCGTGTGCCCGCCCGGCGATGGCTCGCTTGTGGCGACGAGGGTGCCGCGCACCCAGAGGAGGACTCAATGAAACGCTGGTTCCGTCTCATCCCGCTCTCGCTTCTCGCCCTGATCTCCTTCGCCCCTTCCGCCTCACGCGCGCAGACCGCGAAAGAGCCGCCGCGCGCGCTCGTCACGATTTATCGCATCGCGCCTGGCAAGCATCTGGATTTCCTGAAGTGGCTGGCCGAATCCGAAGCGATCGCCAAGGAAGCCGGCATGCCGGCCGGCCAGATCTATGCGCACACCGACGGCGACAGCTGGGACTATTTAAACGTCGGTCCCGACCTCACCAAAGAGCAGCAGGCCAAGGTCGACGAGGTCACCAAGAAGCACGGCCGGAAAACCGGCTTCGCGGCGAGCCTCGAGTTCCGCAGTTTCGTCGCCTCTCACACCGATACGTTCGTCGTCGGACCGGTGGGCGCCGCAGACCTGGTGGCCATGGCGAAGTAGAAATTTCCCAGCACTCCGCGGGTCGATCGAAGGAGTCGGGCGAATCGCCCGACTCTTTTTTTCTTTGGTCGACCGACCAATCTCCTACGACCACAGTCCAATTTTTTTTGGTCGGCTCGAGTGCTACGTTGACCTCACACAACAAAGAGATGCGGAGGCGCAACCGCTGAGCGGCAGGCGGGTGTGTCGTAAGCGAGTCGCCGCTGGCGTGAAAGGGCAGATGAAATGAATTCCGTTTTCCGGTCTTCCAGCAGAGTGTTCAAGCCCGCAACGCTTCTCCTCGCCGCGTTGGGCTTGCTTCTCGCGGCAACGCGCTTCGCCTGCGCAGACAACGGGAATTCATCGGGGCACGGAGACCCGCACATCTTCCGAGTCGTCGACAAGCACGGCAAATTCGTCGGGTACTCGCTCACGGACAACCTCGTCACCCGCGAGATTAACGGCGTCTGGGTGACGTTCTACGTCCATCCGGGGATCGGCATCTTCGATTCGCGTGCGATCTACGTGCACTATCTGACGACGGACTGCACCGGCACTCGTTACGTCTCGCACTACTCGACGTTTTCGGAGGGGACACGGGTCGGTCCCACGCTGTATTACCCGACTGACTCGCAGATGCTCAGCCCGCAGTCGCTAAGAGTGATTTCCGGGAACGGCGAAGAAGGTGTCTGCTCTCCCGCTTCGGACGTCCCCGGCGTCTATGGAGTCGCGACGACGGTCGAAGTGGATTCCTTCGGGCTGGAGGTTCCTTTCAAAGCGACTCAGTAGAGCGCGCGAGGCGGAGGATCAGTTTCCGCATCGGGCAGCGACCCGTTCCGTGATCTCCAGGCTCGTCAGGAGTCGGCGACCGCGTGGTGTCTTGTCCGAGGAAGCCCGAGAACGGAGAAGCTTCAACGTCGCAGACTATACCGGCCGGCGAGTTTCGGGGTGCCTTAAGCTCGACGAAACGGCGCGGAGGTGCGATGACGAAACCACGCGGAGCCCGGATCTGGCGAGGAATCCTCGGCGTTGCGGCGGTGGCGGCTGCCGTCGCGGTGTCGCAGGCAGCAACCAACAAGCCGCCCCTCCATGCGCGAAAGTGGCTCGCGATTACCGGCAAGCCGCTCGCGGCGACGGCCGGGGCGATGATCTTCCAGAAGGGCGGCAACGCGGTGGACGCCGCGTGCGCGATGATCGCCGCGAGCTGCACGATGTGGGACACGCTCTCCTGGGGCGGCGAGACGCAGGCGCTCATCTACAACCCGCACACCGGCAAGGTCGTCGGCGTCAACGCGCTGGGCGTCGCGCCGACGGGAGCAACACCGGAATTCTTCCGCGGCAAGGGCATGGCCTATCCGCCGGAGTACGGCCCGCTCGCGGCCGTCACGCCCGGGACGCCCGGCGGGATCATGGTCATGCTCGCCGAATACGGCAAGCTCTCGCTCGCCGACGTGCTCGGTCCCTCGATCGAATTGGCGGACGGTTACGCGATCGAGCAACAGCTCGTCTCGACGGCCGCGCGCCAGCGCGACTGGTTGCTCAAATGGCCCGAGTCGCGGCGCGTCCTGCTGCCCCATTCGGGCGACCAGCCGCCCACCGCCGGCGAGATCTTCCAGCAGACGGACCTCGCGGGGACTCTCCGGAAGCTCGTCCAAGCGGAGAAGCAGGCGCTCGCGGCCGGCAGTTCGCGCAGGGACGCGATCCTCGCGGCCAACGATCGCTTCTACAGAGGCGACATCGCGCGCGAGTTCGTGCGGGGCTCGAAGGAGATCGGCGGTCTCTCGACCGTCGAGGACCTGGCGAATTGGAAGGTCCACATCGAGGAGCCTGTCAAGACGACGTACAAGGGCATCGACGTCTACAAGCTCGATTTCTGGACGCAGGGGCCAGCAATGCTCCAGGCCTTGAACATCCTGGAGACGATGGACGTGAAGGCGATGGGCTACAACAGCACGCGCTACCTCCATGCGCTGTATCAGGTGATGAATCTCGCGTTCGCCGACCGCGACTTTTATTACGGCGACACGTACTTCCCGCCCGACGAGCCGCGGCGCGGCCTCCTGTCAAAGGAGTACGCGAAGGCACGGGCCGCGAAAATCGATTGGATGAAGAACGATCCGAAGGTCAAGCCCGGCGATCCGTATCCATTCCAGGGGCAGAAGAATCCGTATGCGGACCTGCTCGAGAAGTGGCCGCCGCCCTCCAGGCCGAAACCGGAGGGTGCGCCGTCGGAAGGGGTGAACCGCGCCCGCGATTTCGCAGAAGAGTTCTTCGCCGGCACGACGTCGGTCGAGGCGGCCGACGCCGAGGGCTGGGTCGTTTCGGTGACGCCGTCGGGCGGTTGGGTTCCGGCGGCGATCGCCGGAAAGACCGGGATCGGCATGAGCCAGCGGATGCAGAGCTTCGTCGTGGACCGCGCCGAGAACCCCTTCAATGTGCTCGAGCCCGGCAAGCACCCGCGCGTGACGCTGACGCCGACGCTCGCGTTGAAGAACGGCAAGCCGTACCTGTGCTTTTCCGTCCAGGGCGGCGACTCCCAGGACCAGAACCTGCTGCAGTTCTTCCTGAACGTCGTCGAGTTCGGCATGACCGTGCAGGAGGCCACCGAGGCCGCGAACTTCAACAGCTACCAGATGCGCAGCTCCTTCGGCGCGCACGAGTCGCGGCCCGGGGCGATGATGATCCACCCGTCGCTTCCGCCCTGGGTGCGATCGGAGCTGACCCGGATGGGCTACAAGCTCGAGGTCGTCCCCAAGACGTCGGGCCCGATCAACGCGATCCTTCTCGACCGCGAGCACGGAACGATGTGGGGCGGTTCCTCCGATCACGGGGAGGACTACGGCATCGGGTGGTGAGGGCTTTCCGGCGCGGCGGTCGTTGCGCGACCCGCAGCCGATAGAGTTCAAAAAGAAAAGCGCCGAGTTCCGCTCGGCGCTGAAGACTCGTGGCGTTATGCTGGCTCGATCTAGGGAATGACCTCGACGTTCGGATCGAGGACCACCCCGTCCACGGTGACCTTGTAGTTGAAGACGCCCACGACGTCCGGGGGCGCGAGCACGCCGCAGAAACGTCCCTTGCAGGTCAGGTCCGTGAACGGATTACCGGGCGGAGGGTTGCCCTTCTTGAACTCGATCGTGAGCTTCTGACCGTTGGTCACCCAGACGACGATCTCTTCCTTCCTCTTGAGCTTGACCTTGACCGGATTCACCGTGAGGGTCGTGCCGCTCTTGGTGACTTCGACGACCTTGACCTTCACCTTCAGGGTGGTGGTCTGAGCGGTCTGTGCTCCAAGATCCAGAGCCGGAAAAACGAGGAACGAAACGAGCACGAAAACCCAAAACCACCGGGAGTTGGCGGGTTGAATGGTCTTTGGCATGTTCCCCTCCCTTTTCGCCGAGTCTATCGCGCCCCCCTGCCCTCACGGCTCTTCGCGGAGGTGAGCGCTTCGCCGAAACCGGGAAGATTTCGCAAGTTTCCGAGCTCGGGCTCCCGTTCGATCTGGGCCGCCCCCAGGCCGGCTTTCACGGCCCTCCGAATCCAGTCGATCGCCTCGTCGCTCCTTCCCGCGATGTCGGCGACGATGGCCGCGTAGAGAAAGTGGTCCGGGTTGGCCGGCTCGATCTGGAGCGCCCGCTGGATGTGCCGGCGCGCCGGATCCAACTTGCCCAGCTTCGCGTCGCAGATCGCCAGCGTCGCGTGGGCAGTCGCGTTGTTCGGATTGAGCGACAGCTCTCCCTCTGCGAGGTGAGCGGCCTTCTCGTACGCTCCCGGCGCGCGACTCTTGAGCTCCGGCGTCCATCGATAAGCGTCGGCCAGATTCGCCCAATAGAGATACTTCCCGGGCGTGAGCTTCGTCGCCTCTTCGAACGCGGCGGCAGCGGCGCGGTAGTTGCCGACGTAGTACTCGAGGTTTCCGAGGTTGGTGTAGGCGCCGTCACTCGGATTGATCCGGATCGAGCTCTGATACGCCTGCCGCGCCTCGGAAAACCGATCGGTCTTGAACAACGCTGCTCCGAGGTTGTTGTACGCGCGCACGCTGTCCGGCCGGAGACGGACGGTTTCCCGGAACATCGGGATGGCCTCGGCGTAACGGCCGCCTCGGTAGTAGAAAAAGCCGAGCTGGTTGTAGACCGCCCAGTAGCTTGGCTGTTGCGCGAGCGCGCGACGATGCGTCGCCTCGGCTCGGGAGTCTCCCGTCGCGCGATAGGCGTCTGCGAGGCCGAGGAGAGCGTCGATGGAAGACGGTTGCTCGGCGAGTGCGCGCTCGAACTCGCGGGTCGCCTCCGCGGGTTTCCCCGTCATTTCGAGAACCTGCCCGAGAGTGGTGTGGACCTCGGCGAGACGGTCGTCGAGCTTTCGCGCGGCCTCGCACGCTGCGATCGCGCGCGCCGCCGACGCGGGAGCACGGGTCACTTCGTATTCGTTCAGATACGCCCGGCCGAGCGCCGCCAGGATGAGCGGGGAGCCAGGGTGCTGCCGGTCCAGATCCGTCAGAATCCGGACAGCCGCCGCATTCGATTCCGGTACGTCGTAGCGACGGAGCGCCCCGATTGCCTTCAAGTAGCTCTCCTGGGCAGAAGGGCTCAAGAGAACGGCGTCCGAGCGCGGGAGAGACTCCTCCGGTTTCTTCGCGCCGAGCCAGGCGAGCACACTCTCGGCCAGGCGATCCTGCGCCCCGAAGATGTCCGAGGCCGGCGTCGTGACTTCGTCTCCTCCGATGTGCACCCCGTCCGGCGCCCGGACGAGCGAACAGGTGATCCGGAGCTGGTCGCCGGCTCGCTGAATGGCGCCGGCTAAGATCAGGCTCGCCCCCGTCGCCCGGGCGACGCGCTGGAGATTCTCTTCACCGGCGGAAAACTCGTTCGTCGCCCGCGGAGTGACGACCTGGAGGCCCGGCACCCTCGCGAGTCGCGCGCTCATCGTTTCAGCGAACGCGTCGCCGAGAAGTTGTCCGTCAGGCTGGCGGCTCAAGTCCTTGAACGGAAGGACAGCGAGAAAACGGGTCGCGGAAGGTGACGGGGGCGGCGGAGCAGGACGGCGCGTGAGCCACCAGACGATTGCGAGCGCCGCGACGGCCGCTGCGGCGCCGATTACGGCCGGAAGTCTTATCGAGATCCGCCGGGGGATGTGCGGAGCGGCTAACAGCGGACTCTCGCGGAGCGCCTCCAGCGACTGATCGATCTCGATCCGCGCGTCCCCGATGTCTCTCAGCCTGTGGCTCGGGTCCTTTTGAAGAGAGCGCCGGAGCAGGTCGACGATCCGCGCGGGAGTCTGGCGGGGAAGCGCATCCCATCGCGGCTCGGCCGTCAAGATCGCGACGAGGACGTCCGACGCGGTTTCCCCCGCGAAAATGCGCCGGCCCGTCAAGAGCTCGTAGAGGACGCAGCCGAACGCCCAGATGTCGGTCCGCTTGTCCACGGGCTTGCCCCGCGCCTGCTCGGGGCTCATGAACTCCGCGGTCCCGAGGATGACGCCCGGCTGCGTGCCTTCGATGACGAGCGTCGGCGAGAGCGAAGTGTCGGAGCCTGCGCCGGTCTCTTTGACGTCGAACGCTTTCGCGAGGCCGAGGTCGAGGACCTTGACCCGCCCGTCGGGCGTGACCTTGATGTTGGCCGGCTTCAGGTCCCGGTGGATGATGCCGCGCTCGTGCGCCGCCTCGAGCGCATCGGCGATCTGACGGGCGATCTTCAGCGCCTCGTCGAGCGGCAGAGCGCCGTGCGAAATTTTTTCCGAGAGCGTCTCGCCCGGGACGAGCTCCATCACGATGAGCTGCGTCCCTTCGGCTTCCTCGAGCCCGTAGATCGCCGCAACCGCCGGGTGGTTCAAAGCGGCGAGCATCCGCGCCTCGCGTTCGAAACGGGCAAGGCGCTCCGGATCGCGGGAGAACTCGTCGGGAAGCGTCTTGACCGCGACCTCCCGCTTGAGCCGGGTGTCGAAGGCGCGGTACACCTCTCCCATGCCGCCCGACCCAAGCGGGTCCAGAATCGCATACACCCCGAATTTCGAGCCTGCCGCGAGGGCCATGGGAGTTGGCGGGGATTCTATGCCGCCGCCGGCAAACCTTCCGCCCGGAAGGCGCTACAAATCAATCGGTTGACCGGGTGGATGGTTCGATGCCGGCTACATTCCCTCGCGGTCCGATTCGAGTGGAAAGTAGGCCCCGTGCTTCGAGAAGAACATGACCGTATTGAATCGATCTTCGGGGGAAGGGCTGAGCCCACCGCGCCATGCCGACCACACCCGGATCGCGTCGCGTGCCTGCTCGACGCTCAACACCTTCGAGAGAGAGGGATCGACGGGGCACGCGAGACTCCCCCCCTCACTTCGCGGACAGACCCGGGCGGGACTCCTTCGTCCCGCATCGGCGCCGTGTTGCGCGTAGATCACCAGGGGATGAGAGCGGTCGGTGTCTTCGAACTCGTCCAGACGCTGAATCAGCTCGAAGAGTGTGCCCGTGTCATTCATCTGCGCGATGGTGGCTTCCGCTTCGCGGCCGCGGGCCAG
>WNGF01014780.1_pt1 | contig 10584 bp, 11 predicted proteins | sample 5400641 | NCBI WGS metagenome assembly WNGF01 (sample SAMN13153371, study PRJNA577476) | soil metagenome | isolation source: 80 cm soil or saprolite under grassland replicate 2 | place: USA:California | collected 2016-06-15
AACCCGCACAAGTATCTGCGCACCACCACGGCGCAGCTCCCCCAGCCGCTCACCAGCTAGAGTTCGTTCAAGGGTGCCCCATTCAAGCCTGCCTTTGGGCTTGAGTGGGGAAGTTGACTTGCCTTGTTCTTGCACTGTATTCCTCGCCAAGCGAGCCAGTTCAGCCGATTCATCTTCGTCATTTTTTGAACTTTTTATCCCCGTCGGAGCTTTTAGAGGTACTCTTTCTGTCCGTGAAGCCATGAACATTCTTGACTATTGTGCCGCCGATCCCGCTTCTGTCTCCCTCGCTGCCACCGCTGCCGATGCCATTGAGGCCATGAACAGCCGGCGCATGGGCGCTGCCGCGGTGGTCGACGAACACGGCGTGGTCGCCGGAGTCTTTACCGAACGCGATGTGTTGACCCGCGTCGCCCTCAGCGGCCGCGATCCGCGCCAAATCCCCATCACCGAGGTGATGACCACGCCGGTGCTGCTGGCCACCCGTGCTACCTCCGTTGCCGAAGCGACCTCCGTGATGATCGATCACCACCGGCGGCACCTGCCGGTAGTCGAGGATGACGGCCGCCTGATCGGGATCCTCTCCATCCGCAACGTCCTTGAACGCAAGGTCGATGAGCTCACTGCCCAGATCCGCCAGTCCGAAGGCGCCAAAACGACAGCGCCCTGACTTGTTTCCCTGTAGTCGTCGTAGTCGTCCATCAATGGCGAATGCGGGCATGCGCATAAAAGCAAAAGCCGCTACCTGGCAGCACGGTGGCCGCCCTTCCGGCAGGTGGGGCGCGTGAGATAATGCAGGCACACTTATATGAATTGCAATCCGCAAGGGATTGGGGAGTGGTGCATGCGCCGGTTGTTTCTGTGCGTAGTGTTGTTGACGGTTGGTTGCCGGGCCCAGGGCCCGATGAGCGCAGAGCTGGAGCGCAGCATCGAAAAGCAGATCCATGCCACGTTCAATCTGCCGCCCTATGTGGATGTCAAGATCGTTGAGCGTAAGCCAAGCGAGGAATTCCCGGGCTTTGACAAGCTGTCGGTGCGGATGAGCCTGGGCGAGCAGGTGCAGAAGCGCGAGCTGCTGCTGAGCAAGGACGGCAAGAGCCTGTACTCGCTGACCAAGATGGACCTGGGGCGCGATCCGCAGGCGGAGCTGATGGCCAAGATGGATCTGCGTGGGCGTCCGGTGCGGGGCAACAAGGACGCAAAGGTCACCGTGGTGGTCTACGACGATTTCCAGTGCCCCTATTGCTCGCGCATGCACCAGACCGTGGTGGAAGCGCTGAAGAGCTATGGCGACAGGATCAAGGTGGTGTACAAGGACTACCCGCTGACCCAGATCCATCCCTGGGCGGAGCGGGCTGCGATCGATTCGGGCTGTCTGGCCAAGCAGAATGGGGCCGCCTACTGGGCCTTTGCCGACTATGTGCACGCCAACGGACGGCAGATTCAAGGCGAGCGGCGTCCGGTAAGCGACCAACTCGCGGAGGTGGACCGCATTACGCTGGACACCGGCAAGAAGCACTCGGCCGACCAGGCGGCGCTCGAGAGCTGCGTAAAAGCGCAATCGAAAACCGACCTCCAGGCCAGCCAGGCCGAGGCCGAGTCGCTGGGAGTAGAGGCCACTCCGGCCGTCTTTGTGGACGGCATGAAAATGGACGGCGCGGTGCCGGACGATCAGTTCCGGATGGTGCTGGACAAAGCGCTGAAGAATGCCGGCGCACCGGTGAAGGCCGCGGCAAACACGCCCGGAAAGTAACAACGGACAGCGGATAGAAAAGGCGTCGGCGCCGTAAAAGGCCCAGGGGACCCCTATTTCAGTTTGGAGGATTGGATTGAACGGCACGAAGAGGCGGTGGAGCGGGGCAGTGGCGGCGGTGTGCGGGCTGGCCCTGCTGTTTGGGACAGGATGCAAAGGCCGCGGCGGTGAAGGCGTGATGGCGCGGGTGAACGGGCGCAAAATCCTGCGTACCGAGCTTGATACCTACTACCGCAATCAGACCGCGGGACAGCCGGAGCCTTCGCCCGATCAGGCGCAGACCCTTCGCCTGAACATTTTGCGCGAGCTGATCGACAACGAGATCCTTCTGCAGCGAGCGGAAAAGCTGGGCCTGATGGCCACGGACCAGGAGGTGGACGATAAGCTGAAAGAAATGAAGGCGCCGTTCACCAACGAAGAGTTCGAGCAGCGGCTCAAGCAGCGCGGCATCACGCAGGAGGACTTCAGGCGCGACCTGCGGCGCTCCATCACCGTCAACAAGGTGCTCCGCAAAGAGATCGCCTCGAAGGTCAATCTCAGCGACAACGATGTAACCAGCTACTACAATCAGCACAAGGCGGAGTTCAACCTGATCGCGCCGCAATACCATCTGGCGCAGATCCTGGTGACCACACAACCCAATCCGCAGGTCCACAACCTGAAAAACGATAAGGCCCAGAATGAAGCCGAGGCCAAGAAGAAGGTCGCCCTTCTGGGGCAATCAACCGGCTGAAGCCGGGAGAGTTCACGCCGCCGCTGCCGGCAGCCGATCCCAACTCGAAACAGCTTTTCGGCTACCGCATCATAAAACTGATTTCCAAGGAGCCGGCGGGACAGCGCGAGCTGAAAGATCCCAAGGTGCAGCAGGCAATCCGTGACCAGTTGCGCGAACGGCGCGAACAGCTGCTGAAGGCTGCCTACATGGAATCGCAGCACGACAGCTCATCCGTGGAGAACTATCTTGCCGACCAGATCTTGAAGAACAACGGACAGTAGGCGATTGAAATTTACAGAGACGCCCGGCCGAGGCCGGGCGTTTTTGCTGCAAAAATGAGCCGCAGGCATTGCGGCCTGCGGCTCCGTGCCACCTGCAGAGAGTGGCGTTAGTTCGTGTTGTTACTTCGCTGCTTCACTTCGCTTCTTCGGCCATCTTCTCATGCTCGGCGGCAAGCTGGTTGTCGGCTTCGGCTGCCTTGCGGGACGCCTCGGCAAAGTCATTGCAATGCTTGGGCGACTTATACAACTTTGCCATCTCCTCGTGATACTTGGCGTTGGAGATCTCGGAGCGGGCCTCGGAACGGAAGTAGCAAGCCAGCTTGTTGTGGTCTTCCGCGGTCTTGGCGCTGACGATCAGGGCCTTCACCTGCTTGTGGCTGAGCTTGGCGCCTTCGCATGGCATCTTATCCTGCGCGGAGGCGACAGAGGCGGCAAGGACCAGCGACAGGGCGGGGACAAAGGCAAACTTCTTCAGATTCGATTTCATTTTTTTCTCTTTAACTTTCTGGACCCCGTTGTGGGTCCGGCTCGGGTGCGTTGCTCGCGCTGGAGGCTGCAATTTGCGGTGCTCCAGCCGTGCGAGCTCAACGGAGAGGCGCGAGGCAAGCATGCCGGGCGCACGTCTCCGAAGCGGTGCTGTGGGAAGAGCCGACTAAAGCAGAAAGACGCAGAGCAGAGATTGAGGGGACTCGGGCAAGCGCAATGACTGCGACTGCCGGCGACTGGCGCGGACAGTTACCGGCGCCAGGATGGGTGCGGCGGATGAAATCTGCGAAACGGCGGCACCAGAGGCGACCGGGGATTGCAGCGTAGCTACCGGAGATGGCTTGGCATTGGATACATCACAGCAGCCACGATGTTGCGCCGCAAGATGCAACGCGGGCGCGGTGTCCGCCATTTTCGCACAACATTCCATCCCCGCGGGCTGCGACCCAACCAAACATGCTGCCGCAGGCAGCAGGCGGGCCGAGAGAATCATTAGCACCAGCATCACGGCAGCGAATTGGAGCTTGCGGATCATTACTCAAAAATGGTGCGCCCTGTTTCGTCCAGTCCGCAGTGATGTTCATCACGCGCGCAAGTGATTGGCGGAAATACAGCCAACACAACTATTCGACAATCGCGAGCAGGTCTCCGGCGTTCACGGCCGAGAATTCCTGCACCGCAATGCGGATGACTTTCCCCTTCTTGGTCGATCGGATCTCGTTCTGCATCTTCATGGCTTCCACCACCAGAAGTCCCTGGCCGGCTTCGACCTCATCGCCCGCGGCAGCCAGCAGGCGGATGACTTTTCCCGGCATGGGCGCAAGAATTCCAACTGGCCCGGCTTCGGCCCCCAGCGAGGCACGCCGGCTGCGCAGGGAGCGGGGATCGCGCACCTCGGCCCGGAAGCGCCGCGGGCCGATGCTGATGTGGGTCTCACCAGCGGGCGAGCACTCGCGGCGCACCTCGTAACTGTGCCCTTCATGCAGGATTGAGAGCACGTCGCGCGCTGCCATGGCTACGTCGAGCGCAAAGGGCTCGCCATCCACCGTGCCGGCACAGCCCTGAGCGGTGCGGTCGACTGAGACCCGATAGGCGCGGCCATCGATCACAACTTCGTAGTTCATTGGCGGGAACCCTTCATCCACGGACTCCCTCTCGGCGTGCAGCGGCCTTCCAGGCGTTGATGCGGTAAACATCGTCCTCGCATGAGGCAGCAGATTGCCGGGCAGTACCCGCCGGATCGTGCTGCCCCTCCGTCTGCGGGCGCTCCGCCGGCTGCTGGGCGAAGATGGCTGCGGCCAGTGCCGCGATGGGCGCGAGATTGGTGGCCCGATCGCTGGAACCGGAGTCGCGCGGAGCCATATTGTGTGGAACAGGGTTGTATGGAACAAGGCCGCGCGGGGCCGCCTCAGCCCACTCAGCCGCTTTAACAGCGTCCTGAGAGTCTTTGAGCAACTGCTCCAGGAAGCCGGTATCGACCCGCGCAGCCTGAAAGTCGGGGTGCCGCAATATTCGCCGGAAGAGCGCGAGATTGGTATGGATGCCCCCGACGAAGTACTCGCCCAGGGCGCGCTGCAGGCGCGCAATCACCTGCGGGCGGTCCGCGCCGTAGGCGATCAGCTTGGCCAGCAGCGGGTCGTAGTGCAGCGGCACCACCCAGCCTTCGTAGATGCTGCTGTCGAGCCGTATGCCGGGACCGGAAGGCTCAAGCAGCCGGGTGATGCGACCGGGCGAGGGGAAGAAATTGTTGTCCGGGTCTTCGGCGTAGACGCGCAGCTCGATGGCGTGGCCGCGCAGGACGATGTCCTCCTGGCGGAAGGGGAGCGGCTCGCCCGCCGCAACGCGAAGCTGGAGCTGCACCAGATCGATTCCGGTGACCTGCTCCGTGACCGGATGCTCGACCTGAAGCCGGGTGTTCATCTCGAGGAAGTAGAAATTCCGGTCGGCATCGACCAGGAACTCGATCGTTCCGGCGTTCGAGTAGTGGGCGGCGCGGGCGGCGCGCACCGCGACTTCGCCCATGCGGCGGCGCAGATCGGCATCCAGAAAAGAGCAGGGCGCCTCTTCGAGGACCTTCTGATGGCGGCGCTGCACACTGCATTCGCGCTCGCCCAGGTAGACCACGTTCCCATGGTTGTCGCCGAAGATCTGCATTTCGACGTGGCGGGGGTTGGCGATGAACTTCTCAAGGTAGACCTCGGAGTCTCCGAAGGCGCGCTGGGCCTCGCTTTGTGCCGCCTCGAAGGCCAAGGGCAACTCCGCGGCGCCAGCGACCAGGCGCATTCCCTTCCCGCCTCCACCCGCTGCGGCCTTAAGCATCACCGGATAGCCGATGGATTCGGCGATGGCGAGGGCTTCCGCGGCGCTGCCCAGTGCGTGGTCGGTTCCGGGAACGCAGGGGACGTTGGCCTGCTGCACGGTCTGCCGCGCGCGCGTCTTCGAGCCCATCCTCTCCATCGACTCGGGCGAGGGGCCGATAAAGACGATGCCAGCCTCGCGACAGGCCCGCGCAAAGCCGGCATTCTCGGAAAGGAATCCGTACCCTGGATGGATGGCTTGGGCTCGGCTGCGGCGCGCGGCCTCCAGAATCTTGGAAATGTCGAGGTAAGACTCGGAGGCCGGGGCGGGGCCGAGATACTCGGCCAGATCGGCCTGGTGGACGTGGAGCGCGCGCCGGTCGGCTTCGGAGTAGACCGCAACCGACTCCATGCCCATCTCGCGGCAGGCACGAATGACGCGGACGGCGATCTCCCCGCGATTGGCGATCAGGACCCGTTGAAACACGACGCGCTATTCTCCAAGGGACACAGAAGAGGAGAATCTTATCAAGAACAGCGGGAGGGACGAAACCGGCAGACTACTGCGGCACCGGATAGACGCCCGCCGACGTAAGCGCCTCGCGTGCCTGCTCCACGCGATTTCGAAGGCGGTCCATGGAGGTGGAGAGGACCTTGGCCTTGTCTACCAGTCCGCGCTGGTTGGCGACGGCGAGCACCGTGGAGGCGAACTGAATCGCCTGCGTGGCCGAATCTTCCAGAAGCAGAAGCGCGTCGGCATGCGGCCGCCAGAGATGGGTAGACTTCTGCCGCTGCCGGAACTCTTCGGTCTCCGCCTGGATGCGCGCCATCACGGCGACCATGCGCACCAGGGCGCGGGCATTGTCGCCGCGGAAGCTCTTCTCCTCGCAAAAGTCGGCGCAGTAGGCGTCGGCCTCCGGTACCGCAAGGACAAAGTTGCCGAACTTCATGGGCACGATGTGGCGGCAGCGCGCGTCGGCGGCGCGGACCCAGCCGCGAATGGAGGCCTCCACCGACCTGATGCGATGGTCTTCCTGGGCATGTGCGGGCGCCGCAAAGGCGTGCGTAGCCTGCGGCGAAGCAGTGCCCGCGACCGAAGCGGCCGGGTTCGCGGAGGCCAGGGCCGGAGATCGCGGCGGTGCGGAGGCGGGCGGAATGTGGGCGGCAGGAGGCGGGGCGGAGGCGGGCGAGGCATAGCCGGCCGGAGCGCGGCCCTGGGGCTGCTGCGTTTTAGAGTCCACCGCCTTTTTGAGCTTTGCGACGTGCTGGAACTGCTCCTGCGCGCGGCGATACTCGGTGCCGAGGATGTTGCGCTCTTCGATCTGAGTGAGGTGCTGCACGGTGATGTCGCCGTCCACGCGCGAGGACAGGCTGCCTCCACGTTGCTGGATTTGCTCGGCGTAGGACTTGACATGGCTGGCGGCCGCCGTAAAGAGCTCGGCAAAGCGCCGCCCGAAGCGTTCATTGTAGGGCGCGATGACGGCCAGGGCGTGGGGATGGTAGAAGGCCGGTCCGAAATTGTGCTTGATGCGCCGCGCTTTGCTCATCAGGCCGCTGTCCATGAGGCGGTCGAAGTGCTGGATGTGTTCGAACTCCTCGCCCATGTATTCGAACTCATCGAGGATTCGCGACTCCTCGGGAGTGAGCTCGGGCACTTCGGCATCGTCCAGGATTTCCATCAGGGCGATCTCAAAGGGAGGCACCGGAGCGACGCCATCCATGGAAAGCCCGCGCTTCTCCCACTGGCCGGGCACCCGCGGATTGCGATAGAGGAACGTGGCGACAAAGTCGGTCTTGTCGCGATCCACATCGCTCCTGGACTGCTTCCGGGCATAGTAGCGGAAGAGGGCCTCGGCAAGGTCCTGATCGACGTTGGTGGTCAGGGTGTGCCGGAGCATCTCGGGTGTGATCACCATGTCCAGCAGCTTGAGCCAGCGCCGCATGGCGGGCAGCAGGACGGCGGCGTCGCGGTCGCGCGCGCGCAGCGACTCGGCATCCAGCCCGCGGGGCGGAGTGACCTCATCCCGCAGAACATCCTGCAGGAGATTGAGGTAGAAGCCCTGGACGACTTCGAGGATGGTCAGTTCCCAATTGAGATCGGCAGCCAACAGAGACTCCCAGCATCGGCGACTTCGAGTTTACGCCGAAGCCGCCGGATTTGCGCCGTTTTTAACCCCGGCAAGTTACCGTGGTACCGAAAACGCCGGGGGAAAAAGCGGCGACCTTCGATGGAAGCGCTCGCCACGGCTGTTTTCCAGCCCGCGGCTTGGGTTCCGCGGCTTGGTTCCGCAGCTTGGTTCCTCTACTTGGTTCCCGCCGCCTCCGACTGGTCCAGGACGATGCCCCCGGCGCCCTGCTTGTTGGCCTTCTCGCGCTTGGTGGCGAGCGTCTTGTCCCTCCAGCTATCGGCGGCGGTATAGTCGGCCGCACGGGCCTGCGGGTTGTCGCACTCGTAGTCGGCGCGCTCGCGGTACATGAGGTTCATGTAATCCATGGCGTCGTCGTAATCGTGACGCAGCTGCAGCGCTTTGTTCAGCAGACCGATGCCCTCCTCCACCACGGGAGCGTTGTGCTGCGCGACCCGATTGCAGACTTCCTTGTCCTTTAGCGGGTCGGTGCCTTTCAAGCCGAGCTTGTTGCGCTCATTCTGCCGGAAATTGTGGGCCGTCCAGAAATCGATGTAGGCGATCGAGTAGTATGCCTCGGGATCGTTAGGGTCGATCTTGGACGCCCGGGTGTAATACTGCTTGGCCTCGTCGAACTGCTTTTCCTGCAAATAAAGATAGGCAGTGCCCTTGACCGCATTGATGTTGGCCGGATCCGCGCGGAGCACGTTTTTGTATTCTTCAATGGCTTGGTCGGCGAAGCGCTTGTTCTCGGCGGTTTCCGCCCCGGGCACATACTGCTGGGCATAGGCGGTGGCAAGATAGATACGGGCGTTGAGCAGGCTGGGATCGAGGCCAACGGCGTTCTTGAAGTGCTCGATGGCCTCTTCGTAGCGGGCGTTCTTGTAAGCTTGCACGCCTTTGTTGAGCTGATCGCGGGCCTGGAGCTTATTGCAGCCGGACGACAACACTACGAGCAGAGCGAGGAAGAGCACGGCCAGCATGCGCAGAATTCGGTTCATCGTCATGTCACTTTCCATTGCAAATTGTGCCGTCCGGCTGCACCGATTACCGCTCTGATTTTTGCGCTTCGCGTACCGCGCTCCACTTTCCGCAATCCACCCGACCGCAACTCGGCGGTGTAGGCGAAGTCTCCGCAAGCCGTAGCTTGCCGGGGCGGGATGCAATTCGCGGGCCGCTTATTGTCCGGATTCGATCCTGGCCGTGATCAGACCCACCTTGTCCACGCCGGCGGCGTGCACTTTGTCGATGACCATGGCCACGTCGGCAAAGGTGAGGTTTTCATCTCCTTTGACGAATGCCACCTTTTCCGCGCGCGCCTTGAAGATGTCTTCCAGCCGCCCCTGCAGCTTGTCCATCGTCACGTCATCCTGGTTGATCTTGAGGGCGCGGTTTCCGAGGATCTGGACGACGATGGTGCGCTCGTCCGGGTTGGACTGCTGCTGCGGGTTCTTGGGCGGCTGCGGAACCAGCGCGTCCAGCCCCTTGGGCGTGAGCGGAGTGATGACCATGAAAATGATCAGCAGCACCAGCAGCACGTCGATCAGCGGAGTTACGTTAATGTTTGCCTGGGGACCGTCCCCAGCGCCGGTTTGCATCGCCATCGCGCGAGTCTCCTACTTCTTTCCGGCCGGTGCCGGCGCTTCGAGTGATCCTTCGCGGTTGCGCTCTTCGGTGAGCAAGCCGAGCTGGTCCACTCCGGCGGAGCGGACGTCATCGACCACGCTGACCACGTCGCCATAGCGGGCACCCGCGTCTGCCTTGACGAAGATGCGCTTGTCCGAGCGTCTCGACATGGCGTCCTTCACCCGGTCGGTCAGTAATTCAGGCGTCACAACATCGGAGTTCAGGTAGATCTTGCCGTCCCGCATGATGGCGACGATTACGGAATCTTCCTTGTCCGCCTCGGGCATCTGAATCGGGTTGTCTGTCTTGGCCAGGGTCACGCTGACACCCTTCTGCAGCATCGGAGTGACCACCATGAAGATGATCAGCAGAACGAGCATGACGTCGACCATCGGGGTGACGTTAATGTCCGAGTTGACTTCGGAGATCTTCTTTTTCTTCCCGTTTGCCATGGCTTCCTGTCTCCGGTCGATCCGGGTTAGCGGCGGGAGTTGCGGCGCTTCAGGAAATAGTCGATCAGCTCGCTGGAGCTGTTTTCCATCTCAACGTCAAAGGCCTCGACTCGTCCGGTGAAGTAGTTGAACATCCAAACGGCCGGGATGGCGACGAACAGGCCGATGGCCGTGGTCACCAGCGCCTCCGAGATGCCTCCGGCGACAGCCGCCAGTCCCGTGGCCTTGGCGCCCGAGATGCCCTTGAAGGCATTCAGAATGCCGACCACGGTTCCGAACAGCCCCACGAACGGCGCGGTGGATCCGATGGTGGCCAATCCGGCGAGGCCGCGCTTCAACTCGGCGTGCACGATAGCTTCGGCGCGCTCCAGGGCGCGGCGCGAGGCTTCCAGGTCCTCTTCGGCATTGACAGTGCCGGTCTGCGAATTGTATTCCTGCAGGCCGGCGGCAACCACCCTGGCCAGATGGCTCTTTTTGTTGCGGTCGGCGGCGGCAACCTTGATGGCCTCGTCGATTTTGCCTTCCTTGAGTGCCCCGGCAACCGCGGGAGCAAAGGAGCGCGACTGGGCGCGCGCAGCCGAGAAGGCCATCCAGCGATCGATCATGATGCCGATGGACCAGCCCGACATGAGGAAGAGAATCACGACGACAATCTTGGCCAGAACGCCCATCTGCTTCCAGAGGGAGATCGGGTCCCAACCGATGCCGCCTTCCGGTTCCTGGAAGAGCAGGACCGCGGCGTAATGCAGGTTGCACAGAAGCAGCGTTGCGACGTTTGCGAGAACCATGAGTTATTTTTCTCCTCGAACTCTTTGAGACTTCGAATGCATTCTAATTGGTCGCGCAAC
>WNGF01018909.1_pt1 | contig 10584 bp, 8 predicted proteins | sample 5400641 | NCBI WGS metagenome assembly WNGF01 (sample SAMN13153371, study PRJNA577476) | soil metagenome | isolation source: 80 cm soil or saprolite under grassland replicate 2 | place: USA:California | collected 2016-06-15
ATCGCATGCTGCCGGGCACGTCCGTGAAAGAGAGCTTGACCGGATCGACGTGCTCCAGAAACGCGAGTGTGGAATCGGCGTTTTCCTCGTAGCGCGATGAAGGCGCGGCCTCGCCAATTCCCCGGGTGCCTTCCGCGTCCGTCAGTTCCACGAAGACCACCTTGTGAACGTCGGCGCCGCCGCTGCCCCCGGGCTGGAGGCTGCGGGCGATCGCCCAGCGATGGGCCAGTTTCAAGTCAAATTGCCGGAAGCTCATCTTCATGGAGCCAACCCAATCGCATTCAGGCCCCGGAAGCAACCAGGAACGGGAATGCGCAACGGGGAGATGGGGCAGCGGGGTATCGGGGTGCGATCGCTCATCACCCATTGCCCCAGGGTGAGTTCAAGAATCGTCGCAAGAGCCGTAGCCGCCGAGGTTACGAGGCGGAAGTGTTTTCGTTCCAAAATCCGCCTCCTTACGTCGGTGGCTACCATTCTTGAACTCACCCTCCCCATTGCCCCATTGCCCCGTTGCTCGCCGAAAGTCATTGACATTCTGAATCAAATGGTGTCTCCTGCGCGGGCAAAGAGCATGAACACCACGTGCACAATTCGAGACAGCCTGTGCGGTCGGCGCGCCATTGGACTCATGTCCGTTTGGCATCGTGTCTCTTGGACCCAGGGCAACGTGGGAGGAAAATTCTAAAGCGTCGTTAAAAGAATTTCAAAAAACCCGCGATTGCCGGTCAATCGCGGGTTTTTTTTATTCGCCGGATGCCGTCCGAAGGCGGCCTGAAAGAAAAACATGAAGACAATTAAAACCAAACCGGGGCGATTCGCGCCCGGAACGCGGTTCAAGGCGCCCGATGTTTCATTTCGGGTCGCGCAGGAAGCCGAACTCGAACAACTCAAACAACGGCTGCTCCGGCAGTTGCTGGGGGAAAATACGAGTCCGGATCTCACTGCGCTGTTGCGGCGCGCGGCGAATGAAGCCGCAGCGCTGGCGTGGCTGACCCCTTACGCCTTGCTGGTGTTCCCGACGCTGCTGGAGGAAAAGGCGCAGGCCGCGCGGCATCAAACTCTGCGGCAGGCGCGCATTCGCCGGCGCAGCCGCAACCTGCTGGCGGAAGACTAAAAGCAAACACCAAGCTCCAAACACCAAAGAAGCTCCAAATTCCAAGCTCCAACATGGCGGTATCGCGGCGTCCTTTTGGATTTGGAGCTTGGAATTTCTCTGGAGCTTGGTGTTTGGGATTTGGTGTTTCCCTCGAGGGACTCGAGGGACGGTTTCTCGTTGACCCTGTTTTGCGCCCGTCGGTAGCTTTTGGACATGGAACCTGCCGTTCATCCGACTCCCTGGATGATTTTGCCGTTTGGAATCCTGCTGGCGACCATCGCCCTGGCCCCGTTGTTTTTTGCCGACTGGTGGCAAAAACATTATCCGAAGGTGGCCTATGTCCTGGGCGCGGTGACTCTCGGTTACTATCTGGTTGGTCTGAAGGAGTACGGTCGAGTCTGGCACACCGGGTTGGAATACACCAGCTTCATCGTGTTGATCGGCTCGCTGTTCGTTGTCTCCGGGGGCATTCACATCAATGTGAAAGGCGAGGCGACTCCGCTGGCCAACGTGGTTTTTCTTTTCATTGGCGCGGTGGTTGCCAACCTGTTTGGCACCACCGGAGCGTCGATGTTGCTGATCCGACCCTGGCTGCGGATGAACAAATACCGCATCACCGCGCACCACGTGGTTTTTTTTATCTTCATCGTTTCCAACGTCGGCGGCTGTCTGACGCCCATCGGCGATCCGCCACTGTTCCTGGGTTACCTCCAGGGCATTCCCTTCTGGTGGGTGGCCGAACATTGCTGGCCCATGTGGTGCGCGGGGTTGGCGGTGTTGTTGAGCCTGTTCTACGCGGTTGATTATCGAAACTATCTAAAGGCGCCGCGGGAAGTCCGCGACCGGCTGGCGAAACCGCACGATGTCTGGCGGTTCGAAGGCTTGCCCAACCTGTTGTTTCTCGTCGTGATCCTCGGCGCCGTGTTCGTCCATCAGCCGCTGTTCCTGCGCGAAGCGTTGATGGTGACGGCCGCGGCCGGTTCCTATTTCACCACACAAAAATCAATCCACCAGGCGAACCACTTCATTTTTCACCCTATCCAGGAAGTGGCTGTTCTGTTCGCGGGAATTTTCGCCACGATGATGCCCGCGTTGGACTGGTTGAAAGCCAACGCCAGCCACCTGGGCGACCCCACGCCGGCTTTTTTTTATTGGAGCAGCGGCGCGCTTTCCAGCGTGCTGGACAATGCGCCCACCTACCTCAGTTTTCTGCACACAATCTTTGGCGCGTTTATCAACTCCGAGGTTGTCAGCCAGGTCCAGCACCTGGTCCAAACCGGCGGCGCCGATCTGGCCAACCTGGCCGGACCGCACGCGGAACAGATTCGAAACACTTTTGCCGCGCTGCAGAAATATCACGCGGCAGACCTGCTCGCCAGAACGGTGAGCGAAGACGAAATCGAAATCTGCTTCCTCCTCGGCAACCTGGCCTACAACAAATACATTCTGGCGGTCAGCGTTGGGTCCGTCTTTTTCGGCGCCAACACTTACATCGGCAACGGCCCGAACTTTATGGTCAAAGCCATCGCCGACCAGCAAAAGGTCCATACGCCGACCTTTCTCGGTTTTGTCTTCAAATACACGCTGTTCGGCATGATGCCGATGCTGCTGGTGGTCTGGTGGATGTTCTTTCGCGGTTAGTTCAGGTTGGCGACGAGGCGATGCGCTCCCTTTACAACATTTTGTTCACGATTTTTTTCTGCGCCTCCGCGCCCTACTACTTTTTGAAGATGTGGCGGCGGGGCAACTGGCGACGGGGGTTCCGCCAGCGTTTCGGACGATACGACACCCAATTCAAACAGGCGCTCACCAACCGCCAAACGCTCTGGCTGCACGCCGTGAGCGTCGGCGAGGCGAACGTCTGCACCCGGCTCATCCGCGCGCTGGAACCGCGGTTGCCCAACAGCAAAATGATCGTTTCCACGACGACCTCGACCGGCATGGAACGGTTGCAGCGACTACTGCCTGCGCCTGTGGAAAAGATTTATTACCCCATCGATCATAAGAAGTGTGTGCAGCGCGCGTTGAGCCTGATTCATCCCCAGGCGGTCATCCTGGTGGAGGCGGAAATCTGGCCCAACCTCCTCTGGCGGGCGCGCGATCGTGGTGTTCCCCTGTTTCTGGTCAATGCCCGCCTGTCCGAACGGTCGTATCCCCGCTACAAACGATTCGGGTTTTTGTTCCGGGATTTGTTCGCCTCGTTCACCGGCGTTGGCGCGCAGAATGAAGCCGACGCCGCAAAGCTTCGCGAGTTGGGCTGCCGCCCGGAGGCGATCCATATCGTGGGCAGCATGAAATTCGATGCGGTGGAACGTGAGGGACGCCGTCCACTGGACGTGGCAAAACTGCTGCGACAATTGGGCGTGCCTGAGGGCGCGCGGGTTTTGGTCGGCGGCAGCACCCACGCGGGCGAAGAAGCGGTTTTGGCGGAGCAGTTCCTCCGGTTGCGCCGGCGGTTTCCGGATTTGTTTCTGGTCCTGGTGCCCCGTCATTTCGAGCGGGGCAGACAAGTCGGACGCGAATTGACCGCGCGCGGCGTGACCTTCGTTTACCGCAACCAGGTCACGGCCGCCACGCAGTTCAAGCCGGGTGAAGTCTCGTGTCTGCTGGTCAACACGACCGGCGAACTCCCCTGTTTCTACGAAAACGCGACGGTGGTGTTCGTGGGCAAAAGTCTGTGCGGCGAAGGCGGGCAAAACCCCATCGAACCGGCCGCGCTGGGCAAGCCGACCGTCTTCGGTCCGAACATGCAGAATTTCGCCGCGATCGTCGAAGCGTTTCTCAAGCAGGACGGGGCCGTCCAGGTGGCCGACGCTGCCGGGCTGGAAAAAGTCCTCGGTGAGCTGCTCGCCGATGAAAAACGCCGTGGTGTCCTGGTCCAAAACGCGTTGCGCGTGGTGCGCGATAATCGCGGCGCCATCGAGCGCACGGTCGAGATGATCCTGAACCAACTGGAAGCGAACGTCAAACATTGAACTTTGAACGAAGAGCCGCCGGAGGCACGCGGCCTGGATCGAAGTTCGAGGTTCGAGATTCAAGGTTCAAGGTTCAAGGTTCAAGGTTCGGCTTGCCTTCTGCCGGCGCCCGCGCAGGTCGGACACAGGCGCTTCCCTTGCCCGATTCTGATCCCGTTCGTTCCTTGTCTTCCGGCATGTCTTCCTTCAACAGGATTGCAACGAGCAAATAAAGTCCGACCCCCAACAGCGCCAGCGCGGTCAATCCGAATTCCACCGCCACGAGCGTTGCGCCCAGGCTGCCGAGCACCGACCCGAATCCGTTCAACGCCAGGGCCCAGGGGATTTCTTCGGGTCGCTGCAGTTGTCCCAGCGCGTGGGGAAACGGATAGCCCAGGAAAAATGCCGGCACGGAAATCCACCATGCCGTCACGATTACCCGATATGCCAGCGAGTGGGGAAACGTCAGCGACGACAGGAGCGGGAATTCCATCAGGGAAAGAAGCAGCATGACCACGATCATTCCCATCGCGGCGTGACGGGAGATGGTTGCGTTCGTGCCGCGCGCCAGCACGGCCGCCCCGGCGCCGGACGCCGCCAGCATTGCGGTCAACACCAGCGCCGTAGCAGCCGTCGGCCAGGAAAGCAGCAGGAGCGCCTGGTAGATCGCCCGGATTTCCACCGCCATGTAGGCCACGCCCAACGAAAAAAACAGGACCGCCGACCGGAGCGACGGTCGCGCCCGGGTCGCCGCGCACGGGCCGATCAACAGGAGGACGCCCAGGCCGGTCGCGACCAGCAGCGACGCGACCTGGAGCAGGTAACCCCATTCAATAAACGGAATCCAGTCCATGCCCATCCTCGCCAAAAAATCCGGCACGGCCTTCCAGCGGAAATGGTGGTTGAAGAACGGTCGGTCGTAGGTGGGTGAGTCGAGCCGGAACGGCCACGTTTGCCGGAATGCCTGAGGGTCGCCTTCCAGAAATGCGTGCAGCGCCCGAAAGTAGGGTTCGTCTGCGATCCGGTTCCACTGATTCGCATCCTCGGCGCTCAGGCCGGGACACCAAACCAGGTCGAACGATTTCTTCGCCGCGAACTCCTTGAGCCGGGCCACGGCGTTTCCATCGAAGGACTCGCGACCGACGAAAAGCGTCAGAGTGGACCAACTGCGCAGGCCAAGAATATGTGACGCCGGATGGGTAATGCCGCGCCGGTGCAGGGCTTCGACGATCAGCGCCGCGAGCCGAACACCGGTGCGTGGCGGATTTTCCACCCAGGCGCTGAACGCGGCGTGGCCTCCGGGCGCGAGATGGTCGAGCGCCAGCGAAATGCCTTCCAGGGTGAACAGGCAGGAAGCGTCCAACGAGGCTGCTCCGGCCGTTGACGAGCCGTGACTGCCGAGCAGCGAAAGGACCATCACGTCGAAGGTGTCCCGGGTGGCCGACAGGTAATGCCGCGCGTCATCGTCGATGCGGCGAACGTTGGCGTATTGAAACGGCGATTCGCCGAATCGGCGCCAGACGCGGTCGAGGGCGTCCGCGCGGATCGCCAGATCGTCCACCGCCACGAGGGATTCCGCGCCCAGGATAATGCCGCGCAGGATTTCGACCGGCCCGCCGTAGAGGGAGAGCACCCGCGGCCGCTCCCGGAGTTCATAGGAGAACGCTTCCGGCGACATGCGCAGAAACTCCGGTTGCCGCCGCGAGGCCTTCAAATCAAACACGACTTCCATGGCCGAGCCATCGACGAACACCAACTCCGAACGAGGCAGCTCACCGGCGAAGTTCAACGAGAGTCCGGGAAGGTACCGTGTAAACCGGGAACGGACGGTCTGTGCCATGCCGTTCGGACCGTAACGTTCCTCTATGATTCGCGCCTCGGGCAGCGTGAGCGTTCGGGGAAGGTCTTTGTATTCGGAAAAGCGAAACGGCAACGCCCCAACCGTGGCAGCGCCGGCGGCGGCGGCAAGCGTCCAGGCCGCTTTGGCAAACCCTCGTTGACCCGACAGGAGCACCGCCGGGAGGGCGAGCAGCGCCACCGGCACGAGCAACTTTTGGGGATGCACCATGCCCATCCCGAGAATCAGCAAAGGGATCGGCGCCGACGATCCGAGCATCGTCCAGCAATACAGTTTCGCCGGCGGCAGCACGCGCGCGACGAACGGAATCCCCATGGCGACGCCACCGACGAAGAACGGAATGAAAAAGAGCGCGACCCGCAACGCCAGGTGCAGGTATTCCCGCGGGGTCCACGCCAAAAGGAAGGGTGTGAAGGGAACGCATTGAGCCAGGCCGAATGCCGCGGGCGCGGTGAGCGCGAACAATCCCGCGCTGATCGCGAACAATCGGTCGGCGCTGGCGGCAATGCGTTCGCGGTGAAAGTGAAGGTAGAGGCCCGACGCCGCCAATCCCAGCATCGCAATCGAAATGACGAATCCGGCGAAGTGTCCCCAGAGCGACAGTGACAGGAGACGCATCAGGAGCAGTTCGTAGCCGAGCAGCGCGCCCGAGACGCAGAACAGCCCGACTGCGCAGCGCCGGGCGTTCATAATTATCCTCGGGCTCCGGCGGAGGACTGCGTTGGATTGCGGGGAAAGGCGGGGAAGCTTCTCCTTTTCCATGAACCGACCAAAGGGCCGCCAGGTTTTGGACTGCGCCAGTCCTCTGGCGCTTTTCGATCGGGTCTGAGGGCGCAAAAGCGGCAGTGGACTGCCGCAGCCCAAGACGCTATCGCGACGCCACCCAACCTGTCCGCCGCAGCCTGGGCAAAGACGGACGAGCGGGTGAGGGGGCCGTTCATCGTTCCAAGCCTCCGGCTTTGCCGCCGGTCGTTGACTCTTTGCCCGCTGGACCGCGGGCGCCGCCGGTCAGCGGCACAAACTGCACGGGCAAAACCGTGCGCGTTTTCACTTTGCCTTCCTTCCCCTTTTCCACGAAAACCGTGCGCGTTTTCACTTTGCCTTCCTTCCCCTTTTCCACGATCACCAGCCGTTGAATGGCGTTGACCGGCCCGATCGGAAGGACCATGCGACCGCCCGGGCGGAGTTGCTGGAGCAGCGGCGGCGGGACGTGATCCGCCGCGGCGGTGACGATGATCGCGTCGAACGGCGCGTGCTCTTCGATTCCATAGTAGCCGTCGCCGGGTCGGACGCGCCCTTCCTCCAGTCCGGACTCTTTCAATCGTTTCTGCGCCTGGAGCGCCAGAGGCTCGACGATCTCGATGGTGAAAACGTTGGTCGTGATTCGCGCGAGCACGGCCGCCTGATACCCGCTCCCGGTGCCGACTTCCAGGACCTTGTCGCCCGGCTTGAGTTCCAGCATTTCGGTCATCAACGCGACCACGTAGGGCTGGCTGATGGTCTGACCGTAGCCGATGGGCAGCGGATGATCGTCGTACGCCTGCCGCTGCCACTGCGCGTCAACGAATTTATGCCGTGGCACGCCCAACATCGTGTCCAGCACCGCGCGGTTCGTGATGCCGCGCGCGCGGATTTGATGCTCCACCATGGCTTTGCGCTCGGCCGCCCGTTCATCGTCCCTTTCGGCCGCGATCAGAAGGCCCGCGGCGAATAGCGCCGCCAATGACGCGATGATCCCCCGGCGCGGCCCGGGGCAAGCCCGCGTCCGGAAGCCCGAATGACAAAATGATTTCACGCGCAAGTTCGAAACGAACTCATGATCCGGTCTTCGGCTTCCATCGACCATCGCACACCGCAGCGAATCAGACAATCCACTCCCGCCCGGACCCAACGCGCGACATCGGCGGCGTATTCCCGCGCTCCCAGCCTGATCCTCCCGACGGGACCAAATCCTCCGTCGCACTGCGGAGGGTGGATGCCCGGCTCTACGGCAGAGAAGATGCCAGTTGTGTTCGGCAAACGATTTGCTTTGAGTGAACCACCGCATTTTTTTTCTCTCTCCTCAGAAAAGGAGAAGGGCCGGGGAGAGGAGGCGCTTTTTATCAATTCCCCTCTCTCCGACTCGGGCGCATCTTCTTCCCACCATGTCCGAGGCTCCCCACTCCCTCTCCCCGCTCAGCACGAGCGGGGAGAGGGCCGCGTTTCCTTGGACTGGCGGGGTTCCGTGAACCCCCCTCTCCCTATCCCTCTCCCCACTCCTCCGTCGTGGGGCGAGGGGATCCACCACCGGCGTGGTGGTAGTATCAAGCAACTCCGACTCTCTCCCCGCTCGTTCCTCGCGAGGAGAGAGAGGCAAAACGCCGCAGACGTTTTGCGTGCCGAATAGAAATGGAAAGATGCCCGCCGCTACAGAGTTTGTACAGAGCTGTCGGTGGCCCGCGGCGGTGTGGTCGTCTTAAAAGGGCAATGAGGTTGCTTTCCATCGCCGAACCGGCTAACTCGTTGCGCGAACCCATGAACGACCAACCCGGGCCGGCAGACAATCAACGTCCGCGCCTGCTCCGCCGCTTCGGCCTGTTGCAAGCCACGGCGCTGAACATGTCGAACATGATCGGCATCGGGCCTTTCATCACCATCCCGTTGCTCATGTCCGCCTTGAACGGCGGCGGACCCCAGGCCATGCTCGGCTGGATCGTCGCCGTCGTTATCTCCCTGGCCGACGGCATGGTTTGGAGCGAATTGGGCGCGGCCATGCCCGGCTCAGGCGGCAGTTATGTTTATCTCCGCGAGGCTTTCCGGCGCGAGACGTTCGGCCGGTTCATGGCGTTTCTGTTCATCTGGCAATTCATCCTGAGCGGTCCGCTGGAAATCGCCTCGGGCTACATCGGATTTGCCAACTATTTGAATTACCTCTGGCCGGGCATGACGACAAAGAATGCCCTTTCACTGAAAGGATCGTTGGTCGTCGCCGGTCTGGGACTGTTGTGCATCGCGCTTCTCTATCGGCGCATTACTTTCATCGGTAAAATCACCGTCGCATTGTGGGTCGGCTCGATCCTCACGACTGTGGCCGTCATTTTCACCGGAGTGACGCATTTCGATTCCAGGCTCGCGTTCGACTTTCCGAAAGGCGCCTTTCATTTCTCAACCGGGTTCCTGTTTGGCCTCGGCGCGGCATCGCGCATCGGCGTTTACGATTATCTCGGTTACTACGACATCTGTTACATCGGCGACGAAGTCAAAGAACCGGGCAAAGTCATTCCGCGATCCATCCTGCTCAGTATTGTCGGCGTGGCGCTGATTTACTTCAGCATGAACCTGTCGATCATCGGCGTGGTGCCGTGGCGCGAATTTGTGCCCGCGGAGGGGAACCGCAACGCAAACTTCGTCGTGTCGCTGTTCATGGAGAAGATTTATGGCAGGACCATCGCGTCGATCTTCACCGTGATGGTCCTTTGGACGGCGTTCGCATCGTGCTTCGCGCTGCTGCTTGGCTATTCGCGGATTCCGTACGCGGCGGCGCAGGACGGAGGTTTTTTCAAAGTCTTCGGACGGTTGCACCCCAGGCACAGCTTTCCGCACGTCTCACTCGTCGTCATTGGAATCATTGCCATCGCATGCAGTTTTCTCCCGCTCCTTTCCGTCATCGATGCGTTGTTGACCACGCGGATTCTCATCCAATTCATCGGCCAGATTGTCGCGCTGATGTTGCTGCGGAAACGCGCGCCGCAGGCATCGCGCCCCTATCGGATGTGGCTCTACCCGCTGCCGGCGCTCGTCGCGCTGGCAGGCTGGATTTTTATCTTCGTCACCAGCGACCCCAAATTCATCCTCTACGGCCTGGGCACAGTCGCGCTGGGCGTCGTGTTTTTCCTGGGCTGGTCTTGGCACATCCGGCGTTGGCCGTTTGTTTCGCCGGAGGGAGGCCACGCGCTCGGAACGAAGACCGATCAGCAAAGATGAATGCCCTCGGAAAAAAGCGCGGCGCATCCGGCCGCGTTCTGCTGCCGCGCTTCCGCAACCTGCGCGGCCGCGAGATTGCCCTGGGGCCGGGCAAGGCCGAGTTGCTGGATCAAATTGACCGGACCGGCAGCATCGCCACGGCAGCGGCACGCATGGGCATGTCTTATATGCGGGCGTGGAAACTCATCAAAACCATGAACGCCTGCTTTCGCCAACCCCTCGTCGCGACCACGCGGGGCGGCCGGGAACGCGGTGGCGCAAGGCTTACCAAAACGGGACGAACGGCGCTGCAACTCTATCAGCGGCTGCAGTCCCGCCAGCCTGGAGGGGTGCGCTGACATCTGGCGACAGCTTGGCAGGCTGGTCAGGAACTGAACGGGCGACCCCGCCCGCCCTCGGCTTCCGCCTCGGGGCGAATGACAGCCGACGCGCTTCACCTCGCAAAGCGGCGGGAAATAGCCGTCGGCAGCATGCGCGCCCCCTCCGGGTTCGCCGTTTTTGGTTGACTTTACTTCGGTCCCTATTGTCTCAAATGGGCGTATGATGAAACGCGGAACAGGCGATTTGCGAATGAGGCGCGGTGCGCGAATGGGGCTGTCCGGATTGTGCCTTATGGTGACCGCGGTGCTGGCCGGGGGTTGCGCCAGTTCACCCCGAATCGAACGCCGTGCCGTCGCACCGAAGCCGCCGCCCTTCCTGAGCGGTCCCGTTTC
>WNGF01029073.1_pt1 | contig 10584 bp, 9 predicted proteins | sample 5400641 | NCBI WGS metagenome assembly WNGF01 (sample SAMN13153371, study PRJNA577476) | soil metagenome | isolation source: 80 cm soil or saprolite under grassland replicate 2 | place: USA:California | collected 2016-06-15
GGATGACCCAGTTTTATCCGCTCTATCCCCACCTCCAGCGCGAGCTTCTGTATGGCTTCCGGATGTTGTTCGGCTCAGGCATGGTCGTGTCGATTGCCCTGGGCCTGGCCGCCATCTTGCGGCGAGACATTGCCCAACACCGCGCCTGGATGATTCGCGGCTATGCAATCGGCCAGGGCGCGGTAACATACGTAAAAGAAGGAGGATTCTAAAATGAAGGCAGTCCTATACACACAATACGGGTCGCCGGATGTTCTTCAGCTCAAAGAGGTAGAAAAACCCACGCCTAAGGACAATGAAGTGCTTGTAAAAGTCTGTGCGGCGTCTGTCAACGCATACGACTGGCGCAACATGCGTGCCGACCCGTTCTTGGTTCGTCTGATGGGAGGGCTGTTCAGACCAAGAAATCCGCGGCTCGGCGTCGACATAGCTGGGCGGGTTGAGGCGGTCGGCAGAGACATAACGCAGTTTCGCCCAGGCGACGAGGTCTACAGCGACCTAGCCACGTCTGGGAATGGCGCTTTTGCCGAGTACGTCGCTGCTCCTGAACATGTATTGGCGCTGAAGCCGGCCAATCTCTCGTTCGAGCAGGCGGCGGCCGTGCCGATGGCGGCAGTCACCGCTCTGCAGGGTCTCCGGGATGCAGGAAAGATTCAGCCAGGGCACAAGGTCTTGATCAATGGCGCATCTGGCGGTGTGGGAACTTTTGCGGTGCAGATTGCCAAGTATTTTGGCGCTGAAGTCACGGCTGTGTGCAGCACGCGCAATATCGACATGGTTCGCTCGCTTGGCGCAGACCACGTCATCGATTACAAGCGAGATGATTTCACCCAAAACGGGCAGCGCTATGACCTGATCTTTGCTGTGAATGGATATCATTCGCTCTCAGCGTATAAGCGTGTGTTAGGTCCCAAGGGAAGGTATGTCATGGCCGGGGGTTCCACTGCTCAACTCCTTGAAGTCTTGTTCCTGGGAGCATGGATGTCCATGTCTGGGGGTAAGAAAATGGAAGCTTTTTCGTGGACACCGAATGGCAAGGATCTGACGGTTCTGAAAGAGCTGCTTGAGGCCGGCAAGGTCGTACCGGTGATCGATAGATGCTACCCCTTGAGCGAGACCGCTGAGGCGATCCGGTATCTTGAGGATGCGCACGCCCGCGGGAAAGTCGTGATAACAGTAACGTAACTGAGTTGCGTTTAAGAGAGGATGTCTCAAAGAAACACATTAATACCATTCAAAAAGGAGTGTAAAAATGGATACGAACCAAAAGCTCATCACCATGGACATGAAAGCAAAGCTTTCAATATCATGGATATTTGTGCTGTTGAATGTCATTTTTCGGGATATTCACGAGTTATTTAGGCCTGGGCTTCTAGCAGAAATGATGACCGGAACCGTAAATGGTGTTCAAATGACTGAAGGAATATTGTTGGTCGCTGGAATAGTGTTGGAGATTCCGATTGCTATGGTTCTCCTGTCTCGGGTGTTGCCGTATCGAATCAACCGCTGGGCAAACCTCATCGCAGGCGTAATAGCTATTCCGTTGGTTATAGGTATTGGGCCGAAAGATCTTGATGACATGTTCTTTGCAACAATAGAAGTTGTGTCTCTGACGCTACTTATCTGGTTTGCATGGAAGTGGCCTAACCCTGAGCTTAGCCCTAATAAAAGAATCGAATAAGAGCATTTATCGGAAGTAAGTTTGGGAAGTGGCGGATATATCCGACAGGATAGAACTGATTAAAGGGCATTACAGACAAGCAGTAGATTGTACTCTGCTTTGTGTGGTGAGACCAATAAACTGGTCAACCCAGCATGTTAGTCTTTTTCTTTTCTGGACGCGGTCAGGATGCGGAGAAGCAGGCCGAGTCAAGACCGCTCGAAGTCGGGATGACCTTCTCCAGGCTCATTGGGTTGCTTAATCGGTACGACCGTGGTGATGGTGCGTCTTGACCGGTCTGCTAGGCTTTGCATCCCCGCGCCAAGGAAAGACTAACATCTCGAACTGCCTAGTTTTTGGGTCGCATGACAGCCGACCCGCCGATGGCGAGCAGCAGGACACACGACATTTGAATGGCCGCGAGGAGGTCGGACATAGTTAGCGCCTGGAGATTGGGGGCTGGGAGCCAGTGTCCAACGCCCAGGTGCCAAGCCCCGCGCGGGCGGAAGGGAAACCTCCCGGTTTCCCCCAGATTTCGCTATGGATGGGTTACACCATGCGTAGAGAGCTGACGGCTGATGGCTCAAGGCTGAACACTATAACTGCACTACCTTCAGTGCTCAGCCTTCAGGCTTCTGGGTTCCGCTGCTGCCCTATCCCCTACGACCTCCATGAGATAAACCTGCCGGAAACCGGCAGGTTTGTGCGGGTATGGGAGCGGATGATGAGCTGGCGAACACGCCTGGCCATTCGTCATCGTCTCGCTACGGTATCCTTGCCTCTCTGTGAACGTGTCGGCCACGACGGCTGACAACCCGGCGCCCTTCCAGTGTTGGCGGCAGCCGGGAACATGGCGGGCAAGCACGCGGTCAGCTGGCGCTCTATCCACCCGAATACATCCGTGGAGCCGCAGAACCACCAGTCAGCCGCAATCGAGCAATGAAGTAAAAGCATTTCCAATATCGATCTTAGTTACTTTTTGAATAGCAGGAATCAGGCACCTGTTGTTAACCATTAATTTTCTGACGTACGATAATGGGTTCAACCTCACTTTCCGTGGCGACAATTTCTGGCACGGCATACTGATGCGACATTGAGGAATCGTGATAGCCAGTTTACGCCTTGAACCACGGGAAGTGACGATGAACCCGATAATGTGCGGTATGAGCGCTTATAAGCGCTTCAGCTGATTGAAAAGCGGAATAGGCGTAGCACACAGCGCTCCAAGCTCGTGGTGCATGAATAACTGAGCAACACAAAAGACCGCTTCCTCGTGCGGTAGAGCGCATTGGGAAGCGATCTGTCTACCAGTGTCTGATCAGCGCTCGTTTCCGCTCAAAGCTGAAAACGCTTTACAGACGTATAACATGATTGGTGAGGCCATGCGATGATTGCCACTGGAGTTGAAGGATGTGACGCAGTTTGAGCAGAGAAACTCATCCAATTGCCCAGAGGCGTCCATCAGCAGCCACCACGATGCCCCCACCATCACGCGTTGGCAGGGGCGCCGACCACAACACCTGCCCTTGGGCCGTCGCACGCACTGGTGCGACATTGCTGTTGAATGGATTGCCATGCTCGGTAGGCCAGGATGCCGTGCCGAAGATATGGCGATGGTGATCATCCATACATACGGTTCCTTCAGCGCACGCCCCACAGCCGGATCATGCCGTCGTCCGAGGCTGTCGCCAGCAGCCTGCCGTCGGGCGCGAAGGCGACCCGGCAAGCGCCCGGCTGGAAGAGTGAGATCAGGGCTTTTCCCCGTGCCACATCCCACACAGTGCCCAGCTCGTAGCTGCCCACCGCCAGCAGCCGCCCGCCGGGTGCAAAAGAAAAGTCGTAGGCGCCGCTGACCTGGCCGAGCACGCGGGTCTGACGGCCGCTTGTCGCATCCCAAACCCGCGCCGCTTTATCGTCCGCCCCTCCCCCCGCAACGATCTGCTGGCCGTCGGGTGAGAAGGCCAGGCTGGCGACCTGGTCGGTGTGGCCGCTCAGCGCCCGGATCTCGGTTCCGCTGGTTGCGTCCCATAGCCTCACGGTCTTGTCCGTGCCAGCCGTCGCCAGCAGCCTGCCGTCGGGCGCGAAGGCAATATCGAGAATTCTATTGTCGCGGCCGGCGATTGTGCGCAGCGCGGCGCCGCTTGCGACATCCCATATCGTGATCGTGCCATCGATAGAGCCAGAGGCGAGCAGCCGCCCGTCAGGCGCGAAGGCGATCGCTCTCACCTCGCTGCCGTGGCCAGCCAGCACGCGCCGCTCGGCGCCGCTGAAAGGATCCCAGAGCCTGACCGTGCCGTCGGCGGCAGCGGAAGCGAGCAGCCGCCCGTCAGGCGCGAAGGCGACATCGAAGATCGCCTCGGTGTGGCCGGCGAGCGCGCGCAGCGGACGCCCGTCGGCTGTCGCCCAGAGCCTAATCTGGTCGTCGGAGGCTGTCGCCAGCATCGCGCCATCCGGCGCAAATGCCAGCGCTCGGACATTGCCGGCGTAGCCGGCAAGCGCGGGCTGTGCCTCCCCGGTGGCCATGTCGAACAGCTTCAGCGCCCCCACACCGGCGATAATCAGCGTCGTGCCATCGGGCGACAGGGCGATGTCGGGAGGACCGCGGAAGCTCTCCCGGCTAAAGCGGTGCAGCGTGAGGGCGCCGGCGATCTCGCCGAACGTCGCACCCAGCCCGTGCGGCGAGTTCCGTTCGGTCGAAACCCACCCAGAGGCTACCTGGAGCCGGCCGTCGGGCATGAAGTGCAATTCGATCTTCGCGTACGAGCCGAGGCTCGCCTCGTGCGTCGCCAGTTCGCGCCCGCTCGCCAGGTCCCAGATCTTGAGAGCGCCGGTGGTCGCCGTGCCCTCGGTCCCTGCGGCCGCCAGCCTGCTCCCGTCAGGTGAGAAGGCCAGCGCCACGGCGCCGCCGTTGAACGGCTTCTGCAGTGCCAGGGTGTGGCGCACATTCCCTTTCGCGAGGTCCCAGACCTTGCCGCCCTCTGCGACCGCCGCCAGCAGCCGCCCGTCGGGCGAAAAGGCCATCGTGCGCAGCATGTCGACCGGGCCGGCGAGCGTGTGCAGCTCGCGCATGCTCCCCGCCTCCCGGATCGTCACCATCGTGGTCCCGGTGTGCGCCGCCAGCAACTGGCCGTCGGGCGAGAAGGCTACTGCTGGCTGCTGGTCGATGCCGCCTTGCAGATCGAGCGCGACACGCGCGGTGGCGACATCCCATACTTTCGCGACCCGCACTGGTGGAATCCCGCCGTTCGGGATCTCCGACTGCACCGCCAGCAGTCGCCCGCCGGGCGACCAGCACACATTTGTCACCGGGCCGGGGTTGTCCGCAAACGTGTGGAGCAGGCGCCCGCTTGCCACCTCCCATATGATCACCTGGCGGTCGTGCGTCCCAACCGCCAGCAATACGCTGTCGGGCGAGAAGGCCAGGCTTCGTACATAGCCCACCGTCTCGATGAAACGGAGCGGCTGGCGGGTTCGCGCGTCGTAGAGCGCGACGCCGTAGTTGGTGGCGACCGCGAACAGATCGCCGCCGGGCGACCAGGCGGCGAGGTCCGCCTGGCCGATGCCCCAGCGGGCGAGCTGGACGAGCTGCCCGGCGCGTGTGTGTCGTATATCGTGTCCCGCATGCCGCTTCATGTGGTCCATCACCGGATAGAACAGCCGCAGTGGACCGGCAAGCGGGCGCGCCCCCGCGTGACTCACCGCCCGATCCGGTCGAGGCCCTTTTGCGCCAGCGTCTTGGCCTTTACCAGGGCGATGGCGTCATCAAAGCCATCAACGCTAATGATCAGGTACCAATTGGGGCCCTTGAAGACATGGAGTCCGGCGCGCCTGCCACCCCAGAACGCGGTATCGCCGATGCCGGCTACCGCCTGCGGGTCGGTCCCTGCCATCTCCTTCACCGTGTCGCGCACACTCGCGATCGCCGCCGGCGTGTTATCGTCGGCCGGCGAGCGGCGCACAAACACTGTCGCCGACCTCGTGCTCGATTCGGAGCCGGGGTCGTAGTGACACTCGGAGATCGTCGCCGTTGTCGCATCGCCCTCGTTTTCCATACCGTGGGCTGGCTCTTTGACCGGCGCGCCTAGCACCGCCTCGACGTCGGCCCTGGCGAGAAGCGCACAGGCGTCGAGCGTGACTTGCCCTGCCCCAGTCTGCCTGCTCGGCGCGGCGGCGCCGCCTGACTGTGGCGCGGGCCATCCGCAGCCGACCAGGATGGCCGCCAGCAGGACAACTGTGAGTGTTATGCTTCCCATCAAGCCTGTGGATTTCATTGTGTTCCTTCTCTTTCTTTACCTGGTCAAGGCCCACTCAGCGGTAGATACATCCAGTAGATCCGGAGTGAACGCAATGGAACCGATCACATCAATGCTGGTTTTGGTTCCCGTAAACCACGTTTTATTCATCAGCCTCACCACCCCAGGTAGCCACATGGCTCCTCAGTCCAATTCTTGATGATATTATTCGTCTCATTCGACTCGGGGACGACGTTCGCAGCATCGATCCGCACGGCGGTGCAAGCCACCAGCGGCATGTATTCCCCGACAAGATAGGTCTGGTAGCTGCCTCCGTAGATTGGCGCAAGCGCCAGCCCTGGCACGATCGTTGTCTGTTCGAACCCGAGGTCGGTATGCAGCGTGACAGTGAAGGGGCCGGCGGCCGTATGTCCCAGGTTGACGACCGCCAGTTCGTCATGATCGCGCATGTGGACGGTGGTGAAGGCGAGGTCGGCGGGCGCAAGCTTGAGGTACGGTGGCGGGGACACTGCTTCTGCGAAGGCCGGCCGCATCCGGCAGAGCGCTAGCACGAGCAAACTCACCAGCAGCATAAGGTAGCGGATCCGGTTCATCGGTCAATACCTCCTGTCCTGTCAGGGTGTATATCTCGTGATCAAGATACACAACCGACGTCCAAAAAGCGTCCAAACAGGGTGGATCGAGCGCCCGTCCGAAAGCGTGCCGTACGAGCATGGGCGCCCGACACCCGAGCCATCCGAACGAGATCACGCCCTATGACGCCCGTATTCGCCTGAGAAGCTTGCTAAACCCGCCGATCAGGGCGACCTCGAACAGCGCAACGAACAGCACCCGCCCGACCATGCGCGGAGGATTGCTGACCTCCCCTGTGACCAGCATCAGGCCAATCGCCAGCGCATTCAGTGAGTTGGAGATCAGCAGGATGCCGACGATCGCCAGGCCGATGATTTGAACCGCCTTCACTGTGCTCCTCCTCGTGTGTAAACTAAACCTAACAAGCCTATGGTCGCGTTGTCAGCGGCGGTCTCACCATCCGAGGTTGCCGCACACGTCATTCCAGTGCTTGATGATGTTGTTCGTTTCGTTCGACTCGTGGACGAGATTCTCGGCATCGATCCGCACCGCAATACAGTCATGCAGCGGTATGGATTCCCCAACGAGATAGGTCGGGGAGGTGCCGCCATAGATCGGTGCAGGGGCCAGTCCTGGCACGAATTTTATCTCGCTGCCGCCGAGGTCGAACCGCAGAGTGACTATGAAAGGACCCGCTGCCGTGTGTCCCAAGTTGATGACCGCCAGCTCGTCGTGGTCGCGCATGTGGACGGTGGTGAAAGCCAGGTCCGGGAGCGTAGGCATGGCCGATGGTGGGATGGGCGGGATGTCGCTGGCAAAGGCTGCGGGCGTGGCGGCGAGTGCCAGCAGCAAGCTCAGGGCCAGCAGTTTCCATGTCGTTCCGATCGATGTGCGGTTCATGGTGTCCTCCTGATATCACTCACGTTACTTCTCAACGCCGGGCGAGCGCCGCGATCGGACCAGTGGAGTTGATCGGCAGCGGCCTGATTTCACGGTCCGAACACGAAGTCATCCACGTAGGCAGGTTAGTCCAGTTTGGAAAAGTTCCGGAATCCAACTGCGACGACAATCGACCAGGGGAGCAGCACGCCCAAATTCCAGGTTCCCGCCGCCTGGGCAATCATCTGACCGATTGCGAAGAGGATGGTGAGGCCGATGACGCTCCACTTCTTCATCCGCCACAGGCCAATCATGCACACCAACCCGAGCGCGACGGTGAGCGTGTACAACAGAAGAGCTGCTCGCACGAGTTGTAATGCGAAGGAGATACCCGGCTGTCCGAGACGAGCATAGATTCCCAATCCCCAAAGTATCCCGATCGGCACCGCGATAAACCACCACATGCAGACCAGAGTAATCGCCCACGGGCGATCTTTCTCCTGGATGACTGGCGTTTCGTCCATCAGTGGCTTCATGACAGGCCTCCGTGCGCCGACTGGCGCTCCATCCACTTCATCCATAGGATTTACCACCTTTCTGTGTTCAAAAGTCCGGCACATCGGCGCGAAGTGCTCCTGTTTCACCGCGGCTCCGGCGGCGCGGTCATGGAGATACTGCCGTCGTCCGCGGCCATGAAGACCTTGCCGCCGGCCACGATCGGCGCGGCATGGAGTGCGGCAGGCAGACCCAGCTGGAAGAGCATGGCGCCCGTGCTCGCCTCCAGGGCGAAGAAACTGCCCCGGCTGATATCGCCGCCTTCGGCCACCAGGTACAGCACGCCGTTGGCCAGCGCCGGAGTAGCTGAGATCGGCACGCCAAGCCGCGCGACCCACAGCGGCAGCGGCTTTTCGTCGGTTTGATCAAAGGCGTAGATATCCCCGTCGTGCGAGCCGACCAGGACCTCGGCCACCCCGTCGCCGTTCACGTCGCCCAGGGCCGGGCCGCCCACGATGGCGCCGCCGGTGGCAAACTGCCAGCGCAGGCTGCCGTCGGCCGGGTTCAGGCTGTACAGCGCGCCGGCCGAGGTGCCCACGAAGATGCCATCATCTCCGGTGATGTTAGAATTCCCGATCGCAGCGGTCCCAGGCACGCCGTCGAGCTTGGCCGCCCACACCACACTGCCGTCGGCGGCGTTGACAGCGTAGAGCAGATTGCTTTGCGTGCCGACGAAGATCCAGGGGAACTTCGGGTCGCTGGAAGCGCTGGGCGCGCCGGCGATCGGAGCATCCAGCGCGGTGGCCCACAGGCGGTTGCCGTCGGTGTCGTAGGCGTACAGCTCATCCGCGGCGCCAAAGATGATCTTGCACGGCCCAGGCGCCAGGCACGGGCCGGGCGCGACCTGGCCTCCAATCAGCAGCAGGGACGTCTGTATGCCGGGGCCGACGCTCGCTTTCCACAGCGGGTTGGGCCGATCGTAGGTCGTATCGAACCCATATATGTTGCCGTCCATAGAGCCAACGAACAGGGCCTCGGTCTGCTGGCCCAGGACTTTGAGCCCTTTGGCGGCCGCAGGCGCACCCAGGATGGGCCCACCCGTCCGGTAGTTGATGATGATGGCCCCGTTGGCCGGGTCCAGCCCGTACAGGCCGTCTATCATAGCCCCGGCGTCCGGATCCACCGGGATCGAGGTCGACCAGGCCAGGCGCAAGGCGCTGGCGTTGCCCACCCCCAGCGCGTTCTCGAAGGGGTTGTGGTCGCTCCGCTGGATGTCAAAGCCTTCCTGGGCCCAATCGGTGCGCACGGTAAAGTCCGCGGCGAGCACAGGTGCCGCCGGGCAGGCGAATGCCAATAGCAGCATTGCACCGAGGAGCAAAAGCGCGACCGAGCGCCGAATGGGGACCATCTGCTTCTGGGTGATTGTGATCATTGGATGTACCTCCTTCGAGTGCGTAACGATCCAGGTTTTATGGACGAGGCAATGATTTCACGGGGAGCAGGCTCCCCTGCGTCTATCGAGTTGCGACGTCAGGCCAGCTCCGCGGCAACGGAGCCTCACGGCATGAGTTGGCGAGCGTAAATGTTCAAGTTGACAGCACTCTCGATCCCTAGCTGCTTGCCTGCCGCTCGTCGGTTCGATCGGGACTCTACTTCCGGGGGCGTCCAAAAAGCGTCCAAACTGAAGCACTTCCGTCACTACGGTGTGGTGTACTCCCGATTGCTCTAGGCCAGGTACACCGGCTGATACAAAAAGTGATACAATGGCACGCACCCCGGCGCTCGGCGATGGCGGGAAAGACGCCGCCACACGCGATCTCCGTCGCCTGGAAATCATCAGAGCTGCCGCTGGTTGGCTCGGCTTTTGCAGCCGGCGACAAGATACTTAGGAAGGAGACGAGAAGGACGAGAAGTGTGACGAGGCCGGACCGTCGTTTTTTAGCGTAACGTAGAGACATCGCTGTTTCTCCTTGACGTAGTGCATCTCCCAAGTTTGCCACACAATATATGTGCTTGCGGACGCATCAGTCCTGAATCACTGAGACAATGTTGCTTACATCGTTCGCCACGTAGATAGGGCTGGTCTTTGGGTTCACTGCGACCTCGCTTCGGCCGTTCCCGACCGCGCTGGTGCCTACGAAGGAATCGCTGGCGCCGTCAATCACCGAGACCGTGTTATCGCCCTCATCAAGACCGAGAGGGCGGGAGATCGACAAGATAGCCGGAGATCGTCATTCCAGCGCTGGCCTTCGGACCATAGATATAGCTGCGCGTGGCGTGGAAATAAACCTTCGTCCCCGGATCGGCGTAGATCTGCATCGGTTGACTTGCCGTGAACCGGACAAATGTCGTGGACTCCTCGGGACTAACCACCACTGAAAACGCGCCATCCTTGGATGTTATGAGCGCGTGCCACTTCGACTTGCCGCCCGCCACGGTTTCGATCGCGAAGAGCATGTTCCGATCGGGTACTAATTGGCTCTCGATCGACCCGGATGCGGAAACTTGCTCGATGACCAGGCGCTTGCCCTCTGGCACGCTATAGATAGCGGCCAGGCCCTCCGTGGCTCCATCCATAATGGTTACATCAGCGCTCGCTTGCACAACCGCCTTGAGGCCATCGCTCACATCGCGTACCTCCAGCGGATCGATCAGCGAGCTTGCGACCTGCACAGTGCTGTGCTGCGGGTCGAGGGCGACGTTTGGCGTGCCCTGAAGGGCAAC
>WNGF01010288.1_pt1 | contig 10581 bp, 12 predicted proteins | sample 5400641 | NCBI WGS metagenome assembly WNGF01 (sample SAMN13153371, study PRJNA577476) | soil metagenome | isolation source: 80 cm soil or saprolite under grassland replicate 2 | place: USA:California | collected 2016-06-15
ATTGGCGGCGCCGCGCTCGGAAAGCGCCGAGCAGAATGTCCGCGAGAGCGAGCAATACGAGCGCCTGTTGTGCACCAACCCGTCATTCCGCGCCAAGCGCATCGCCCAGGAATGCGGGCCGATCACCGACCGCCAGATGCATGACAATTGCGTCGCCTCGTTCCAGTGCGGCGGGCCGCCGGCACGCCGTTCGAACCGGGCACCGCCGTCCGAGACGATTCGCTAGGAGGAGGACTGGATCAGCGCTGAGCGCTTCGAGACGCGCCGCGGCTTCGTCGGGACCCTCCTCAGCATGAGGCGCGCTTGTTGAGGGCATTTATAAAGAACCTCACCGTGCAGAGCCCGCGAAGCGGGCATCTCGAAGGACGCAGGGGATTGATCCAGCCATTGCAGCGATAAAATTGTAATCGAGAGGAGCCAAGCCCATGCCGAACGCCGCCCCGGGCTACGCCACAAAGCCAGAGCACCGCGTCGATCTCCTGCCGGAGACCCGCCGCGTGCGCGTCACCTTCGCCGGCGAGGTCGTCGCCGACAGCGCCGCTGCGCTGCGCATCGAGGAGACCGGCCAAGGGCCGGTGCACTACCTGCCGGAGAAGGACGTGCGGCTCGACCTGTTACGGCCGACCGAGCACCACACCTATTGCCCGTTCAAGGGTGACTGCTCCTATTGGACGATAGAGATCGGCAACGGCGCCGGCGCGCAGCGCTCGGAGAACGCGGTCTGGGCCTATCGCGCGCCCTATGACGAGGCGGTGGGGCTGGCCGGTCACTACGCCTTCTACAAGAGCCGGGTCGATGCGATTGAGGTGAGCTGACATGGCGCCCCTCCCTAACCCTCCCTCGCTCGCGGGGGAGGGAAGGGTGGGGGTGAGCTGGGTAGATGCGATCGGGGTGAAATGACATGGTGCCATTGATGCAGAACTGGGTGGTGAAGAAGCCGGCCGCCGTCTCGCGCGGCGGCATCGTCGCTTCCCAGAACGGGGTTGCCGCCGCGGTCGGCGCCGAGGTGCTGGCGGCGGGCGGCAGCGCGGTCGATGCGGTCGTCGCCACGGCCTTCGCGCTCGCCGTGCGCGAGCCGTGGAACAGCGGCCTCGGCGGCATCGGCTTCATGGTGGTGCAGCCGCCGGGCGGCGTCCGCGCCGAAGTCGTCGATTTCGGCCCGATCGCACCCTCCGGTCTCGATCCGGCCGCCTACCCCTTGACCGGCGAGATGCGCACCGAGCTGTTCACCTGGCCGCGCGTCGAGGGCGACCGCAACATGCACGGGCCCTTGTCCTTTGCGATCCCGAGCGCGGTGCGCGGTTATGCGATGGCGGTCGAGCGGTTCGGCCGCACCCCGTGGCGCGACCTGGTCGCGCCGGCGGTGGCGCTGGCCCGCGCTGGGCTCCCGGTCGATTGGTACGTGACCTTGAAGGCGGCCAATGCCGCCGAGGATCTGCGGCGCTATGAGGAGAGCCGCAAGGTCTGGCTGCCGGATGACCTGCCGCCGGTCTGTCCGCCTTCCGGCGAGCCGCCGGCATTGACCCTGGGCCGCCTCGCCGAGACCTTGGCGCGGCTTGCCGAGGAGGGGCCGGAGGATTTCTACCAGGGCGAGATCGCGCAGGCGATCGCCGCCGATGTCACGGCCGCGAGCGGCTTCCTGTCGGCCGCCGATCTGGGCGAATGCCGTGCTCGCATCGTGCCATCGTTGGAAATCCCCTATCGCGGCTATTCCTTCCAGGCGGCGCGCGGCCTGACCGCGGCGCCGACCATGGCCGACGTGCTGGACCGGCTGTCCGGCAAGAGCTTCGGCAAGACGCCCGATGCCGGCTATTTCGAAGTGCTGATCGACGCCTTGCAGCAATCCTATGCCGCCCGCCTTGAAGGGCTCGGCGATATCCGGCCGCAGGGCGGCGAGGAAAGCTGCACGAGCCACATCACCGCGATCGACCGCGAGGGCGGTCTCGCCGCCTTGACTACGACGCTGTTGTCGAGCTTCGGCAGCCGCTATGTGCTGCCGCAGACCGGCATCCTGATGAATAACGGCATTATGTGGTTCGACCCGCGGCCCGGGCGGCCGAATTCGATGCTGCCGGAGAAGCGCGCCCTGACCAACATGTGCCCGCTGGTGGCGACCCGCGACGGCCGCGCCCGGTTTGCCGTCGGCGCCTCGGGCGGGCGGCGGATCCTCGCGGCGGTCGTGCAGATGGCCAGCTTCATCGTCGATTTCGCAATGACCCCCGAGGAGGCGGCGCACCATCCGCGGATCGATGTCAGCGGTGAGACCGGCATCGGCATCGACCGCCGCCTCGCCGAGGCGATTCGCGACCGGCTCGCGACCCGCCGCGGCGCGGCGCTCGTCGAGCATACCGTGTGGCCGCAGCGCTTCGCCTGCCCGAACCTCGTGATGCGCGGCGAGGACGGGCTCAACTACGGCATCAGCGACGTGATGTCGCCCTGGTCCGCCGCCGTCGCCGAACCCGGTAAGGAGGCGTAACCCCCAGCGCGCTCGGTCAAATCGGATGGGGATTGCTTCGCGGAGCCTGTCCTCGGGCCGGCCCTCGACCGGACCCGTGGGCTCGCAACGACACCAAGCGGGGATTGTCATTGCGAGGAGCGTAGCGCCGAAGCAATCTCCTCGACCAAATGAACGACGTCACTGACGCGCTCCGCGTCAAACCAGTCATTGTCCGGCCGCGCGACGCCGCGTCGCTGATCCTGTTGCGCGGCGCGGGAAATGACCTCGAGCTGCTGGCCGGGCGACGCCCCGGCCATGTCAAGTTCATGCCCGGGGTTTACGTCTTCCCCGGCGGCGCGATCGACCGCGAGGACAACCGGCCCTGGCGGATCGAAACCGGCGGCGAGTATCTGCCGCCGCGCCTCGTGCGTTCCGCCCGCGCCGCGCTGCGCGAGACCTGGGAGGAGGTCGGGGTGCTGGTCGGCCGGCGCGGCTCCGCCGCTTCAGTCGCCGCCGCACCGCATGCCGCCCTGACCGCGGTCGAGGCCGCCTATGCCGAGCATGGCATCCTCGCCGCGATCGGCGCCTTGACCTATGTCGGCCGGGCGATCACCCCGACCCCGGTGTTCCGCCGCTTCAACACCCGCTTTTTCGTCGCCGATGGCGGCGATGTCTTCGGCGAGCCGGTCTCGACCGAGGAGTTGGAGGATGTCGGCTGGCATCCGATCGGGCGCCGGCCTTTGGCGCCGTTCCGCGACGTAACCCAGTTCATGCTGGCCCGGGCGATCGCCTTGCGCGCCGGCACCGCGCCGGCCGAGGCGCCGCTGTTGTGCACGGTGCGCAACAAGCGGCGCATCCTGGTATGCCGCGAGGCGGCGCTCGATATGTAAGCCGCACCCGCGGACCGACCGGCGCCCGCGCTGGCCCGCGAGAGGAGGACAGTCATGGCCTGCCAAGACATCCTGGTGGTCATCGAGAATGCGGCAGCCGTCGCCCAGCGGCTCGCCCCGGTCGCGGCGCTCGCCGGCCGGCTCGGCGCGCGCTTGACCGGCCTCTTCGCCAGCGGCTTTCCGATCTCGGCGATCTATGGCGATGCCGCCGGCTGGACCCAGCTGGTCGATGCCTATTTCGAGGCGCAGCGCCGCGAGGCAGCGGCGGCCGAGACGGCGTTCCGGGACGGTTTGACGCAATACAAGCTGACCGGCGAGTGGATCTACCGCGAGGCCGACGAGACCGGCAGCGTGATCGCCGAGGCGGCGCTCTACGATCTCGTCGTGCTCGGCCAGCCCAACCCCGACGCCGGCACGGGTGGCGTCTTCGGGTTGCGGCCAGACGAAATCGTGCTCGGCAGCGGCCGGCCGGTGCTGGTCATTCCCTATGCCGGCGACTTCGCCGACATCGCTCGCCGCGTTCTGGTCGCCTGGAACGGCAGCCGTGAGGCGGCGCGTGCTCTGCACGACGCGATGCCCCTGTTGGAAGGCGCCGAGGCGGTCACCGTGATCGAGATCGATCCGCCCGCTGCCGGAGCCGGGCCGCCGATGGCCGCGGCAGCCGGCATCGCCGCTGCTCTGACCCGGCGCGGCATCCACACCGCGGCCGAGACGACGACGGCGAGCGACATCGGGGTCGAGAACCTGTTGTTGTCGCGCGCCGCCGATCTCTCCGCCGACCTCTTGGTGATGGGCGCCTATGGCCATTCGCGGCTGCGCGAATTCGTGCTCGGCGGGGTGAGCCGCGGCATCTTCCGCCACATGACCGTGCCGGTACTGATGGCGCATTGAGCGAAGCCCACACCCCAAAAACCCTCCCCCGCGAGCGGGGGAGGGAAGCGCCACGTTAGTGGCGCGGGCGGGGGCTTGTTAGCGGCAGGCGGGCTGTTCAGAAAAAGCCGGCCAGGAGGTTGATCGACAGCCCGAGGATCGCGGCGTTGAACAGAAACGACACGATGCCGTGCGCCAGCACCATGCGCCGCCAATGCCGCGTTCGCACCTGCACGTCGGAGACTTGCGCGGTCATCCCGATCACGAACGCGAAATAGCAGAAGTCCCAGTAATCGAGCTCGCCCCGGTCGTCCTCGACGCCGGGAAATTCGAGCCCCGGCGCCTCCCGGTGCTCGATCTCGTAGAAATATTCGTGCGCGTAATGCACCGCGAAGGTGCCGTGCGCCAGCAGCCACGACAGCAGGATCGTGACCGCGCCGAGCATGGAGAGGCCAGCCATCTCCCATCCGCCGGCCTTCTTCGCCTCCGGCATGATGCCGAGGATCGCGAACAGGCTGAAGAACGCTGCCCCGGCCATCAGCGCCAGGAACGCCCAGCGCGCCTCGTCCTCCTCCAGCGCGCGCCGCCGCATCACGGCCGGGGTCGCGCCGGCCATCATCGTCAGCAGCAGCGCCAGGAACAGCGCCGCGCCGATATCCCAGCCGATCACCGCCCTGAGGCTTGGGTTCCTGATCTCCGGCGGCGCGACCGCCGCGATGATGCCGATCGCCGCCGCCACCAGCAGCCGCGGCCGCGGCCGCACCCGGCGCCTTCGGTGCCGCGGCCGTGCCGGCTGGGGCCCCGGTTCGGGGGTTGCCGCCATCGGCATTCAGCCGCTCCGCTCGCTCGGGCCGAGGCCGAGCCTGGGGATTTCGATCGCCGGGCAGCGGTCCATCACCACCCGGATCCTGCGTGCCTCGGCCCGGGCCGCCGCCGCGTCGTCGCGCACCCCGAGCTGCATCCACACCGATCTGGCGCCGATCGCGATCGCCTCGTCGACCACCCCGCCGGCCATCTCCGTCCGGCGGAAGATATCGACCATGTCGATCTTTCCCCGGAGATCGGCCGGGATATCGGCGAGGCTGGCATAGCACTCTTCGCCGAGGATCTTGTCTCCGGCGGCAAACGGGTTGACCGGGATCGCGCGGTAACCGTGGCGCTGCAGATAGCGCATGACGCCATGGCTTGGCCGGTGCCGTCGCGGGCTCGCCCCGACCACCGCGACGACGCGCGCCTCGGTCAGGATCTCGCGCAGGAAGTCGTCGGAGTAGCTGTCATGGTTCATCGGGATAGCGCCTTTCGCTCTTGCCCGCCCGGCAAGGGTGTGGATCATCGGCTCCGTACCTCTCAGGAGACCGGCGATGAACTTCGCGACGCGCCCGCTGCATCCGACCCTGGCCTGCGAGCTAACCGGCCTCGCGCTATGGGAGAAGCCGGCGGCGGAGACGGTCGCCGCGTTGCGCGACTTGTGGTCGCGTTATGGCGTCCTCTTGTTCCGCCGGCAAGCCCTGGGCGAGGCGGAGTTCGCCGAATTCAGTGCGTTGTTCGGCCCCTTGGAGCGCATCGTCCGCACCGATTGGGCCTCCCCGGTCGTGCCGGAGATCGGCGTCATCTCCAACTTGAAGGACGGGCAGGGCAGGGCGATTGGCGGCCTCGGCGACGGCGAATTGCAGTGGCATTCGGACCAGTCCTACATGATGCACCCGGCGACCGGCGCGGGGCTTTACGCGCTGGAGCTGCCGGCCGAGGGCGGCCGCACCTTCTGGGTCGATCTGCGCGGCGCGTATGCCGGCCTGCCGGATCGCCTCAAGCGCGCGGTCGAGGGCCAGCGCGGCGTCTTCAGCTATGTGAAGCGGCTGGCCGGATATCAGGGCAAGGATCAGGTCATCTCCGAGGAGGCCAAACGCAAGACCCCGCCGGTCGCCCATCCGCTGGTGCACGCCCACCCGGTGACCGGCGCGAAGGCGCTCTATCTCGATTCGACGACGACGGTCGGCATCGAGGGCATGGATGCCGCCGCCGGCAATGCGTTGCTCGACGAGGTCTACGAGGCGGCGATCCGCCCGGAGCATGTCTACACCCATAGCTGGCAGGTCGGCGACGTCCTACTATGGGACAATGGCTTCACGATGCATCGCCGCGAGCCGTTCGATCCGGCCGCCCGCCGCTTGATGAAACGCACGACGATGATCCTTGACCCGGCCCGCTACATCGTCCCCGAGGGCGAACTTGCGGAGATGCCCGAGGCGGCCTAATCGGCCCGCCCGGTCCAAGTCTGGGTGATGCCGTCACGGATGGAATGCGCCAGTTTGTAGACCGATAGGTCGAGCGCCGATGTGGCCTGCTCGTCGTTTGGCGCCTGCTTATAGCCGGACAAGGCATCACCGACTTTGACCATCGCTGCTTCTACCGCCGGGCTCTCGACCATCGACAGTTCGCTCCAATAGAGCTGCCAGAAGCGATTTTCCGCTTCGTCCCACTTCTCGTTTCCCGGCTTCAAGGTGACCAGCTTGCCGGCGATCTGGGCGGCCTCGAAGTAGAGAGCGAGCTGTTTTTCGAGAAACGGCTTCTGCGCTTCCAGCCGGCGGGTGATCGCCTCTTTGTTTGCCTGCCGCGTCGCCTCGCGCTGAACCTCGGTCTGGTGGTCGAGATAGGTATAGAGCGCCCACAACGCGCCGACGACGACGGTCAGCACCGGCAGCCAGGCTTGGATGATGTTCAGCAGAGACTGAATTCGGCTGGCTTGCGTCTCTCGGGACGAGGTGCTCCGGGCCGCCTCCGCCGTGCTCTCCATCGACATCGCGATGCCGGTTAGGCGTCCTGCCAGTGCGGCGGGCGCTTCTCCAGAAAGGCGTCGATGCCTTCGGCGGCGTCGGCCGCCAGCATGTTGCGGGTCATGACCTGAGCGGCATAGCTGTAGGCGTCGGCGAGGCCCAGCTCGGCCTGGCGGTAGAACGCCTCTTTGCCGATCGCCACGGTCAGCGCCGATTTCGCGGCGATCTGCCGGGCGAGGGCAGTGGTTGCGGCGCCCAGCTCGGCGCCCGGCACGACACGGTTGACCAGGCCGATCGCCTGCGCTGTCCTGGCGTCGACCAGATCGCCGGTCAGCAGCATCTCCATCGCCGGCTTGCGTCCGACCGCCCGGGTCAAGGCCACCATCGGGGTCGAGCAGAACAGCCCGATATCGACCCCAGGGGTCGCGAACCGCGCTTCCGCGGCGGCGACCGCCAGATCGCAGGTGGCGACCAGCTGACAGCCGGCGGCGGTGGCGATGCGGTGCACCTCGGCGATGACCGGCTTCGGCAGGCGGATGATTTGCAGCATTAGCGCGCTGCACTGGGCGAACACCCGCTCATAGGCCTCGCGGCTATTGTCGGCGCGCAGCTCGCGCAGGTCGTGCCCGGCGCAAAAGGCCGGGCCGGCGCCGGCGATTACGACGACACGGCACGCCTTTTCGGCGGCGGCGCGCTCGAGCGCCTCGCTCAACGCACTCATCAGCCCGACCGACAGCGCGTTGCGCTGCTCCGGCCGGTTGAGGGTCAGCCGCAGGATGCCATCCTCGCTTGCTTCGAGCAGGACCGGTGTGTTGTCGCCCTTCTTTGCTCGGTCCATCGCCGTCTCCGCTTCCGCCCCTCGCCCCGGCGACTTTCGCGCCCGCCGGCAATGTCAGGCAACAGATATGGTGCGCCTACCAGGCCACCGCCCCGCTTCGATCATGCCCATACCCAACCCAAAGACGCCCATGGCCGGGTTTGGCCTGGCTTGGCCCGGCCATCCACGTCTTGCGGCGTCCCGAACTGCGGCAACAAAGACGTGGGTACCCGGGACGAGCCCGGGTACGGGGACTATGCTCCGGTGAATTCGGTAAATTTTGTGTTGAGGTATCATAATACCGCACCAAAACTCCCTTATTCTACAATACCTTTCTGCTTGACGCCTGCGTCGCGATTGCCTAAACGAAGCGCCCGCAACCGGCCGCCCCCGGCCGCCGCATCGGGCCGCCAGAAATGAAAACCTTTTCCGCCAAGCCGTCGGACATCGACAAGAAATGGCTGCTGATCGACGCCGACGGGCTGGTGCTCGGCCGGCTCGCCTCGCTGATCGCGATGCGACTGCGCGGCAAGCACAAGCCATCCTATACGCCGCATATGGATTGCGGCGACCATGTCGTCGTGGTCAACGCCGAGAAGGTGCAGCTGACCGGCAACAAGGCGGCGAGCAGCATCTTCTACTGGCATACCGGCTATCCCGGCGGCATCAAGGGGCGCAGCAAGGGCGCCATCCTCGCTGGCCGGCACCCGGAGCGGGTGATCGAGAAGGCGGTCGAGCGGATGGTGCCGCGCGGCCCGCTCGGCCGGCGCGTCATGCGCAATCTGCGGGTCTATGCCGGACCCGAGCACCCGCATGTCGCGCAGAACCCGGAGCCGCTCGATATCGCCGCGATGAACCGCAAGAACGCGAGGGCGTGAGATGTCTGACGATACGCCGGACAAGGACCAGGCCGAGCAGCCGGCAGAGGGCACACCGGGGCAGCCGGAGGGACGCGGCGAGCGGCGCACCGAAGGCCGAACCACCGGCCAGCGGCGGGGCGCGCAGACCTTCGAGGGGCTCGGCAGCCTGCGCCAGGCGCTCGCCACCGCGCGCACCGCGGCGCCGACCCCGGTGGCGGCGCCGGTCTTTGCGCCGGTGCCGGAAGACGTGCAGCCGAAGCGCGACGAGCTCGGCCGCTCCTATGCCACCGGCAAGCGCAAGAACGCGGTCGCCCGCGTCTGGATCAAGCCGGGCAACGGCCGGATCGAGGTCAACGGGCGCGACAGCCCGGTCTATTTCGCGCGCCCGGTGCTGCGCATGCTGCTCAACCAGCCCTTTGTCGTGGCCGACCGGCTCGGCCAGTTCGACGTGTGGTGCACCGTGTCGGGCGGCGGGCTCTCGGGCCAGGCCGGCGCGGTGCGGCACGGCATCAGCAAGGCGCTCACCTTCTATGAGCCTGGGCTGCGCCCGGTCTTGAAGCATGGCGGCTTCCTGACCCGCGACAGCCGCGTCGTCGAGCGCAAGAAATACGGCAAGCACAAAGCGCGCCGCCGCCCGCAATACTCGAAGCGGTAAGAAAAGAAAAGCTTCAGCGCAAAGGACGCAAAGGCATCGCGAAGCGCGCAAAGGCGCCATTGCGCCCTTTGCGCATCCTTCCTGGCTTTTGCGTTGTTAAAGTGTCCTTTTAATTCGGCAGGAGGGTGCCATGCGCTTTGCGATCGCGATCCCGACCGCCGCGGATTCCTGGCGTCTCGTGCGGCGCGCCGAGGAGCTCGGCTTCAGCCGCGCCTGGTTCTACGACACCCAGATGCTGAGCGCCGACCCGTTCGTCGCGATGGCCGCGGCGGCCTTAAAGACGACGCGGATCCGCCTCGGCACCGGCGTCCTGATCCCGTCGAACCGGATCGCGCCGGTCGCCGCCAACGCCTTCGCCTCGCTGAACAAACTGGCGCCCGGCCGCATCGATTTCGGGGTCGGCAGCGGCTTCACCGGGCGGCGCGCGATGGGGCTCGGCGCGGTCAAGCTGGCTGATATGGAGGATTATGTCCGCACCGTCATGGCGCTGCTGCGCGAGGAGACGGTCGAGGCCGAGATCGAGGGCAAGCAGCGCCTCATTCGCCTGCTGAACCCGGAGCTCGGGTTGATCAACACCAAGGACCCGATCGGGCTCTATGTCGCCGCCGCGGGGCCGCGGGCGCGGCGGCTGACCGCGCGGCTCGGCGCCGGCTGGATCGCCACGACCGCGGATGTCGCCTCCGCCGCCGGCGCGCTCGACGAGATGCGGCGGGAATGGTTGGCGGCCGGGCATGAGCGCGACGCGCTCGATGCGGTGGTGTTGACCGGCGGCGTCGTGCTGGCGGAGGGCGAGCCCGCCGACTCGCCGCGCGCCGTCGCCCAGGCCGGGCCGCGCGCGGCGATGCTGCTGCACCGCGCGGCCGATGCGGCGCTCCTGGGCTGGCCGGCGATCGCGGCGATCCCGCCGGCCGTCGCCGACGCGGTCGCCAGCTATGTCGAGCTGGCGCGGCAGTTCCGGCCGCAGGGCGCGCCCTATCTCGAAAACCATCGCGGCCATCTGATGTTCGTCAAGCCCGAGGAGCGGCCCTTCGTCACCGCCGAATTGATCCGGCTGACGACCTTCGCCGCGACCGAGCGCGAGCTGAAGGAACGGATCGCCGGGCTGGCCGCGGCAGGCTATCGCGAGATCGCGATCCAGATCATCCCGGGCCAGGAGCACGCGATCGAGGATTGGGGCCGCATCCGCCGCGCCTTCGCCTGAGCCGAAGCGCCCCCGCTCAGCTCGAACGGGTGGTCACCTTGGAACAGTGGCCAGGCTTCCATTTGCCCTTCCGCTGA
>WNGF01016725.1_pt1 | contig 10580 bp, 12 predicted proteins | sample 5400641 | NCBI WGS metagenome assembly WNGF01 (sample SAMN13153371, study PRJNA577476) | soil metagenome | isolation source: 80 cm soil or saprolite under grassland replicate 2 | place: USA:California | collected 2016-06-15
CGATCCCGTCTTCTCCACGCTGCCGCGGGAGTTCGACGCGTTCGAGGCGCATCAGTATGCATTCGACGTGCCGAAGGGCGCGGTCGAGCTCGCGCGCTCCTCGGTATGCACGCAGGCGATCCGCGTCGGCGAGTGCGCCTGGGGCGTCCAGTTCCATCCGGAAGTCCGGCTCGAACAGGTCGAGGAGTGGCTCCGCCGCGACGCGCCGAGGCCGGAAGCGCCGCAGATCCTGGCGGAGCTGCGGGAGCGGATCGGCGAGTGGCAGGAGTTTGGAGCCGAACTCTGCCGCTCGTTCCTCGCAGCGGCTGAGCGGACAGCGAGCGTTCCCGCTCGGTAGCCCTATCTCCAGGGCGCCACGTACTCCGCCACCACCGCGTCGAACCGTTCCGCCTGCTCGAGCATGGGCAGGTGGCCCGCACCGGCGAAGACCTCGACGCGCCCGTCGGGCGCCGCGTCCGCGACTGCCCGCGCATCGTCCACAGGCAGGAACGGATCGTGCTCGCCGACGCACACCAGCAACCGGCCGCCGAATGATCGAACGACGTCCGTGGCGTCCCGGCGGTCCCGCATCGCGCGCACGCCGTTTGCGAGATCCTCGGGCGCCTGCTCCATCGTGATTGCGCGCGCATGCTCGACCGCCTCGGCTGGAGCATCCGCACCGAACAGGCGCGCGTGCATCTCACGCCAGACTGCATCCGTTCCCTCGCGGTCGATCAGCTCGAGCATGTCGCCGCGCGCGGCCCGCCGCTCGGGAGAGTCCGCATCGGCGCGCGCACCGACGAGCACGAGCGCGCGGACGCGCTCCGGCGCGCGGCGCGCCAGTGCCAGCGCTGCGTAGCCGCCCATCGAAACCCCAACGGCGGCGCAGTCACCGTCCACCTGCGCAAGCACGCGCTCCGCCCACACGTCCACGTCGTCGCCCAGCTCGTACAGCGATGGGACGACCAGCCCGTCCCGCGAGCCCCACATGCGCCCGTCCAGGGGGAAGGCGTGCAGCCAGACGATCACAGCGCCGCCACGACGTCGAGCTCCGCGCGAACCGCGGGTCGCGTGGACAGCTCCGCGAGCCAGCCGTCGAGAAACGGCGGCAGCTGCAGGCCGAGCATGTCGCGGGCGCGGATCACCCACGGAACGTACGCGATCGCCGCCAGCCCGTACGGCAGCGCGGCGACGTCGAGCGCCGCCAGGCGCTGCCCGAGCGCGTTCTCCTCGCCGCGCCGGAAGGCGTAGTAGTCGTCGCCGAGCGCGTCGTCGAAGCGATCCACCGCGAGGCGCACGAGCGCCCGCTGCGCCGCGTCCGCCGGAAGCAGCGGCGACTCCGGGAACCGCTCCTCGAGGTATTCCATGATCAGGTGCGACTCCGGCAGGACGAAGGTGTCCTCCTCGAGCACCGGCACCTTGCCCTTCGGGTTCTTCTCGTAGATCCAGGCGGGCCGGTTCGACAGGTCGACCTCGACCGGCTCGTACGGGATTCCCTTTTCCGCGAGCACGATGCGCACGCGCGCGCAGTAAGGGCAGCGCGCCGCGTCGAAGAGCGTGATCACGGCTGTAAGCCCATCACGTCCGCGACCTGCTCGTACAGCTCCCGTGCCGGCGGCAGCTCGCGCGGCGAGTCGGCTGTGCGTGCAACGGCGCGCACGCGCGCGGGCTCCGCGCCCGTCAGCCGCGCGACGACCGTCGGGTTCGCGCGCAGCGCGAGCGCGTCGCCGGGCGGCAACGGCCCGTAGAACTCCGGCACCGACAGGTACTCGTCGACCATCCGCCCCTGGTCGTGGATCACGAACCGCACGATCTCGCCTTCTTCGAGCGCGAGCACGACGCTGACGGCGAAGCGAAACGACAGCTCGGCGCCGAGCTTGCGCAGGACGTCGCGGGAGAAAGGCTCGACGCGCACTGCCGTCCAGGTGCGCCCGGCCTGGACCGCGAACGACGACTCGCGCGAGACGCGCGGCAGGTACTGCGAGACGGCGCGCTCGACCGCGTCGGCATCGTCCGTTTGCACGTGCACCGCCCCGACACCCTGGCTGCGCTCTCGTCGACCCGTGCGGAGCGCGTCAAGCGCCACGCGCATCACCTTCGCGCCTTCGCCGAAGCCGAGCCGCTCGTAGAACCGAACGGCGCCGGCATTGCGCGACTCGACCTGGAGTTCCATGTGCGCCAGTCCGCGCTCGCGCGCCGCGTCCGCGACGCGCTCGAGGAGCGCCGCCCCGACCCCGCGCCGCCGCGCCTCCTCGCGGACGTAGACGTCGACGACGTACACGTGCCCCCGCTCGAAGTTCGCGTCGACGAAGCCCACGGCGCGACCGTCGTCTTCCGCGACGAGGACGACGCCGTCGCGGATGCGCTTCTCGATGCGCTCCCAGTCCTCCTCGGGAGTGTCCTCGGGATACGGCAGCGGCGGCAGCTCGGCCTCGAACTCCTCCACGAGCGTCAGCAGGAGCTCTTTGTCGGCCGGCGTTGCGTTTCGGATGTTCACGACCCGACGCCAGCGTAGAGACCCGCCAGCAGGTAGTGCGCCGACAGGTTCTGGAACGGATCGAAGCGCTCGCCGAGCGCGCGCGGGTCGGCGCCGTCGTAGAAGTGCGCCGCGGCCTTGCGCACACCGAGATCGCCCGCCGGCCACGCCCGCGGGCGCGCGAGGTGGCGGGCGAGGAACCAATCCGCCGTCCACTCCCCGACGCCGCGCCGCGCGACGAGCCGAGACTTCACCTCGTCGTCCGGCAGCCTCGCCAGCTCGGGGAAGTCGAAGCCCGCCCGGGCGAGCCCGAGGACGTACTCCGCCTTGCGCCCGGAGAAGCCCAGCGCGACGAGCGCGTCCTCGTCCGCGTGCGCCAGGCGCTCGGCGGTTGGGAACGCGTACACGCGCCCGGCCGGCTCGCCGAAGCGCTCGATGAGCCGCGAGCGGATCGCGAACGCCGCGTGCAGCGAGACCTGTTGCGCCGTGATCGACGTGACGAGCGACTCGAATGGATCCGGCGCGAGCGGCGGCCGGAGGCCTCTCAGTGCGGGAACGACCCGCGAGAGCACCGGCTCGGTCTCGGCGAACGCGTAGAACGGGACGAGGTCGAACTCTGCGCCGAGCAACTTGCGCACGACCATCCCGGTCTCGGCGTCGAGCGGTTCGACGTCCACGCCTCGGGTCAGGCAGGCGGAGCAGAGCCACGCCGCGAGGCTACCCGGTACGCTCTGCTCTCCATCGTCTCCGAGGAAGAGGGAGCAGGCAGATGAAGAGACTGATCGTGCTGGCATGCGCGACGGCGTTGCTCGCCGTTCCGGCTGCGAACGCAGCCGCACCGAAGGGCCCGACGCTCGCGCAATTCAAGGCATTGCAGGCGCAGGTGAAGAAGGACGAGAAGCGGATCAAGGACCTCGAGAACTTCGCCAGCGGCGCCTCACTGTTGATCGGCTGCACGAACGCGCTCGCCGCCGATGCGTTCGAGGGCACGTGGCAGGAGATCGACGCTCTTGCCGTGTCGCTCGGCAAGCCGGCGATCTTCGGTCCGCAGACGGCCATCTCGGATGCGCAGGGTTGCTCGGCCTTCAGCATCGCCCGCTCCCAGGCGCTGCCTCCGACGGTGGCCGCGTTCTCTGCGGTCGCGCGGCTCCTGAGCGGCAGCGCGTTCTAGCCGGACGATGAGCGAGGGCGGCTCCGCGGCCGAGCCGCCCTCACCGGCGCGTCCGTTACATGGGCGCGGAGCGTGCCGAGGCCGGGAATGCGTGCTTCGTCGACATCGACGGCGAACGGCGGTGCGACGAGCAGGTCGCCGGGACGAAGGTGTGTGTTCTCCGCTGCGAAGGCGCGAGCGTGCTCCCAGCGGAAGGTCGTGTCCACGTAGTCGGTCTCGATCCACGGACCGATCGTCGTCGCGAAGTCGCGATCCTTTGGCGGCGCGAGCGAGGGCACGCGCCAGTCGTTGACAAGCGTGAAGCCGCCGATCTGCTCGCCCGCGCCGATTACCGCGGCGATGCAGAACCGGGACTGCGCGGGGCCGGGCGGTCGGACGGCGTCCTGAGGCCCGTAGATGGACGCCGTGTTACCGAACGTGAACGTGCGCTCGTCGTCGAAGAAGCGGATCGAAGGCGGACGCAGCACGGGCGCGCGCAGATGGACCTCCGCGAAGGGATAGACCGCATGCTCGCGCGCGGTGCCCCCGCCGGTGAAGAACGCTTCGAGCGTCTGCGCGGCGACCTGGATCACCTCGTCGCCCGCGATGTTCCCCGGCCAGCCGCGCTCGAGCGCGAGCTCCCGCGGACTGAACATGACCAATTTCAAGGCTCGGTGTGGACGATCACGTCGGCGATCTCCGGACGCTCGACGCGGATCTGCGCCTCGATCTCGCTTGCGCGTTGATGCGCATCTGCGAGCGACGCGCCGGGATTCAGCCCGAGTGTCAGGAAGGCGACGAGGCCTTCGCTCGTGTGCAGGAAGCGAAGCTCCCGCGGCTCGCGGCCGAGCGCGTTGCGCACGATCCTGGTGACGACGCCTGCTTGGTCCTCGACGTTCTCCGCCGTCTGCACCTGGACGTCCTCCGCGAGTGGCTCGAGATGCGTCTGCACCGACGCCATGCCCGGGACAGAGGAGCGAATCGCGCGCTCGACCGCCTCTGCGATCTCGTGCGCATCCTCGAGCGGTAGCTCGCCGGGGAGCTTCAGGTGCAGCGAGATCTCCGTCCGGCCCTCGACCTGCATCACGTTGACGTTGTGCACCTCGCGCACGCGCGGCACGGTGAGGGCGGCCGCCTGTGCGCGCTCGCGGATCCCCTCGGTCTCTTCGGGCTCTACGTGGACGACGACGTCGCTGCGCGGCAGCGCCGCCTGCACGGCTTCCTCGACGCGGTCGGCCGCCGCGTGCCCCTGCCCGACCGCAGCGCCGGGCGACACACCGATCACGACGTCTGCGAACTGGCGCCCGCCGGCCTCGCGCATCCGCAATCGCCGGAGCTCGACGGTCGGGCGAATTGCGGCGATCGCCGCGCGCGCAGCGGCCTCGGCCGCCACGGGGACGCGGTCCATCAGCACGTCGACGTTCGTGCGCATCAGCCGTGCGGCGGCGACGAGGACCAGCGCCGCGACGAAGAGCGCCGCGATCGAGTCGGCGTGCTGGGCGCCGGAGCGGACGAAGATGAGCCCGATCAGCACGGCTGTGGATCCCAGCAGGTCGCTCGAGAAGTGCAGTGCATTCGACTGCAGCGCCGCGCTCTGCAGGACACGGGCGGCGCGCCACGACACGAACGCGCGGCTCGCGTCGATCACGATCACGACGCAGACGACGGCGAGGGCGTACCACGCGGCGTGCACGTGCGCATGCGACGACCCGGTCAGGCGCATGATCGCGCGCGCAGCGACGAACAGGCTCGCGAGGACGAGGATGCTCGCCTCGGCGAGCGCGGCGAGGTGCTCGGCCTTGCCGTGCCCGTAGGTGTGCGCAGCGTCGGCGGGACGCGCGGCGACCCCGACGGCGAAGAAGGTGAGCAGCGCGGCGACGAGATCGGTGCCCGAGTGGATCGCCTCCGACACGAGCCCGAGGCTGTGCGTCGCCAACCCGGTCGCGAGCTTGACCGCGACGAGTACGATCGCCGCGATCACCGAAACGAGGGCCGTCCGCCGTTGTGGGCTCACACTCCGAGAATACGCCTACGCTTCCGAGGTGGCTCCTGACCAGTTGGCCAGCAGCGCGGCTTCGCCGCGCTGCTCACTCACAAGCATCGAAGCGAACATCCGAAGCGTGCCGACCAATGCCGCGCGCGCAGCGCGCGCCCCCGAGCGTGAGCGAAGCGAAGCGAGGGACAAGTGACATTCGTGACCGGCCTCGGGCTCGGCTTTCTCGTCGCGGCAGGCGTGGGGCCGATCTGGCTGCTGTGCCTGCGAACGTCCGTGCGCTTCGGGTTTGCGAGCGGCTTCGCGATCGGCGCAGGCGCAGCCGTCGTCGACACGCTCTACGCCGCGCTGGGCGTCGCCGGCGCCGCCGGGCTGCTCACGATCGACCCGCTGCGCGTCGCGCTCGGCCTCGCCGGCGCGACGGTGCTCGCCGTGCTCGGCGTGCAGACGCTGTGGAGCGCCTTTCGTATTCGTCTCGGCGGCGAGGCGAGCACGGAGGTGGCATCACCGCGACGCGCGTTTGCGACCTCGCTCGCGGCCACGGCGTCGAACCCGATGACGATCGTCTCGTGGGCCGCGGTGTTCTCGGCCGCGTCGGTGGCGGGAGCCGACCAGCCGCTGCCGCTCCTCGCCGGCGTCGGCGTCGGCTCGATCGCGTGGTTCACGATCCTCTCGGCCGGCTCGTCGCTCGTCCGTCACCGCGTCGGCGAGCGGACGGTGCGCGCCGTCGACCTCGTCTCCGGAGCCGGCATCCTCGGCTTCGCCGGCGTGCTCGGCTACAAGACGCTCCGCTAGAAGATCTTCTGTCGGTCGCGGCTCAGGAAAAACCCGTGGCGGCTCGTGTTCGTACAGGTGAGTCCTGTGCGCCGAGACGTGCACCGGAAGCCGCTCCAGGCCCAGGTCTTGCCGTAGGCGAGCGCGCCCACGTCGGTCGCCGCGTTGCCGATCACCCAGTTCGCGTGCGCGGGTCCGGTCGGACGCATCCAGCGCACGTGCTGGCCGCGGTTGTCGCTCTCGGAGAGGACGACGCACGCGAGCGCGCGCCCCCCGCTGGCCACATGGCCGGCGTTGCAGACGATGTTGCGGGACGGCGTCTGGAAGTTGTGCTCCGCAAGCACGCCCGGAAAGCCGGCGACGATCACGGCCACAGCAAGCGAAATCACATCTGAACGCTACCGCGAGCGGCGCGGCGTTGCCGCGCCGCAAACAACGAATCAATCGAAGCGGAGCTCCCCATGAACGCCCACCAATCGCGCGCCGAAGGCGCGCCCCGAGCGTGAGCGAACGCGAAGCGAGGGACTAGAGATTCCCCCGCAAGGCCTGCTCGCGCTCGATCGCCTCGAACAGCGCCTTGAAGTTGCCCTCGCCGAAGCCACGCGCGCCGTGCCGCTCGATCACCTCGAAGAAGAGCGTCGGCCGGTCCTGAGCGGTCTTCGTGAAGATCTGCAGCAGGTAGCCGTCGTCGTCGCGGTCGGCGAGGATCTTCAGCCGCCGCAACACGGCGTAGTCCTCATCGATCTCGCCCACCCGCGCGGGGACGTCCTCGTAGTACGCGTCCGGCGTCGCGAGGAAGATCACGCCGCGTTCCTGCAGCGCCTCGACCGTCTTGACGATGTTCTCCGAGGCAAGCGCGATGTGCTGCACACCCGGGCCGTGGTTGAACTCGAGGTACTCCTCGATCTGGCTCTTGCGCTTGCCCTCGGCCGGCTCGTTGATCGGGAACTTGATCTTCCCGTTGCCGCTCGCCATGACCTTCGACATCAGCGCGGAGTACTCGGTCTGAATCTGGTCGTCGCCGAAGTGGATGATGTTCGTCATCCCGAACGCGCGCTCGTAGAACTCGACCCAGGTGTCCATGCGGCCGAGCTCGACGTTGCCGACGACATGGTCGATCGTCTTCAGACCGACGCCGCCCGGCGCCCCGTTCGGCGACGGCTGCGGCACGTAGCCGGGCAGATACACGCCTTCGTAGCGGGAGCGGTCGACGAAGGTGTGCACCACGTCGCCGTAGGTCGCAATCGATGCGAGCCCGACCTTGCCGAACTCGTCCTCGACCCAGTGCGGCTCGACGATCCCGGTCGCGCCGCGCTGCACCGCCTGGCGGTACGCCTCCTTCGCGTCGGGGACGCGCAGCGCGATGTCCTTCGCGCCGTCGCCGTGCCGGCACGCGAAGCGTGTGACCTCCGAGTCCGCACGCAGGCCGCTCGTAAAGACGAAGCGGATGTCTCCCTGCTCGAGCACGTAGGACGCGCGGTCGCGCACACCGGTCTCGGGCCCTGCGTACGCGGTCTTCGCAAAGCCGAACGCGTGCTCGTAGTAATAGGCGGCCTGCTTCGCGTTCCCGACCCACAGCTCGACGTGATCCCAGCCGTCCAGCGGCATGAAGTCGTGCTCGGCCATCCTCGCGGATGTTACCGCGCCGCCGCCTGCTCCTCGACGTGCGCGCCTTCCCCGAGCTCGGCGATGAGAGATTCCTCGTCGAAGCCCTTGCGGAGCGGCACCTCCTTCACGCCGACGAACGCGATCACCCAGACGAGCACGGCGACGAGCGCGGCTGCGAGGAACGCGGGATGCAGCGCATCCGCGAGCGCGGCACGGAGCGCGGGCGGCAGGCGGTGCACGCCGAAGCCTTCGCCCGCGCCGCGCGCCTGCTTCGGCAGGCCTTGGTTGACGATCATGCCCATCACCATGACGCCGATCGTCGCGCCGATCGAGTGGGAAAACTGCGTCAGCGCAGTCGCAGACCCCATCGCCCGACGGCCGACCGAGTTCTGCACCGAGAGCACGAACACTTGCATGATCGACCCGATTCCGATTCCGGCGATCACCATGTTGCGCGCCGCCTGCCCGTTCGTCGTCGAGACGTCCATGCGCCAAAGCAGCAGCATTCCCGCGACGAGGACCATCGGCCCGACGAGCGCGTTCGGCCGGTAGCGGCCGGTGCGCGACACCCACTGCCCGCTGAGGATCGACGTCGTTACGGCCCCGAGCATCAACGGCGTCAGCACGACACCGGACGACGTTGCCGAGGTGCCGATCACGCCCTGCACGAAGAGCGGGACGTACGAGATCGTCCCGAACATCGCCATCCCGACGAGTGCCATGCACGCGACGCTCGAGGCGACGATCGGGTTGCGCAGAACGTCGAACGGCAGGATCGGCTCCGGCACGAGCCGCTCGATCACGGCAAACGCGACGAGCAACACCGCGGCGAGCACGAGCGCGCCGACGACGTGCCCTGACCTCCATGGATAGTCGCGCCCGCCCCAGACGAGCCCGAGCAGCAGCGCCGTCGTGCCGGCTGCGAGCACGCCGGCGCCGAGCCAGTCGATCGAATGCTCGTGCCGCTCACGGCGCCGCGGCATCGTCAGCGCGACCACCAGGAGTGCGAGCCCGCCCACTGGCAGGTTCACGTAGAAGACCCAGCGCCAACTCGCGTTGTCGACGATGAAGCCGCCGACCGCGGGACCAATGATCGATGCCGCCGCGAACGTCGCGCCGATCAAACCCTGGTAGCGGCCGCGGTCGCGCGGCGGCACGATGTTCCCGATCGTCGCCAGCGCGAGCGTGAAGAGGCCACCGGCCCCGAGTCCCTGCAGCGCGCGGAAGACGACGAGCTCCGTCATGCCTTGCGCGGCGCCGCAGAGCGCGGAGCCGATGAGGAAGATCGAGATCGCGGCGAGGAAGAGCGGCCGCCGCCCGTACACATCGCCGAGCTTCCCGTACAGCGGCACGGTCACCGTGGTCGCGAGCATGTATGCGGTAAAGACCCAGGAGTACTGCGTGATGCCGCCCAGCTCGCCGACGATCCGCGGCAGCGCCGTCGCCACGATCGTCTGGTCGAGTGCCGCGAGCAGCAGCGTCACCATCAACCCCGAGTAGATCGCGAGGATCCGTCCGATCGTGTAGCGGTAGCCGGGCGGCTTGTGGGCGAGCCGTTTGCGCAGCGACGTCACGAACTGACGCTACCCGGGCTCCGGTATCGACAGTTCGCGGCACGCCCAGGGCAGCGAGATGCGGAGCTGCGCGAGCTGCGTATCGCGCAGCCGCTGCTCAGCAGTCGGCGGCGGCGGCAGCCCGGCGACTGCGGCCCAGACGCCGGAGATGAGCGCGGCGAGCTCGCCGACGCCGTCCGCATCGACGACGTGCGAGGGCCGGATGCCGGTCTCGATACAGAGCGACGGCGCCCAGCAGACAAGGTCGGCCACCGGGTTCCCGGCGGACGCGAAGCTCCAGTCGACCAGGACGGCGCCGCGGTCGGCAAGCGCCGTGTTGTCGCTGCGGACATCCAGGTGGACGAGCGAGCGACCTTCGAGCGGCGCGCGCTCGGCGGCGTCGCGCAACTCCGGCACGTGCGCATCGAGCCATTCGCGTGAGCACAGCCCAAGCGCGAGGAACAGTTCAGGGTTCTTGGCGACGTGCGGCCAGCCTGTCACCCACGCGTCCCGCCACTCGGAGATCGGGGTGACGCCGGGCGGCGGCTTCGTCGCGGCGACGACACCGAGGGTGTGCCGTACCGCGTCGACGTCCTCGTTGGTCCAGGGCGGCGGCCAGCGCGCGCCGCTCAGGTCCTCGAGCACCAGCAGCGGCCAGCCGTCGCGCTCGTCGTAGCTGTGGAACTCGGGCAGGAAGGCGCCGCGGACGTCGGCGTAAACGACGTGCTCGGCGCGCAGCCAGTCGGCCGACAACTCGTCGACGGCGGCCTTGACGAAGAAGCTGCGCCCGTCGTCGAGGACTGCGCGGTAGCGGCCGGTGTGCGTGTAGCCGCGGCCGGACACGCGCTCGAGCGAGACGGCGCGGCCGCCGAGCAGGCGCTCAAGCCGTTCGCGCACGTGGCCTCCGCGCCAGGACGATTCCGCCGGCGATCAGCGCGCCGCCGAATACCTGCAGCGCCGTCATCGACTCCGACAGCAGCACGACTGCGATCAAGGCTGCGATGAAGGGTTGCAGGTTGCCGACGAGCGTCGCGCGCGACGGCCCGA
>WNGF01010293.1_pt1 | contig 10578 bp, 7 predicted proteins | sample 5400641 | NCBI WGS metagenome assembly WNGF01 (sample SAMN13153371, study PRJNA577476) | soil metagenome | isolation source: 80 cm soil or saprolite under grassland replicate 2 | place: USA:California | collected 2016-06-15
GGGAGGGAGTCGGCGCCGTCGTCGCGGCCGGCCAGGCGCAGCAAGAGCGCGAGGGGAATGAGGGCGCCGACCCAGAGGCCGGTCCCCAGAAGATGTGCGATGTCGATGGCCACCGCTGACATCACGCCCGGGGAAATCGATATCGCACATCTTCTGGGGACCGACCTCTGGGTCGGCGCACTCATTCCCCTCGCGCTCTTGCTGCGCCTGGTCGGCCGCGACGACGGCGCCGACTCCCGCCCCTATGCGGTGCGTGCGGCCCGCCGCTTCTCCCGCGCCGCGCTGATCACGATGCTCGTCCTGACGGGTTCGGGAGTGATGAACGCGATCGTGCAGGTGGAGAGCATCGCCGGCCTGGTGGGGACAACGCACGGCCGCCTGCTCCTCGCCAAGCTTGCCGTCCTCGTGGCCATCCTCGTCCTCGCCGCCGTGAACCGCGCGCGCATTCTCCCTGCGCTGCCCGGCTCGAGCGCCACTGTCCGCGGTCCCCTCATGCGCCGGCTCGCCGCCTTCGTCGGGCTGGAAGCCGGCCTCGCCCTCGTTCTGCTCGCGCTGGCGGCGGCCATGGCGTTGACGACACCCGCCCGCCATGGGGATCCGGTCTGGCCGTTTCCATTCCGCTTCTCGCTCGACGCCCTGCTCGACGTGCCCGCGACGAGGTGGCGCGCTCTGCTGGGCGCCCAGCTGGCCCTGGGCGGCCTCGCCGCTCTGATCGCGTCGCTTTTCCTGCGCCGCCGGCGGACGCCGGTGCTCGCCGGCTCGCTCGCGCTCCTCGCCCTCGGCGCGGGCGTTGGTCTCGCTCCGCTCGTGGTCGATGCCTATCCCACCACGTACCGGCGCCCGCTCGTGACCTATGACGCTGGCTCGATCGCCGCCGGGATGACGACCTACCAGGAGCGCTGCGCGATCTGCCACGGCGCGACGGGGGCCGGCGCCGAGACGCCGAGCCGACACGCCACCGATCTTCTCGTGCCCCCCGCCTCACGCCGGCGCGCGGGCGAGCTCTTCTGGCTGGTCAGTCACGGAAGTTCAGCACGCGGTATGCCGGAATTCGCGAGCAGCCTCGAGGATGCCCAGCGCTGGAACGTGATCAATTTCATCAGAGCGCTCGACGCCGCCAACGGCGCGCGAGGGATCGGACCCCAGGTAGAGCCCGACCGCGCCTGGCTGGTCGCGCCGGACTTTACCATTGCCGTCGGTCCCCTGGCGCCGGGGGCGCTGCGCGACTACCGAGGCCAGCGGATGGTGCTGCTCGTTCTCTATACTCTGCCGGAATCCCGGGCGCGGATGGCGGAGCTGGCGCGGACCTACAACGTCCTCTCGATCATCGGAGTCGAGGTCATCGCCGTGCCGACCCGGGCCTCGCCCGAGGCGATCCGAGAGCTCGGCGCGACGCCGCCCGTCCTCTTCCCGGTGGTAACCGACGGCAATGCCGATATCGTCGCGACGTATCGCATGTTCGGGTCGGGCGCACACGCGGAGCTGCTGATCGACCGCCAGGGCTATATCCGAGCGATCTGGCGAGAGGAACTGGCGGGCATGCCCAGGGCCGTCGGGGTCCAGAGCCAGGTGGAGAGGCTCAACGAGGAGAAGAGCCCGCCTCCGTTCCCCGACGATCACGTCCATTGATGAGAGCGGGAGGGCCTTCGTGATGGCGGTATGGCAGGTGGTGCTGGTTCTGAACCTCACGCTTGCCGTCGGCCTCGGCCTCGGCTACGCAGGCTGGGGTCGGCGGACGGAAGCGCTCGACCGCGAGCTCGACGCCGCCCGGGCACAGGTGGAGCGACTCGAGCGCGCGCGGCAGGCGTGCGCCGCCGGGGCGCGCGGCGGCGAGCAACAGTGGGAGGGCCGCGGGATCGTGCGAGCGCTCTACCCGCAGCTCCTGGTTGTCACCCACGAGGAGATCCGTGGACTGCTGCCGGCGAGAACCACGGGCTTCCGTGCGGCGGCGTCGACGCTCCGCGACCCGGTCCGGGTGGGCGATGCGATCCGATTTTCGCTGCGCGGCACCGGGGCCGACGACGCCGCGCTCGTGACGATCGCGCCGTGGTGAGGTGATGCTCAGGAAAACGGGCACCAGGTGCTCGCGGGCGCAGCCCTCCTACTGAAAACGTGCCGCGCCGGCCTCGAGCCCCTGACTTGCCGTAGGGAGTGCTCAGGCAGCTTCAGGGGTGCATGTTTTGCCAGATTCCTCGTTCGGGCCACTCGCCGCTGAAGCGCAGCTGTCAAAGAAGATGTAGCGCACCCCTATCACTCGCCTTTGCTGCGGCGATCGTAGGAGATCGCATAGGCGGCCGAGCGGGCGAGCAAGACCGGATCGGCCGAGAGATCGATGCCGTCCGTTCTGTTGGCGGGATCGAAGATCAGGCGCCGCTCGTCGGCCGCGGTCGTCGGGGAGATGCGGGCGACTTCCAAACGCCCCAGCTCGACTACGGGCCGCCCCTCGGGCCATAGGGCGGTGACGTCGTCCGTCGGGTCGCCTGCCTCGGCCAATTGCAGGAGCAATCGGAACGCCGCGGGGCCTGTCCGCAGCCGGCTTTCCAGCTCCTCACCCAGGAAGCCCGGGCTTCGCTTGCCCGCGTCGTCGGGGGAGAGAAAGGCCTCGCCCGCCTCCGGCACAAAGCGATAGCGGCCGAATCGGCTCGTGCCATCCGCGGCGGTGAATCGGAAGGCGTGCTCGGCATGGTAGATCGCCTGCGCGTAGCTGGCGGGTATCGGCTTCTTCATGAGCCGCTCGACGAAGGCGCGTCCGGCGGGATGTCCGGCGAGAAACCGCGGAACCGCATCCGGGTCGGGCCGGCCGCTGGCCGGGTCGGGGAGCTGAGCCCGAAGGAACTCGAGTAGCTCCTCGGGTGTCCGCGCGATGAACCCTTCGACGGAGTTGGCGAGGATGTCGGCGCTCTTGCCGTCGGCGAGCTGAAACTTGACCGCCATCGAGCGCACGTTGGGGACGCCGTCGTGCACGGTGGGGTTCCCGTTGGCATTGGCGAACCGGATGATGGTCGGCACCGATTGGCCCGCGAAATGCGGCGCCCGAGTGACGCGGGGGGCCTCCGCCGAAGCGCGAAACATTCCCGAACAGACGAGACCCTTGGCGTGGACGGGACGGAAGCCGGGATGTGGGCCGGCCAGCGCCCTCATGGCGTCGACGATCTGGCGGATGACGGGGTCCGGTGTGGCTGCGGTAGACATGTGCGTGCTCCTAGTCGCGCAGCTTGAAGCGTTGATGCCAGGTGGACTCCGCACCGGTACCTACCGTGGCCACGCGGATATCCAGCAGGTACGGCTCGCCCGCGGTGATGGCGTCGACGCCCCGCCGCAGGGCGGACTCGATGGCTTGGGGCTCGCGGACGGCCGTGCCCTCGATCCCTTGGGCTTTCGCGAGCATCACGAAGTCGATCTCGGGGTCTCCGAGAAAGACCTCGGGATACTTCTTCTGTTTGGCCATTTCCCCGCCGAAGGTGTGGAAGTTGGTCCGCACCGTCTGGTAATTGAGGTTGTTCCAGACGACGGTCAGGATGGGCAGGCCGTATCGCGCCATGGTCCAGAAGCCCGAGGCGCTGTACATCACTGCACCGTCCCCGACGCTGCACACCACCGGGCGATCCGGGGCCCCCAGCTGCGCCCCGACGGCCGCGCCAATGCCGTGCCCGAGTGAGGCGCCGAAGGTCCGGACGAGGCGCCACTGGCGCTTGTCGAAACCGAACGGCATGAGATGGTCGGCGTTGCGGAAGCTCTCGGACACCACGAGGGTGCCCTCGGGCAGCACCGTGCCCGCCACATGCGCGAGGTAGTTCGGATGAATCGGCCGCTCGGACGCATGTCCCAGGGCCTCGTCGTGAAGCTGCCGCACCCGTTGTTCACCCCGCGATCGCAACGCAGCGGCGCGTCGCTCGAGATGCGGGAGCCGGGCGTCGGCCTCCTTCCACGAGGCGTTGAGGGCGGAGAGCGTCTGCCTCACGTTGCCCCAGACCGCGATGTCCAGGGGAAAGGTATTGCCGAGCAGGGCGGGATCGTGGCCGATCCCGATGATGGTGCCGGCGTCGCGGAAGCGGAGGTCCGTGGCATTGCCGCGGGTGTTCTGCCGATAGCCGATGCAGCACACGACGTCGTAGCTCTCTTCGGAGAGGCTCTCGACGCCCCCGGCATAGTTCGGGTGGTGCGCGGGGAAGCTGGCATAGTCGAAGATGCCGGTGGCCACGGGCAGGGCCAGGCGCTCGGCCAGGGCGAGGATCTCGTCTTCTGCTCCCGCCGCGGCGATGTCCGGCCCACAGACGAGCAGGGGCTTCTCGGCGTTGAGCAGCGCATCCCAGATCGCGTGGACGACGCTCGCGTCAGGTACCAGACCCATGTGGGGCGGGTCTGCGGCCTGGATGACGGCCTCCACGTTGGTGGCCTCCAGCGCTGAGCTGGCGTAGGCCACGTAGACGGGACCGGTAGGGCACGTCGTGGCGTCCTTGAACGCGCGCCGTGTGACGGTCGGGATCCCTCCGGCCTCCCACACCTCCCAGCGCCGCTTCGTAATGTCCTGCACCGCGCCCATCTGGGAGAAACCTCCGCTCGCCACCAGCGCGCCGTGGTCACCGTATGACCCGACGTCGCGCATGGCCGCGGTGACCACCATCGGCGTGCCGTCGAAGTACGCGTTCTGGAGCTGACCGGAGCCCTGGCGCGTTCCCGCCGCGAGGTGCACATTGACGAAGGCAGGCTTACGGGACGCCTTCGCATATCCGTCCGCCGCCGAGAGCACCAGCGACTCCGCGAGGAGCAGGATGGGCTGGACGCCGGGAACGGTCAGAAGGGCATTGAAGAACCCCGCCTCCGCGCTGCCGGTATTGGTAAACGCGTAGCGGACGCCCTGCGCCACCAGTTGGTGGACCAGGAGCTCCCCGCCCGTCCCGAATACACGCTTCTTCTCCATCCCTCGCTCCTCGTGTCTTGCAGGTTGGTTAGTTCGGTTTGCGCCCGAGCAAAAGCCTTCTCGCTCCATACCATGCCGGACTCGGCCTCGCAATGGCTGAGCCTGCCCCCACTCCAAGCAGAACCTGGCCTGCGTGGGGTTCTCGTGCTGGCACCTCGAACACCTCATGCATGTCCTCTCAGCGGGCCGGACCTGGGAAGGTCGGATAGCTGACGAGAGCTTAGGCTGGCCGCGCCGAAGCCGTCAAGGGCGCGAGCCATCGGCTAAGGCCGAAATCTGCCTCCGCCACATCGATGGATGTTCCGCCACGGCGTGCTATAAAGAGTAGTCACCGACCAACTCGCAGTTGACGCGAGCCCCGGACCGGACTTTCGTGGCGACTCGCCCGTCTTCACGATCAGGTAGGCATAGGCATATGAACGATGTCGTTTCTTCGCAGAGCCTGGAGGCCCCGCCTCGTCGGTCTGCGCGCTGGCTCAAGTGGGCCGTGGTCGTGACGCTCTGCGTGGGCGGCCTCGCCTCCGTCGCCTATCACGAGATCCGCACATCGGCCATCCAATCCTGGCTGCTCTCGCGCTACGCGGCAAGCCTCTCATACGAGATCAAGCCTGGCCCGAGCCCCAGCATCGCCTTTCCGCGCGGCGGTCCCTTCGACGCCCAGCGAGGCTATCGGCGACTCGGCGATTTCAGCCGACGGCTCGCCTCCGCCGGATACACGGTAGCCGAGCAGGCACGCCAGAGCGCAAGAACGATCCGCTTCGTGCGATGGGGGGTGACGCCACCCTACCGCGAGCCGGCCGTGGCGGGACTGGTCGTCCGCGACTTCAGGGGCGAGTCGCTCTACGACGCTCGGCCTCGAGACGTGCTCTTCCGGGACTTCGAGGACATCCCGCCCCTCATCGTGAACACGCTCCTGTTCCTGGAGAACCGCGAGCTCACGAGCCCGACGGACCCCGGAAGCAATCCCGCCATCGACTGGCGGCGGCTCGGGAAGGCGGGCGGCCTCTACGTGGTGCGCGGAATGGGACTACCCGTCCGCTCCGAGGGCGGCAGCACCCTGGCCGTGCAGCTCGAAAAGTATCGTCATTCGGAGAGCGGCCGGACCGTCTCGCCGCTGGATAAGCTACGCCAGCTCACGGCGGCGAGCCTGCGAGCGTACCGCGACGGCCCCGACAGCACCGCGAGCCGCCGCGAGATCGTGCTCGACTACCTGAACACCATGCCCCTGGCCGCCGCCCCCGGCTACGGTGAGGTCCACGGGCTCGGCAACGGGCTTCGCGCGTGGTTCGACCTCGATCTCGACATCCTGGAAGAAGCGCTCGCCGCGCCCAGTGCGGGCAGCGCGAAGGCCGATGCCTACAAGCACGTGCTGGCCCTTCTCTACGCCGTCCGTGCCCCTACGCGCTACCTCGTGGAGGATCAGACGCTCCTCGAGAAGAAGATTGGCGCTTACGGCGATCTGCTCCTGAAGGCAGGGGTGATCGATCGCGAGCTCCACCGCACTCTCCGCGACGTCCCCCTGCGCTTCGGCGGCCGCGTCGATCAGCCCCCGATTGACTTCGCCGAGCGCCGCGCCTCCACCGCCATCCGCGAGGACGTGCGACGTCTCCTCGGGGTGCGCAGTCTCTACGAGATGGATCACCTTCATCTCGAGATCGAGAGCACCATCGACGGCTCGCTGCAGGAGACGGTCACCCGGCTCTTCCGTCAGCTCGGGGACAAGGCCTTCGTGGACGCCCGCGGCCTCCGCGCCGAGCACCTGCTCCTGACCGGCGACCCCCAGCGCGTGGTCTACAGTCTCCTCCTCTTCGAGCGGACGCCGTCGGCCAATCTCCTGCGCGTCCAAGCCGACAACGTCGACCGTCCCTTCGACATCAACTCGGGGATGAAGCTCGACCTGGGTAGCACGGCCAAGCTCCGCACGCTCGCGCACTACCTCGAGGTAGTGGCGGGTCTGCATCAGGAGCTCGCGGGTCTCGACGGTGACGCTCTCGGCCGGAGGGCCGCGGAGGCGCGGGACCCCCTGTCCCGCTGGGCCGCCGAGACGCTGGGCAAGACGCCCGCTCTGGATCTCGATACCTTCCTGACCGAGGCGCTCGCCCGCAAGTATCCCGCCCATCCCTACGAGGCTTTCTTCACGGGGGGCGGGGTGCACAGCTTCGAGAACTTCGATCCCGACGACAACGGCCGCGTGCTCCAGGTGCACGAGGCCCTGGCGCACTCGACCAACCTCGTCTTCATCCGGCTGATGCGCGACCTGGTGCGCTTCCACGAGGCGCGCCTGCCCTATGACAAGCAGTCTGTGCTCGAGGATCCTCATCACCCGGAGCGCCGCCGCATGCTCGAAGAGATGGCCGACAAGGAGTCGCGGCAGTACCTCGCGCGCGCCCACGCGAAGTACCACGGGCTCGAGTCCAGCCTCGTGCTCAAGCGCCTCCTCGGCGAGCGCGTGAGCTCACCCCGCCACGTAGCCATGGTGTTCTTCGCCTGGCACTCGGGCGGCGATGCCGAGGGTCTTCAGCAGTGGTCGGATGCGCTGGGCCACCCGGTGACGGCCGAGGCCGCCGCGAAGCTCGTGCGAGCCTACGGCAGTCCAAAGCTTACCCTCCTCGACTACGGCTACCTCCTCGGGCGCCATCCGCTCGAGGTGTGGTGCGCCGGTGAGATGAGCCGGACGCCGTCGATCACATGGGGCGAGCTCGTGGCCCGAAGCAGCGAGCCGCGGCGGCTCGCCTCCGCGTGGCTCCTCCAGGGCCGCCAGCGCCACCCGCAGGATCTCAGGGTGCGGATCCAGATGGAGCAGGACGCGTTCGCCCGCATGACACCCTATTGGCGGCGGCTGGGCTTCCCCTTCGAACAGCTCGTGCCCTCGTACGCCACGGCCATTGGCAGCTCGGCCGATCGCCCCGCCGCGCTGGCCGAGCTCATGGGCATCATCGCCAACGACGGCGTCCGCCGCCCCACCTTGTCCATCCAGCGGCTCCGCTTCGCGTCGGACACGCCCTACCACACCGTCTTCCAACCCGCGCCGGGCTCGGGGGAGCGTGTGCTGCCCGTGCCCGTGGCGCGGGCATTACGCCGGGTGCTGGCCGAGGTGGTCGAAAGCGGCACGGCCCGCCGCGTGGCCGGCGCCTTCCAGGAACCCGGAGGCAAGCCCATCGTAGTGGGCGGCAAGACAGGCTCGGGCGACAATCGATTCGACACCTTCGCGGGGCGCGGGCGGCTCATCTCCTCGCAGCCCGTGAGCCGCACGGCCGCCTTCGCCTTCTATATTGGCGATCGCTACTTCGGCATCATCACCGCGTCCGTTGCGGGCAAGGCAGCGGGCCAGTACCAGTTCACGAGCGCGCTCCCGCTGACCGTCCTGCGGCTGCTCGCGCCCCAGATCAACGCCCGCGCGCCCCGCGACGTGGCGACCAAGCCCGCCGCCTCGCCCACTGCGCAGGCTCAGGATCGACTCAGCCGCTAGAGCCGCCTGCCCCTAGTCTCCGAGATCAGAGACGGGGACCACGAGGGGCGGTGAGAACGGACGCCGGCTCCGGAAGCTGACATCCAGGCAGGGGCGGCCGCAGGCCACCTCCGTCGGCCGATCGAAGGCCGTGCACCGCTGCACGTCGACGATCCTCGGGATCCCCAGGCGCTTCCGGGTCTCGAACTCGACCTCCACGTCGTGCTTCTTGAGCGCGCACCAGAAGCGGCGCCGACGCGTTCCGCTTCTCTCGGAGAAATCGGCCTCATGGTCGCTCCGGATCCTCGGTCCATCGTCCGGACGGGGTCTCGTCGAGGGCACCATGGTCAACTCGAGCTCGGCCAGCAGGTCACGGTTGAGACTCATCGCGGCACCTCCCGTTGAGGCTTCGACTTCATGTGCATCCTCACAGAAGGAGGGGGCCAGGGATATCCACCGTCCGGCTCATTCTTCTAGTGCAAACGGCGGACTCACCGTGTTTCGGAGGGCTCCGGAGCCGGCGGCCCGGCTACTTGAGCGGCCGTACCTGCGCGTCCCAGCCTCCGAAGTCTGGTCTGAGTGTGATGACGCGCCCCTGTTTCTCCTCGTAGTAGTACAGGTCTCCGCTCGAGGTGTGGAGGTCGAAGCGCGCCTTGCCTCCGCGAAGCGTCACCTTCCCCCAGCGCGTTGTGACGCCCCAGGACGCGACGATGCTGCCGTCGGAGTTGACGGTCAGGTAGAAGATCTCGTACGGCCCGCCAGCGAATTTGATCTGACCGCGCCACTTCCCCTCGATCGTGCGCATGGCCGGGATCGGCTTGCCGGTCACGCTCGAGGCGCCCAGGAGGAGGCTCGCAGTCAGCAGTATCAACGAGGCCCCCACGACTGCTCGCTGGACTCTCATCGGTAGCATCCCCACCGAGGCGGTACTCGATTCCTGCGTCGCCCCTCCATGATGGACAGTATCTCGCACGTTTGACGAGAGCCAGTTGCGCAGCGCCAGACACAATGGTTGGCTGTGCCGTGTAAGAATTACCGATTAGTCCCTGAAGGAAGGGGCGTCCCATTCATTGTTCCCTAACAAAAGAACAAAATCACCGCCTTAGGAGGTCCCGGCTCCGTCGAACCCGAGTCCACGCTGGCATGGCGATTGATTCATGCAACCTTGATGAAAGTCTTCACGTGGGGAAAATCCTCCGCCCTTGCCTTCGGCCTTGCCGGACTCGTCCTCCTTCCGGTCACGATGGTCGCTGTCTATTCGTCGATTGAGCTCTCCCGGTTCGCACGGGTCGAGGCCAGGCGTGCCGTGATCATCTACGCCGCCGGGCAAACTCTGGGCCCCGGTGTGCACGTGCGCCTGATCGATCTGGCCGGAACGCTCGCCCGCCTTGGATACATCGAGACCCGGAATGTGCCGACCGCGCCCGGGCAGTTTCGCCGAACAGCCGCCGCGTGGACCATCTTTCCGCGCGACGGAAAGGGGCGCATCGATCTCGAGATTCGCGGAGAGCGCATCGCGCGCGCCACCCGCGACGGCAAGGACATCGAGAGCGCCGCCCTCGAGGGTGAGGTGCTGACGGGCGTGGGAAACGCGACCGGAGAGGACTATCGCCCGATCCAGCTCGCCGAAGCGCCAAAGGCCCTCGTCAACGCCGTGCTCGCCGCCGAGGACCATCGGTTCTTCGAGCACGGCGCTCTCGATGTGCGGTCCGTGGCGCGGGCGGCGTGGTCCAACCTTCGCGGCGGACGGGGGATGCAGGGCGGAAGCACCATTACACAGCAGCTCGTAAAGAACCGACTGCTGACGCGCCAGCGGACGATCCTGCGCAAGCTGCAAGAGGCCTGGTTGGCCGTTCTGGTCGAATGGAGGTACTCGAAGCCGCGAATCCTCGAGGCATACCTGAACGAGATTTACCTTGGCCAGCGCGGTCCCCTGGCGATCCGGGGGATGGGGGCAGCCGCGCGCGTCTATTTCTCCAAGGAGGTCCACCAGCTCACCGCCGGTGAGGCGGCGCTCCTGGCCGGGATGGTGCGCGCGCCGAACACGCACTCGCCGGTGCTGAATCCTGACCGGGCGCGCGAGCGGCGCGACGCCGTCCTCAAGCGGATGCGTGAGCTGGCGATGCTGGACTCGGCGGCGTATGAGCGCGCGCGCCGCGACCCGGTGCGCGCTCCCGCGCGACCGTGGCCCGGCCAGGCTGCTCCGTAC
>WNGF01034598.1_pt1 | contig 10577 bp, 6 predicted proteins | sample 5400641 | NCBI WGS metagenome assembly WNGF01 (sample SAMN13153371, study PRJNA577476) | soil metagenome | isolation source: 80 cm soil or saprolite under grassland replicate 2 | place: USA:California | collected 2016-06-15
AGCGTAGTCATCAGGATGGGACGCAGACGAATCGCGCCCGCCTGGATGATCGCTTCACGCCGCGGCAATCCGTCGTTGATTCTCGCCCACTTCGCGAAATCGATCAGCAGGATCGCGTTCTTCGCCACGATTCCCATCAAGAGAATCACTCCGATGAGACTCATGATGTTGATGGTCGAGCCGGTGATCATGAGCGCCAGCATCACGCCGACGAGAGATAGCGGCAGCGAGATGAGAATCGCCAGAGGCTCGATGAATGATCCGAACTGGAGCACCAGGATGAGATACATCAGCATCACCGCGATGCCGAGCGCAGCGAAGATTCGCCCGAAAACTTCATTCTGACTGTCCACTTCTCCGCCCTGCGTGATGCGAACGCCCGGCGGAAGAGTCAGCTTGTTGACTCGCGCCATGATTGCCTTCATCACCTGCCCAAGGGATTCGTCCGAGGTATTGGCCTCGACGTTCACGACAAGCTCTCCGTCGAAGTGCTTGATCTGCGCCGGACCGAGTCCCTGCGTGATGTCAGCGATCTGACCGAGCGGAAGTGTGCTCGGCCCACCGGGGCCCTGCATCACTAACGGCAGCTGAGCCAGATCGGACGCGCGCTCGCGCGCACCCGGTGCGAGCCGGACGTTCACCTCGCGTGTCTCACCCGTTGGATCGACCCAGTCGCCGGCTTTGATTCCGGCGAATGCAGGCCGCAGCGACTGCGCCACCTGACCGACGGTTATTCCCAACGTTCCGGCGAGGCCGCGATTGAGCTTCACTTCCAGCTCGGGCTTTTGTCCCTTGGACGACAGTCCGACATCCACGGCGCCCTTCACCTTCTTTACCTCTGCCATGATCATCTCGGCCGCCGCATTGAGTGAGGCCGGTGTTCCACCGCGAAGCTGAATCTGGATCTGCTTCTGGCTTCCCTGAAAGTCATTCGTGTAAACAGTCATTGTCGCGCCGCCGATCCGCCCTACCTCCGTACGGATTCTCTCTCCGAGTGCGGTCGCGCTGATGTTACGCTTGTGTTTCGGAATCAGCCGAACGTAGATGTTTCCGTTGTCCACGGATCCGGTGCTGCCGCCGAGCGTGGTGTAGGTGAAGAGGACTTCCGGGTGACTTCTCGCGATACGCGCCGCTTCCTCCGCCTTGAGGCGAGTGTAGTCAAGGTTCGAACCCGGCGGCGTCTCGAGCGCGACGTTGAGCTCCGACCGGTCGTCGGTGCCGAAGAATCCGGTTCCTACAAGACCCACCGCAGGCAGCGCGAGAGCGATGACGAATGAGGCCAAAGCCAGTCCGACCATCGCCAGCCGGTGATCGAGCGCCCAGCCGATGAGCTTTTTGTAATTCTCGGCCTGACGGTTGAACCACTGATTGAATCGGTCGAGCGTGCGGGCGATCGGATTTCGTCGCTCATGCGCCTCCACCTGCGGGTCGGCCCAGTATGCCGACAGCATCGGGTCGAGTGAGAAAGAGACGAGGAGCGAAACGAGCACCGCGCAGGCGATGGTGAGCGCGAATGGCTTGAACCACTGGCCCGCCACGCCATACATGAACGCAACGGGAACGAACACAGCGACGATCGAGAATGTCGTCGCGGCGACAGCGAGGCCGATCTCATCGGTTCCCTCGTGCGACGCCGTCATGTGATCCTTACCCATCTCGATGTGCCGCACGATGTTCTCTCGAACGACAATGGCATCATCGATGAGTATTCCGATGGCCAATGAGAGACCGAGCAGTGACATCGTGTTGAGCGTGAAGCCAAACGCCCACACTGCGATGAACGACGCCAGCACCGATACCGGAAGTGCGAGACCCGTGATGACAGTTGAGCGCCATGAGTTGAGGAAAACAAAGACCACCAGCACGGTCAGAAGAGCGCCGAGGAACAGTGCTTCCTCTACGTTCCGAACGGAGTTCGCTACCCGTACGCCGGAGTCCCGGACCACTTCCATCCGTACACCGGGAGGAAGAGTCTTCTCGAGCTGAGCAGTTGTTGCCGCGATCTTCTTGCTCACCGCCGTGGTGCTGTAGCCTTTGGACTTGGTGATGTCGATGCCGATGGCTTCCTTGCCGCCTTCGCCTTGCGCCGCTGATTGCCTCGACCAGTAGAGAGCGAGCGACCGCTGCTCCTGAGTACCGTCCAACGCATCGGCTACCTGACCCAGCCGGATCAATTGCCCGTTGCGCTCGGCCACGACCAGCTGCATGAAGTCGGCGGGGCCCTCGAGCCGCCCCTGAAGCCTGATTGCGCGCTCGTCGAGCGCGCCAGTGACGTTGCCGATAGGCGTCGCGATGTTCTGCACCTGCAGCGCCTGGACGACCTGCGCCACGCTGAGGCCGGCGGCCTGCAGCGCCTGCGGCTTCAATTGAATCGTCATCTCGCGTTTCACTTCGCCGACGAGATTCACCTGCGAGACGCCCGCTATTCCCTTGAAGGCGCTGGTGATCGTCGGGTCGGCGAGTCGCGTCAGCTGTGCCGGCGTATACGAGTCGGATGCAAGTGTGAGCGACACAATCGGACGGTCAGTCGGATCGAACCGCTGAAGTACCGGCTCCTTCATCTCCACCGGAAGGTCGGCGCGGATTCCGGAGATCGCGTCGCGAATGTCCTGCGTCGCCTGCGAGATCTCCTTCTCGAAGACGAACAGCACGATGATCTGTGCATATCCGTCGGTCGCCGTACCATGAATCTTATCGACGCCGGAGATTCCCTTGATGGCGTCTTCGACTGGCTTCATTACCTCACGCTCGACGCCCTCGGGAGACCCACCAGGATAAGGGATCCCCACTAGAACCACCGGCTCCTGAATGTCCGGGAACTCGTCGGTTTGAAGCAGAGCGAGCGAGAACAGTCCGAAGATCACCAGCGCCACCATCACCACCACGGTGATCATCGGGCGCTTGATCGCAAAATCCGAGATTACCATTTGCTTATCCCTTGGGTTTGTCCGACGGCGTCGACACTCTCACGATCGTGCCGGCGCTGATTCCCTGTGCGGCGCCGAGCAACAGCGTATCGCCCGCCTGCACGCCTGACTTTATCTCGATTTTTTCCGCGCCCTCGTCTCTCAGCCCGAGCTGCACCGGCACACGCTCGACCTTGCCTTGCTTCACTCGCATGACCGCCGGCTCGTTGCTTCGCACATCGATCGCCGCCACGGGCGCGGTTAAACCGCTTCTCCTCTCGCTCGCCAGACGACCGGTGGCGAAGAGGCCGCCGACGAGCTGGCCATTGCTGTTTGGAATAGAGGCGATGATGCGCACCTGCCGCGTCGCTGGATCTGCTGTCGGATTCACGCGCGTCACGCGACCGGTGAGGTTCCGCCCTGGATATCCGTTCACGGTAAACGTCACTGGAACACCGACATGCACGGATGACAGCTCATCGGCGGGAATGGACGCTTCGAGCCGCATGCTCGATGGATCCACCACAGTGAACATCGCTGCGCCGGGTTGCACGACGTCTCCGGCAGAAGCCTGGCGCTCGCTGACGACACCTGATATCAGTGAGACGACGCGAGTATTGTTGAGCTGCCTCTGCGCATTTGCGAGACGCGCCCTTGCATCGGCCAGCGCTGCGTTCGCGGCGATCGAAGCGCGGCGCGACTGTTCCAGGTCGCGCTCGGCAATGGCGCCCGCCGCGAAGAGCTTCTGACTTCTCGCGAGCTCGCGGGCCGCTACGTCAGCGCTGTTAGCGGCCGATGTCACGCCGGAGCGCGCGGAAAGAAATGCGTCCTGGAGACCCGATGCGTCTATCTGAGCGAGGAGCTGGCCCGCCCCCACTCTCTGTCCTTGATCGGCGTACGTCTGGAGGACGCTGCCTCCGACCTGCGCGCGCACGGTCGCTTCGCGCTCCGGAACGATCGCGCCGGAAAGGCTCGGACCAGTCATCACCTCACCAACCGTGACGATGGCGATGTTCTCAGTGCCGATAGTCATCGTCGCAGTCTTGGCGCTCGCCGCATCCGCCTCGGCTGCGCCTCTCTTGCACGCGCTGAGCACGAGGAGTGCCGACGCCGCGAGGAGAGTTGTTGGCCGCGCGATTGACGCGAGCCTCTGACTTCGTGTGAATCTCATTGGTTAAAGCCCAGGTGGTATCTGCTGGTTGGCCAGAGTGCCTGATTGCGTCTGGCCCTGCTGCTGTTGCGGCTGCTGCTGTTGCGGCTGTGTGTATTGTTGAGTCGATTGCTGTTGTGTCTGCGCCTGCTGCGAAGCGAAGCTCGATGTCGCCGTTTGCAGCGGAAGATTCGGAAGCAGCGCGAGCTTGACGCGCGCCACCTGCAGGGTACGTGCGGCCAGCGCCGTGTTCACCGTCGCCTGCACCATCAGAATTCGCGAGTCGTTCAGCTCGAGCTGCGTCGAGATTCCCTCGCGATACCGCACGTCGGCGATGGAATAGGCGCGAGCTGCCTGTTCGGACGTTCCGCGACTTGCTTGCCATGCGGCGGCAGCCTGATTTAGCGCGTTAATCGCGACTTGCGCATCGAGCGCTGCGAGCTCCCTCACCTGCTGAAGCCGTGCGCGCGACTCGGCGAGGTTGGCCTGCGCCACCAGCTCGTCGCCGCGAACTCTGCCGCCGGTGAAGATCGGGAACTGCGTTGCAATACCCACAGTCCAGTTGGCACGGAAGTCACTCGATGTCGGCAATCCGTTCAGCGGGTATGCCACACCACCGTACTGGGAGCTGAGAGTACTCTGCTGCACGCGAACCGCCTCGGATGCCTGGCGTACGCTCGCGCGGTGAGAGCTGATCGTGTCGGGCGCCGAGTAATCGGAAACCGAGAGCCCGGTGAGTCGAATGCCGGCGGGTAGCGTTGCCGCATCGTCGATCGCTGTCGTCAACGCCAGCGGCTGATCGAGTGGAATGTTGAGCAGCTGCTTCAGTCGGAGGTACGCGACCTCTCGATCGCTGCGTCGCTGGATGAGCACCGGCCGCTGGTTGTCGCGCGTCACCTGCGCCCGCAGCAGCTCGAACTCGGAGATATTGCCAACATTCTTGGCGAGCTGCGTCTGCTTCAGGACGTTCTCGGTCTGATTGTAGGAGGCCTCGGTGATTGCGACAAGACGATCTGCGAGCGCCGCATCGTAGTAAGCCTGCGTCACGTCGAGGATTATCTCTGCGCGCTGAGCAGTGAGCTCGATGTCAGCGGACCTTCGTCCGGCGTTGGCAGCCGCAGTCTGTGCGGCAACCTTCCCGCCGTTGAACAGATTCTGCGACAACGAGAGACCGAAGTTCCACTGGTTGGCCTGTCCGAAAGGAAGACTCTTGAGGGATGCGAACGGATTGGACCCCGATTCGCACCGTGCCGCCTGGTCGAGTCCAGCAAGACGATCGCTTACCGACGCGGTTTGATCCTTGATGTACTGATCGCATGGGCCAGGCGGTGCATTCGAAGTCGTCGTGTCAGTCGAGCTCGAGCCGCCGAATCCCTGGTACTGAGACTTGAGCGTACGCGTATAGCTGCCCGAACCGTAGATCTGCGGCAGATACTGGCTGCGCGCCTGCATCTGCTGCCCTTCGCTGCGCTGAACGCCGGCGCGGGCGATGCGAACTGCTTCGCTCTGCGATTCTCCCATTCGAACAGCGTCCTCGAGCGACAGCGACGTGGGCGAATGTTGAGCAGCTGGGGTGACTACCTGGGCCGACAGGGGCAGCGCCGCTGCCAGCGCAATAGCGGTGAGTACGCGGAAACTTCCAATGATTACGTCCATGATGAGGCCTACGAAGAGAGAGATGATTTGTGTCTGGGCGCACCGGCGGGTTTGAACCCAATTGCGGCAAGCAACAACCGCGAGTAGAGCCGGGGAGCCTTCGAGAGTGCGGGATAAACCTGCGGCATCATCTCTCGACCCATCGCGTCATGAAAAACCGCACCGAGCAACATTGCAGCCGCCGCGAGAACGTCGAGCTCTCCCTCGGCGCGATGTTGTGATTTCAGCTTTCGGAGATACGCTGCGAGGTCCTGCGCGGCGCGAACCGGTGTGCTCACCGCAGTGGTGATCATCTCCGGCTTTTCCTCCATCTCGCTCATGCACTTCCGGATGATCGAGCTCCTGGATCGGAGCCGCTCCATCAGTGTTGCGCACCACTCGGTAAGCTCGGCCTCGGGGTCTACCGGTGTCTCAGGCAGGGCGATGACGGGCGGGCCATCGGCGGAGCCGGCAATCGCCTCCTGAAGAAGCGCGTCCTTCGAGCCGAAGTAGCGGAAGAGAGTGACTTCATTCACTCCTGCGGCTTCAGCGATGCGACGGGTGGTAGACCCGCGCGATCCATGCTGCGCGAATACGGCGGCGGCAGCTTTCTCTGCGGGCCGAGGGTCGGCGGTTTGGTGGCGGATGGGGCGGACCCGACAGACGGTTTTTTCCAAACAAGGGCAGGATCGCTGCCGGGTGGTCCTCCATAGAGAAAGCGGAAGCTCAGGAGCTGCTGTGTCTCCCGGAATTCGGAGGGATGATCGCCGGGGTTCGTGGCCGGGAGCGGCTGCACCGATTTTATCTCGTCGAACAGGGCGACGTTGGGCAGAACCTCGCGGTACGTCGTCGTGACCTTCATCCCAAGGACGGCGGGCTTGATGCTACCGCCCTTCGTCAATCGAAACTCAGCTCGGCGAATCAGATAGGTCGCGCTGTCGATGAAGATCGAGCCCTCCACGTCCGGAGCATGGATCTCTGTGAGCGGCTCGAAATCGATCTGGTGGGCGGAGGTGCCTCCTTCGTCGGAGATCCCCGAATACTTGAAGCAATGCGCCGTGAGAAAACGCGTGTCGGCAAGATCGCTCAGCGTCGGCAGACGCATCACCCGCACCTCCCCGAAGAGCTTGCTCCTGTCGCCCGACACGACCCTGCCTTTGCGATATCTCCAATCGTCATCGCTTCGGAACGTCGTCGTATCGTAAACGATCCGATGTGTCCCGCTTGCGACATCGTAAGTGTCGTGTTGCTGGGCAAGCTTGTACTCGAACGGATAGGTCCGCCTCAGCAGCCGCTCGCGTTGCGCGTTCTTGCGCGCTTCCTCCAGCACTGTTGCCAGCTCCGCATCGTCGACATAGCCGTTTTCCTCCGGCACAATGCACCGCCGCACCGGCGCATTCACCTGGACGTCAGCAAGAGTCGACGGTACACGCACCAGCGCGAACACGGGATTGGAATTCACGCCTGTGAGGACAAGCGTAGTGTCTATCGGAACGTAGCCGAGCTGCCGGATGTGGATTTTGTACCTGCCTGGCTCGACTGCGTAGTAGACGAACTTTCCAGTCTGATCGGTAAACCGCTCCCGGCCGATGGGGTCGATGATCACCGTACTATATGGTAGCGGCTGGCTGGTAGCTTCAGCCGTGACCGTGCCGGTGAGCGTAAACGAGCCGCCCGGACCGACCGTTGGCGGCGGGATGCTCTGCTGAGCTTCGAGAATTGGTGTCCGCAGCGACAACGCCAGCGACGCTGCGACTACGAGCCTGTTCAGGTGGTTGGTGAGCAAAGGCTGCCTGCGGAGAGTCGAATCGAAGATCGTTGCGGGCGCCTGACACCCACGCCCTAGTATTGAGACGAACCATCAAATGCGCCAGCAAAACTCCGGGAAGCCCGTATCCGAAGACCCCGCGGTTTTACGCCGTCGGCGGCTATCGGTTCCGCCACCACACTGCAATCGCTCCACCGCGCGGGTCTCTCATGAAAAAATCGTTTGCACTCTCGCTTCTCTTCTCTGCAGCGCCGCTGTTCGCACAGAGCACGACCACCACCGTTGCCGACAACAAGCTCGTATCAGTGTCGGAGACTCCAAGATCCACGACTTCCGCCGCCAGCGAAAAGCTCGCGAAATCAACGAAGGTTGTCGCTCCTCCAGTACTCGACGGCAAGACGGACGACGAGGCGTGGAAGACCGCGCAAGTCATAGACAAGTTCCTCGAGTACGATCCCAAGGTGGGTGTCGAGCCCCGCTTCAAAACCGAAGTGCGCGTAGTGCACGATGACAAATACCTCTATGTGCTCGGGCGGATGTACGATCCTGCGCCCGACAGCATCGTCTCGCTTCTCAGCCGGCGCGATGTCCGAACACAATCAGAGCAGCTCAAGCTGATGATCGACTCCTACCACGATCGCCGCACAGGATACGAATTCATCGTCAATCCGGCCGGGGTGAAGCGCGACTTCTACGTCTATAACGACAACAACGAGGATCCGAGCTGGGACGCTGTCTGGGACGTCGCGACGGCGATCGATTCACTTGGCTGGGTTGCGGAGTTCCGGATTCCATTCAGTCAGCTCCGCTTCCCGAACACTCCCGATCACACATTCGGCTTCATGGTTGTGCGCGACGTTGCGAGAACGGCTCAGCGCATCAGCTGGCCGCTCTATCACCGCGATCAGCAGGGATACATCTCCCAGACCGGAGAGCTCAGCGGCATCAGCGGGCTCGGCCAGCCGAGCAAGCTCGAGATCGCGCCTTATGTCGTGACGAAAAACGAGACTCGTCCCACGGGCAGCTCGTGGAAGCACCCGCAGTCGCTTGCCGCAGGAGCCGACCTCAAATACGGTCTCTCGTCGAACCTCACAGTCAACGCGACAATTAACCCCGATTTCGGCCAGGTGGAGGCTGATCCCGCCGTTTTGAATTTGTCGGCCTTCGAGCAGTTCTTCGAAGAGCGGCGGCCCTTCTTTCTTGAAGGATCGGGGATCTTCTCATTCAAGACCTCGTGCGGCGACATCGACTCCGGCTGCACCGGTCTGTTCTACTCGCGTCGCATCGGCAGATCGCCGCAGCTCGGCGGACTCTACGGCGATGAGACCAGCCCGACGAACACCACCATCCTTGGCGCCGCAAAAATCACCGGCCGCCTCGGGAAAGGACTGCAGGTCGGTCTCCTCGATGCGGTCACCCAACGCGAGATCGGTGCGCAGGACAGGACGATCGAGCCGCAGACCAACTACGCTGTGGCCCGATTGCAGCAGGCCAGCAGTGATGGGCAGACAGACTTCGGCGCGATGATCACCGGTGTGAACCGTAACCTCGATTCCAACACCGATACGTATCTGCGCCGGTCGGCATACACCGGTGGTCTCGACCTTCGCAAGCGCTTTCTGGACAAGCGCTACGAGCTGGCGGCGAATCTGTCGGGTAGCGCGATTTACGGAACGACGACGGCGATCGCCAACACACAGCTCGACGGCGTGCACCGTTCTCAGAGGCCAGACGACGACATCGAGTTCGACCCCACTCGTACCTCGCTCACCGGCGACGCCGAGCGATTGACGCTGAGCAAGTTCGGTGGTGGCATCACGCGATTTCAGAGCGTGCTGCAGCGATTCTCATCCGGGTTCGAGAGCAACGACCTGGGCTTCCAGTCACGGGCCGACGAGCAGATGTTCCGAAACTGGTTCTCCCTCAATTTCAACAACCCGAACAAGGTGTTCACGCGGGCGTTCTTCAACTTCAACTCGATGCAGAAGTGGACCACCGAAGGACTGCCCACGACCGTTGGATTGAACATCAACTGGCACGTGCAATTCTCAAACTGGATGTGGGGCCACTTTGGTGGCAACATCAACGACTTTACGAAGGTGTACGCCGATCGCGAAGCACGTGGCGGGCCGGCTTTCCGAAAATCGACTGAGAGTGAGATCTGGGCCGGAGTCGAGAGTGACAGCAGGAAGCCCTGGTATGCGAGCTTCTTCTCAGGTGGTTGGGGCGGTGACAATGGGAATTCGCATGGTTACTGGATCAACCCGGGCGCGCAGTTCAGACTTTCCAGCAGGTTCAGCGCATCGTTCGGACTGAACTACAGCCACGACATCAACGATAAGCAGTGGCGCGCGAACTTTGGGACGGCCGGCAGTGATACCACTCACTACACTTTCGCCCGGCTGGATCAGAAGACGGTCAATCTGACGACGCGCATCAACTTTACGATGACGCCGAGCCTTTCACTTCAGTTCTACGGCGCGCCATTCGCATCGAGCGGCTCGTACTCCAACTGGCGCGAGCTCAACAATCCGCGCGCCGACAGCTATGCCGACCGGTTCAAGCCGTTCACGTCAAAAGGCGACCCAGGCGGGTTCAGTTTCAAGGAATTCCACTCGAATACGGTCCTGCGATGGGAGTACAAGCCGGGCTCGACGATGTTTCTGGTGTGGGCCCAGGGCCGGCAGGACGCGGGCGACTTCGTTAACGACTTCAGCGTGCGCCGCGACTTCCAGGACATCTTCAAGCAGCACCCGGATAACACACTGCTGCTCAAGATATCGTACTGGATTAATCCGTAGCTTCGGTGCCCATTTCAGGAGGAAGCGACCACTATGAAACGGATCGCAGGGATTATCGCGGATAAGAAACTGTTTCTTTCGAAAACAATCAAAGAGCAGTTGTCTCTGATCTGCCAAATCCGTTCCATCCGTTTTGTGGGTCTTCTCCCGATCGAGTGAGTGGTTTGGCGAACAAACCCCGACCAGTGACGTGTTATGTGTTTACCGTTATTCCGTTATTCCGTTGTCCGTTTGTCGACTCTGGGGCGCCCGGCTCCAGAACCTTCGCGCGCAGGCCGCAAAGCATTCGACGAAGGTCTATCGTCGCCTCTGAAAGT